>Ga0207701_10000273_pt1 | contig 53090 bp, 44 predicted proteins | sample KBSSwiSSwithPhiX_FD_184294 | JGI IMG/M metagenome (GOLD analysis project Ga0207701, IMG submission 184294) | Switchgrass rhizosphere bulk soil microbial communities from Kellogg Biological Station, Michigan, USA, with PhiX - S5 (SPAdes) (version 2) | ecosystem: Environmental > Terrestrial >... | reverse complement strand
ATTCGTGTCAATTCGCGGAAGTGTCAGGCGGCCGTCGACATCCAGATCCGCCATGCGCGCTTCGACAGTAAAACCCAGTCGACATTTGCGACCCAGCAGTACCTGCAGAAGCGATTCATTAAAACCGCCATACGGATAACAAATCGTCCACTCGTCTTCCCGTATTCCAAACTTCTGAAGAAACTCCAACGACCGATCAACCTCAATGATCTGCGACTCTGGTGCAAGATGATTGAGCCACGCATGAGCGTACCCGTGACTACCGATGTGCATTCCATGGCGATTCAGGCAGGCGATCTGATCTTCTGACATATATAACTCGCAGGCGAATGCCGTTTCGTCCGAAGTGACATGCTCGGCGAATAGTCGCTGCACAATTTCTGTTCGAACGGGCTCTGGCAGCTCCCGTTGAAGAAGTCGCTTCAGTATGGTGACTTCACGGGGGTCGTAGCGATGCTTTTCATTGATTGCCAAAAGATATGCTTCTCTGGTCTTGAGAGAATACTCTAAGCGGAATTCGGCGAGCGCATCAAAAACTTCATCAAGCAACGGCCAGGCACTGGGTGACGATGCAAGTACAAACTGAATCTTATTGACGTCCAATACCCGGTGTTCCAGCACGGCCTGTGCTGGAGGGAAAAAGCACGCCTTGATCCCTCGTTCATCCAAAAGTGGAAAGACGTTTAAGAAATGGTCACTGTACCCGTCATCAAAGGTCAGTAAGACGGGATTCGGGGGAAGACTCTTGTGAGGTGACGCGAAGGCCTCCAACAAGTCTTCAACCGCAACGGGCACATATCGCGTTTGAATATAGTCGAGCTGCCGACGGAAGCGATCGATCGAAAGACCCTTAATCAGGGGAAATCGTGATCGTGCCAAGTCTCGCACATAGTGATACATGACGATGGTGACCCGTCGGTTCATTGATCGAGCTCGCTCAATAGAATTAGACCGGTAGAACTCAAAGTTCCGGATTGAACAGGTTTTCCAATCCGTTATATGCGGGTTGTGTCGCGGTCACGGATCAACCGCAGCTTCAAATCAATGAATTCTTATCAGAGAAAGATATCTTCTTCGAACTGGCCTGGCGCCTGAGACGTCCTACCACGCACTGAGCCCGCCATCCACAACGAGGCAATGACCAGTGACATAGCTTGACGCATCGGAAGCAAGATAAACAAGTGCACCAACCATCTCATCCGCCTTGGCCATTCGAGCCAATGGAACGCGTGCGGAATAGCGTGCTTTGAAAGTGTCATTCTGACCGCTTTCCACTCCAGCCGGAACAAGAGCATTGACGCGAATCCCCGCATCGCCCCAGTTAGCAGCCAGATAGCGGGTCAGCCCAACGACAGCGGCCTTTGAAGTGGAATAGACCGCGGGGTTGCTGATTTGACGCCCAAGGTAGAAAGAGCCTTCGTATATACGCTTATCAGAGGAAACAATTCCGTAGATTGAAGCGGTCTGAATGATGCTGCCGCCCGTTCCCTGCTTTTGCATCTGACCACCTACAGCCTGAGCCACAAGGAACATGCCGTCAACATTTACTGCCATTATCTTTCGCCATTCGGAAAGCGAATACTTTTCTGTGCTTGCAAAGAAGGCATCTAGGTCTGAAGATTTCGATGCGGCATTGTTGTGGAGAATGTCGATGCTTCCGAATCTTGACACGACCTGCTCCACCATCTTCGCCACCGAGACTGGATCGGAGACATCGCAGGCTACTCCGAGTGCCGATGTGCCATAGTCCCGCTCCAACTCCTCGGCGAATGCGGCGCATCTATCCTGATTCAGATCGACCACGGCAACCTGCGCCCCAAACTCCGCTAGGCCTCTGCAAAAGCCTTGTCCAAGGATGCCCACGGCGCCGGTAACGATAGCTGTCTTGCCCTTCAATTCGAAAAGAGCCTTATATTGAGATTTCATTGAGGAACACTTCCCTGTCTTCGGCCTGAGATATTCGACCTGCGATGAGCACCCTCATGACTTCGAGGGTGCGTTCGGGTGGGATTGCTGGGCGACCGGTGCGAATTGACTCCGCGAACTCCCAAAGCATACGTCGAAACATCGAGAAATTGTCGAAAATGTCGAACGACCCTGTCCGCAATGAACCGTAAATATCGAGATGAAAAGTTCGGGCACACTCTCCCATTGCATCAATCTGGAGTAGAACACCATCGTCGAGACGAATAACTGCAGATGCGTGCTCAGAGCTTTGCATCCTTACAGAAACGGCGTGCGCCGCGGTCATTCCAAATACCGCATCAAGCAAATGGACACCATATTTCTCCCATGACAGGACGATCGCGCCCCGGATCAACTTGATCTCTCCATATGCCGCAAGATCGGCGCGTGGCTCATCCAGTTCGCGTGAAAAGCGCATCCCGGAACAGGACATAAGCTGCCCCTTCTCCAAATAGGGCTTGAATTGACGCAACTCAGAAACCTGAATGCTCAGCGGCTTATCGATGAATACTGGTAGTCCACGTTCAAGGAATGACCGAGACATTTCAAGGTGGTTTTCAAAATCATCGCGGGCGATGATGACCGCATCTACCTCGCCCAGCATGTCCTGATAGTCCGCCAGGCCGTTGGGAATGCGACAGGCTGCACACAGCTTCTTCGTGGATTCAGGATATTGTGTCCATGCGTGGGTTATGGTCAAGCCGTCGATTCCGAATTCCGACGCATGGCGACGTCGGACATATTCGTAAATACCCGGCCAGCCAGAATCTCGCAAACCCTCTGGCGAATACCCATTGATGATGGAGCTGTAAGAAAACGGATGCCCATTTCCTTCACTCAGACCAATAATTCCGAGTGACTTTACCATATAGCCCAGCCGCCATCGACGCACAGATTCTGCCCAGTGATGTAACTCCCGGCGTCTGAGCAAAGCAGCGCAACCGCACCTTTCAGTTCATCCGGTTGCCCAATGCGATTCATAGGATTCTTCGAGCCGAGCTTCTGCATGAATACTTCATGCTTCTGCGTTGGTGGATGAGGAAATGCGCCCGGACTCAAGGCATTTACGCGAATTCCATGAGGCGAAAGAAAGCTGGCAAGGTATCTCGTAAACTGCAGTACGCCCGCCTTCGCTGCACCGTAACTTGGCGGATTGGCAAATTCCTTGCCGTCATAGATCCGATAGTCCGGTCCGATGTGACCGTACATTGACGCAATATTCAGGATGACCCCGCGACTCGCCTTCAGATCAGGAAACGCCGCCTTTGTCAGACGAAAGACAGAGTTCAAGCTCATGTTGATGTCGTACTCCCAGTCCTCATCAGAGATTGACTCCCAGGAGTTCTTATTTCCTGACCATGCATTGTTTACGAGAATATCGATCGAGTCGAAGCTTTCATGTACCTTTGCAATGAACTCCGGAGCGGAACCTCGTGCTAAGAGATCGAGTTCAAGGCCAACCGCGCGGATTGCACCGCCGTTTTGCTCTTCAAGCTCTGCACATTTCCTTTCGCATTTCGCTTTGTCGCGGCTTGCGAGAATGAGGTTCGCACCCAACTCAGCGAGCGTTTCACTGATCGCAGTCCCCAAATAACCCGCGCCGCCTGTGACTATAGCCGTTTTTCCCTTCAACGAAAGCAGTTGCTGCAGCGACTTACTCATGAATTTGGTTCCTCAGTAAAGCCTCACAAATCATAAAGTCGACGGTGTCATCGATGTCCTGAGATCTGTCCCTCGGCATCAACACTGCACCGAGTTTGCCGACCAATAGTGACTCCGTCTGTTGGGCGAGCAGGCTAGCCCTAAAAACATATACGGCACCGTTAAGCTGATACGCCCTTGGCAGTTTCTGTCGTGGTAACCACGGAATTGCACCTTCGATAAATACTTCTGGAACTCCCTCGACCAGCCGCCAGGCTCTGTGAGGGTTCAAGTCGGCGTCCTTAAAGGTCGCGACGGAATCGTAACCATTCTGTGCGATCAGCGTTAGACAATTACGCACATCATCCGGATTGCGTAATGGACATGTTGGCTCAAGCAGAATGAACCACTCGGCGCTCTCTCCCTCAGACTCGAGCTTTTGAAGCAGATCTTTGAGCGCATCGATTACAAGAGCATCATCGGTCGCAAGATGGGGCGGACGCATATAAATCTCCGCCCCATAATCCATTGCCACAGAAGAAATCTCCACATCGTCCGTCGAAACGATGATGCGATCAATCTCGGAAACCTGCCTTGCGACATCAATCGACCAGGCCAGCAGAGGCTTCCCCCCCAGCGGCTTGATATTCTTTCCAGGAATCGATTTGCTGCCCCCGCGGGCAGGGATAATCGCGATGACTCGTTCTCCGTTTAGCATGAGACCAACATTCCCGGATCTTTCATTCGGCCGTCGGCCTCGAGGCAAGCACACCCAGATTATCGATGGCTTTGCGGTATTCAGCCCATTCCCCCGTATCGACCCAGGCATTTTCTCCAATTGGAAAGACGCCTATTCGTCCTCCAGAGGCCTTGATCGACTCAATGAAGTCTGTCATATCGCAGTGTGCCTCTTCCGGAATCAAGTTCAGACGATCACGGCGCACAACATACATCCCCGTGTTGACGAGAAAGCTATATTGCGGCTTTTCTTTGATACGGGCCAGACTGCCGCCTTTTTCCAGTTCGCATACACCGTAAGGAATACGGTAGTCCTTCAGTGATGCAACCAGTGTAAGGTCGTAGTTATTGTCGGTGTGAAACTCCACAAGATCGGCGAGATCGGCCTGAATTACAATGTCGCAATTGGTAACGATTATTTGTCCCCCGTTGGGTGAGTAAAGTGCTCTGAGCGCGCCAGCCGTCCCACGAGGCTCTTTCTCTTCCAGATATGCCACGGAATAGCCCGGATCCAACTCCTCAAAAAATGACTTGAGTATTTTGGATTTGTAGTTGACCGACAGATGAAAGCGATCAAGACCGTAGGGAAGAAACTGTTCGATGATGATTTCGATGACTGTTCGGTCGCCCATCGGGATGAGAGGCTTGGGAAGCACGTTTGTAAAGGGTGCGAGACGGGTTCCCCGTCCTCCGGCCATGATGACAACCGGCAGGTTGAGCCGGGGCTTTGGCTTGATCGTTGGTTCGCTCTGAAACAATTCCTTCCAGAAAATTAGTCGTACAACTTCACGCGATGAATTGATCACGGGAACACAACCGAGATTTCCGTTAAGCATGTCCGCTCTGAGCTGATCAACTTCAAAGCCTTCTTCCACTAAATGGGGCTCGCAGTTGCAGACTTGACACACCTCAGCTTTCAGATCGCCGTCGGAGAGAATCCAGCGTCGAATATCTCCGTCAGTAAGCGACCCGACAAGATGAGAATCCGAATCCACAACAAAGAGAATCTTTTCCTCGGTTTGTTCCAATTGCTCCATCGCCTGCCGGATCGTGTGCACCTTGGGAACGAGGAACGGTTTGATATTTTCAGTCATTCGATTTGACTCTGATTTCCTTGGCAGAACTGGTGTTTCTGGCGGAACTACTCTTCGTCATGAAAGCGTTTTTTGAGGAATCCTTGAGTGATCTGAACATCTCTGAGCACATTCTTTATCCGCTCACTGGTTCGCCCATCACCATAGCGATCATATGGATTGAGCATCCCATGCAGGCTGGTTCGAAACCGCTTGGTAAGGGCTTTCTTGATTCCCTTCTCAATGGCAGCCTGTGTGCACTCGACATCAATGACATTTGGCGCTCGCACTCTTCCTTGCTGCCGATCGCCGATATTTACCACGGGCAGTCGAAACGAAGGAGCTTCCGTTAAACCACTCGAGGAATTTCCCACCATTACCGCAAAGTGAGAAAGACAGCTCAAGTAGCGCCGATGCCCCAGATGTGGAATCCATTTAAATCGATCTGGCCTCTCAGCGCACGCCTTCTTCAAACGGTCATTGATCAACAAGCCTTGGGCATCTGCATTGGCCATTGTAAATACTGCTTTGATTCCGCTTTTCTCAATTGCGGCTAGCAAGGAACGGACCTCCCCGCCGGCGCTCTTAGCGTTCCGTGTTACCGGGTGATAGGTTACGAGGGCAACCGGCGTTTCGAGAGTGCACCCGAGCTCGTCCTCGAGCTGCGACCGTGAAAGGGCAGCAGAACGATAAATCTGGTCAAGTCCTGGCGCGCCAAAGTTGAAGACGCGATCGGGGTCTTCACCCATCTGGACGATTCGCCGCCGGTAGAACTCTGTGGCCGGAAAATGCAGAGACGCCATTTTCGTGATTGCATGGCGCACAGAATCGTCGATTGCACCTTCCGTCACCTCTCCGCCATGTATGTGAGCAATTGGGATCTGAAGCATTAAAGCCGCGACCGCCGGAGCAAACAACTCGAACCGGTCACCAAGCAACACCACGATTTCGGGCTTCAACTCTGCAAGCGCGATTCCGAAGCCTTTCAAGCCCCGACCGACCGAGTTCAGATTGGCAATACTCGAGTTTCCCTCCAGACCTATCTCGACTCGCCGGTCGATGTGGATACCTTCAGCCTCAATCTCGCGCCAGGTCCGCCCGAATTGCCCCGAAAGATGCATCCCCGACGCTACCACTTGCAGCCGCAGAGCGGTATCAGATTGAATCTCCTTCATTAGACCCCGAAGAAGACCAAAGTCAGCCCGGCTTGTTGTAACAACGCAAATCTTGCGCCTTCTCACGCCAGGTGATCCCAACGAAGCACTTCGTCCTTTTCGACACCAGAGCTAAGAGTCCGCCCGATTAACATCGGCTTCAGCCGCGGGGCAATGCCGTTCCCCGGACGCTTAATGTCGAGATCATCTGACGTTAGCCGCTGCCCTGCAATCAATGAACGAGCCGCCACGACACTCTTGCGGGCAACAGAGATGTTAGGGAGTTCACACCGGGCAGGAGCCTTTATTCCGTCGCCGAGTGCAGCTTCTACGTGTCGAATAGCAGTGACCATCTGCCCAAGTTCATTGGGCTCTAGCGACGCAGCATGATCTGGTCCTGCCAGTGATCGGTCGACCGTGAAGTGCTTCTCAATTACCGCGGCGCCCAAGGCCGCCGCCGCAATGGGAATCTCTATTCCTGGCGTATGGTCCGAATAACCGACGGGCAGACCAAAGGCCGCTTTCAGAGTATTCATGGCGCGAAGGTTGACCTCTGCATAGGGCGCCGGGTATTCAGTTACACAGTGCAACAAAGTAATCTGCCTGTTTCCCGCTGCCCTCAGGACTGTCAACGCCTCTTCAATCTCACCCAGGGTTGACATTCCGGTTGACAGAATAATCGGTCGACCCTTGCGAGCTACGTGATCAAGGAACGGCAGATTTGTAATCTCTCCTGAAGGGATCTTGAAGAGGGGAATATCCATTTTGGCAAGCAAGTCAGCACTCTCAGCGTCGAATGGACTTGATAAGAATTGAATCCCGACTTGACAGCAATGTTCGATCAGGCGTTTGTGCGTCTCGGTGTCCAATTCCAGTCGCTCAAGCATTTCAAATTGAGATTCCTCAGACGCTGTGGTGCGTTCTTGATATGCCGCCTTGTGCGCGCTCCGAGTTGCAAGTTTGTCCGCCCGAAAAGTTTGAAACTTAACGGCGTCCGCACCGCTCGCCTTTGCAGAATCGATCAGCTCCAAAGCGAGATCAACTGATCCGTTGTGATTGACACCTGCCTCGGCAATAATGAATATTTGCGGCATAATCTTCCTAGTTTATCCTGTGCGCCGAGCAGCCGTGACGTGGGGACGCTCAATAACGTGACAGACACATCTATCCGGCGATGTGCTCACGCGAGCAGTTAAAGTTAAGTCCATGGTTTGGACTTCTTCCGTCAAGAACACGAACTTTCCTGAGCTTGAACTTACTTTATTCTGCGTGCTGGGCACCCTGCGTAGGTCCCCGACTCTTTGAGATTTCGCACAACCGTCGCCCCTGCTCCGACAATGCACCCTGCGGCGATCTCTACCCCTTCGATCACAGTCGCCCCCGCACCGATCATTGAGAATTGGCCAATGGTGACACCACCGGAGATCGTTGCGCCGGGAGCAACATGAACCCAGTCGCCTAGGAATACATCATGTTCAACGGTACTGTTCGTATTCACGATCGCGCCTTGACCAAGCCTTGCGCCGACATTGACTACAGCGCCATCCATCACAACAGAGCCTTCGCCGCCCGAGACTCCCTCATTCACAATCGCGCCGGGCGACGCTATCAACGGAAATTGCAGACCGAAGGATTGCAGCCGTCCCCAGAGTTCGGCCCGAACATGGCCTAGCCCTATTTGACCCACCGCAAGAACCGCATTAAGCATTCTCGACCTTGCCGCTAAGGACTCGAGTGTCGTGTCAGACCCGAGGTAAGGAACTTCAAGCAACGTTCCGCAATCTTTAAGATCGGTATAACCAACGATCCGATAAGTCTTCAACTTCTTAAGAATTCCTATCACTACCTTTGCATGACCGCCGCCGCCTATAACAACAATGTCACCCATAGTGACCCAACTCTCAGAAAGGTTGCTTTCGGTGCAATCGCGCCCTGACTCTTTTGTCATTCCGTTTCGTGCATTGCTACCGTTTGCGGCATCTCAGAGATGGATGTTTCCTTACCCTTAGAAATATCTTGCCGAATCAAGGCCACCGACGTGGTCGTTCCGTCGGGCAGACACCATTCGTAGGGCACAACGACGGGCGTAGAGCGCGAAGCCCACGTCAGAAACTCCCCTCGATAACCGTAGTCCGCTAAATCTCCTACAACATTGAAGAGAGCAACTTCGCGATAAGGAATGATTAGGTCAGTTACGTTTTCTGCTCGTAGAATCAATTTCACTGTATAGCTCTGCGGGAGCAAAGGAATGGACTTAAAGGTGCACTTGATTTGTCCAGTTCCCTCCAGAAATTCCGGCCTGTTCCCATCCAGCAGCATGTTGGAAGTGAAACAAGAACCGTTGGTTCCGATGACCCCTATCGCTAGGATCGGTCTATCGATGCGCTTCTTCGCGTCATATGAGACTTCCACGACAAGATCCTCCCCTGGGCGAAACTGGCTAGTCTCTTCACCCCAGCTATTTCTGAGTACAACCTTGTCGAGAGTGAACCCATAGTCTGCATTGACACAGTGGGCGGAGACTTCATTGGAGATGCTTTTGAAATAGTCTTCAATTACTTCATCTACGGCGCCGTCTTGCTGGACCCGGCCATCTCTGAGCCATATGCACCTGTTGCACAGAGTCTTGACAGCCTCCATGTTATGACTCACAAAGAGAACTGTCCTGCCACTCTGTGCAAAGCTACCCATCTTCCCAAGGCACTTCTTCTGAAAAGCCGAGTCGCCTACCGCGAGGACTTCATCGACGATCAAAATCTCCGGCTCCAGATGAGCTGCCACCGCGAAGGCCAAACGAACATACATTCCTGAGGAGTAGCGCTTCACCGGCGTGTCGATAAACTCTTCGATCTCTGAGAACTCCACAATCTCGTCGAATTTGCGAATAATCTCGGCACGGCTCATCCCGAGGATTGCGCCGTTAAGAAAAATATTCTCCCGCCCGGTAAGCTCTTGATGAAACCCGGTTCCAACTTCCAGAAGGCTCGCGACCCGGCCATTGATTCTGACCACGCCAGTAGTGGGAACGGTGATTCGGCTCAGGATCTTCAAGAGAGTGCTCTTTCCGGCCCCATTGCGACCAATGATGCCGATCACTTCTCCCTGCGAGATCCGGACTGAAACGTCCCTCAGCGCCCAAAAGTCCACTTGCTCTAACTTCTTTTGCCGGCGCGAGCGCAGCCATGAAATTGGCGCCCTTATCGCGCTTTCGAACGCGTGCCGGAGCCCATCGCCTTTGGCTCTCTGGTGGCCGATGGTGTAGCGCTTGCTTAGATTCTCAATTGTGATTGCGGAATTGGACATGTCTGATTTCACGTTCGGTGTGTTCGGTGCATCAAATAACATCGGCGAACGTTCGTTCAGTCTTTCTAAAATACCAAAGACCCGACGCAATCAGTAGAATCACTTCGATTAGGGCGAATGCCACACCTGGCAAATAGATGCTACTTCGCGAGCCCAGCAAACACCAGCGGAACCCGTCGATGATTCCCACCATGGGATTGAGAGCATAAAGGGCGCGGAATCGCTCCGGGACGATGCTGGTTTGAAATCCGACCGGCGAGACATACAGTCCAAATTGAACTAGAAATGGAACGATGAATCGAAAGTCGCGATATTCAACCATCAGGGCAGAGATCCACATGCCCACCCCAAGCGCTGCACCAAATACCAAAAGCACGAAGAAAGGCAAAAAGAGAACGCCTGCTGGCGGCTTGCTGTGGTACCAGAGCATCAAAACAACGAGAAATATGGCGGAAATCAGAAAGTCTACAAAGCTCGTGATAACGCTACTCGCTGTTATTACGAGCCTCGGGAAGTAAACCTTCGAAATCAGGTTCGAATTCGAGACAAGACTGTTCCCACTTTCTGACATTGCCCCGGAAAAGAACTGCCAGGGTAGCATGCCACAAAGAACAAGAAGCGGATATGGCATTCCACCGGAAGGCATCTTGCCCAGCTTGCCGAAGACTACTGTCAGAACAAGCATTGTCAACATCGGCCTGATGAGCGACCAACCTACCCCAACGAACGTCTGCTTGTAGCGAACAAGCAAGTCACGCCACGCGAGGAAATAGAACAATTCGCGGTAACGCCATAAATCTCGCCAGTACTCGCGTTCGGTGCGCCCAGCCTCGATTACCAATTCAGTCATGCGATGTGCACCTTTACGGGATCACGCTCAACGGACCTGTGCCTTCTCAACGGGTGAATCCAACTCGTCATCTGCACAATCACCGCCGCCACGAGGGCCGTCCCCAAACTTCTGGCGTGATCCGCGGAATGATGTCTCGAAAACGCTCGATGCGATTGAGCGTCGGTTAAGGTACTGGACCAATCGAAACAGAATTGTGCGATCGGGATATGGGTTTAAGAGTTCGCGGATCAATTCCGGTTCGTTATGCGGAACATCGTGAAAGTAACTCGACTCGATCTCGTACTCATGTTGCGGCTGTGGATGGTAAGCGATCAGTTCTTTCTCAGTCGCGGATGGGTGCTCTGGCACTGGTTTGCCCGAAAGCTGGGCCCACATTGCTCCTACCAAGTCGCGCCCCTTCCCGAGTCGGAGGTAACAGGGTGGGGTAAGTCGAGGATTCATTTCAATCAAGTGAGCTGCGTGACTTCTTTGCTCGATCATGAAGTCAAGACCAAAGAACCCCGACAACTCCAGCCGAGCGGCTAATTTCTCGGCTGCCAGTTTCATTTGCGGATTCTCAACAACGCGAACAATGTTCGCTGGACCAGTCGATCCTTCGGAACTAACCACTTCTACGGCAATGATAGCCAAGACTCGTCCCCGATCGGCAAAGACAGTGCAGTTTGCGGGCCGTCCATGGATATAGGATTGAACAACCAGTGGATGTTCAATTCCTTTCCACCACGTTCGAAACAAAAATGAATCTCTGTTGACAGCCATGCGCTTCAGTGCGCGAGCAAACCGAGGAATCTGCGTTAGCTCTCTCCACGATGAATCAATCTTGTCAGCTGATTCAACGACTCTTACTCCGACACCGCCCCAGGTGCCATCAGCTTTGACCACCCACGGCAATGTTTCTTGTTTACTCCAGTCCTCCAATTCCTCCCGGGAAGAGACCTGCACCGTATCAGGCACTAAAATTCCTAACTCACGAGCTATCGTCAGAAGGTTGTAGCGCGAAGAAACAACGTTATAACTCGAAGGCGCGCCCAATGAGCGCTCAATCAGCTCAACCGCCTTGCTCCCTGCACTTCCTTGGGTTTTGCTTCGTGCGTAGAGTTCGTGAAGATGCCCTACGCTGCGATCACAAGCCGGCACAACTATGTCGGGATTGACCGCCTTGATGGCGGCTTCCAATGAATCAAGAGGTCGGAATGCGCTGTAGCGAAAGGTCCGTTGCACTGCGCGCGTGCTCATCAACGCATGATTCGGGGCGGGGCATATTGCCGTCACCTCACACCCACACTCCGCAAGGGCAACCGCTAGGCGAGCCGGCAATGCCCAGCGATTCGTATCGGTCAGCAGAACCTTGGGTGACGCAGGCCCGTGATCAGTTGACCTTTGCTCGTTCATTTGCGTATGAGATTTCAATCTTAAACCCGATTCAGCCCCTGGTTGAAAGATATCGAAGGTATGGGAGAGAAAGTACCCCTCTCAGACATCATGCTATTGGCTCCGCCCTTTCGGGATTGACAGAAGAACTCGATGTAGCGACGTTATGGACCTTCGATCTGTATTGTGTTCGCACTAAATGTCTAGACAGTCGCGGCGCAGTAAATTCGGCTCCATACGCAAAGCGCAGCATTGGACCGAAAGTATTGGCGGCAGTTACACCCACAAAATAGAGGCCTTTCACTGTTGACTCAAAGTTTGAAGACAGTGCGGGCGTCTTTCCCGTACATGCAATCTCTGAAACCATGCTTGGAGCCAAAAAATTGATCCGCCGCAAGGAAGGATCGAACCCTGTGGCCGCTATCACATGGTCAGCTTCTAGATTCTTCTTCAAACCTGAGCTATCAATTAGTCCGAGGCTCACGCGGCCATCTTTCAAAGTCGCCGTCTCAATTGATACTCCCAGATTGAATCCAACTTTACCCTCCACTCGGTCTCTGATAAACCAGCAGCCAACGGGTCCAAGAAGACGGCGCACCTTTTCAAGCCGGAACTTTTCTGGCATGAGCCGAAAGACGAGCGGAAAGCGCGCGCACAGCCAGAGCTTCCACCCAATGCCAATCCCTGTGATGGGATTGCGGACTTTCTCAAGCAACGACACTTTCTTCGTGTCGAGGGGGTCGTGATAACGGATCTTTGGGATTCGAGCGACTACTTGAACGGACGCCCCGCGCTCATGGAGTAAAGCCGCAAGATCTAGTGCCGAGGAGCCTGCTCCAACTATGGCGACCTCCCTGCCGCTGAAGTTGTCTAATCCGCTGTGTTCTGAGCTATGCGACACAGACTCTTTAGGAAACCCAGTCAACTCCCGCGGGAGATTCGGGAAGTATGTCTGACCGACCGCAACCACGACTCTCCGCGCTAGTAACGTCTCGCCATTTTGAAGCGTGATCTTAAACGCTGCCTGCGCCCGTTCGAGCCGGACCACCATTTCGTCTTCAAGTTCTGGAACAAACCTCTTCTGGAACTCGAGACCATAGGATGCAAAGACCTCCAGAGGCACCGGACTGCCCATATCCGCGTACTCCAGTCCACGCTCTTTGCAGAATGCGCCAAGTGTGAACCTTCCGCTCGGTTCGGACAATGAAGACGCAAACCCCTCCGACTTCAAATGCATTCCTTCCGGCATGTGGTCCCGCCAGAAACCCATTGGCTTTCCGAAGATTCGGAAATCCACGCCTGCTGCCTTGAGATGAGCGGCGACCGAAAGACCGTACGGTCCCGCCCCTACGATAGCTACATCGCAGTTACCCATTCTCGTCTCCCTTAGCTCCGATCTATCATTTTTCATAACGCCTTTACTCTCCTAGGACAGGCTATTTGAATCGACAACCAGACCGTTCCCACGCATTCGCTTCTCAAATACGCGTTCGTAAGCTGCAAGTAGCTGCCCAACCGAATACTCCCATGCAAGATGTTTTTCCGCTCTCTTGCGACCGAACTCGCCCATTCTCGTGCGCGCTTGGGGGTTATCAAGCAACCAAAGAACCTTCTGAGCGAAGTCCCTCACCTGATCGTGATTATCGCTATACAGCGATGCTTCACCCGCAGTGAAACGGCCTTCCCGAAGATCGAACTGAACAATTGGCTTCCCCAGAGCCATATATTCGGCGATCTTGATCATCGTGGAGATGTCGTTCATCTCGCATGGCTTGTCGGGGTTGACGCACACATCAGAGGTCGAGAGCACTTCCAGCAGTTCCTTGTCCGGAACACGGCCTGTGAAATTCACAGAGCCCTCGAGGCCCTTTTCCGTCACCATCTCCCTTAACCTGGACAAACCTGGCCCACCTCCAACACAGGTGAAGTGGACATCAAGCCGGCCTAATTCCTTGACCCTTACTGCTACGTCAAGCAGGATGTCCAAGCCTTCCTGGACACTCATGGTCCCGACATAACCAATTAAGTAACTCTTACCGTACTTGAGTTCCGGCTTCGCAGGTACGAGCTTGAATTTGGACAGATCCGGACCGTTCCGAACGACGAATACATCTCGAGGATCAATTTGTCCCCGGCAAACGGCTAGGTCCTTATAACTCTCATTGGTGGCTATCACGACGTCGCTAAATCGGTAAGTCAGCTTTTCAAGCCACACTTGTGTCTTATAAAAGAAGTCTTTCCTCTCATATTTTGCAAAATAGAGCTCGGGGTTTGCATCGTGATGATCAAAAATGTATTTGACTCCCAAGACTTTGAACGGCAGTGCAACTAGAAATATGTCGTCCGGAGGATTACATCCCTGTATCACCTGAAATCCACGCACAAAGAAAATCCACCATGCATACAGGTTTTGCCAAAACAGAGCACACGAATATTCCAGAAGATATCCCAACGCCGTGTTTCCTTCCATGGGCATCGGGTGCCTGTAGATGTGGACTCCATCCAAAAACTCATGATTTCGTTTACTGTCCTTGCCGCGAGGAGAAAGGACAGTTACTTCATACCCAGCCTCCTTTAGCGCACAGGCCTCTTTCCATACGCGCGGGTCAAAAGGGACGGGAAGATTTTCAACAATAATTAGAACCTTTCGTTTCACTTGAGTCCTCGTTAAAACGACTTGTAGAGTCCAGCGAGTGCGCACAACATTGTGGCCTGTCCCCAATGCAAAGTTGGAGTCTTGTTTATCAGCCTCGACGAATAGCGCCTGTAATAGAAATATCCACTTGAGTCTTGCATATGATCAAGAGTCCACTCTGCAACCTTCAAGGCAAGTGTTAGCGCTTCAGAGTCGTAAGACTGGAAAAACACAAGGGTGTCAATCGCCTGAGAACTACATTGAATGTCGATTGGGAGGGTCTTGTGATCGTAATAGCGCGGCGTCCCATCGGACAGAAAGAACGTCTTCTTCCAGTATTCGTAACCCTTCATCATGTTCGGTACGAAACGTTCGTCGCCGCTACTTTGAGTGTAGTGCTTGAAACAGTCCAGAACATAGGCAGTGTGGAAGTTGTCAACCCAGTGCAGGTTTTCCTTTTCGCCGTAATACCAAGAGCCATTTGACCGTTGATGTTGAGCTGTATACCGTATCGATTTCTCAGCTAGCTCACGATAACTGTCTTTAAGAGTTATCTGATATGTCCGCGCAAGCAGACTTGCTGCTAGTGTGTTTGCGTTGTGGACCTGGCTATTCTGTCCGGGAACATAGCTGATACACACTCCTTCACCGTCTGGAAACACATCGAGATCTTTAAGGATGTGCTCACATGCACCTACGGCAATTCCGAGGTATTGGTCATTTTTGAAATGCTCATAGGCATCGACGAATGCATGTCCAATCAAAGACGTCCACACGACCGTAGGTGTGCCCTTGGGTAAATAAAAAGTCCGTGACTGATAATCGAAATGATTACCCCAGGACACACCGTGGTAGCCAGTTGTTTGATGCTTAATTAGCCAGTCCAGCACTTTCTTCGCTCTGTCGGCCCAGATCTCTTCTCCTGTCTCTTTATGAAGGCGCATAAATCCGCGCGCCAGAAAGCCCATGCCTTTGCTCGAATGCTCCATGGAAATCCCCAGCAGTGGCCGGAGATTTAGAGGAAACCGCCTCACTCCTTGCTGAAGAACTGTCCTCAAAAGGCCATTCTCAAAAGTCATTGGGCGCAGGTACTTAGCATTCAAACCGTCAAAAGTGTCGTAGCCACGGTAGTCGTTCTTCTCCAGCCACTGAGTAAGCCTGTCAATAGCTGAATGGATCTTCGCCCTTGAGACGTCATTCCCTCGTCCGGAAATGTCAGGCTCACCAACAGATGCCGTCGTACTTGCCATTCTCGCTCCTCCCTTCCATAATCCGCACGAAGTCCACAACACGCTGGCCTTCGCGCATTTGACTTGGGACAAGTCTGAATTCCGGGTCGCTGTTTCCGATTACTATAGTCTGTGCATGATCCAGGACGGCGTCGGCATTCGCAACCATCAGCTTCGATATGTGAGGAATGTGATTCAGAATGAAGTCCTTATTCGCGCCAACTAGACTCGCAATATTTACGTTCCTGTCGTAGATGCGCAGATCGTAGCCTTTGCCGAGGAGGCGCTCGATCACTTCAATCACAGGGCTTTCACGAAGGTCGTCAGTACCCGCTTTGAAGCTGAACCCCAATACGCCGACCTTAGTGTTTCCTTTCTCCGTGATCATTTGCACGCCTCGCGCGATTTGCAATTCGTTGCTGGGCAAGATTGCGGAAAGAATCGGCAATTGTAAGTCATGGATTTTTGCCTGATAAGACAATGCTCGCAAGTCTTTCGGCAAGCATGAACCTCCAAATGCGAAGCCAGGCATCAAGTACGCCGACGAGATGTTCAGCTTTCTGTCCTGACAGAAAATCTTCATCACCGAATGAGCGTCAATTCCAAGCGACTTGCACAGGTTTCCGATTTCATTCGCGAATCCAATCTTCAATGCGTGCCAACTGTTGTCTACGTACTTGATCATCTCGGCCGTTTCCAGGTCGGTCCTGATCAACGGCGCGTCTATTTTTGAGTAAAGGCCCACAAGCAGATTCCCGCTAGCTTCATCCAACTCGCCGATGACCGTCTTCGGGGGAGAGCGGAAATCCTTTACCGCCGAGCCCTCCCGTAAAAACTCGGGATTACTGCAGACACCGAAATCTATTCCGGCCTTCTTTCCCGAGAATTCCTCGAGTGTCGGAATTACGATGTTGTGCATTGTGCCCGGCAAAATCGTGCTCCGAATGACGACGGTATGCCGTGCAACCTTGTGCTTGAGAGCATCTCCAATCTGCTCACAGATACGTCGGATGTACTTAAGATCCAGATTTCCGTTTGGTTGACTGGGCGTTCCTACACAAACGAACGACAACTCCGTCTCTTGAATGGCCTGAATGGCGTCGTGGGTCGCGCGAAGCCGACCGGCGCTCGAGGCTGCCTGGATAATCTCATCGATTTCAACTTCAACAATGGGCGAATGACCACTGCTGATCAGGTCGACTTTGGCCCCGACAGGATCGACGCCGATGACTTCGTGTCCCTCACTTGCCAGGCACCCCGCCGAAACCGTGCCAACATACCCTAAACCAAAGATGCTTATCTTCAAGCTATTGTCGCTCCTGATTCTCTAACCTTTTTGAGTTCTAGCTGCGTTCTAAACGTGAACAGTTCGCATCATTGGAAAGCAGCCTTGCTGAATGGGACGGAATCAACGTACGCGTACCGATTCTTCAGTTTGGAAATGGTCTCTCAAAAGTGCGTAAGAAATGTAGAGAGCAGTCGACTCCGATCGGTACGCGTCCCTCAGAGAGTTCGAGACTCTTTGACAGCAAAGGACCGCAGGTCACTTCGCATGGAATCGCTTCCGGCAGGCGGTTGAGACAAAAACATCTGGGTTCCCTTTTCAAGCCTGAACAGAAACAAATCAAGTTTGCCTGCCAGTCGCCATCTGAATCGTCTCGCAATTTGCTGAAGTGGCTTCGTAACCACCCATCCAAAAGATCTCGCAATCCAAGAGTATTTCCACGATAGTTTTGGAACTCCAAGCGGCTCCCCCAACTCGGCGGCAAGTCGGTCAGCCTGCTGAACTATATGAGATCTTTCCGGATAAAAATAGATCAAGTTATCCCTCATATACTGAAGGCAGGCGGCTCGCGTCACCTTATCGTCGCGTAGTGAACGAAGGTACTTGATGTGCAGCTGCATTGACAGCCAGTGGGCTTCAATCTTTTCAGGGAACCGTCCGATATAGCTAAGTCCGTCGAAACGAAATGCACGATAGTAGACGTTCGCTTCCGAAACAAATCGCACTTCATCGCTTGCTAGCAGGACGCGGCAAAAATATTCGCCATCATCGTCGCCCAAGAGGCGGATATCCCAAGGTCCAGCTGCCTCCGTGAGTTCGCGGCTCACAAGCCAGGCGCCCGTCTGCATAAAGATATTCTTGGCCATCTTGCGCAGTAGCCACTCTTCTGGCGATAGATCACACCACAGTTCAGTCGTGATGAAGTGCGCTCGATGCGGGCGGTACATGAAGTATCCCCAGGATGAGGATATGAGGGTACGCTTGCTCAACCCACTTAGTACCAGGTCCATCTGCCTGGAGATTTTGTCAGGCGCCAACAGATCGTCTGCATCCAGCCACTGAATGTAATCGCCTTGGCAGATCGAATAGGCCTTATTCCTCGCAGCAGAAGCCCCCTGGTTCTTCTGAGAAAACACTCTCACACCGTACGGTTCGAACTGACGCGCGATTTCAAGGGTATTGTCCTTTGAGCCGTCGTCCACGACAATGATTTCAACTCGTGGCCACGTCTGCCTAAGCGCCGATCGAAGAGTGTCTCCAATCCATTCCTGGGCATTGTAGGCCGGAATCAGAATTGAAACCAGGGGTAGGTCTTCGACCCTAACAGCCGTCTTCTCTGACGCGCCGAAGGCACTAAGTTCATCTACGCCAAGTGCAATCTGACTCTCTCGTACTTTCCCCGATCGAGCCATTTCGCTGAGTAACCCAATGAAGTTACTGATCGGGTGGAAACCGCCATGCAGAATTGCGACTGAACAAAGATAGAGAAAGCCAACTAATCCGCCCCCGACTGCAACGCGAGAAAGCGCACCTTCGACACCCGGCTGATGACCTAAAAAATGAAGTTCTTTCATCACAAGCAGACCCATCGAAACGGCGAAGATGGATGCGGCGACATATCTCCAGATTGCTGAGAGTACCGAAGAAATACTGAGAGAGATCGGCCTCCCGGCGTACCAAAGCGCAGGAATTGTCAGAGCCCAGAACGATACGCTCCACGCAGTGGCAATTCCCACCGGTCCCCAGCGTAAGGCGAGGATGAAGAGCAGACACGTTACAAGGAACTCGAGTATTCCCCACCGGAACCACCTATCCGGTCGGCCAATAGAAAGGTGTATCCAACCGTGGGTACTGTAGACAATCATGATTCCGATGCCCGGCCCGAAGAATGTGAATATCTGGCCGGCAGGGCCCCATTTCGGGCCCAATAAAATCAGAATCAAGTCTTTTCCAATCACCGTGAGACCCGCGCCGAGCCCCATCCCGGTAAACGCCATGATTGCCAATGCATCGAGAAGATAACGGCGATAAAGTGCAGGGTCCCTGTTGACTCTGCTCAGAGCAGCAACAACGACGATGGCAATCGAAGATACAAGTTGGTTTGCGGAGAGCGCGAACAGATCATAAGCTTTCTTGTAAAAACCTAGCGATTGAGCGTCAAAGCGCCACCCAATCAGGAGATTATCGGTATTGCGCGATAGGTAATTGACGCCGAAATTTCCGTACGTGTGCAGTGCGAACCGCAGCATTGATCCTGTGCCAGAAACGCGTCTCGGCAAGCCGGGCTTCCATTGACACATCAACCAGGCTCCGATTCCGACCGCGACAGGCTGCACAACCGCTCCAACAACAAGGGCCCAATAGCCCCATCCCATCCAACCAAGCAAGATCATCAAAAACACTGAAATCAGACGAGCGCAGATCTCATTGACTGACACCCACGAGAAAAGCATCGCGCGCTTGAGCAGCGCCAGATGCACTGTTGAAATGCTCGTGGCGAATATCGTCAGCGAAATACCAATCGCGACCTGCCGCACCGGCGGAGCGTGGTATAGGCGCGCAAGCAAGGCACCGGAAGCGGCAAATCCTGCTGTGAGCAGAATACCGAAGGCAATGTTTATCCAAAATAGGGTGCTTGCCAAGCCGCGGCTGACATCTTCGCGTTGGACGATCGCTTCAGTGAAGCCATTAAATCCGAAGTTGACCAACAGCAGACTGAAGGTCGTCACCATCGCAACCAATCCAAAGTCTGCGGGAGTCAAAAGCCTCGCCAGAATAATCGTGGCACTGACCTGAATCGCGAGGGTCAGACCTCCGGCAGCCAGAGTCGCACCGGCACCAAAGACCGTAAGCCGGCGCAGTGATCCGTCGCCGATCGGCGATGGATCCACAAAGCTACCGTCTGTTGCAAAAGGCTTCAATCCGACTCCTTCTTCCTATGAAAATAAATTGAAGATCAGCGAACCACAGATTTCTACTTAACAGCTGGGAAAGAATGTTCGATAAACAGGAAGAATTTCTTCACAAGTATTTCGTCATCAGAACTGCCGGAAATCGAGTTACCAATAATGTCCCGTCCCTGCCAGGTCTTCTGAAGTATGCCAAACGCACATGGTAGCGCTAGAGGCTGATCATCGATCGATCTGGTCGGGCCTCGCGTGCAGCGACTCTATTCAAACATTCAAGTGCAAAGTACGCGCCGAGCAAGATCAGCAAAGGTGTGATCGCGTGAAAAAACCGCGGCTGGCTCGTCGTGACGTAGTAGACGATCGGATAAATTGCCAGACACCCGGCATAGTTGTGCGCCGAGGGATTGGCGCTGGAATACAATCTCCACAGGCCAAGAAAGCCTAACGCAGACAACAACGAGGTCGCGCCAATAACGGGAAGAACGTTCGGAAATCCGGAGATTGGCCTGATCCAAGCACCTGTCCAATAGTTCACCATCCTGTTCATGATGGAGAAGGCAAATCTACCTGGATGGGAATTCACAAACTGCGCATTAGACTCCCGGTCTTCCTCCATAAATCGTTGCTCCCCGACTTCACTCCAGTGCTGGTTCAGAGCTGGTGTATTCGATGGGTGCAGGCTTTCCATCTTTTGACCATAAGAGAGTTCGTTGTTTCCAATCCGAAATTCAAGTGGAAAATTGGATCGTAGCATCACCTTTCCGAAGACAACGTAATTTCGGACTAACCAGGGTGACACCACTGCCAGACATGTCAATGCGCCAACGAAAGTGGGAATCAGGGCACGGCTTCGATTTCTCCAAAGTGCAGAGAGTCCGATCGGAACAATAAGCACAACGAGAGATGTATTGACGAGCGCCGCGATACCCAAAAGTGCGCCTGTTTTCGACCACCTTTTTGAAGAAACCGAGTTGCCGGTCTCAAGCATGTACCAGAACAATGCAGTGGCTAGAATCGCCGTAAGCGACGTCTCCCACACCTTTGTCACAGTGAAGAAAATATTGAGCGGAAACACGGACCACACCAGTGCAGCCAGCCTTCCAACACTTTCTCCCATCGTGTCGCGACCGCACAGGTAGAGAAAGACGCAAGTCAAACTCGAGAAAATACTCTGAAGAATTCTAACCGCAATAGCGGATTCCACGGAATATATGCCGAATACTTTGAAAATGCCGGACAGCAATAGTGGATATACAGGTCCAACAATTGCGGTCGGACCTGTGGGCGACGGGAGTGGTGAGGCGAAGCCTCGACCTTCTGCTATCGAAGATGCCACTCGACCCATCTCCCAGCCGAACCCAAAGTGATTGGTATCATCCTCAACCACATGATATGTACCCGCCGCGAACATGACGCACAACCGGAGACAAAATGCGAATAGAGAAACAACCAGGAGAAAGCGCTTTGGTGTTTGAACCGTCTTCCACACGGACATGTAGTAACCTTCGTAATGGATGAAAACCGCAGCTTAGGACGAGACGGATAACAATTGGTCGGTTGAGCGAACACAAGCCAATCGCCGTCATATTTATTAGGGTTTCAAGTGAAGGACTCTAGCATTTCAAGCCACTTAGGGCGGTTCTTGATCGCGTCGCCCCCTAGGCGGTAGACTCTAAATATTGCATCTCTTTCAGCCTTGGTCGTGATGATTGCACAAAAGTAACCATGGAGAGTGACCCGCGTCACCGCTGGTAATAACCCATTGGTAGAATCTTTGTGCATAGGCCGGCATTTTGCCGGTTTGTTGTTCATCCTCGCCCAACCCGGAACTAGATAGGCCACGTCTAGTTGCCGCAGATTTAGGAGGAAAGATTTGCTTCGAATTCGTACGATTTCGCTCTCTCTTTTGTGCATCATGCTGTGCCTCGCTGGCATCGCTCGAGGCCAACAGTGGTCTGGTGTGCTTAGCACGTCTCGCGCAACAGACTGGTCGCAGGCAGGAATTCCAGGAGGAATTCCATCAGGCTCCTGGACCCAATGCGGCCCAACAATCGCGCCTTATGGATCAAGCGGTGCTTATGCCTCGCCTAGCACCATTGTGAATGCCATTAACCACACCGGCGCCGGATATACAACTTGCGGTTCAAATACGTATGTGCTCCTGGGTGCCGGCGATTTCTACCTCAGTTCCGGAATCCGTAATGTGGGTGTTAATAACACCGAATTGCGTGGATCAGGGCCGACCCAGACACGCCTGCATTTCAGCAACGGTGCCACTTGCCAGGGTGGAAACGGATCATGCTTGATTGGCTTTGAAAGCTCCGATAATACCTACCCTGCGGGAGTTTCAAGTGCTTACAACTGGACCGCTGGGTATTCGAAAGGATCGACCACCATCACCTTGTCGAGCGGCGCCAATATCACTGCTAATCGCACGGTACTGGTTCTTGACCAATGTGACACCGGTTATTCAGGATCTTCTTGCGCGGGAAGCGCTGTCGACAATAAGAGCTATTTCAACTGCGAGGATGCCTACAGTACCTCGAATTTGACTGGATGCTCATTTAACTCTAGCAATGGCAGAGCGGCACGCCCTCATCGATTCCAAACCGAAATGGTCGAAGTTACAGCCTGCTCTCCTTCCTGCGGAAACTCGGGCACAACGACGGTGACCATCACACCGGCACTTCAGCACCCCAACTGGGCATCTGGACAAACGCCGCAAGCTTACCTGATCCAACCCTCAAGATATGTGGGCATCACAAATCTTTTTATCGACGGCCACGCAACAACGGCGTCAAATGCAACTGCTGGGCCATCCTTCTATAACACTGCCTATTACTGGTTAAAGAATGTCGTCGTAAATGAGATGGGCAGTATCGGCGTCTATACTCTTCAAACCATTCACGGCAACATCGAGAGCAACTACTTATATGGGATCGGCAAGAACGATTCCAGCGCCGATCCAAGCGGAATCAACTACACCGGCTCCAACAATCTGTACGTCAACAACATCTTCCAGAATTCCAAAATCGGACCGCTGGGCAATGGGCCAAACAATGGCAACGTAATCGCCTATAACTATGTGGTGAACGCTTGGACAGGCGATGGATTCCTGTTCGGTTCCCTTTGGGACGGCCATTCAAACGGGGCCGACTATAACCTCTTTGAGGGCAACGTTCTCAGTCAGGCATTGCAGGATCAAACTCACGGTACCCATCTGATGGAAACCTGGTACCGTAACTTCTTTACCGGTTGGGAATCTTGCGCCAATGGGCAGTGCGGTTCCGATACTTTCAAGAGCAGTGATGTGGTCGCTTTCGAGGCCCTGTCCTACAACCGGTATAACAACCTCGTCGCGAATGTGCTTGGTACTCCCGGCGTCACCACTGTGGGATATCAGGCAAGTCAATCGATGTACACCACGTACAGCGGGACGGGCAAAGGGCACGCCTACAACATTGGTTCAGGCAACTCGAATGGACCGCCAAGTGTCCAGGGAGGTCCTATTCCGCTGGATCCGGTGGTCGGCACTACAATGCTGCGGTGGGGAAACTGGGATGCCTTCAACGGCACTACGCGTTGGAACACGTCAGAAGTTCCCAGCGGAATTGCTGTATACCCAAACTCCGTACCCACTTCGTGCACAAGCGGCGGATCATGCCCGCCTTCTTTCTACCTCTCGTCTCGTCCGTCCTGGTGGTCCAGTTCGATCCCGTTTCCCGCGATCGGACCAGACGTGAGCAACGGCAATGTTGGTCAATGCACCGGCACCTTGAATACGCCCGGCCAATTTGCGGGAGTGGCAGCAACCAGCAGCGGTCAATGCAGGGGCACATCTTTGGCATCTGCCTGGGGCGGACATATCAATGCAATTCCAGCGATGGCTTGTTTTCTTAACGTGATGGGCGGTGCTCCAGACGGAACTGGTAGCATTCTCAGTTTTGATGGCAGTAAATGCTACGCAGATTCATCTGGCACGGGCACGCAGGCACCACCTGCCCCCTCAAACCTTAACGGCGTTGTTATTCAGTAAGCGCTCAACCGGGGCGCGAAGACTAAATCGATCCAGATCTTCGCGCCTCAACTTCACACTTCCCTATGCTGCTGGCCGTTCAGAACTCTGAATTCGTTTAAGTGCCTGAATAACTGGAAGCACCTCCGCACCCGAATCAACCGAATATCTCACTACGTTCTCGAAGAACGCAGGCGTACATCCGTATTGGCTGGGATTGTCCGTGATGTCATGCGTAGCAAAGATAATCCAACCACACTCATGCTTGTTCTGATCGATGAGTTCCCTCACCTCTTGAAGGCCGTTCGTGGATCTCTCTAAAAAATAGGCAGCAAGTTGGTTCAAGTCTGCTGTGCCTTTGTTCAGCCTTTGTCCGCCTGCCCGGCAGCATTGAAAGTATTTTGATACAGCACGCTTGGTCAGTGGCCGCGGTTCGCTTATCGGATAAGAGAATGACGCGAACCTGAGACCTGGAACAACTTCACCTATTGTGGCGCCATTCAGCTTCACTGACTCTTCAAATGTGCTAGTTGGAGTTTGCCATGAATCGCAATGGGAATATGTGTGGCATCCAAGTTCATGGCCATCTTCTGAGGCTTTCCTCAGATCATCGACACCTGCGATCTGGCCAGATGGTGAATCCTTTCCAATTAGTCCCATTGCAGTGAAGTAAGTCGCATTCAAGCCAAATCGCTTCAGGATGGCTCCCCCATTGAGAAGCGCAGAGCGCGGAAAATCATCGAAAGTGAACGAAATGAGCGGTTGGTCTAAGCGAATTGCCTGGGGCCGTTGGAACACACGACGGGCAGACGTTCTCTGCAGGTATCTCCTCACTCTCAGCATCGGGCTCGGCATATCAGTTGTGCCTCCCTGCGGGAGATTGAGAAATGGATACCTGAAAAGCTCCAGGTTGCTTTTTTGAACTTTTCGCCAGGTAGTCTTTCAGCCGTGCAGCTAGATCGTCTGAGAATGCCTCCGCTCCCTTTGAATTGAGGTGTTGGGAATTATAGAAGTAGTCTCGATCACCATCGTGCATCCAATTGCTGAAATCCCAGAGTTGCACATGATTACGGTCTGCCAATTCCTTGAAGGTGGCAAAAATAGCAATCCGATTGTTAGTCAAGGTCTGCATTTCACTGTATTCGGGAGAATAGACCAACACGAGTTGAATCCCGTTTTGTTGGCACAGTTGTATCAACTGTGCCAAAGCTTCAACACCTTTCGGCTCGATTGCAAAGCTCACGCCGTGCGGATTGCCTCTCTTGAATCTCTCAAACTCATCGCTCCATTCTTTGTCCCGCGGGCTGAAGCCTAGGAAATAGTCTTCCTTTGGAAAGCGTCCCAGAAGTGCCCTGACTCCCGTGAACCACGCAAAGTTCATGTCTTCGACAATGTAGCCGTACAGGGGCAGATAGCGGCTCTTTGCTAGATTCGGGTCAAATCGTCGCAATGATTCGTAAAGCGTTTGATCGTCCAGGTAGGGAACATATTGAGCCGGCTCAAATATTTCTCGGGTCGTTACAAAGGTGAAGGCATCGAGATTATGCACAACTAGAGTTGGTTTCCGATTATGTTCGAGGTACGCTTTGAGCACTGCAACTTGCACGTCCGTTTGAGATCCAACGCGGCCGATGTTGAAGGCGGTACGCCCCGTCGCGGACTCAATCACTCGCGGGTCGTAGTGATAGGTCGCCCTCGACGAGCCTGAAATGATTACGTCGGCGTTCACTCTGCCCTGCATCACCTGGTTCCATGCACCGAAAGAAGATGTGCGGATATGCCTGAGGCCAACACCGACCAGGGCATTTACAGCAAATACCAAGAGCACTATCAAAAAGCAGAAGGAAACCAGGCGCTGAACCGCCTTTCCCGGTGGGATCGACGACTTTGCAGGCCGGTCGGCTATGCTTTCCTGGAACGCCATCTCTCCTTGAGGACGAAGCTCTTCTACCCTCTTTACCGAAACTTCCGGAGAGACATTCGAGAACAACTCAATTTGCCTTGTGGTCGCGCCCATACTCAGAACTGGAAATAGATGAACTGCGTTTGCTTGTAAACACCAAGCATTAAAACGAACATTACAAAGCTTGCGTAAACCGCCCAGCGTGCCGTGATCGGCATTCTTCCAATCACCGAGGGTATCGAGACCGACCGGCTCACCCATTGCGCGAGCTCGAGTACGATAATCGATCCAACCGCAACTGGGAATTGCCTCATGTGGAACTGTTCAGTCGCGAGTTTTTGGAAGTTCCAATCGCTCGCTAGATGAGAAAACACGTACGCAGCATCGTTAACGTTTCTTGCCCGAAACACGATCCACGCCACGCAGGTAAGCGTGAACGTACTTCCGAGCATGATGGCCTTGCGTAGTGAAGTGTCCTCACGTAACCCGACAGCATTGAATATCCGATCTCGCCATCCTTTAGTGAGGAACCCACTAATGAGATACACACCATTCAGAACGCCCCATATGACAAAGGTCCAGTTCGCTCCATGCCATAGTCCGCTCACGCCAAATGTAATCAGAAGATTGACGATGTGCCGGGTCTTCCCAACGCGATTTCCGCCAAGCGGCACATAGAGATAGTCCTTGAACCATGTCGAAAGCGAGATGTGCCAGCGACGCCAGAACTCCGATATCGACAAAGCATAGTAGGGAGTTTTGAAATTCTCCATCAGCCGAAAGCCGAGCACCCGAGCGGCGCCGATTGCGATGTCGGAGTAACCTGAAAAATCACAGTAAATCTGATAGGCGAAAAAGATTGTCGCGGTCGTCAACTGTAGACCGTTGCAGCCCCTCGGCGACGCATAGACATCGTTAACATACAGAGCCAGGCGATCCGCAACAACTAGCTTCTTGAAAAATCCCCACGCCATCCGCTTCAACCCCTCGGTCACGTTTTCGTAGTTGAATTCGTGCCATTCGCGGAATTGGTGAAGAAGATTTTGAGGACGCTCAATCGGACCTGCCACCAATTGCGGGAAGAACATTACATAGGTGGCATAAACTATGAAATTCCGTTCGGCCTTCTGCTTTCCGTGATAGACCTCGATCACATAACTCAAACTTTGAAAGGTGTGAAACGATAGGCCAATCGGCAGAATTATCGAGATTGCCGGCTCTGGCAGCCGCCACCCGAACATTCCCGCCGCGCCGATGAAACTCCCTGTAAAAAATCCAAAATACTTGAAAATAAAAAGGACGGTACATGTGGAGACTATGCTCATCCACAAGAGCGGTTTCCTGTATCGAACGTCAACCCGCTCGAGGTAGATTCCGGCTACATAATCAATCAGAATCGTGACGAACAGAATCAATATATAGGCCGGGATGAAGGCCATGTAAAAGATGCAACTTGCAAGCAAAAGCCAATGCACTCTCCAACGCTGCGGGAGCAAGAAGAATGCCCCCGTAACAACCGGGAAGAATATTGCAAATTGAAGAGAATTAAATAGCATTGGGGAAGTCGGCTTACAGTTTTTGCACAGGGTTCAAGTGAGCGGTGAGGCGTCTCGTTCAGGCGGCAGCGGGACTTTCCTTGACGATTCCTGGCTCTGATCTTTTGAGCAGGCTTGCCAGACCGGTAGAGGCCAATATTGCGATCATTGAGATTAATGGGATGCTGTATCTCGCCTGTGCCAGGATCGGCACGTGAACGCCCATTACGTAGATCACAAAGAGTACGACCAAGCCGGCTAATCTTGCGCTCCTGCCCCGAATCAGTTTGAATGAACCAAGCGTTGCGAGCACCAGATATGGCAGCTGAATCATCGCATTCATCGCCGTCGCCTTCCACGTCTTCCCTGCAAACCAAAAATTGAAAGCATTTTGGGTCATGCACCTGGCGAAGAGCATGGGAGAACTCCGATATTCCGCAACCACTCTCTTGAAAAGATAGCTTGAAAAATTGATTTCGTCGTTGGTTCTGTAGAACGTTTGGTAATACCCTTCCATTCCATCTTCAAATGGATAGCCAAGGTTTAATGCCAATCGATCCCTTTCGCGCGCCGCTTCACGGTCAAGAAGCCAAAAGGGCCTACCCTCGAACTGGTGCTTCCCAATATATTGACCGGCTTGAGCTGACACACCAAGAACGCTCGCGGTTGGTATGAATTTCCCCGTGAGAAAGTAGTTGCGGGTAATCCAGGGAGAAAGGACCGCCATCATCGCCAACACCATGACCAAAAGATTCCGCGTCGCAGTCACAATTGAGAAGTGCCGTCTGTCAACAATCATCAAGTAAGCGAAAAGCGGAATTGGGAAGAGCATCGGAGTGCTTCTAACCGACACCGTAATGCCCAAAACGAGCCCACTGATCAGATAGTCCCGCCAGTTATTACTCTCAGTGGCTTTCAAGATTGTGAGCAGAAGCAGCGTAATTAGAAAGGCGAAGAGCATCTCGACCCCACCGCGACTCTCCGCAATCACGACTCCCGGATGAAAGAGAAACAGCACCGGAGGGATAAGAAATAGAAACCGATATCGTTCCAGACCTACTGGCATGAGTCTCATTCCGATAAGCATTACAAGCCAGGCTGTGGCGACCGCAAAGATCATGTTAGTGATCTTCACGACCGTGAAGCTCGTTCCGAATACCATCGTCAAGCCCGCCAGCAGAATCGGATACCCGGGCTCACGCATGAGAGTCAGTGCCGTATCAGGATAGAAGCGATACCCGTTGCCCTTAACGAGGTTTTCGGCGAGCTGGTCATACCCATCTCCAAATATTTTGGGAATGTATGCGCCGGCAACCGCGGAACTCAGCCTTGGAATGACGAAGAAAAGAATCGTGACATGGAGGAGCAGAATTGCGACGGCCGCGACCTTCACGTTCCCTTTGATCGTCTGTTCCAACATGGCCTTCAAACTTTCTCCGCTGTTAAGCACTGATTTGATCCATCGATCGGTTCATTGCGGCCGCTGGAACTTGATCAAAAACTGGGTCGGTGCGACGCTGCGAAGGACTCTGTACCTTCGCCATCGTCGACTTTAAAGGGAAATTCCACATCATTACCAATCCTGTAAACCATATCGGTCCCATACGTCCGTATGTAGATTCAGAAACGTTATAGATAATCAAAATGATCAGAATGGCAAATCGAAGACGGTGGAAATGTGTCGGGTCACGTCCGACTCTGAGGAACTTACCTATTCTCTGGCCGCAAACTATAAGCATGAAAGAGAGGATTACCAATGCAATGAATCCGCCGTCGAGGTACATGTCAATGTATCCGTTATGCGCATTTGGAATTACGCCGCGCATTGCTTCATTGACTCTCGTTCCTCCCGGGCCGCCCCAGAAATTCCAAAAGCCAGAGCCGTAAATTGGATTAACAGTCTCGAGCGTGATATGAGTCCAGATCTCCGATCTTCCCGTGAACGTCATGTCTCTACCCAGCGCATGGAGCAACGGAGCAATGACCTCACTGAACTTTTGGGCGAAGAAGACAACAATAGGGAGGGATAGCGCGCCCGCCATCGCCAGTCGGTTGACAAATCTGGAAAGCAAGCGCCCACCCCGGACACACAGGAATATTCCTACCGCCGAGCCCACAAGCCCCGACTTGCTCTGAGAAATATTCAAAAGCCAGGCTCCATTCAGGAGCAAAATAATCAAATACAACGGCAGTCGCATCACGCCTGACTTTTTCGTCACAGATCGTGTTTCGAGATGCTCCCAAATCAGAAACAGAGTGAAGATCATTACGACCTCACCCAGGGAATTCTTTTGCGTCGTGACTCCAGTAAAGTTCATCTCGCCACCGCTGCCATAGGCGCGGCCAAGACCCGGAAACCACTTTATAAAGACGACCGACAAAGGCAATAAAAGATACGCAGACCGAAGATATACGGCCCGAAGTGCCTGAAGCGGATCTTTCTCAGTAAAGATCAGGGCAGCCAGGGAGATCACTCCAAAGTCCTTGATGAGCCTCTTCGTCGATCCAGTAGGATCTGAGGACCAAAGAACGCTGAGAGCAAAATACAGATAGAAGAGCATGATGGCCCGGTTGGATGAAAAAAGTTTGCCCCACTTCATTCCACGCGCCGAAGCAATTACGAAAGCGCTTCCAAGGGAAATTAGATAAAACAACTGGTCAACCATGCTCGTTGCCTGTTCGTTCGCATTTTCAATTCCCAGGCGTGCGGCGCGACCCGATAGCCAAAGTGAAGCCGGCCTCGATGAAAGAATCATCACGAAGATAGTAGGAATCCAGATCGCAATACTGACGTCCCGCCGGCGACGACAATCGCGCACAATCAGGTACGTACTAAAGACCAGCGAGAGGATTAGAGCAATTTTCGGCATAGAAGACGGAATACAGAATTCGCTAGCTCACTGCGGGTCGAAAAAGAGACGATGTTGGAGTTCCAAAGTCAAGAGCCTTGTGATTTCGGTTGTGTAATTTCGGGTTCCTTTAAGATGGCTTGACACCATGAATTCCAACGCATTCCTTTGAACATATGGCCGGGAAAGGCTTAACGGATCAAGCAGCATTTCCCGCACATATTTTGCAAGAGAATCCCGATACCAAACCCGGTAGTGACAAAACTTATGGCGCCCGAGAAAGAGTCGCTCCAGGTGAAGCATCTTGAGCCTATGATCGATTCGCGCCATCCATTGCGGCATCCCATAGTCGTAGGCATATTCCGCTTTAAATGTGAACTCAAGGAGCGCGCGAGAAATGGGCGTCGCCCACCCTCCGGCACCGCCTAGTCCGCGATCAGTCGGAATCTCATGTAATACACCATTTCCATCTGCAATGAGTCGACTGCAATCATTATTATCTTCGAAAATGTCGCCCTTAACGATCTCAGAGCTTGGCGCGCGAAAGGCGGTGCGGACCAGGTCATTGTCCAAAAATGGCGATCTCACCGACAGTTGAGTTTGCTCCAATGCCAGCAGCCCATACTGATACCAAGGCGCCTGGCGAAACGCTGTGAAAGAAACTGCGTGTCCTCTGAATTGACGATTGTACGTCTGCTTCGCCAGTTCGACATTAGCGAGAAATTCAGGTTGAAATAAACCGGCAGATGGTTGGGAGGGCTTGAATGCGCGGAGACGGCGTAATATCTCGCTGCCATAATTTCCGGTCATTCGAATCGGCGCGATCTCGGCGGCAAGTTCGTTGGCATACAGATCGGCAGCGCGGTTCACTGCAGCACATCCGTCACTGAAGTAGACCGCTCGCTCCGCATAGTCGGCGAAGCGAGAAAGAAAATCCTTGCCTACGCCGATCACCTGGTAAGGTTGCCCGCAAACCTGCGCAACCTTCCTTGCGATCGTAACGTCATGGCACTCACGAAACGGTCCGCCAAATGTGTAGCTGGGAAGCGAGCCGGCAGGGCGCTTGGCCCATGCCATGATCATGCGGGTGTCGAGCCCCCCGGTGAGAGAGATGCCTACTCGTCCGGGGCCATCGAAATACCGCGGCAAATTTCTAGAAAATACTTCCCGCAGTTGCAGGTAGTAGTCTTCCGCCGCAAGAGGTCCCTGGCTTTCCCATTCAGCCGGCTCGAAGTACTTCGCCTTCCGGTCGAGACCGCCGTTGCGAAACACCCATGCAGACGCTGTTGGTAAAACCTCCACGTTCCGGAAAAGCGTTCGATCCTCTAATACACAGCCGCAGGCAACGAACTCTCCTAAACTCCGTGGGTCTGCCTCACGCAACTCCGGAACAACTTTGAGAATCGCCTTAGCTTCTGCGGCGAAGTAAAACGAGTCGGCGGACTGATGATAGTAGATTCGATGCATCCCATAGCGGTCGTTAAACAGCGTCGTCGTTGCATCTGACTTATTTACCAGCAGCCCGTGGAATCTCCCATTCAGACACTTCGGAAACGCCGGGTCTTCTTCCGAAAGATGGACCAGATAAGTCGGCCCCTTGCCTCCGAGCGTATGGCCGCGACTCCTAAGCTGGTCGGGCGTTCCGGGTTCAGAGAAGTCTTCCCCTGCGAAAACAAGCACCCTATCTCCCCGCTCGTTTTTAAGGGGCATTTCACTTGAAAATGAATCGCGGCGAGATACCCAGCCGACATAAACTCCAAGGGTCTCGTCCATCCACGTCCCGCACATGTTGGACGGCAGGTGCCGCAGGGCAGCAACCATCTGCTGCAACTGAATCTCAGCCCATTGATGCGGCCGCTTCGTGATCAATCCAACAATCCCTGGCATGTCTATCTAGGAGGCTTCCGTGAGGGTTGGGAATTTGCGTTTGTACCATGCTTCCCGCAACTCGCGGAGCTTCTCTGCCAGAGACTCTGGAATTCGCTCACTCAAGCGGTGGTGCAGACCAAAGCGAAGTGCCAGGTTGCCAAGCGGAGTTAACGGAACGAAATATCGAGCCACCTCGAAGCGTTGAAATCCATTTCGCTCTTTAAAGTCGCTCAGACTGTCACTCTGCTTCTTTCCGTATGAGAAGTTTGAATATGTGAGGTAGCTGATGCCTCTCGACGCACACGCTTTGACGGCATGAGCAACCAACGCGTTCGAGGGAGCTTTGTCTCGCTCCTTGATCAAGGAGACGATATTCATCAACCCTGCCTGCGTGCGCGATTCGTCCCAAACCATTTTGATGAAGCCAATCAACTCGTCTCCCAGGAAAGCCCCGATAAAGACACTCTTGTCGAGGTACGTCGCCTCGTCCTGGTGTACTCTCTGGAGGTCCTTTCCATAGTGCGAAAATCTTCGCCCCTGTCGAATTGGGCATTCGTTGTAAATCTTCCAGATTCCATGAATCAGCCCATCGCTGAATGGAACCTCGCGAAGAACGACGCCTTTCTTCTCCGCCTGCTTTGCCTTGTTGCGGGCCTTGAAACCAATTTGCTTTGTCCACCAATTTTCAAACGTGGATATGGGAATCGCAGCAAAATTATCCATTTCCATTGGATATGCAAGGTCCGGCTTGGGATCGGATAGTTTCTGCAGGAAAGTGAACAGGTCAATCCGCACTCCCGACCCTCGAAGACCTTCCACAACGCGATCTGGTTCTTCTTCCAGAAATTGAAACTTCTCTGCATCGAGGCGGGCCACTCGCAGAAATCGACCCGCAATTTTGATTTCCGTGTCGCGCACTCTCACAATACCTCGGCCCTTATTCTCAATTTGGCTTGAAATGTGGCGGAGAGGGGAAGGATTCGAACCCCCGGGTGGTTTTACCCACCGCGGCCAGCAAGCCGACCGCTGCTTTAGCCAACAGCGACCTCTCCGTTTTCAAAGACAACGCATTTGAAACTTAGGCGCCCGACTCTATTCGCACACGTATGGCTGTCGAATTGGATTGAAACCAAACACCGCAAGCAGCCGGCCCGTGTGATACGACAATTTGAATACGCACGTCATGAATCGAGCTTCGCCAAAGAACAAAGCAAATGGAAGGCTCACCGCATACAAAGGTGTCGAAATTGCCGCCTGAAGCACTCGAAGCGGCTGTAGCCCATGGTTCCGTTGAGCGAATATTCCCCGGAACAAGGCTCGCCTGATGAGAAATCCGCGTTTCCATCGAACTGCAGGAACCACTTCATATACTTCCGCTTCATGGCACCAGATAAAGCTGTGCCCACCTTCTATCTTGCGCCGGAAGAAATCCTGGTCCTCACCTGAAAGACATTCAGGGTTGAAAGGTTCAGCATCTTCCGCGAACAACTCTCGCTTCAGGAGCACATTTCCAGTCCGGCATCTACGCCAGTTCAGCAACATTCCCGTGGGTAGAACTGGGCGATCATAAAAGCCGCCATCAATAACCCACTTGGGTGCCCCGTCTTCGAATCGAGGATTCACCGGCCCTAAAACTCCATCCGCCGTGCTTTCGCGAAGTGTCTTGAACAGAGTCAGCAGCCATTCGGCTATAGGAAACTCATCGTCATCGATGAAGGCGAGATATTCACCAGATGCGCTTTCGACCGCCTTATTGCGAGCTCTGGCGATATTTTGTCGTGGCTCGACACAATATCTGATGGCGACACTGAAATGAGATGCTTTCGCTTCGGCAACGGCGCGTCCGCTCTCAGCCCTGTCGTTATCAACCACTACGACCGAATAAGTGAATAAGCCGTCCGTTCGTTGCGCTAGAACCGCATCCAACGTGCGAGTGAGAAGCTCTGGGCGCTTGAAGGTACAGATGCAAACTGAAATATGTATCTGTCGGTCGTCCATCGCATTCCCAATTCTATTGTTGTGGCGTGTTGAAACCAATGTCGCCGCAGCTACTCGCGGCTCCCGATTCCAACACCGCTGTCGGCTACGATATTTGGCTCGCGTCTAAAAATTATCTTAGCCGGAACTCCTACTGCAGTGGCGCCGTCTGGAACGTCGGTTAAAACCACTGCATTCGCCCCGATCCGCGCATTGTTCCCGATCCTGATGCTCCCTAAGACCTTCGCGCCTGCGCCAATCCGCACGTTGTTCCCGATAATCGGAGCAACTCCTTCATCCCACCGAATCCCGATTGTCACCTGTTGGTCAATCCGTACGTTGTCACCAATAATGCAGCGATGGTCAAGCACGACCCCGAGCCCATTATGGCCAAAGTGTATATTCTTTCTTCCAATTTGCGTCTTGTATGGAATGAAGCAGCAAAACCCAAACCGCAAGAACTGCTGAATCGCGAAAGGAAGTACGGGAATTCTCCAACGGTAGAGGGTATTCGCCGTTCTGTATATGTAGTAAGGAAGATTCGATTTGGTGATCAACTCTTCGGTCCTTTCGCCGCTCGAACATGCCACTAACGCGCCGTGGGTCTTTGCATGAATCCAAACCGAGTCGTAAAAAACTCTTTGAGGCGGGTCATCTGCTCTCTGCCGCGAAACTTCGCAAATTCAGTTGATACCGATCGTGGGCTACGAGCGACCAGCGCCGAAAAATACCCGCTCAGAATAATCATTCCCCCGGCTAAATAAGGTTTCCTCGTCATCTGATAGCAGCATCGGAAGAGTTGCCATAATGGGTGGCTGCCAAGCCGGTAGTCACTCTGGCCCCATTTGAACTTGAGCTTCAACCCCTTGTTCATGGCTGTGTTCATGACTCTGTGGTGAATGCAAACCCTCTCCGGATAGGTTCGGGTTTCCCACCCGTTCATCCGGGCCGTCACCACCGCGACCAGGTCAACTCCTCCCCCTTTCAATGGGGCATAGCCGCCGATTGTATCGAAGCACTCCCGACGAAATAATTGGCAACCACCCCACACATTGTCAGTGCTCGTGAATCGGTAGTCGTATTGAAAGTTTCCTTCCCGGAATGGGGCTCCTGCGACCCCCAATCTGGGATTGTCGACAAATCGCTCAACCAGAGTTTCGAAATGGTCCGGCTCGAACGACACATCAGCATCAAGGTTTCCGATGACATCGAAAGCAGATTCCCCTAGATGCTGATAACCTGCATTGAACGCGTAGGCCTTCCCGGCGAAGTGCCTTTCCAGGCGCTCCGGCATTCTGAGCAGTTCAATCCAGGCGTGCTGTGCCGCATATTTGCGGACAATCTCGTCTGTTTCATCAGTCGATCCGTCGCTAACGACAACCCATCGAAGCGGACGATGGGTCTGGTGAATCATGGATTCAATCGTCAGAGTGATGTATTGCGCCTCGTTCCGAGCCGGCGTAATGATCACATACGATAACAGCTCTTTCATTTCCAATCCCGATGCATCGGTGGGAAGACAAATCTGCTTACATTACGCTGTCTTTTCAGACAGCACGAGGGGATTCTGATCTTCCTTGGCAGATCGCCGCGGTGCTTCCGCAAGAAAGATTAGGACCTCTTCAGCAACCCTCGCCTGTTGTGATCCTGAGAGTTGCGGGAACATCGGCAATGAAACAATCTCCGCGGCGGCGCTCTCGGCAACCGGGAAATCTCCGGAATTGTAGTTGAGCGCTGCATAAGCCTTCTGCAAATGCAGCGGAATCGGATAGTGAATGGCCGAACCGATGCCTGCCTCCCTCAAGTGCGCCATCATACTGTCGCGATCGTTGGTTCGGATCACGTAGAGGTGATACACCCCGCGAGACCATGATGGCTCGAAAGGCAGACTGATGGCGTCAGAGTGCGATAGAAGTCGATTGTAGTCAGCCGCCCTACATCTCCTCTGGGCATTCCAGGCATTCAGATAAGGAAGTTTCGCGCTAAGGATGCCAGCCTGAATCGCGTCAAGCCGTCCGTTATAACCTTCCGCGTCGTGATAGTACTTCTTCACTTGACCATGGTCGCGAAGCATCTTGATCCGGGTCGCCATTTCGGGGTCATTTGTGGTCACTGCCCCAGCTTCACCACATGCCCCAAGATTCTTCCCAGGATAAAAGCTGAATGCAGCTGCCCGACCCATGGAGCCGGCTTTGATCCATCTGTTCTTCTTCTTCGAAAAGTATTCCGCCCCATGCGCTTGGCAGGCGTCCTCGATCACAGTCAGTCCATATTGATCGGCTAACTCCAGGATCGGATCCATATCAGCCATTTGGCCGTAAAGATGCACTGGCACCACGGCCGTTACAGGGCGTCCACTCCGCAGACTGACGAGTTTTCCGGTCTTGTCGCGAATGCACTTCTTTTGCAGGTACCTCTGCAGCATCACTACCGACATGTTGTAGGTGTGCTCGTCCACATCCACGAACTCTGGAATCGCGCGCGCTTGTGAAATCGCCTCGGTCGTTGCAATGAAAGTATTAGGTACAGTCAGCACAACGTCGCCAGGCTGAACGCCGGCCGTCATAATTGCAAAACGAAGCGCATCAGTGCCACTACTGATCGCCACCGCGTATCTGGTATCGCAGAACTCCGCAAACGCAGCCTCGAACTTCTCCACCATGGGCCCGCCAATAAAGCCGGCCGTGCGGAGTGCATGACGGAACACATCGACAAGCTCGTCTTCGAGCTCCACATGTGGAGTGATCAAATCAAGAAAGGGTATTTCGATGTCAGTTATCATCTTTTCTCCTGACCTATGCTGGCTGAGTTATTGCTGAAGCTGAGACTCGGAACCAATATGATTTCGAGTGAAATGTGCTCGACCTGCAATGAGAAGATCATTGAAGCGTCTCTCGGCTGAAGTCTTGTACATTGAAATTCAAACCCTGGCGTTGATCGCCTTGTCTTTCTGTGGAGCATTCAGGTAGCGCAGCACTCTTGCCGGATTGCCTGCTATAACTGCATTTGCGGGGACGTCTTTAGTGACCACGCTCCCCGCCCCAACAATGGCATTCTCGCCGATACAGGTCTTTGGAAGAATCGTCGCGCCTGTGCCGATCGACGCACCCTGCTTCACTACTGTCTTCTCCACTGTCCAATCTGCTTCTGACTGGAGCTTTCCGTCGAGACTCGTGGCGCGCGGATAGATATCGTTGGTGAACATGACACCGTGGCCGATAAAGACGTTGTCCTCAATCGTGACGCCTTCACAGATAAACGTGTGACTGGAGATCTTGCATCGGCGACCGATCCGTGCGTTCTTCTGAATCTCGACAAAGGCACCGATCTTCGTCTCGTCTCCGATCTCGCAACCATAGAGGTTAATGAACTTTGAGAGACGCACGTTCTCGCCCAGCTTCACGTCGTCTCCTATGCAGTTAAAGGCGTTCATAGATAAACCAGGGCGCCTTTCTTATTCAGGGATTCACTAGCCGTTTCAAGCATTCGCACCACGCGCAGACCAGCGCTGCCGTTGTTGAACGGCTCCTGCCCTGTAGAAACACAATCGACGAAATATGACAGCTCCTGACGCAGCGCCTCGCCTTGCTCCAACTGTGGAGACCACATATCTCCTGATCGATAGCTCACCAGCAGCTCGTACACCCCCTCCCGGCTGCTTATCTTCACTCCCTTGTCGTAGACCTTTACTTTTTCATCTGCTTCGAGATCATTCCAGACAACCATCCGCTTTTCGCCGCCGATAAGGGTCGTCCTCACTTTGACCGGAGAAAGCCAGTTGACGTTGATGTGCGCGATCACCTTCTCTGGAAAATAGAGAGTCATGAACGCGACATCCTCATGGCCATTCAAGTGGCCCTGCCCAGTCGCAACCACCGCCTCTGGATTCCCTTTGATCAGGTAGTCCATGATCGACAAGTCATGTGGCGCAAGATCCCACAACACATTCACATCGTGCTGGAAGAGTCCGAGGTTTACGCGAGTGGAATCGTAGTAGTACAGATTGCCAAGAGCGCCCTCGTCGAGCAGTTGTCTGATTTTCTTTACCGCGCCCGTGAAGAGAAATGTGTGGTCCACCATGATCTTCAGATTTTTCTGTTCGGCAAGGTTGATCAAGCTTTCGCCCTGTGCCCCGGTGCTGGTAAAGGGTTTCTCCACAAAGACGTGCTTGCCATTCTCAAGTGCCGCTTTGGTCAGCTCGTAGTGCGTCCAGACCGGGGATACAACAGCGATGGCATCAATCTCCGTTGAAGTTATTACATCCATTGCATTCGCTGTTACCAGTACACCTGGATACGCCTTTTGAGCACGTAACCGCGCGGCCGGGCTGATCTCGGCAATGGCAATGACGTGAGAACCCTCGAGACTCATGAGGTTTCTCACGATGTTTGGTCCCCAATAACCGTAGCCGATCACTCCAAACTTCATGGTTCTCCGACTTTCTTCAAGATTTTCTGACTTGTCTTGTGATTGAATCCAGGGAAAAGAGGCCAGGGTTTTTGACGGTAGGGGCGAAGCAGAGGTAATTGAAGGTCAGAAAGGTGCCCTAGTAGGCTCCCGATCCTTTGATTACAGCTAGAGGCGTGCGCAACAGGATCCTCAAGTCTAACCACGGCGTCCAGGAGGTTGCATATCGCAGATCTAATCTGACCATCTCGTCAAAGTCTACGGTACTTCTTCCAGTAACCTGCCACAAACCCGTAATGCCGGGCTTTACTTCAAGAAGTCTTCTGCGATGCCATGTTTGATAAGCGGCTAACTCATATGGAATCGGCGGCCGCGGCCCAACAAGCGACATGTCTCCCCGAAGAACGTTAATGAATTGAGGAAGTTCATCGAGGCTCGTTCTCCGTAAGAACCTGCCAACTCGCGTAATCCTCTTGTCGCTTGTGAGTTTGTAGACTCCCTGATTCTTCTCTGATCTTGCTCCGTCCAATTCCCTTGTGATCATTTGAGTAACAAACTGCTTGTGAACGCTATGATCGTTGTCAACATACATTGAGCGGAACTTTAAGAAAGTGAACTGTTTCCCATATTGGCCTACACGTTGCTGTCTGAAAAGAACCGGCCCCTTTGATGTCGCTTTAACTACAAGTGCAATCAATACGCAGAAGGGTAGGCATAGCAGCGCCAAAATAGCCCCTCCTACGATATCTATTGCGCGCTTCATGATCAACAAAGGCCGCTTCCCCTTGTCCTGGGTGGACAGATCAGGGTAAAGTGCCGGGTTACTCGGTCGCCCAGAACTGTCGTGATCCCAATCATCAGGAAAGAAATGAAGCGAAATGCTTACGAGGTTGAATTGTTCAAAGCTCAATTCGTCTCGCAAGGTCGTACTCACCCTGGTAAGAATCGTGCTAAGAATTGAGTTCTTATCAGAAACAACGAGTCCAGTGAACAATGCACCCACGGTCATGCGGTCTTTATACCAACCGACCAGGTCCGTGTCTCTGCTGGAGGCGAGTAAAACTGACACTACCGAATCCAGAGCCGCGGAGGTCCGTTCTGCACCTTGATGATTGGCAACTTCCAGAAGCATGAGAACAAAAGGCGACTTGGAGCGCTCTGTGCGTTTGCGCTCAATCGCGATCACCCGTTTGAAACTCTCCTCATCTAGAGCCTTTCGTTCAAGAGGCAATTCATTCAGAGGATCAACCAGACTTGTCGCTCGGCCTTCGCGTCTAATATTCACAACTTCCTCCTCGGGAATCCGCCCTGCGTTTCCACTCTTAGCGAACCGATGCGGTACTCTGCTCGAGCTCGACTCCCCTGTTCAGAAAGCGCCAAGGTGTTGTTGAACTTTTTTGATAGTGAACTCGGCCGCGCTACACCAAGAATACTGAATGCGTGATCACCGAGTAAGCAGAATCAACTTTCCAAATCATCGCTTGGTAACCGATTGGTTGGCCGATAGTAATAGTCGGAGTTAGCGGCATTCTTGGAACTATTCAAAATCGCGCCAATCAGTTTCTGAGATCCCAAGGCTTCCAGGCCTCTCTGCAACTGTTTCTTTTGCGTTGTGCCTTGACGTGTGACTAAGAGAATCCCATCCGCCAGATTTGTCCACACGCTTGTATCTGCGAGTGGCAGGACGGGAGGCGAATCGATGATGATCCAGTCAAACCATGCTGTCAGTTGCTCCATCATGGCCGACAGCCTTCCGGATTGAAGCAGCTCAAGCGAGTTACTTGAGGCGCTTCCTGCCGGCAAAATCCAAACGCCAGGATCTTCGAGTCGATAGATGCTTTGCTGTAGCGTTTGCGAACCGCGCAACCATTCGCAGATACCCGGCTGTCTCCCGATTCCGAAGACCTCAGATTGGGTGGGGCGACGCACGTCGCCTTCAAGCAACAGGACTTTCTGCTGCGTTCTCAAGGCCAAGGTGCATGCGAGATTCGCAGCAACCATGCTCTTCCCCTCTTGCGGAATCGTGCTTGTAATGAGCACCTTCTTGAGCGGACGGCCTCGGCGGAGATGTCTGAGCCGCACACCCAGCAAGTGAAACGCCTCCACTGCGGGACTTTCGCCGTTAGGAAGACATACCAACCGACTTTGAAAAGGGGGAGAGACCCTGAGGGGCACGGAATTTGAGAGACCGTCTGCATGGACCTCGACCGGCAACACCGCAGTTGCGGCCGGTCTCTCTCTCGGCACAACGACAGGAACATCTCTGTGGTTCTCGGTCGGCGGTCCCTGGTGAGCAGTATCAGCGAGACTTTGGTCCTCAAGCTGGTCTGCAGTTCCCCACTTCGATGCGGCGTAGCTTTCGGTACGCTGCAGCAGCTCTGTAATTCGAGCCGCCTCCGCACCACTTCCCGAACGGTCTGCTTCTGATCTTTGTAATGCGTCGAAGATTCTACTCATGATCCCTCGCTTCAACTACTAAGGGCGCCTCTGAATCCGAACCGCCTGGCTCAGTCTTTTTCATCGCTGCATAGAAGTCGAGGAAGAAATTCTTCGCACGCTCCAAGTCCATCTCGTTTTTGTCGTGGACCTTCTTGCCATTGCCATTACTAAACGAATCCAGCCGGAAGTCGTCAGCGACTTCTTTTATCAATTCAGGAGTTAACGTCGGAATCTGCCTGGCGTACCCGGCGATGAGCGCATTCTCGCAGATCGTATTGATCAAACGAGGAAAGCCGCGTGAATGGTGATACACAGCCTGAATCGCTTCAGGAGAAAACAGCGGCGTCGAACGCCCTTCGCTCCCCGCCAATCGAAGCCGCTCAGCTATATACTTCTGAGTCTCGTCAGCATCCAGTGACGCGAGGTGCGCACGCAGCGCAATCCTCTGCTTCAGCGGCCTGAGTTCGAAAGAATCCAGCTTCTCGTCAAGCTCGGGTTGCCCGACCAAAACAATCTGCAACAGCTTGTCGTCGTTCGTCTCAAGGTTTGACAAGAGGCGAATCTCTTCCAGCAACTCCATTGATAGCTGATGTGCCTCATCCACGATTAGGACAGTTGTTAGCCCCTTTAGCCCCCGCGATGAAACATATCTGCTCAAATCGATCAGAAGATTGCTCTTATTCTGACCCGAAATCGTTACCCCGAAATCTGAAAGGGTGTAGTAGAGAAACTCCGTTGCAGACAGACGGCAATTGAACAGATATGCGTAGGAAATCTCCTTGCTCTCTTTGAACAGCCGCAACAAGCAACGAAGCAACAGTGTCTTCCCTGTTCCTACCTCACCCGTTACTACAACAACTCCCTTGTGTCGACGGATGCCGTAATAGAGTGCCGCCAGGGCTTCATTGTGCCGCGTCGTCGGCACAAAGCATGAGGGATCGGGCGTGAGATCAAATGGATTGCGTGTTAGCTCGTAGAAGCTCTTGTACATTTCCTCGACCTTACCCGCGCAAATAGCTCACGGTTGAACCGACAAGAATGCTACCGAGAACCAATGCTGCCATGGTCCATCCAAACACAACTCTTCTTCGGTACCTTTGCTCGTCCAAAGAATTCTCGATCTCCGGGATCTCAGAGATGATCGCAATTGGGACGATTGCCTTTATGTCTTTTTCTGCATGGAGCCGATCATCGAAGAACTCGAATGCCGTCACCACGACCAGTCCCAAGGCCAACCCCAGCACAAGCCCAATCCCGCAGAACTTGAGGCGATTGGGGAAATCCGGTTTCATAGGTAAACTCGGCGGATCGAGCATCGTGAATCGCTCTCCCTGCTGCATCTGCTCCATGCTGGTCGCCATCACGGATTGATTCTTCTTCTTCAAGAGATCGTCGTAGTTTGCCTTTGATTGCTCATAGCCGCGTGTGAGCTCTGCAAGTTGCTGCTCTGTCGCTGGCTGCTCATTCAACCGCGCTTGATATTCACTGATTCTCGCCTGCAAAGCAGAGATCGCATGTTCGCGATTCGTGATTTCCACCTGGTTGGCTCGCAGCTGGCTCTGAATCTGCAGTGCTGGAGCGCTCTGGCTGGCGGGTTCACCGAGATCGCCTGCCTTAGGATCACCAGGTGCGGGCTTCGGAGCCGAGATAATCTCCTGCCTTAGGCGCTCTGTTTTGGCTATTTGCTGTTTCAACTTGAGCACATCGGGATAGCGATCTGTGTATCGCGAGCTAAGATCAACAAGTTGCGCTCTCAGGCGACTAAGTTCTTGTTCGATTGCGGGCAGCCCCGTCGGAACTCCATCGATCGTCCGAGTCGCTGAGTGCGTGTTGCGATATTGCTCAAGCAGAGACTCATAGTAGACTCGCTGCTGTTTCGCCGCATTGAGAGAATCCTGTTCGCCTTGCAATTGCACCTGAAGTCCGCTCAGGATCTGCAGATTGCTTTGCTGCTGAGAGGGCAATGCTCCGACATGCGCGCCTTGAAAGAGCCGAACCTTTGCTTCCTGTTCCGACAAGCTCGCGCGCGCTTCTTCAAGCTGTTTCTCAATGAATTTGGTTGTGTCTTCTGACTGCGCCTGGCGCACCTTCAGATTCTCGTTAATAAAAAGGCCGGTCAGCTCGCTCGTCACTTCCTGAGCGATGCGCGGATCGTGCGCCGAATAGTTGATCCTGAACGAAGTGATCTCGTTATTCTGCGTGTTTCGAACCGTGTCAATAGTGATGTCCTTACGCATCATATCGACCTTGTCGTCTGCTGTGACCTTTGGGGCTGCCTCACGATACAGATTTAGTTTGTCGATGATGATAAGCAACCGCGTACGGCTCAATATCTGTTGTGTGATGCTTTGCAACCGTGCTTGCAGATTCTCATTTACGTTTGGCGCGACATAGTTCTCCGGCATCGTAGGCTGCTCAACGAGAATCAGCGTGCTCGATTTGTATTTCGTCGGCAACACCCAGCTCATCCCCCAGACAGTGAGCCATCCGAGAAATACCGGGATCAGAAAATGAAGATGACGGCGACGAGCTATGTCGAGGTATCGCTCGAAATCTGGTTGCCCTGATTCTTGTTCTTCGACTAATTCTGGCATGGTTAGCGTCCTAACGGTCTGGAGAACTGGTAGAGGATGGAGCCGTATACCCGGTTGCTATTAGGAAAGTTGGATATGGCTTGCACGCCTCCGTAGCTCTGGTGAAGGTGAGAGTAGGTGGCCTCGGCGCTCAAATGCGGATTTATGATCCGGCGTACCGACACAGTTTCAGAAAGACTGTGCCCGCCCTGGTTCAACGTAGTCGTAGTTTGGAACGTGCTGTCGAAGGTTGAGTAGCTGCCCTCGAGGCCTGAACTCCAGAGACGCGTCATTTGCCAGCGCCCAGAGAAGTTCGCGGCTTGGGAATGATATGCGCCCAGCAGACCCTCGCCGCCTCTCACGGCTTTTGCATAACTAAGTGCGAAGTAGGTATGCAATGTCTGCCAACCAAAACTTCCCGTGATAGACGGTGTCCATGCGCTGGATGATGCAAAAGTCGATGCTCCCGAAGTAAAGTGCTGCGGACCGCCGACCACCGAAAACGAGAAAGCACGGTTCAAATAAAGTGTGTAGAACCCTAGAATCGAATACGTCGTTGTATATGTGCTCACCGGGTGAGTCACAGTCTTGGAGAACTGATATATGCCCCCAAGATATTGGGTGGGCGTGAGGCGGCGGCTATAAAATCCTGATCCACCGCTCGTGTTGGAGTCGTATAGTCCTTCTCCCACCCCGGCGTTCGAGTAGTCAAGAAACCCATAGGATCCTGAGGCCCCAAACATCGCGTTCTTTCCGAACTGATCAGCAATTCCTGCGCTCACTGAGTTTGCGAGTTGCTTTTGGAAAGGAACAATAATGAGGGGACTCGATGATTGTGGAGAACCCGATACGCTTCCACCTGCATTCGGATTGTTCTGGTTGAATGCGTTCGAATTCTGGCTAAAAGAATCCTGAATGGCAATTGTCGAATAGGCGCTCGGATGAAATTGATATTGAGCCTCAGCATTTTGGTTTATCGCATTCAGATCACTCGTATGCTGATAGAACGTGAATCCTGAGTTATATACCAGCGACTGCACCTGCCTTGGAGTCTTCCGTTTGAGGTTCACTGTGGGCAAAATGGCATAAGTTACGTCACTAACAGCACTGGTGGTCTCTCCAATCATCAGGTTGTCGACATATGCTGAAGTGAAAATTACGCCCGCAGCCAGAAAATCCGACTGCGACTCCGATCCGAACGAAGTAGGATAGGATTCGCTGCTCACCGGCGGAGGTGTCATCATGTGCGTGTCATCTAGGCCAACTGGTCCGCCCGATGCGCTCGGCTCCACCTGGCCGCAACACGGGAGAACCAACACTAGTGCGAGACTAAAAACGACGATTCTAAGCATTGGCAACCTTCAAGGAACAATGATCGTGTCGTTCGGTTCAAGCTTGACGTTCTGCTCTGGATTTTTGCCCTTGATGAAATCTTTGTAGTTGAATCCGATTTTGGTCTGACTGCCATCTGGGGCTTTCCTGAGAATGTAAACTCCCGTCTTTTTGGCGAAGTCTCTAAATCCCCCGGCGATTGCTATTGCATCCATGACCGTCGCCGCCTGCGCCATCGAGTAAGAGCCCGGCTTTGAAACTTCCCCAACAATGTTGAACTTCTTGCTGTGTATCTCCTCCACAATCACCGTAACCTCGGGCGAATTGACGAAGCTTTGAAGCTTGGTAGAAAGCTCTTGTTCGAGTTGCAGCGGGGTTCGTCCCGTCGCCTGAATCTCACCCACCAGCGGTAGCGAGATTTTGCCATCTGAGCGGACAGGAACGGATTTTGAGAGCTCCGGCTCCTTCCACACACTGATAGCAAGAACATCATCGTTGCCGATTACGAAGCTTCCGTTATGCGCACGATTGGCCGCCGTAGATTGAGCTTGGGTGTTCGGAGCCGGCGCCTCAGATGCAGACTGGCCAGCCAGGGCAACCTCACCCGAAAGAGCAACCGTGAGCAGAACCAATACAAAGCCAAATTGAATTTGGCTATCAATGCAATTCCTCATAGCAACTCCCGTCTTCCGCACCCAAACTCCCAGGCGATCCGCTAAGTTCTCTAACGCAAATCGTACGAAAATGACTCGTACAAACCTTCGCTTCGGCTCGCCTGCCGATGAGATTCTTCGGCCCAGTCTCGCTCTGAAACCGGAATGACATCCGCAGCATCGATCTCCACTGCCACGGATTGCGCCAGCATTTCTACTGAAAGAACAAGACGATAAAGATTCTTCTTGCGAACGAGTACACCCTCGACCCCTTCAAGGGAGCCCCGGACAACTCGAACCCGTTCCCCACATCTCAAGAACGGGTGCGGTTCGACTCGGAATGGGCCTTCGATTGTCTTTCGGATCGCCTCTATCTCGTCTTCGGGAATCGTGGCAATATGCTCGCCGCGAGACAGAATCATGTGAACACCGGGCGTCGTCAGCACTTGTAATCGACGATCGAGTCCCCCTCGCACAAAGACGTAACAGGGAAAAAGAGGCAATGCGATTACCTTCCGTCTGTCTTTCCAACGACGCGTTGACTCATAGAGAGGCAAAAACACCTCGAAGCCTTTCGCGGAAAGCATTTCTTCGACGGTTCTTTCATGCTGGTGACGTGTATAGAGGGCCCACCAATGCGGGCTACCCTCGATCCCGGCGCCGTTACCCTTCGAAACCAGCATTTGTCCTCCCGTTGCGAACCATTCCCGACTCCAACCAGGACATAGCTTCGCCCTGTGGGCTACAGCCCTGGCGTTTTTTTTATTTCGCGAGAGCTAGCATTTTCTCGCCCTCTGAGGCTAAGGTGCTTTCAAATCACCTGTGACGGAGAGGGGGTTCTTCCTGCCATCATCGTCGCGGACCGGGGCGTAGATCACAATGCCCTGTTAGGGTGTGCTGATGTACCCCTACGGTAACATTCTCCGGTCATTTGTAGTAACCAAAATGCTATTTCCCCGCTTTGCTTTCAATGATTTGCATGGGAACTTACGTGTTTCTGAGTTGTTGTTACCTCATGTCGAAAGCTTCGTAACCAGTACGGAGTTACCTGAAATCCCTTGAGCCCCCAAAATCGATGAACTTCACGAGCCACTATGCCGGCGAGGTCGTCTCAAAGCACCCTCCTTCAAATGACCCACACGGTGTTTTCGGCCGGTTGCCGATCCGGTCGATGACAACTTACGCACCAGTTCATAGCCCAACACTTCTTCAGTACCAAAAACGACGATCCGCGCGATCCAGTTTTCAAGTTCGCGAAGATTCCCAGGCCAATTCCATTGCTTCAGAAGATTAAGAGCGGCTGGAGATAGACGGGGTGTCTCCTTGCCGAACTCCTTTGCCAATTTGCTCAAGAGGTACTCGCATATCTCCGGTATGTCTTCCTTGCGCTCGCGTAATGGCGACAGATGCAGGTTGATCGTTCGCAGACAGGCAAGCAGATCCGGGCGAAGGGCGTGCTTCTGAACCGCTACTTGAAGATCGCAATTTGTTGCACAGATAACCCGCACATGAGCGGATCTCTCTTCAGTGCCTCCGGCGCAAACGAAGCGCCCGTTTTGCAGCAGGCGAAGAAGCTTCAGCTGCGTGGCCCAATCCAACTCTCCAACCTCATCCAGAAAGATCGTTCCTTCCTCCGCCGTTTCGACAATGCCTCGCTTCGTCTCGTTGTCGCCAAAGCCCCTCTTCTCGTATCCGAACAGCTCGCCTTCAAGCAAACCGGCGGGAATCGCGGCACAATTCAATTTCAGGAATGGCATATCCCTGCGCCTTGAGCGAACATGCAGAAACTTCGCGATGACTTCTTTTCCAGTTCCGCTTTCCCCTTGTATCAATACCGGCAGATCACTCTGAAGAGCGCGCTCGACCGTGGCCCGAATTTCGCGCATCGACGGCGTTCTGCCAAAGATGACCGCGTCCCCTGGCAGGTCCTTCGGATCGATCGGAACGAAATGGGCCCGTTCTGCTGGCATGCTTGTCTGAGGTTTCGCCATTGTCCTGAGATCTTCTTTAGCACGAGTCCGGCCAAAGTTCGGTCGGCGAGACATCGAAGCATATCTGGTTTCTTCGCATGGACTTGCAGATCCATTCATCGCCGTCTGTCCGAGCCTCTGTTGCTAAAAGTGCAAACTTTTGCATACATGCCACTGATGTATGCAACTTCCTGCAACTTGTTGCGAATCCACACATTTCGTGCAAACGAGTGATGGCGCCCAACGTTGACCCAAGAGACGAAACCGCTACTGAACACACCGAGCCCGGGCTGTCGCAAGCGCACCGACACGACAATCCGGGATCTGCGGCTCAGATATATCGACAGAATGAGAATCGGCGATTAATTCGCCCCGGCCCGATGGGAAGAACAAGGCCCGAATGGAATGAGGATCAACCCAGTTGAGAAGCATTTCCGCGGGCGGAAAAGCGACCACTGGAACCTTGATTGACGACCAACGAGGGATTTGGAACGAGGCGATACTGCTGGATTTTGTAAAGAAGCCCTCGGTAGCTGATGTTGAGGTACTTTGCGGCGTGCCGCCGGTTCCAACCGGAGACGTCAAGCGCATTTTGGATCAAGTGCGCTTCAGTACGGTCCTTGACGTTTCGAATGATCGACCTCATGCCCGAACTTTCAGTCTGAACTCGCACGGAGTTGTCGTGTTCCTCTTCTTCTACCGACGAAGCAATCTTCGTTTCCAATTCTCTGACCGCTCCATCAAGGTCGCGCATGATGATCGTGCGCGTTACGAAATTGCGCAATTCCCTCAAATTTCCGCGCCAGTCATAAAGAAGCGCTGCATCCATCAATCTCGAAGAGAAATGGAATTCGTGACCATTCTTAATCTCAACAGGTGATCGCCGAATGGTCTCGTCGATCAGGTACGGAATCTCTTCACGACGCTCGCGAAGCGGTGGCACTTTGATCGTGAATACATTGAGACGGTAATAGAGGTCCTCTCGGAATGTCTTTTCCTCGAGCGCATTTTCTATCTGGACATTTGTGGCTGCGAGCACTCGTACGTCGACCCTGCTACTCTCTCGCGCGCCCAGGCGGGTAAACTGACCATCCTGTAGAACGTGAAGAAGCTTGGCTTGCATTTGTGCAGTCATCTCACCAATTTCATCCAGCAGCAGAGTCCCGCGGTTCGCCTGTTCAAACTTTCCGGGCTTGTCTTTGACCGCTCCCGTGAATGCTCCTTGCTGATAACCGAAAAGTTCACTCTCAAGCAAATCTGCCGGTAGGGCTGCGCAATTCACATTCAGGAATTTGTGCTGGGAGCGCCGCGAATGCCGATGAATCAAATGGGCAATCACTTCCTTGCCGGTTCCGCTCTCACCAAGGATCAGTACAGGCGCATCGACATCCGCAAGAAGCTGAACTTGACGATATATCTTCAACATTGCGGGCGAACTTGCCAGGAAGAAGCGGTTTTCGCCGAGTTCCTCGATTAGCGGCAGTGATATAGCATCAGCAGGTACGCTCATCTCGTGTTCAAGCGCCTGTCCGCGGATATCACATAAATCCCCGAGCGTTTCAACTTCATAGGGTTTATTCAAATTGTCGATCATGCGCTCGAAATCCTGTCGCGTGACCGGCTTCCTCAGGAAGTTCCGAATTCCCAGCTCAATCGCCTCTGAGCGAAACGCTTCCTCAGCAATTCCCGAAATAATGCAGAAAGAGCGCGCCGGTGCACTCCCCAGCAATTCTCTGTATTGCGATGTCTCCGGTATTCCGGCGGACCAGGATTCAACAACCACGAGATCTGGGCAAAGGCCATTGCTCAGGAGTGTCTGGGCTTGCGAACATCCGCTTGCCAGGACAACCCTGTGGCCGGCCTCCTCGAGAATCGATGTCACCACCGACCGAGTCTCGGCATGCCGAATCACGCTTAAGACGAGCAGGAGAGGTTTCACAAGGCACCCACAAAAGTTCGTTCAACTTCAACAAATGAAAAATCGCTTCGCAGAGCAATTCCGAAACGGACGGAATGGCGCTTGGTGAGTTTTTCAAAAGGGGCTCACCCAGGTGTAAGAATCACCTCGTTCTCCAGGGTTGTACCTGTGAGTTGAAACGAGAACAAGGTTTTCGACTGCCGTCGTAAACCTCAAAGTGCCTCAGCGATCCGCACGTTACGACTCAACAGCAAGGCGGATCACGGCATCGGTCGCTGGTTTGTAAGATAACCAGCAGCTATCCGGTTCATCACCTCGAACCTGAATCAGAGTTGTGACTATAAGGTAGGTGTTTGTCCAAAGTCAACGAAACTTTAGTAATGAGCCTGCATTTAGAATATAGCGTAAATATAACATGACAATAAGTTTAATTGGTCATCAGCAGCACACTTTCAGGCCTGGATACAGAAGACAGGCCCGCTCGGCCGCGATATGGAGATCCTCGCTTCATCCCTGCAAAGTTCTTCCGCCGATAGCCGCGCATCTACTCACGGCTTGCAGACCTCGCGCCGCCCCGCTTCAAAATAAATCCTTTCGCTTTGCAGATAATTAACCCCGAATAGCGCACGATAAATAGGGGAGAGTCTCAGACCGCGAGTCTTCAGGCATCCGAGAGCGAGTTGAGAGAAGTACTACCCCCGGTCAAAATAAATATTTCTGTGGAAATTTGCAGATAATTATGCGGTTTTATGAAACCCCACCGCACTACTATGCAACGAGCGCGCTCGCGCCTTAAAGTTCGGCAGATTCGAATCTAATCAACCGATCAAGCTGCACATACGATTTGCTGCAGAAAGTTCTCCACCGCTTTTCTGCTCGTCGCTTCGCCCGGCAAGACCTGAAGGTTCGTCGGATCCTCGTAATCCGACAGCACAAAGTTGAAGCCCGCGCCGTCTTCGCCCCAGCGAACCACCTGGGATAAAACGCAGATTGATCCTTCAACGCTCTTGCCGGAAGAATCCTGCTTCTGAAGCGTCATTTGAATTGTGGTACCGGGGGTCCAGCGCTCCCGGGTGATGAGATACAACCCGGTGGCGCTCACGTCTCCAACGCTGTACGAACTTGGAGAGCCGCCCGTCCAGTAGTAAGCGACCAGACCCGGAACTGAATATCTCTTGGACCGGCGCCGATTTATATCGGGAAACAGCCATCGAAGAAATCGGATCTTCAGCGAAACCCGCTCCTCGGCAGTAATCTCAGGTCTTTCGACCCGTGCAACGCTGCCGGATTCAGAGAATTTTTCAGCCACAGCTGGGTTCCTATTACCCGAATGAAAGCCGCCCGAAACGTAATACTCTTTGTATTCCATACGCACCATTCTTCCTTTTGAAAGACCTGGTTTGCAGCGACTGACCCGACCCGCCAACTTGTCAGATTGTTTCCGTATCATCCAGATACCATGAATTCAGAAAGCCAATCAATTGAAAATGGTCCTCGGGAGATCACGGATGTCCCTGTTTAGGTACTCGAATTGCCGAGACTTTCGTTACCCGCGGTCCAGCAAGGACAGACGTTTCGGCAACTCAAGTAACCTTTGTATGTGCAGGATGGCGCACGACAACGCAATGATCGCTTCACTCGCGCAGACCGAGCCGAAACCACTCCGTACCGCTCGCTGTTTCGCTGACATCGAGCATGAGACCGAGTCGTTCACTCCTAACTGTCACTTCTGGCAGGTGACAATCCCCGGGATGCTTCTAAACTCGAACCAACCCGGAAGAACTCATGAACACAGACCTTGGGAGCATCACGAATACTTCACCGCTGCACCTTGTCGGTCTTACTTCCAGATTCGTCCGTGATCTCATGTCCCCGACAAAGAGACTTGGGCTGAAAGCTGCGATGCCGTTCCTGTTCGCCTCGGCCTCTGCGCTTGCTCAGGTTCAATTTCTTCCGGAGGTAGATCCCTACTTCAAGTTCGACCAAAGAATCAGGGTCTATTTCGAGGCGAAAGAAGACCGAGACGCCGGCTCACCCACCCAGGCCACGCTCGGACCGAGTCTTCAGTTGACGTTCAAACCGCTAGTTAAGTTGCAGAATGTTGCCGCCTTTGACCTGGATGATGCCAAGAAAAGAGTCTTGCTTCTAGACGCCGGATACAGATCTGTAACTGCGCCAGATACCCCGGTCGACAATCGATTTACAACGGCGGTGACTCTGCATTTTCCCCTCAAGGGCTCATTCTTGATGACTGACAGAAATCGCGCGGACCTTGATTGGAAGGGCGGAGTTTTTCAGTGGCGCTATAGGAATAGATTAGCCCTCCAGCGAACCCTTGCGGTCCATTCCTATCATCTGATTCCCAATGTGAGCGTCGAACCCTACTACACCAGTCAATACGGGAAGTGGAGTACGACTGACCTGTATGCCGGTTGTCTCTTTCCGGTTGGCAAGCACACACAAATTGCGCCTTACTACAAGCATGAGAACAACACGGGGAAGTCGCCAAACTCACAGACGAACTCGATAGGCTTGGCGGTCGGTTTCTTTTTCGCTAGAAGATAGCAATCTGGGGTTGGGTTGAACTGCTGATGATTCCCTGGCGCCGAACGGACCAAGACGGGCACCGAAGACGTCAGATCGCGTCCTGATCATCTAACTCAACGCAAATCGACCCCGAAGGCATCAACCTCCGGGGCCAATTTCGACCACATATAAGGAGAACGAAGCTGCTTGTCGGCGTCAGTTCAACCTTGTGACCCGGCGACCCTGCGCCGGATCGTCGCACTAACCGACAGATGCAACATCCATACGGGAATGCGACTCACTTACCGTCCGTCTAAACGTCCAGAAAGTTGGTTTCCAAAATATACACAACGGACCCATCGTTCAACACCTTACAAAAGTCACTTCAGACTCTTCCCTGTTACCCCATGACCATTTCTGGAATCTTCGTCCATTTGGAGCGACACCAGTCGACTGCCGTCTTGCCAGCAAAGGCGGCATGGGCTTTCGGACTGAGTGTCGCTTACAGCCCGAACATTTACAACAGCTGGTATTTCTACCAGTACCCATCCCACCTTGAGTCCTGCTACGTTACTCCGACTGCGGAAATAAGGTGGAATTCACAGCCTTTATTTCGCCGCCTTGGAACCACCCGCAAATGAAGGTCTGCAAACGGAGGATAAGGTGAACATCAAACAATTGAAGGTGAGTATTGCCGCGGTGGCCCTCTTAGCCATGACAGCCGTCTCAGGATTTGCACGAGAGAAGTATGAAACCATTGATGCCCAGGCCTATGGCACGAGCACCCAATTGGGGAAGAACTTCACTGTCAGGCTCATCATCTACGAGTATTCCACTCCCGAAGACCGCAAGATCCTGATCGACTCCTTTCAAAAGGGTCAAAACGATGGTCTGGTCAATGCACTTGAGAAGATGAAGGCTGTGGGCCGGATCACCATGCCAAACACACTGGGATTCGACGTTTCCTA
>Ga0207701_10000271_pt1 | contig 53324 bp, 45 predicted proteins | sample KBSSwiSSwithPhiX_FD_184294 | JGI IMG/M metagenome (GOLD analysis project Ga0207701, IMG submission 184294) | Switchgrass rhizosphere bulk soil microbial communities from Kellogg Biological Station, Michigan, USA, with PhiX - S5 (SPAdes) (version 2) | ecosystem: Environmental > Terrestrial >... | reverse complement strand
GTTGAAACGCTTTAGCTGACCAGCTTTTCAGATCTTTTATCAGCAACTCAAACTGGCGGTTGAAGGCCGGCTGAGCCCTGGTAGAAAAGTTAATAGTGAACAAGGAAGCGGGAGTGGGAAGAGGCAAGTGGCGAGTGGGGAACGCGCTATTATAGCCAAATCCTATGACGTGCCGGTTTATCGCCTTTTCTACAAAATCACTGGCTGTAATAAATCCTCCGATAGTTATGTCTTTCTTCAATAGGTTATCTTCATCTTCATCCAGAGTTTCGTGTCTTGTTCCTTGTCCCTTGTTCCTTGTAGCTTGTTCCTTTCCGTCACCTTGTCCCTTCATTTCGTTCTGCTGACTCATAAAGGAACGAAGCTCATCTTCACAATCCAATAGCTTCTCATGGCAAACTGCATAATCCTGGAACCAGAAAATCGTGTTTTCAGGCAGGAAATCGAACAACGAAATTCTTTCTTCGTTTGCAAATTGGGTATCGACATTTGGAATAATGCTTACCTGCAACAGTTTCCGTTCACTCAATTGCGTTTCAGGATCCACAATACGGATAGAATCGACGTCATTACCAAATAGTTCAATCCGGTACGGCTTTTCATTGCCAAAAGAGTAAATATCAAGAATTCCTCCCCTGACTGCAAACTGTCCCGGCTCGTAGACAAAGTCAGTGCGCTCAAATCCATAATTCGTCAGCTTTAGAAGCAAGTCTTCCACGTTTAAAACATCGCCTGATTTGATAAAAATGATATTTGACGAAAGCGTGTTTGGAATAACCACTTTTTCGAAAAGAGCTTCGGGGTATGTCACGAGGACCTTACGATTTACTGTTACCGATTCAGCGGTTGCGGAAGACGCAATTTTCGTCAACGCCTCCGTGCGCAGCATTACATGCGATGAATTGAGCAGCCGATAGTTCTTTCTGTTCTTAAAGGAGGAAGGGAAATAAAAAATATCCAGTGCGCCGGTAAGGTTTTCCAGGCTATTGTGATAATAGGCGGCCTCCTCTGCATCATTTAATACGATAAGGTGGTTGAGCTGCTGGCAATGCGGATGCAGGAGAGTTGCAGCGGTTACAAATACAGGTGAACTGCCGAGTAGTCCGTGCGCATATATTTTTTGAGGTTGGGAAAAAGAAAGCCTGTCCGCCAGCTGAAAAAGGCGGGGGTTGTTTTGAAACAATTGCAACAATTCCTGTGTCATGATTCCCCGCTGCAAAAGTAAGGACAATATGTCTTTCTCGTTAAAGTTCTTTGACGCAAGTAGTATCTGACCTTAAGGTTGAACGCCCTGGGAGTTTCAAAATCTCCCAGACACATAAGAATAGGAACACATAGATATATTCTATGTTAACCTCTGTGCCAATGTTTAAGGAAGGTGTTGTTCAAACTCTTTCAAACTAAGGCTAGGGTTAATACACGGCATCATAATTCGCCTTGAAAACCACTTCGGTTGTTTTGCCGCGTTTTACTTGAATAGGATGAATATTATTTTTTTCATCAAACTGGCTGGAATAAAAAAGCGCACCTTTTTTTACAAAAAGAGAATACCAACCCGGGCGTAATTTCACCTTGAAATATCCATTTTCGTCCGTTTCTACCTGCTTTACAAGTATCGTGGAAATGTCATGATAAAAAGCAGAATTTCCCTCGCGTTTAACTTCATTAATATTAGTGAGGCCGTAGATATAAAGTGTTGTCTTGATTCCTTTAGGCTTTAATGGTGACTGGCCAGGTGAAGGCATCTGGTTTCCGGCGACGAGATAGACTTGTCCTTTAGCGCCCGTATGCACGCATGAAAGCAACATTTCCGCCGAAAAAGAGGTCAGCAATAAAGTCGAAATAAGAACCGGGTAGAAATTATGCGTCTTCATCCTAATTGCCTTCTTATTTTAATTTCTCTTTGCTTAAATTCTGTAAATTAGGCAGTTTTTAGCTTTCCCTATAAGAAACAAACCATGTAACTGATAATATGAGAACGTTTAGCCTGCGTTTATTCACCCTGATTTTTTTAACAACCTGCAGCTTCATTTCCTGGTCTCAAATTAAAACTGAAACCAATATCTTAAGAAGGGCGGCTTTGCTGCGTGCTGAAACACGAAAAGCCGAACGGCAAAAACTGCTGGTGCTGGCTAAAGAAAAAGGCTGGGATACGCTTATAAAAGGGAAAAAAGGCTACATAGCATCGCTGGCAAGAGTCGATGCATTCGGAATGCCACTCTATATTGCTACAGAAAACGTCAATTCGGCTGCAACAATTGGCACCAACAAATTATGGACAGGCGGATCTACGGGACTTAATCTTGATGGTGCCGCCAACAATGTGAAAGGTAAACTGGCCATTTGGGATGGCGGCAGTCCGCTCGGTACACATATTGAATTTACGGGGAGGATTAATGAAAAAGATAATGCTGATATCAGTGATCACTCAACGCATGTTGCAGGAACAATGATTGCAAAAGGCATCAACCCTGCCGCAAAAGGTATGAGCCACGGTATACAGGAGTTGCTGGCCTATGATATGCTCAACAGTAGCGACATTGAAGAAATGATGGCCGAGGGGCCAGATCTTCTCGTATCAAATCATTCTTATGGTTTCCCTGCAGGCTGGCAATATAATGACCGGTGGGAATATTATGGCCCACCGAATTCAACAGAAGATTACAAGTTTGGATATTATTCGGAAGAAGCCATGCTGTGGGATTCCATTGCATATAACGCGCCGTATTATTTACCTGTTAAGTCCGCAGGTAATAACAGGGAAACCAATGGACCGCCGGTCGGAGAACCATATTACAGGAGAAATGCATCAGGCGCCTGGGTCGCCGGAACGAGGCCTGCAGGAATTAGCAACAACGACGCTTACGATATCCTGTCAACGGTAAGCAACGCAAAAAATATTTTGGTTGTTGGTGCTACCAATCCCATTACTGTCTACAGTAGCGCGAAAGATGTGGCGCTTACAACATTCAGCAGTTGGGGCCCCACTGATGACGGCCGTATTAAACCGGACCTCGTTACAGATGGCGTAAATGTTTTTTCCCCGATATCCACCGCCAACAACGCGTATGATATTTATACGGGCACTTCGATGTCATCTCCCGCAGCAGCGGGTTCTTTGTTGTTGCTGCAGGAATATTATTCAACATTACATGCCGGAGCTTTTATGCGTTCGGCAACATTAAAGGGAATTGCGATCCATACCGCAAGAGAAGCAGGGGCTTATCCCGGGCCCGATTACCAGTTTGGATGGGGCCTCTTGAATATGGAAGATGCTGCTGCTGCGATCACCGCCAATAACACAACGCATTTGCTGCAGGAAAATGTATTGAACAATGGTTCAACTTTTTCATTGCCTGTTATTGCTTCAGGAAACGGAACGTTAAAAGCCACCATTTGCTGGACCGATCCGAAGGGTGCCGTTACACCGGAAGGAAGCGCGCTGGACAATACGAGTAAAAAACTCGTGAATGACCTCGATCTTGTGATTAAAAGAGGAACTACGATCTACAGAACGTGGACGCTCAATCCGTCCCTGCCGGCAAATGCAGCCACACGCGCCAATAACTCTGCCGATAATGTTGAAAAGGTGGAACTACCCGACGTCGTTCCCGGCGATACGTATACTATTGAGATCACGCATAAAAATACTTTGGCAAGAGGTTCCCAGGCCTATTCATTGATCGTAAGCGGGGTTAGCAGCCAGCCTTATTGTGCGTCAGGAGCAACGAATAATGCCGGAGCTAAGATTGACAGTGTTTCATTTAATAAGATCAGGAAAAAGAATGTCAGTGGCTGTACCACGTACAATAACTATACAACCATCACAGACACGATTGAAACCAACCAGGTATTTCCATTGTTTGTAAGGCTGAGAAGCTGTGATGCTACATCGGCAGATAAGATCGTGAAAGCTTTTATAGACTTCAATAACGATGGTGATTTTACTGATGCAGGTGAAAATGTTGCTACCAGCGCAGTGATTACCGGTGATGGAGATTTTACTGCCAATATCAGTTTGCCGGCCGGTCTTGCAACGGGCAACTCCAGCATCTTGCGTATTGTAATGCAGGAAACAAATTCTGCAGCCGCCGTCACTTCGTGCGGATCTTATGCACGAGGGGAAACACAGGATTATAAACTATATGTGGCGGCGCCATCGACAGATGTTGGCGTTATCGAGCTGATGTCGCCGGCAAATGGTGAATGTCCTTCCGCAGAACAATATGTCGCTGTACGCATCCGCAATTTCGGTAGAGCAAACAAGACCAACATACCTGTTTCGGTTGAAGTAAAAAAGGGCGCGACCATTGTTTCAAATCTGTCTGCCACCTTTAAAGGAACCGTGCCGGCTGGAGAAGATGCCATTTACACGTTCCAGGACCCGGTGGCGTTTGATGCAAATTCGACTTATACTTTCACCAGCACGACTTCATTATTGGAAGATCAAAAACCCGGCAATGATGAAAGTGTCGCGACTATCGCGATCTCGGGAAATAGCACTGCACCATCTGGCAATGCAGTTGTCTGCAACAACAATGTATTGTTAAAAGTAAGCCCCGCAACTTCTGACCTCTATACATGGTATGATGCCAACAACGCAACTACGCCTATCGCAACAGGCACCTCAACGTCGACAACTACAGTAGCCGCTACTTATTACCTCGGCAAAAATGATGTAAGCAAAAAACTTGGTCCTGCCAATAAACTGGTCTTCCCGGCCGGAGGGTATCTGCAGTTTGAAGACAATGAACAGGTAAGATTGATCTTTGATGCAACACAGCCTGTCCTGTTGGACAAAGCCAGGATGTATATCGGCCATGCGGGTAAGGTTAAATTGCTATTGCGAAGGATTACGGATTTTAATTATGAAGATGGATCCTACAGTTATTTCCCGGCTCTTGATTCTACCTATACAATAGATGTATATCCTACAGCACCAACTCCTCCCATTCCAAATGAAGAAAACAATGATCCCGCGGACCAGGGAGCTATTTTTCATCTCGGAATGATTGCTCCCACGGATGGTACCTGGGCAATTATTGCAACGACGACTGGCGGCGCATCGGTTTTCAGGAACAGGGATATTACTGCCGCAAATTATCCATATAGCATACCGGGCGCGATCGATTTCACCGGTAATGGCGCTGTTGATGGCAACGATCCTAACTATTACCAGGGTTTCTATTATTTCTTCTACAATATGTCGATACAAATAGCTGGCTGCGCTTCTGCACGAACTGCCATTGTTCCGACAACCCCAACTCCGCCCATGATAACGCTCAATGGTACGCAATTATCAAGCACCGCCCCGGCGGGCAATCAATGGTATGTAAATGGAACGGCTATTGCCGGAGCTGTTGGCCAAACTTATACGCCGGTTCTTTCCGGAACATATACTGTTCGCACCACGAGTAACGGCTGTACGCTTACATCAAACGAAATTCCCTATGTAGCAACTGCTCTACCCAATGTTGATCCTTCTGAAATCGGATTGACCATTTCACCAAATCCTGCGCCGCTGGGACAATTTGAGTTAAAGCTTGAAACAAGAACAAGGGCAAACCTCGACATTTCACTTGTGAATACGATGGGACAAAGAGTGTATCACGAGAGCAAAGGTGGATTTATCGGACGTCTTTCAAAAACGGTCAGTCCCGGAAAGATCGCGCCTGGAGTTTATTACCTCCAGGTGATACATGATAAAAAGAGATACGTGCGTAAACTTATTGTTTTAGAATAGAAGTATTGCCTCAAATTGAGTAAAGGAACCACATAGATTAAGCTATTTGCCATCTATGTGCACTATGTGCCTACTGTGGTTCAAAAATAAGGCTGCCCCATCAACTCAAAATACTACATGGGTAGACAAATGAAAACACCATTGTTTCGTGATACAATGGTGTTTCGTTCCGGGTTTTTCAGGGATTACTTGTAAAAACCATTCGGCATTAATTTATTTCTGGAGCACGATTTCACCAACATCCAGCGGTTGGCCATCTCTTACTTCGAGATTTTCAAGCGATACATCTTTAAACGGATCTCTCGCATCTACAAATACTTTATAAGTTCCCGGTTTCACCTGGATGGAGAAATTTCCGGAAGTAATTATGCCTTTTGTTGAATCGGTACCAATAGCCCAGACTGATTCGGCTCCGTCCTGCGGAGTTACCTTTCCGGAGATGCCAGTTTGAGATGAATTGAATCCAAACAAACCTGCAACGGATGCGGCAACAATTCCACACAAAATCATATTCTTCTTCATAAAAGATTTTTTTATAGTTTAAAATCAACTGTCCGGGACTTCTTCTTTTTTATTAGAATTCCAACTACTGTGCCAGCTGGTTTTTTGTGGACAATCAGGTTGAATTGACTTTTAGTCTTACTTGGATAATTAACATTCTGTTGTAACTTCCCTTCAAATTGATTGCAATGGCCATTCAACCCTGGCGAACCGGAAAAGTTATTCGTATAGAGCATGAAACATATAATACAAGAAGATACTGGATCCAATTACCCGAGCTGGAATCTTTTGATTTTACACCTGGTCAATTTGTACAACTGGATTTTCCAATTCATGAAAAACCGGCGAAACGCTGGCGCAGCTATTCGATAGCAAGCTGGCCTGATGGCACAAATGTCTTCGAACTGGTGATCGTGTTGGTGGAAGACGGTGCCGGCACGCCCTGGTTATTTAATAATGTTGTAGTCGGAAGTGAGATCCCGGTACGTGGTCCACAGGGAGTTTTTATTTTACATGAAGAGAATTTGCAAAAAGATCTCTTTCTCATTTGTACCGGTACCGGCATAGCTCCATTCAGAAGCATGGTACACCACATCAGCCGGCATAACATTCCTCACGGAAATATTTATGTCATCTTTGGCGTTCGAACTCAAAAAGACTTCCTGTATTACGATGAAATGCGAAACCTGCAACTGGAGAATTATCATTACATACCGACTTTATCGCGCGAGGAGTGGACAGGCAAGAAAGGCTATGTGCATGCCATATATGAAGAATATTGTTGCGAGAAACAAGACGCCGGTTTCTTTCTTTGCGGATGGAAAAATATGATTGATGAAGCCAAGCAACGGATTGTGGCAATGGGATACGATAAGAAATCAATTCACCAGGAGCTGTATGGCTAATAGCTTTTATGAGGAATTTTCTTCTCACTGAATAATTCCACCCGAAATTGGAATTCCGAAATCCGAAACAGTATGTTCAATGCTCAATTTTAAAAATTGTATCCTACACTGATTCCTGCTGATGGTTGAATATAGCCTTTCGCAACAAGCGGGGTAAAACCAGCGCGCCATGAAAATCCGCCATTAAGCGGTTGTCTTCGGTACATAAATGAAAAAGTTCCGAAAACATTGGATTGCCTGTCGTCGTAAAAATTCATTATGTCGAGCTTCTTTCCAACATACGTAACGCCCGCGCCCACTTCAAACGAATGCGGTGAATCGGTTTTTCCAAAAATATAATTGACTTGCACTGGTACGGTCACGGTCGAAGTAGGCTCGTATTCATAATAGCCATTTACTTCCTTTTGTTCGTCGGCAGTCACAAAGCCCAACCCTGCCCTGAAACCCCATCCCAAAGTGGATGGTTTAAATCTGCGGTCAATATTTGCCGAAAACAAAATACCGGTGCCCCCGAGTTCTGCGAAAAAACTCGTTTGGCCCGGGGTTGTTGAAATATTAGATTTTGATTCCTGCGAATAAGTTGCTATGACCGATAAACAGGCCAGGATAAGACAAGACAATAGCTTTGGCATAATGTGGTTTTATGGTTCGGTTAAATACAAATGGGTTGAGACAGCTCTAAATAAAACAATGTTGCCTGAAGAAAACGTTAATTCCCGGGCAACATTGTTTACCGAGTAACCGGTAGAGAATCTTTTTTGCTAGCGTATTTATTTATCTTCCTTTAATTCCGATAAGAAACTCACCACATCCCTTATTTGTTTTTTAGTCAGTATCGTCTTCATATCAGGCATGCTGGAAGCGGCGTCAATTCTTTTTGCGACCTGGTCCTTAGCAATAACTTCCGGCTCCTTCCCACTTTTTATGGTCAGGCTTGTGTTATCTTCTTTCTCCAGGACACCAGATACCGATTTACCATTTTTTAGTTCAAGTGTTACAATACCAAAACCGGGAGCTAATCTTGCACTCGGACTAATCAGCGCCTGGAGAATTTGCTCCCGGCTGATCCTTGACGCAACACCATTTAACCGCGGGCCGGCAGTGCCGCCAAAATCGTAGAATGAGTGACACCTTAAACACTGAGCCGTTTCATTCCTGAAGAAGATTTGGGCGCCCCTATCGCGATCACCTCCGTACAAACTACCGGTGTAGGAAGCCAGCAAAGCATCTTTGGATAAAGAGCCACTGATATCCTGATATCGCTTTATTAATGCAGATGAACCACTACTGTCAATCGCTTCTTCCAGTTCCAGGTTTATATCCGGCGGCAATTTACCTGCAGCCATTTGTTGTAATAATCCATCTAAAACCTTTTCTGTATTTACAAGCGGCAGCTTACCCAACGTAGTAAGAGATGCCTGCTTTTCTTCGGTAGTTCTTGTTTTGATCACGTCTGACAACAGATCTACCATCAGTTGTTTAGAAATATTCAATTTATCGATGAGTTCAATGGCTGCTGTCCTCACATTTTTATCCTTGTCCCTCATACCCAGTTTGATCGCTTCATCCATCTTTGGATCCTGGGCCGATGCCATGCCCTTTAGCGCTTCCACACGCACTTCAACCTGCGGATCATTTTTCAGAAGCGCCAATAGTTTTGCAGTCGCATCGGTGATCCCAAGCTTATTAATTGCTTTCACGGCAGACGTCCGCACAATCGCGTCGCTGCTATTGAGCAATTCAACCAGCATGGACCCTGCCTGGCTCTTTACTTTCGCCGGGTCTCTCTCAACCACTCCACGGTAACGTCCATCAACCCTATCCACTACAGATGGTTTTGCCCACGTGCTCAAGGCTGCAATGGCTTCTGCTCTCATGGCTGGGGGACAGTCCTGTTTTTTTGCATAATCAACAAGGTTCTGAAGTGCTTCATCCGTTCCGACACGCAGGTTAGCATTAATGGTCCTTCTTAACAATGCCTCATTCGTAAATTTTGTTGTTTTTAATACATTTCCCAAGGCAGGTAGCGCATCTTTGATGGAAAGATCATCATTGATCGCCCGCGCAGCTTCTGTAACAACAAATTCATCAGTGTCGCCGAGAAAAGCAGCAATGCCGGGATGGCTCATTCTCCGAAGCGCCACTACGGCTGCAATTCGAATGGCACGGGAAGGATTTTTTGATAAGGCAATAATTGGATCGGCTTTACCAATACGTGCCAACGCAAGACTGCCCGCGTGCCGTAGGTATACATCTTCGTCGTTATTGTTTGCCAACAGTTCAATGATTCCGTTAATCGCGGGCTCATACATAATTCTTCCCAGCGCTTCTGCTGCAAAAAATCGTGCACGCATATACGGATCCTTTAATAATGGAAGCAGGTTATTCCCACCTTCTTTGTATTTAATATCGCCTAACCATTTTGCCGCCTGCGCTCTTATTTCGGGATCAGTATCCTGCAGCAAAGGCAATATGGTTGCGGCGTGTTTTTTATCCTGCCTTGAAAGCTGGCTGGTGCCCCATATTGCATGAACTCTTGCCAGCTGGTTATCTTTCTGCTGCAACATTTTTTGAAAAACTGCGGCTCCTTTATCTCCCCGTTTTACCAATTCAAATTGTGCTTTGAGACGTACCCTCATGTCAGGGTTTTTTAGTAATTCACCGAGCTCATCAACATTTCGTTTTGTGAAATCTGCACCCAGCAATTCTTTTGTTTGCTTTCTGGCAGGATTGGCCGCGCCATTTTTATCATCGAGCTTCCAGATGCGGCCGTAATCCATTGTTCCCCATCCATCAATCCAGTCGGCCACATATAGTGCGCCATCAGGCCCGAAATCCAATCCAGTTGGCAAAATTCCCCCAAGCACTTTTTTAAATTCTCCCAATTCAAACCCCGCACCTTTTGGATTAAGTTTAAAACTATGAACCCCGGACCTGGCAGGATTGCCAACAAACTCTGCAACGAAAAATGTGTTATTGTATCTTGAACTTAATGCCGTACCCGGATTATATACGAAACCCGTGGGACCATTCACAAAGTTTTTAATGCACGGTACAATATATGCCGGTTGTCCTTCAAACCGTGGTGTATACATTTTTTCGTCCATCCACACCTTATAGGTATTGTTATCCGGGTCGCGGTATTTACCATATTGCCAATTGCTCCTCCAGCCAATATCAGCACCATTTACGATATACACGAGCCTTTCACTTTCACCCGGGTGATCGCCATCATTATCTTCACTTATCAGGTTTCCATATTCATCAAAAACAAATTCATGTGTGTTGCGATTACCGGAAGCAAATACTTCAAAATCGCTCCCATCCGGATTTGACCTTACCACTACTCCGCTATTCGGATATTCCCATTTTTTACCATCCTTATCCGTTCCATTAAAACCTATATCTCCAATTTGCCAGTAAATTCTTCCATCCGGTCCCATTTCAACACCCGACATTCCATGGCCGCTGAAGCCGATATGAATACCATAACCGTGTGAAATAGATGTTTTTTCATCTTGTATTCCATCACCGTTTTTATCCTTCATTCGCCAGAGGTCAGGACCAACAGCAACGAACAAATCGTCATCGGTTTTCAGAAGTCCACCCGCAACGTCAGTGACTTCATCATGAAAATCATTCACAATCAACTGCGTCTGGTCTGCCACTCCGTCCCCGTTTCGGTCTACCATGCGATAGATGTTTTCTGTTTCCACCGTCATATCTCTCCAATCGTGTGAACTATCACCGTTCACATCTTTGAGCCATGTGTTGTTCTTGCTGTTTTCGGGCGACAATACTTTATGCAGAAAAGCGCGTTTGTCGTCGATAGTTTGCAATTGAATAGACGGTATTTCCCAATCCTGGTGACCACGAATATCAAATTCAGAATTCTTTTGACGGTTAGTCGTGGTATAATATAATGCACCGTTATCGTCGATGTCAATGGCAATTGGTGAAATGACCAGTGAGTCAATGCCCCAAAGACTCAACGTCAGGCTGTCGGCAAGCTCAGGTTTAATAAGCGCCCCGATGGAATCAGATATATGGGCAGTTTTGGCCGGATCCATTAACCTGGTCTTTGTATCAGCGTCTTTTTGTTTACAGCCCACAAAGAGTGTGGACATCAATAATAAAGCTCCCGGAATGAGAGCCGTCTTCGCTTTGTTGCAGGATTTAAACATAATTGTTCGTTGTAATAGATTTTCTAAATTATAATGAATGTATCGATATTGATTATCTAATTCTTCTCTTTTTCAAATAGAACCATGCAAATGCAACCACTACTAATCCCATTGCAATAATTGAATAAGGAACCCCTTGTTTCTTTTCCAAAGGAGTTTCTGCGAGAGTAATAAATTGATTACTTGAAACTCCTGTAACTGTTTGTTTATTTCCGCCGGTCCAATAAACAGTGATCTTATCGATTTTCGCTGCAGTCCCCAATCCAAAATGGGCTATCACAGAATTTTGAGAAATATGGCTTGACCCTCCACCATCAATCTCACGAATCATTTTCTTCCCGGCGACTTCAACTTCTACCTTCGATCCTATGCCGTGACTTTCTGCTTCCACTCCTTTTAATGCAACCTTTATCCAGTTGCCGCTTGCTGAATCATTTCGGTACAACCTGGTAAACGATTCCACCGGGTAATCCATTTGTGGCGCCTGGTTCACTACCAGTAAATCAAGATCGCCATCATTGTCGTAGTCAAAAGTTACAGAACCTCTCCCGATTCCATAATCTGCCAGTCCATAAGCACGTGCCTTATCCTGGAATTTGCCGCCGGTGTTTTCGAAATAAAAATCTGCCATCGCCACACAATTTGGATTCAGATCTCCATTGGCCACAAATAAATCTACATCTCCATCGTGATCAAAATCCGCAAAATTGGCACCCCAACTGATTGCAAAAAAACCCAGCCCCAGCCCGGCTGCTTTATTTACAAATGGTTTACCCGGCCCCTGGTTAACCATGAAATAGTTGAATTTGATATTAGTCAAAAAATAATCCATCAGGCCATCGTTGTTGTAATCACCGACTGCAGACCCCATCGCATTGATCCTGGCGTCCATTCCGGACTCCTTGCTGATATCCACAAACTTTTTTTTCGGGAAGCGATTCTCGAGCAATTTGTTCGGAGTTCGCTTATAACCAAAGTCATGGCTTACATATAAATCCTGGTCACCATCGTTGTCAAAGTCAGTAAATACACCGCCAAAACCAAAACCCCGAAAATCGAGGCCATAATCAGCATACACGTCACGGAATTTCTTACCCTTTTCATTAAGCAGTAAATATCCCTTTGCAATTTGATTAGCTTCAACCACTGTATTATCGTTGATGACACTTAGCTTTCCCTTATACTCGTTAAAATAATTTCCGACATAAAGATCCGGCCATCCGTCGGCATTGAAATCACCAAAGCTTGCACCCGTGCTGAATGAATACATATCTCCAAGCCCATATTCGATTGTGGCATTTCGGAATGATCCATTACCATTATTGAGAAACAACAGGTTTATTTCCCTGGGAATTACTTCTTTTCTATTTCTACGGGTAATGGTTGTGACAAACAAATCAACAAATCCATCGCGGTTGACATCGGCGCCTGTTACACCTTGCGTTACATATTCCTTTGTGATCGTCATACCAGATTGTTCATAGACATTCGTAAATGTGCCGTTGCCATTATTCTTATACAACACATCATCATTCATGCCACCAGTAATATAAAGATCTTCGAACCCATCGTTGTTGTAATCAATAACACAGGCTCCGCCACCAAACATTCCCTCGTAAACTTTAAATACATGATTGATGCCGGCTTCCTTAGTCACGTCCTTAAAACGGGTTTGACAAAAACCCTTGCAGTTATAAAAGATTGTAAGGCACAAGAGACTGATTTCAGGCAGGCGCATTAATTGAAACTATTTATGATTTGGTTTTCCAATGAAGCTGATTTACATTATTACCTACAATTCTTCCTTTTTCCAATCCTCTTGCATTGTCCTGCTGCGTATGTATGCCTCCATAAAACCTCGACATCGCTGTTTCTTCCGCAGCCTGCCAAAAAGAATCAAATCGCCTTGCTTTAAATTCTGTATTCCGGATTTCATCTTTTGCTCTGCCTACATGCGCACTATCAATAAAACTAAAATGATCACCATACAAATCTGTCAGTACCGTTGCCGCAGCAGCAGCCTGGATAGCGTGTCCCGAAGGAAAGGCGGGAAAAGGAGGATCGGGCCAAAACGATTCCCATCGCTGATCAATGTGCTGAGGCACGTAGGTATTGGCGCGTTCGGTAAAAAACTGATACTTCCATTTCCAGCAATTGCGAAAAGCATCGGCCACCGCCATTCCGATCCGCGCATAGGTCTCCGCGCATTTTGGAAGGTCGGGCCTGATTTTTCTTATGGCAATTGTGCCGAAATAATAAGAATGTCCCGGTGGTGTGAAGGTGACGTCCGGGTCATCGCTCCACCAAATTGCGGCTTCCTTTTCTCCCTGGGTCAACACTTTTTCCTTTTCGTAAACCTGGATAAACTGTTTGTAATATTCTGAACCGGGTAGAGTATCAAATGCGATAAATTCAGGAGGATCAATCAATGAATCTGCCACCACGAATGTTCTGTTTTTCCCCCAATGAGGATGCAGCGGAAAGTGACTGAACGATTGCGCATACAGTGGCGGTCTCCAGCAGCCGGCCTTTTCCGCAAATACCAGTTTCTTATCAAAATTATTGAGGTAGCCACGGTGCCCGCCATCCGTTTTTGACCATTCAAAAATCAATTGCGCTATCTTCTTTCCATATGCAATGGACCTGTCGGCAACCGCCTTATCTTTTACAGTACCGGAAATGCGCTCCACGAAATCGTTTTCGAGTGAATCAATTTTCGCTTTGTTTTTATCCGAAGTCTGGATATAGATGTTGCGAATGATTTCTGCCTGCCCCGCGTTCAACGCAAGTTGCCAATTATATCGAAGATCTTTTTCAGGAACTGGCAGGTTTCCTAAACCATTTAGCTCCGGAGCTACTGATGCATATTCCGGAAAACCATTTACCACCGATTCATACATCGTTAGCCCTATGTATCCAAAACAGCGCGAAGCGAATGTGGGTGAATTCGCCGGTGTTGTCTTTGTAATATAAGTTGACATGTCGGCCCAGGCGGTTGCCAGTTCAAAGTCCAGTGGTGCCAATTTAACCTCCCGCCTGCACGATGAAATGAACAAGCCAACGACTAAAAATGAAATAACAAACCTTATGTTGTTAAATAATTGCTTCATTGCTTTTGTTTCGAATGGGCATAAGCAACCATTTTTCTCCCGTTAATACCAAAATAAATCTTATCATTTAGTTGAATGCAGCTTCTTACATCACCCCATAGGTTAAAACCCGACTCATTCTGATTGATGTAACGAAATTTTCCTTTACCGTCACCGGCAAGCAGGACACCATAGTTTGCATCGAATTTGCCGAGCCTCAGCTTTGTATGGCTATTGTTCCCGCATAACAGGAGATCCGTATTGCCATCGTCATTGAAATCCAATTGAACGATTGAATAAACCGGCGAATATTGCGTTTCTTTTGGTAAATCAGCAACCACAAATTTTCCGTTGTTAGCGCTCATAAAACAGGTTGTGCTCATATGATCCGCAACGAGATGTCCCGCGTCTTTTAGTTCATTATTCTGAAAAAGGTCATCCATTGTTATATCGGCATAACTTTTAAAATTAGAAAATCGCTTTCGCATGCCCGGGAGTTGTCCAACCAGTTCATCGCGGGTAACATAGGGGTAGCGCTTTCCCTGAATATCAAAACTAAATATTGGTTCGACAGAGCCATTGTTATCAAAATCTTTATAATAGATTTCAAGAGGTTCTTTTTCGGAAGGCTTGAACTGTGTATTCAATCCCATGTTACCAATCACGAGGTCGGGGCGCTTGTCACCATTAAAATCCGCAATTGATATCTGGTTCCACCAACCCGCATAGCTTTTGTCAAAAAATTGGCCCGATATATTTACAAGTTTTCCATTTTGATTGCGATACACTTGCACAGGCATCCATTCGCCGACAATTACAAGCTCATTTTTTTTGTCAAGATCAAGGTCCACCCAGGCAGCATCAGTCACCATCCCCGGTCTTAAAAGATTGGGACAAATATTTTCTGTTTGATCAGAAAAATTTCCTTTACCATCGTTGACCAGGATATAAGACCGCGGTGTTTCAGGATAACGTCCCGGCACCACTCTTCCGCCCACAAAAATGTCGGGAAACCCGTCTCCGTTGATGTCTTCAATTTTTGAACAAGACTTGCTGCCTTTAATTTGAGGAAAATCTTTGCTTCTTAGAAAGTCATTCTTTCCATTATTAATATATAGCCGGTCATTAAGCAAGCTATCCTCTGGAGAAAAATTGTGATAGCCTCCGCTCGCGATATAAATATCCTTGTGGCCATCTGCATTAACGTCAAACACGGCAATATCGGCATCAACAAATGCCTTATCATTTTCAAACGCATCGATTTTCTTTTCCGAAAACGATCCATTCTTTTGTTGCATGAAAACGCTGGTTGCCTGGCCGGCACCACCACCAATCATTACGTCGTCCAATCCGTCGTTATCCAAGTCATATTTTCTCATGCATGGGCCGGCATATGAAAATTCACTGATGAGGAGGGTTTGCCTGTTGAAGTCATTTATGTTTGTATCCCGGCTTTCATATTTTATCGCGGGAGTTATCTCCGTAAACCATTTAACAGGTGGTTTGCCGGTGACACGTGTTTCGGTTGCATTTTTTTCAGCGAGCTTCAAAACCTGGTTTGCCCTGATATCGTAAAGCCGTTGAACTTTTCCGCTGCTCCAGGTTATTACCAATGAATCCACTTTTTGATCTTTCCCCAATCCAAAGTTTAACGTAAAGGAACAATTGGAAAGGTAACCTCTTGCAGGGTTTTGTTCCAATATTTGAACATGCCCATTGTGAAAAATCTTAAGTCGGGCTCCCAGGCCTGCCGTATTTCCTCCTTCACCGGTAAGACTAACCTGCAAAAAATAATTGCTATCGAGACTCTGTGCTTCGTTCCTGTAGACAAATGCAGGCTGATTGATATTATTCACCAACAGGTCGAGATCACCGTCATTATCAAAATCAGCATAAACAGCTCCATTGCTGTTTGCATGTTGATTCACACCCCAATCAGTAGTTTTATTTATAAAATTATTGCCCCGGTTATTTTGAAAGGCGTAATTGATCACATTTGATGACGGCATTTCTTTTATTATCTCCATTACATCTTCTCTTTGAAGCCTGCCCCTTTCCTTCACGTATTCATTCATGTAATTGATAAAATCAAGATTTGTGTAATCCTTGAAATAACCATTCGTTATAAACAAATCCTTCCACCCATCATTATCGTAATCTGCGAACAGTGCGGCCCAGCTCCAGTCGGTATTTGAAATGCCCTCAAGCTGCCCTGCTTCGCTAAACGTACCGTTGCCGTTATTCAAATGCAGCATATTGCGCATGTACTGGTAATAAAAGCCACTCTTCACATTCAGGTCAAACTTGTCGTAGTTGTCCGGTGCGAGCAATAGTTTTTGTCTCCTGTTATCCTCCGGCAGCATATCCAACGAAAAAATGTCCGTAAGCCCATCATTATTTACATCCGCAACATCATTTCCCATTGAGAACTGGCTCGTATGACCAATACATTCGGACAGCTTGTTGGAAAACGTTCCATTCCCATTATTGATGTACAGGTAATCGGGAACTGAATAATCGTTGGACACGTAAAAATCGGGCCAGCCATCGTCGTTAAAATCAGAAATACCGAGCCCTAATCCATAACTTAATTCAGAGCCGTTGATACCAGAGGCGGTTGTCACATCTTCGAACTTGCCATTACCCTGTTTAAACAAGCGCAAACCTTTTTCAGGATTATCTTGTTTCAAAACTGCAACTGTGCTTTCGATATTCAGTATGGGTAAGTTTTTGGGATTATGATTAAGCAGCAACATATCAAGGTCGCCATCCTTATCATAGTCCAGGAAATACGATTGATTGCTGAATCCCGTACTTGCTAATCCAAACGCTTCGGCTTTTTCTTCAAACATGGGAATACCCTGGCTGTCATTGCCGAGATTTATAAATAACTGGTTTGCTCTTTTTGGTGCAGGTAGAGCGCCGGAATAACAAAGGTAAATATCCAGTTTGCCATCTGCATTAATGTCAACTGCATTCACCCCTGTTTTCCATGGACCCGGTCTTCCAGGCGCATGAGAGGCAAGCGTTATATCCTCGAAGCGCATTCCCCCCTTATTCAGATAGAATTTATTATCACTCATGTTTGAGGTGAGGTAAACGTCAACCAGGCCGTCGTTGTTGAAATCACCCGCAGCCACACCTCCGCCGTTATAAAAATATTCGTACATCAGGATATTAGTATTCAGTGCTTCGGTGAGTGTATTTTGAAAGCTAATATTCGTGACGTCGGGATCGAGCAATGTAAACAACGGCTTTGATTTCCGCCCATCTGTCTTTTCATCACTTCCTCTGCAGCCAAATAAGATAATTGAAATGATAACAGATACGTATTGAATTGATCTTGAAATAGTCATTTGCACTGGCTAATAAGTAAAAAATCTATCTCAAGATAGAGATAGATTTTTTACATCTGCTTAAACTTAACTTCTTATTGATTATATCCCGGATTGTTTTTACCATTCAGTGAAGCATTCTTGTTCACTTCATCCCTGCTGATTGGGCGGAAGTACATTTTGTCGTTCCACACCCTTGTTTCGTTTTCGGTATTATCGACCACTGTGTACGTATAATCGTATACCGTTTTGTCATACCTGTAAGGCACCAGCGGTGTTCGTCCTGCTTTCAATTTTGCGATGACGTTGATCGTTTTAATTCCCCTGCCAACTGTTTGAGCAGGTATCATCCATCTTCGAGCGTCATGATAACGATGTTCTTCATATGCCAGCTCAATTCTTCGTTCATTGCGATACCGGTCTACAAGAGCCTGGCCGACGTCAGTAATTGCAGGCATTCCCGCACGAAATCTTATTTTATTTAGCCATGTTTTTGCTTCATCTTCTTCACCCAACGCGATGCAGGCTTCCGCATAATTCAACACCATTTCCGTGACCCTGATAAACGGCCAGGGAATAACCTGCGCATTGGATTGATTGTCGGGAAGCGCGGGATTTGGGTCTATGAATTTTCTTGTATAATAATGTGTACGGCTCCCGTTCCAGTTTTCAACTGCAGATTCACGGGTATCAATACCATTAATTAGTCCGCCGGCACCATTGTCGTAGTATCCTGTTTGTACCTGGTTTACCGGGTCCAGCCCCGCAACGTCCGAAGGCCTGGGTTTCCATTCAGCGCCATCATACATTATGGTAGCGTAAAACCTTGGATCACGATTATCGTACGGCGCTGCTTTTTGCACCGGGTTGTTCCAGTCAAATTTGGAACCGTCCATCATTTCATAATCATCCACCAATTGTTGAATGGGTGTATTACCGGCCCAGTTATGATAACCATTTGGCCCGTTGTTGATACCGTAGTGAATGCCTCCTAACGGCCAGCCGTCTTCCTCAGTGTAGAGGGCAGTATGTGAACGCTGGAAAATAAGTTCTACGCCAGCGGATGCATCACCAACACCACTTTGACCACCGAGTGCAATAGACATATAATTATTTCTACCGTCTTCAGCGGAAACCGGAGCTCCCAGGTTTAATTTATAACCCTGGCCCGCATCCAATACAGCTTTAGCAGCGGCTTTAGCGGCTTGCCAACGGGCTGTTCTGTCACCCGAAGGATAGGCAATCAGGTCAATCAATCCTGATTCGGCTGCAATCACAGGAGATTTTGCTATAGCAGTTGGTCCATCGTGAAGGTCACTTGCAGCATAAAGCAAAACTCTTGCTTTTAAAGCCATAGCAGCCAGCTTTGACGTGCGACCCGGACTTGTAGACTTTCCGTCCAGTAATTGCGCTGCTTTGTCAAGATCAGCAACGATAAAGTCCACTGTTTCCGCCCATGTATTCCTTGCAATAGCATAATCATCATTAAGTCCATACGGCTTGTCTACAATGGGTACTCCACCATAAAAACGAAGCAACTGGTGATAATAATAAGCTCTTAAAAAATATGCCTCACCGAGAAGCTTGTCGCGAAGCACATCATTGTTAAACGTAGAGGTCGGCAACCTGTCAATAGCAATATTCGCAGCGCGTATTGCCTTGTACATTTGGCCCCACTCATAAGTTGGACTTGTCCACGCAAGGCCTGAAGCACTTTCAGAGCCTTGGGTAAATCTTTCGATATTTCTTCCCGCGTGGGTAAACATCGCTTCATCCGTATAAGCGGCAAGCGCCTGCTCTTCGAATCCTCCGTAACCGAGGTAGGAGTATACTCCAAATACAAACGCTTCGGATAGCGCACCGTCAGCCCATGTGGCTTCACTGGATATTTTATCCTTTGGCTGCACATTCAGGAAATCCTGTTTGCAGGAAATACCGGAAACCAGCAGTGCGGTTATGATTAATAATTTGAAATTTTTCATATAAGTTAGTTTAGAAAGTTAAGGACAAACCAGCATTAAGCACTCTTGCCTGGGGATAGAAAACTCCACTATCGACTGTAGCTTCAGGGTCGTAAACTTTCATCTTGTCAATCGTGAACAAATTTAATCCATTGAAGAAAAACCTGAGGGCGCTGATACCCGCCTTACTAAGAATGCTTGAAGGAACATTGTAACCTAGTTCAAGATTCTTTAACCGCAGGTAATTCTTATCAAACAAATAATAGGTATTGTTGCCATACGCACCTCCCGTATAATACGTATCGCCCCTGCTTGCCAGTCTTGGATGTTCGCTGCTTGGATTCTCTATTGACCAACGATGATCGTAAGAATACTTCAAAAAGTTGCCTATATCACCAGATTCTGTCTGTATACGGATGGCCGCTCCCGAAGCCCCCTGGAACAGAATATTTAAATCAAAGGATTTATAGCGAAGCTCGAATGTTATACCGTAGTTTAATGTGGGAACGAGGTTCTTGTCCAGGCGTACCCGGTCATCCCCGTCTATTTTCCCATCACCATTTACATCTTCAAATTTCATGTCTCCCGGTATCAGCGTACCCGTTACGTCGCTATAGTCAATTGTATTTTTATTGATATCCTCCTGGTCACGGAATACCCCGGCTGACTTATATACCAGATAAGCCTCGAAAGGATGTCCTTTTTGCAATTGATACTCGGGCGCTCCCGCTATTTCCGGTACCTTGACAACAGTATTCTTAGCATATCCGCCATTGATACCGGCCTTGAATACCCAACCGTTGCCGAACTTTCCATTATAGTTAACGGCCATTTCAAAACCCGTATTATCAAGCTGGCCCGCATTTATTGGAGGTAAAGTAATCCCGGCTGAAGCTGGTGTCTGCGCTTCATTTGTGATGAAAAGCAGGTCGCGCTTATTCTTGAAAAATTCCATCACCAGGTCTACCTTATTATTAAAGAGGGACGCGTCCAAACCAACGTTGAAATTATTTGCTTCCTCCCATGTAACAAGTGGATTTTCCAACGCAGTTTCGGTCAATGTGGTAGCAACTGCACCGTTGATTGGATACCTGCCGAAACTATACGTTGACAGGTATCGAAACTCCTGGAGAACGTCGTTAAATACAATCCGGTCGTTTCCCATCTGGCCATAAGAAGCTCTTAGCTTAAGATAATTGATGAACTTAACTTGAAAGAAATCTTCGTTTGATATGTTCCAACCTAACAAAATCCCCGGGAAGAAGCCAAACCGATGGTCTTCCGCAAACATATATGAGCCGTCATAACGCCAGACAAATTCAGCAAGGTACTTTTCTTTGTAATTATACTGTGCACGGCCATAATATCCCAAACGCGGCCTGTCATAGGCGTTACCGTTAGTATTCTGACCATCCAGGCCGCCGGCAAAAAGCTGGTCAATTGCAGGTGAAATGTAATTTCTGCGATACGCCAGGAATCCTTCACCCTCATAGGTTTCCTTCGTAAGACCAGCCAGAACATTCAGCGTATGGTCTGTTCCGATTTTCTTATCATAAGTGAGTATAGCTGTCAGGTTTACATTTTGCTTTTTGAAATAGGTTTGGGTAAGTCTTGGATCGGTAAAGTTTGACCGGATTGCACCCACCAGTTTTGGAGTTACGCCATCGTCTTCATAGGTTATTTTGTCCCAATAGTAAAGCATCCACGGTGTCTGCCATATTTTTTGGGTTTCATCGCTCTGATCAAAAGCACCAGATAGTGTCAGCTTGAGACCCTTTACCCACGGATTCGTTATATCAACAAGACCATTTGTCTGTAATAAGTTTCTCGGATGATCAAAGTAACCCGTCGCATTCGTCGTGATCACATAAGGATTCTGACCATTTTCAATGTCCGGACCCGGCAAGGGTCCACCATATTGACCCCTGTCAGGCCATACTTCAGGCTCCGTAGGACGACCTCTCATTAGCATACGAAATATAGATCCTGCGCTTTCTGTCGGGAAACGCCTTTGTTCCCTGCGGGCCATTACACCAACTGTTGCGCTTATGTACTCGTTGACCTTTGCAGTCAAATTCGTTCGAAAATTGTATTGTTCATATTTAGTGGCGGAATTATTATAATACGCATCCTGGTAAACATAGCCAATTGAGGTAAAATACCGGATGTTTTCTGATCCGCCGCTCAACTGGAGATTGTGACGGTTTTGATGTGACCAATCCTTGAATGCGTCGTCAAACCAATCCGTGTCGGGATATCTCCAGGGATCGCTGTGGTCGCGGTGTTTTTGCACAGCTTCCGGACTGTAATTGGCATTCAAAGTACTTACACCCGTGGTTGGAGAATCGTAGGTGCCCGTTTGTTTTATAGCATCCCATGCGGCACCCCATTCACCAACAGGAATGGTCTTATAAATTGGTATTTCATTCATGATGCTTGCATATTCATATGCATTCGACATTTCCGGTATGCGTGCAGGTTGATTCCAACCGTAGTTGAAGTCATAGGTAATCTTCGGTTTGCCCGTCGCTCCCTTTTTCGTTGTGATTAAAATCACTCCATTAGCTGAGCGGGCACCATAGATTGCAGCGGAAGCATCCTTCAATACAGAAATAGTTTCGACATCCCTCGGATTTAATCGGCCCAATCCGCCGTCCCTGTCAGGAACTCCGTCGATTACCACCATAGGGCTATTGTCTCCAATCGTGTTAGTACCACGAATCGAAACAGTTGCTCCGTCATTTCCGGGTTCGCCACTGGTTTGAATTACGACAAGACCGGGTAGACGACCAGACAATGAATTTGACAAATCTACTGCCGGTGATTTGACAAGATTTTCACCTTTTATCGAACTGACTGCCCCGGTAACAGTCACCTTCTTTTGAGTGGCATAACCCACCACCACCACGTCGGTGAGATGCTGAGGCAATGACTTCAATTGTAAATCCAGTGAAGTGGCGTCGATAACAGTCAATTCCGCGTCGGCAAAGCCAATAGAAGTAACAACAAGTGTAGCGCCTACCGGAACAGTTATTGAGTACTCACCGGTCGCCGATGTCACAACTCCGTTTGTAGTTCCTTTTTGAACTATGCTTACGCCGGCTATAGGAGCGTTTTGTTCATCGACGATTTTACCCTTTACCGTTTTAGTTTGTTGAAAAAAATCTGCCCCTGCGTGTGCTGCTTCAAAAAAGGCCAGATTTAAGAGTAAGATGATTGCTGATGCTAGATACCGTTTTATGTATCCGTTAAAACAGGTTGGTTTCATCATAACAATAAGTTGTTCAGTTAAGTAATGGTTAGATTCATACAATAGGTGTAATCGATTACACAAGGTGATCAGCCATCGGAAATATAGAGTTGTTTCATGTCTAAACGTTTATTTTTTTAAGGTTTTAAGATGCCAACGTTCTCTTTGAAAAATGCAGCCGGGACAGTCTTACTCAGGTTTATTCGTGAGGTTGATTCCCGGAAATGCGGTATAGGTTCCAGCACGATCTTGGATATTGAATTCGGTTTTGCACTCTTGCCTTCAATCAATTTAAGCAGCATGCTAAAAGCTTCCCTTCCCATCTGTACCGTCTGCTGATCAATTGATGAAAGGGAGGGTGTAATATGTTCATCAAAATCTTCATTGGCAAAGCCGATAACGCCCACTTCTTCGGGTATTTTTATTTCTCGCTCCTTCAATCTTTTCACGACACCAAGAGCTGAAAAATCCTCGACAGCAAAAATTGCATCAGGAGGATTGCCCAAATCCATAAAATAATCTGCGGCCCATTTGCCTGCTTCGATTGATATATTGCCGGTATAAATTAAAGATTCATCAATGGGCACATCGTACGCTTTTAACGCATCCAAAAATCCCTTCTGGCGGTTTTGGAACGTTTGAAATCGCTGGGGCCCCGCGAGGTGCGCAATACGTTTGTAGCCCTGGTTGATCAGGTGTTCGGTGGCACAATAACCGCCTTTATAATCATCAATAACCACCGACGGAATATTTAATGCGTCGACAAAACGGTCAAATAAAACAATGGGTATATTCCCTTTCTTTAATTCGAGATAATGGGCAAAATCATTTTCTTCTTTTGCAAGAGAAGCGAGAATGCCATCTACCCTTGCACCTAAAAAAGCTTCGATTGCCTGCTTTTCAAGATGCGCTGATTCTTCGGATTGATAAATCAGCGTATGGTAACCATGATCACTTGCCACGGTTTCGATGCCATGCACCACGGAACCAAAAAAATTAATACGTGCGCTGGGAATAATGACGCCGATAGTATGCGACCTGCCGGTCCTGACGGATGAAGCAATCCTGTTACGGCGATAATTTAATCGCTTGGCTGTTTCGACCACTAATCGCTTTGTTTCTGCACTGATGCGGGGATGGTCATGCAACGCACGGGAGACAGTTGCGGGCGTCAAATTCAACTCTTCGGCGATGTCCCGTATAGTTGTCTTAAAAGGCAATCGTTAGCAGGTTTTAGCAGTTATTGTGTAATCGTTTGCACAAGGTATTTTATTTTAATATTTAGACCAAAAAAAAATTTGTAATATAATTTTGCACGCCTGACGGAGAGATGAGTTCCTTTATGAAACCGCTTTTGAAACGATTTCCTTTATGCCGCTTATCGGTATTCTCTCTTGCTGCATGGAATCCCTGTGACGAATGGTGACCGTCTTATCATCTTTTGTTTGCTGGTCCACGGTAACACAAAAAGGCGTCCCAATTGCGTCCATCCTGCGATAGCGTTTCCCGATAGTATCCTTCTCTTCATAAAAGCAACGAAAAGAAGTCCTGCAATCTTCCATTATTTCTCTTGCTATTTCGGGGAGTCCATCTTTTTTAACCAAAGGGAGAACACCCAATTTTATTGGTGCCAGCTTCGCAGGAAATTTCAATACCACCCTGTCATCCTTTTTCTCCGCGGTGCTCAGGTCTTCTTCGGTAAAAGCCTGGCTCATTACAAGCAAAAACATCCGGTCCAGTCCAATCGATGTCTCAATAACATAAGGAGTGTAGTTGCCAAACGGTTTACCGGTAGCGGGATCTACATCATTGTCGAAATACTGCATTTTCTTTTTGCTGTACTCCTGGTGATTCTTCAGATCGTAATCCGTGCGGGAGTGTATTCCTTCCACCTCTTTAAATCCTATTGGAAAATCGTATTCGATATCGCATGCGGCATCGGCATAATGAGCGAGTTTAATGTGATCGTGAAACCTGTACTTATCTTCAGGTGTACCTAAACTTAAATGCCATTTTAGCCGCTCTGCCTTCCAGTATTCATACCATTGCCTTTGCGTGCCGGGGCGGATGAAAAACTGCATTTCCATTTGCTCAAATTCCCTCATGCGAAATACAAACTGCCGTGCTACAATTTCATTCCGGAATGCTTTTCCTACCTGGGCGATTCCAAAAGGAACTTTCATGCGACCGCTCTTCTGCACATTTAAGAAATTGACGAAAATTCCCTGTGCTGTTTCGGGGCGCAGATATATTTTATTGTCCTCTTCGTCTGATGATGCCGTCGAGCCAAATTCGGTTGAGAACATCAGGTTGAACTGCCGTATTTCGGTCCAGTTGCTCGTTCCACTGATCGCGCATTTCATTTTATGTTTTTCAATCAGCGTTTTCAACCCTGTGAAGTCGTCTTTTGCCAACAAAGCCTCCATCGTTTGCACTACTTCCTTCGCCAATTGCTCATTGCCTTTTGCAGATTGTTCATCGGCAAAAGCCTCAATTAGATGATCAACACGGTAGCGTTTCTTGCTGTCTTTGTTATCAATCATCGGATCGTTGAAATTATCAACGTGGCCGCTTGCTTTCCATGTAGTGGGGTGCATAAAAATAGCGGCATCGATACCCACAATATTTTCATACATACGCGTCATGCTATCCCACCAATAATCCCTTATATTTTTTTTAAGTTCGCTGCCCCACTGGCCGTAATCGTATACTGCCTGTAATCCGTCGTAGATCTCACTGCTGGGAAAAATAAAGCCGTATTCTTTGCAATGCGAAATAATAGCCTGGAACTTATTAGTGTCATTTGCCATAAGGCGGCAAAGATAATAGAACTGAGATTTTGTTGATTTTATGGATGAGAAGGAATATAGTATTTTCTGAGCTGCAATATTTAATTGCAGAACATGCTTGTATTTTGCTATCCGGACAAAGCGTTTTTGCTTTCCGTTGCGAATTTGGCAGCCGCCGTTGTTTCCTGCAAATCTTTTTTCGAATCTATTTCCACCTGCTCAACCCAAACGGCATATTTGCTGGGCTGGATGCGTGATCCTGTGCAAATCGCATAGCCACGTGTAAACGCGGCGCCGAAATAAAGTATGATGGCGGAAAAATAAACCCACAACAGGATGACAATAATGGAGCCGGCCGCTCCATAAGCCGATGACATTTTATTATGACCGAGATAATAGGTAATAAGAAACTTGCCACCCATAAAAAGCAAAGCGGTTGTAAAGGCGCCAGCTCTTACATGACGCCATTGAATGCGTGCGTCGGGCAGTACCTTAAATATGAGACCGAATAACAGCGAAGTCATCAAAAATGTAATGATCAGATTGATGCCATATGCAATAAACACTTCTGTTTGCGGAAAAATCTGTGTCAACCTGCCAATAATAGCATCCATTACTCCATTTAAAACAAGAGATACGAGTAATAAGAATCCCAATGAAATGACCATAGAAAAAGACAACAGCCGGTCGATGATCAGCTTGAGCCAACCCATTCCCTTTCTGGGTTTAGCCTTTAGCTGCCAGATCCTGTTGATAGAATCCTGTATTTCGCCAAACACGCTTGAAGCCCCAATTATCAAAGTGACGAGCCCCACAATCGTGGCAAATTTACCTTCTGATGATAAAGCCGATTGCCGGATGGTCTCTTGTATTTGTAATGCCGCATCCGAACCAACAAGGTTGGTAATTTGACCGTAAACACGTCCCTCTACGGCCTCCTGTCCGTAGAAAATCTCGCTCATCCAAACAATAATAATGATGAGTCCGGGCAGTGAAAAAACCGTATAAAATGCCAGGGCAGCGCTTAGTTTTAGAATTTTGTGCTCGAAGACCGCAGAAAAAGCGCTTTTAATGCTGTTCCAAATTGTTCTGACCGCCATGCACACATAGTAAAAAAAATAATGCCAACCTTATTCTTTTTTCGGCGCCAGCTTTTCATTTTGCCTATGTCTCTCAGCGTCACGAATATTCTTTTTTTCAAAATTCTTCTGCATGGCGGTTGTGAGATCAACTCCGGTTTGATTGGCAAGGCAAAGTAATACCCATAAAATATCCGCCATTTCATCGGACAAATGCTCTTTTTGATTGTCCTCAGCGCCCGCTCTGTAAGACTGGTCTCCATATTGGCGAGCCATATGCCTGGCCAGTTCACCAACTTCCTCAGTAAGTATTGCCATATTTGTAAGCTCGCTGAAGTAGCGAACACCGACCGTTTTGATCCAATGATCTACGTTCTGCTGGGCTTCCTGTATCGTCATAACAATATTTTTAGAGAAGTTTTGCAATATAGCATGATTCTTGCCGTTATGCCGGTCCGATCCTGGATACCTTTTGAAAATTTCGTTTAAACATTGATGACCACCCTTTGCCCCCATGCATAATGGGGAACGAAACAAAAAATATTCTATGCCAGGATCAATTGTCCGTAAAGCCATTTTATTGTCTTTAATTGCCGGCGCACCCTTCATTATAAGTGCGCAGCCAGACACACCCGCAAAAGAATCCCCCCGATCATCAACCGAAATCGAAGCCAGCAAGCCGTATCGTATCCTGACGACAGGCAAAACGGTTACCATCCGTAGTGCGAAAAACATCAAGAGTGTGATGGTATGGACCTCAGCGGGCCACAGGATAATCGAGGAAAAAAATTTGAACACCGGCAATTACACTTTCAGAGTCACCGTGAATGAAAAACTGTTTTTCCTGATGGTGCAGTTGATCGACGGGAAAACATATTCTGAAAAAATCGGGGTGCAATAGCCGGCTCAAATGTTAGGGCCGGTACATTGTCAAATTGCTGTTATTCCTTGATTTTAGTGTCGATCACTATCGTCACAGGGCCATCGTTGAGTAATTCGATCTTCATGTCGGCGCCGAATTCTCCTGTCTTAATAAGCTGGCCAAGGTCGTCAGATAGTTGCTTGATCATTTTTTCGTAGATCGGAATTGCAATATCGGGTTTGCTTGCTTTGATGTAGGATGGCCGGTTTCCTTTTTTTGTTGAAGCATGCAATGTAAATTGACTCACCAGCAATATCTCCCCCTTAATTTCTATTACTGAAATATTCATCACTCCCTGCGCATCATTAAAAATGCGAAGGTTCGCTATTTTGTTGCTGAGCCATCTTATATCTTCCTCCCCGTCTGCATCTTCAATTCCTAAGAGGACGAGCATACCGGCACCGATCTTCGCATGAACTGCTCCATTGATCACGACACTCGCCCTTGTTACGCGTTGAATGACTGCCTTCATAATTGTATCTTTACTGCTTGCGCAAAAGTACTGGATACTGGATACTGGATACTGGATACTGGATACTGGATACTGGATACTGGATGCTAGATATTAGATATTGGATACTGGATAGTAGCAACAGTACTTTTCTAATTTTGCCTATTGCCGATTGACTATCACAACTCACCATGATTGACCTGACACAAGAAATACAATTCCAGACTACGCGCAGCGGAGGCAAAGGAGGCCAAAACGTAAATAAAGTTGAGACTGCGGTCATCGGATCAGTTGAAATTGAAACATCGACATTATTGTCGAAGGACCAGAAGGCGATTTTGCGCGAAAAATTATCCAACCGAATAACTTCGGACGGGTTTCTCCAGGTAAGATCACAAACCCACCGTACGCAGCTGGCAAATAAAAAAGAGGTCATCGAAAAGATCAATAAATTGGTTGGTGACGCGTTAATGCGAAAAAAACTAAGGATTGCAACAAGAGTCAGTAAAGTCGCAAAGGAAAAACGGATAGAATCTAAAAAAAGACAGGCGGAATTAAAATCCGGGCGAAAGAAAATCAAATCGACAGATTACTGAAAAACAAATTGTGAAGAAAAGCATTTCAACCATAGCCCTGCTGATTTTATCGGTCATCTTTATTTCATATTTACTCGGTGCCTGCCAGAAGGCCGACAATCCAAATAACTTAACTCTTGTTGCGCAGGAAATACCTGAAGGCTTCCCGGCCCCCGTCTATCGTTTTGCAGACAACCCGCTGAGTAAAGAAGAAATTGAATTGGGGCGCCAGCTATTTTATGACGGCCGACTTTCGTTGGACGGTAATTATCCATGTTCATCCTGCCACCAGCAGTTAGCGGCCTTTGGAACCTATCAGCACGACCGCAGCCATGGATATAATGGATCACATACGTTGCGGAATGCTCCTGTGCTTTTCAACCTTGCATGGCAGAATAAATTTCATTGGGACGCGCAATTCAAATCGCTGTTCGAAGAAGCTGCGCAGCCTATTACCGGCCACATTGAAATGGCCGAATCATTTAATGGCGTCATTGATAAGATCCAAAAAGATGCAGACTATCGTAATCAATTCAAAAAGATCTTTCGCACTCAATTCATAAGCCCTGAGCATATACTAAAGGCCCTCGCACAATTTACAGGTACGTTGATCTCCGCTAATTCAAAATATGACCGGTTTAAAAAAGGGCAGGCAAGTTTTACACCACAGGAAGAAAATGGTTACCAGTTATACCTTGCTCATTGCAAGAGCTGCCATCCCGAGCCGATGTTCACCGATTATACCTTACGGAATATCGGTTTACCCGTTGACACTTTTTTAAATGATTACGGAAGAATGGGAATAACGCACGACCCGAAAGATTCGCTAAAGTTTAAAGTGCCTACGCTTCGAAACGTTTATGTCTCCGCCAATTTCATGCACGATGGGCGATTTAATACCCTGTCGCAATGTCTCAAACATTATCGCACAGGTGTGCAACAAAGCCCCACTCTTGACCCCGCACTAACCAACGGAATCCAACTGACGGATGCCGAAGCAGACAACCTGGCCCTTTTCCTTCGCACCCTTACAGATTCAACTTTTTTACAGGATGATCGTTACAGTAAGCCATAGTCATGAATGGCTTACTTCCTTTTTGCTTTCATCTCATCTAATAGTTTCTTCTGATTTTCTACTTCCTTTTGTTGAAATGTCTGGCTTTTAATTATATTGTCCAGTTCCAGGTGTGTTTCCCGCAACTTGTTTTCAAGGCTGAGCGAATCACTCTGCAAAGTCTTGAACTTTTTTTCTGATTTAGCAAGGTTTTCTTCCTGGCCTTTTATCTGCATTTCTAAATGGGAACGTTCCGCTTCCGGGGCGAGATGAGTCAAAAACCCTTTTACTCGTTCAACCTCTATGTCTGTCAATACAGAAGCCGCATTTGTGCCATCCTTCATGATCACCATGTAAAGAACTGACCCATTTTTATCTTTCTTCGCCCGCGGTTCTATCTTAAATACGTAGTCCATGCTCTTTTCAGTAACCTCAGTGACAAAAGCCCCTTTATGTACCATAAATCCTTTGTCCCTGTTAAGAAAGCCCTTTTCTTCCTTGGCCCGGTATCCCAGCTGTTCCATTCGGTTTTCCAAAGCCTTTTGCAAAGCTTCTTCAGGAAAATTATACTCCATTTTAAAAGCACTTTGCTTTTGTTTATTAAACTCAATTGTTTCCTGCGATACTTGTGAAAACGCCGGAAGTGATAGTGCCAAACCAAAAAGTGAGAAAAGTAAAACTTTATTCATTTGTATAATTTTTTATGCGTTTTTTACCCTTATCCAGGCAAGGCTCAGCATTCAACCGGGGCGCATCCGAAGTTTTTTGGGGGGCGGAATAAAGCTCCTCATATGGAGTCTGCCACAAAGAAAAAAGAAAGCCAAATGCGTTACCTACTCAACAGGAATGCTTTTGAGCCAGCATTTAGTTTTTTGTACTGCCATCGTTTACATTTGCTACCAAACTTCCCATTAATTGAGCGGCATTAAAAAACTGGCAGGGCAAACCTTATGGTATGGAGTTCCGACCATCGTGCGGCGTTTTCTGGGTTACATAATGAATTTATCACTGCCACTAATATTTGCCCAACCCTCCAGGACTGCCGACCTTACCCAGATCTACGCCATCATCCCGTTTCTGAATATCCTGTTCACCTACGGATTAGAGACAACTTATTTTCGTTTTTCCCTTGAAATTGATCAAAAAAAACTATACAATACACTGTCCGTTTCGCTGATCGGTTCAACCATTCTTTTCACCGGTATCCTACTACTATTTAAAAATGGTATTGCACAATGGGCCAACCTCGACCAGCATCCCGAATACATAACATGGATGGCGGTGATCATCTTTTTTGACAGCATCAGCACACTGGCTTTTGCTCGCCTGAGACAGGAGAACAGGCCCAGGCGCTATGCATTTGCCACTTTGTCGGGAGTTTTGGTCAATATTTTTATTGTTATTTTATTTCTCGCCATTATTCCCAGTTATGTTGAAAAGAACCCTCATACGTTCTTAGGCACGTTTTATAATAAAGATATTGGGATAGGCTACTACCTGATCGGGAACATGGCGGGGAGCATTGTTACCTTCATTTTACTGCGGAAAGAATTTTCACAAATCAGGTTCTCATTCGATCGTGCTCTTTGGAAAAATGTAATGCGTTATGCATACCCTCTTGTAATCGTCGGAATGGGCGGAATGGTAAACGATATGCTCAGCCGTCTTATATACCAGCACGTTGTCGACCTACCGGAAGTGAGGGCAAAGCATGAGTTGGGCATTTTTGGAAACATATACAGGCTTGCAGTTCTGATCACCATATGGATCCAGGCTTTCAGAATGGCAGCAGAACCTTTTTTCTTTAGCCAGGGAAAAGAAGAAAGCGCACCGAAAACTTATGCCAGGGTAATGAAGTTCTTTGTGATTGCCTGCTGCTTCATGTTTCTTCTGATAAGCTTATACATTGACGTGTTTGCGTGGTTTTTCCAGGCAATCAAAAAATCCGCGTGGGTGGAAGGTTTACATATAGTCCCATTGCTGGCGCTGGGAAATATATTCCTTGGTGTTTATTATAACCTGAGCATCTGGTACAAGCTGACTAATAAAAACATGACCGGCGCACTCATTACCATTGGTGGTGCGCTTATAACCATTTTGCTGAATGTGTGGCTAATACCAAAGTACCATTATCTGGGCGCCGCGTTGGCAACATTTTGTTGTTACCTTTTTATGATGATCACTAGCTATATCCTGGGCCAAAAATATTACCCGGTACCCTACGCACGCAAAAAACTAATTGCCTACATCGTAATGGTCCTTGCTATGTATGGCACACATCGTGCGCTGGTGTGGGCATGGGATAACCGGTGGTTCAATCTGGCCGTTGCGACATTGTTATTATTATTGTTTGCATTGTTTATAGTAAAAGTTGAAAAAAAGGAATTGGAGCGGCTTCCCTTCATAGGAAGACTTATTGTGAAAATCTAATGCTGACGCAGGAAGAAATAAAAAAGCAACTGGGTAGATATGCCGCTGACCTCATACCGCCAAATGCCACTATTGGGTTGGGAAGCGGCACAACAATATTCTGGCTCGTCACCGAGCTGGCAAACCGCACGAAACTCGGTTTGAATTTGAAAGTAGTTCCCACTTCCATTGACACAAAACGTTTGGCTGAACAGGCCGGCATCACAACTGTTGAGCTAAATGACGTTGGGTCGCTACCATTCACAATTGATGGAGCTGATGAAATAGACGAAGGTTTTCAGTTGATAAAGGGTGGCGGTGGCGCATTGTTGCGGGAAAAATTGGTGGCAGCTCAATCGGAAAAGCTAATCATCATAGCAGACGAAAGTAAATGGGTTTCACAATTGGGCCGGTTTCCGCTACCTGTAGAAGTTATTCCCTGGGGATGGAAACCGGTGCAAAAAAAAATACTGGCGATGGGCTGTAACACGGTTGACCTGCGAAAAGACAACGCGCGGCCTTTTATCTCGGCAGATGGCCATTATATCCTGGATTGCCATTTTGAAAAAATAAATGATGCCGATGCATTGAATACGTCGTTACACCTGATTCCCGGAGTAGTAGAAACCGGTCTTTTTCTTAATATGACCCATGCTGCTGTTATTGGACATGCAGATGGAAGAGTTGAAATGAAAATTAAGGGTTCGTCTATTAGGTGAGGCCTCTCATCAAGTAAGCACCAAGAACCAAGAAACAAGAACCAAATAAACTTTAAAATTCAAATCAAAATCATTCGTGGCGATTACTTGCCCTATTTTTTAAAATAGCAGTAAAAATTAGGACGAGTTCTTTAGCCTCCTGCCGCAATTGTGCCCGTTCTTCTTCACTCTCTTTTGAACCGTCGGTAATCGCTAATCGCAACCAATACCCGGATTCCTTGGATTCTCTCCTGCACGTTTTTATTTTCATTCCAAAATCCTTATCTCCAATGGCCTCGTTTGCTTCAATGTAATTGGCACCGGCCGAGCTTCCGGCACGAACCAGTTGCGGTATATATTCAATATTGGCCAAATTCTTTGGCAGCTTCAAACATAAATCTCTCACTCTTATCGCAAACAAGGCAGTCCTTTCCTCCAAATCGTACGTTTTCGTCTTTTCAGCTTTTTCAGTGGACTGGTCCAAAGAACTGCGACCATTTTCAATTTTCGAAAATTCCATTTTGAACTTTTCCCGAATCTCGATCGTCTCGCCTCATGTCCAATGAGTTTTCTACCTTTTTTTCTGTTTTTTTCTTCTAATTTATTTGGTTCTTGTTTCTTGGTTCTTGGATTTTATAAGAAACGCCCGTTGCAGTTAATACAATTTAACAAACGGGTTATTCATTTTTTCAAAACCAATTGTTGTCATCGAACCATGCCCTGAATACACTTTGGTATCATCCGGTAGCGTGAACAGTTGTGTCTGGATACTATTTATAAGAGTATCGTAGTCGCCACCGGGCAAATCGCTTCTGCCGATGCTTCCATTAAAGAGAACGTCACCGCCAATGACAAACCCGCCGGCCTCGTGGTAAAAACAAACACTTCCGGGTGAATGACCGGGTGCAAAACGTATTTGCAACTCATCATCGCCAACCTCTATCGTTTCTCCTTCCTTTAATGTCGCCAGGGGGCCTTCGTAATTGTCAAACGGAAGTTGCCAGGTTTTACCCGCAATGGGGGCGGTTTCCAGGACGATTTTTTCTTTTTCGTGAATATGAAGTGTTAAATTCCACGTTTCGTGAACAAATTTGTTCCCGAAAACATGGTCAAGGTGGCAATGCGTATTTAGCAATAGTACAGGCGTAAGACCTGATTTTACTATGAACTCTTTCAAGGTAGCTCTCTCCTCCTCAAAATAACAACCGGGATCTATAATGCAGCACTGCCCCTGAGCGTTATAGAGTACGTAGGTGTTCTCCTGGACGGGGTTAAATGTAAATGACTTGATCGATAACATGGTTGGATTTTCGTACTTTTAAAAATGTGCCCGAATCCGGTAAATTTGTCATTGGATAAAGGCTGAACGAAGATAGTTCAGAATCCAACCCCGGAGTAAAGGCAACACCCCATGAAAAAACAACGTTTAAACAGAATACGTAACAGAAAAGATGCTATGGTGAAATCATTATGCCTCGTTGCCTGTATCCTGATTTTCTCAATAACAAAGTCCAAGGCACAGGTAAGTACGGTAGAGTTTGGCAAGAACCGTGTACAGTACCAAAAGTTTCAGTGGAAGTATTACCAAACCGAAAATTTCAACACGTATTTCAGCCAGGATGGTCTGGGACTTGGTAAATATGTTGCCCAAATTGCGGAGACAGAATTGCCTGGACTTGAAGAGTTCATCGAATATGGTCTTCAACGCCGGATAAATATTGTTGCCTACAACAATTTTGATGAAATGCTGCAGTCCAATATTGGGCTGGGACTCGATTGGCAAAACTCCGGGGGCATGACCAAGCTTGTCAATAATAAAATGCTCATTTATTTCGACGGCAATCATGATAACCTTCGGCGCCAGATCCGGCAGGGAATATCCAGGGTTTTAGTAGAGAATGTACTTTTTGGAGACGATTTGGGCGAGTTTGCAGCAAACCAGGCATTGCTCGATCTTCCCAAATGGCTAACCGATGGATATATTCAGTATGCTGCTGAAAACTGGTCAGCTGCGCTCGATGACAATCTGCGTTCCGTGATGCTCTCAGCGAGCTACAACAATTTTTACCAGTTTGCTTTTGCTAATCCCGAACTGGCCGGGCATGCTTTCTGGAAATACATTGCCGACAAGTATGGCAAGACAAAAGTTACCTACCTGTTATATCTAAGTCGAATTTATCGCAATCTCAACAATGCTTCAGAAAAAGTAACAAAGAAGAAATTTAAGGAAGTGCTGAAGGATTTTATGATTGAAATTCCCCAGCAGTATTACAAAGATATTCGTGGCAGGCGCAATGCACCGAAGGGACAGTTGGGTGTGAGCGAAGTGATCGGTAAAAAGGATTATTTCCGCTTCAACGCGAATCCTAACCCGAGGAGCTTCACTTACGGCGTGGTGGAATTTAAACAGGGGAAGTACCGTGTGGTCCTCGTGGAAAATTTTGTAACGCGAAAAACTCTTTTAAAATTCGGAACCCGTTCCAAAGGCGATGAGGTGAATCCTAATTACCCAATACTGGCATGGGATGGCAAGGGTACCCGCCTGGCGGTTATGTATAGCCAGGAAGGAAAATTGAAATTATTTGTATACGACGTAGTGAACCGGATCAAAACTGTGAAGCAGGAATTACCGATGTTTGACCAGGTCCAGGATATGAAGTTCATGCTTGATGCAAATACACTGTTGTTAAGTGCGGTCAGAAGCGGGCAAACAGATATTTTCGTTTATAAGTTGGATTCACAAAGCTTTGATCAGATCACGAACGATGTATACGATGATCTCGATCCTGTTTTTGCGGCCTTCCCCAATAAAACCGGAATTCTTTTTTCCAGCAATCGTCCTTCGGCAATGGCAGCAAGTACTGATGATTCGCTACCTGCAAAACGATTTAATATTTTCCTTGTTGACAATTGGAATAAATCTGAGTTCAAACAAATATCGCAGCTTACGGCCCTTCCAAGAGGGAATGCGAGGTTCCCGTCACAATACAATACTTCCCATTTCACTTTCGTGAGTGATGAAAATGGAATCAATAACAGGTATGCAGGCTTCTTTCGTACCGAAAGGGCGGGCCTGGACACATTAGTTTTTATCGGCGACGAAGTATTGAGAAATCCGCCGCTAAAAGAAGTCGATAGCCTGCTGGCCGAATGGGGTAAAACAGATATTGACTCGGTTGGATATTTTTCGGTCACCAATGATTCATCCTATGTTTTTGCGCTCACTAATTACCAAAGCAGCATGCTGGAAACAAGAACTGCAGGTGATCAGCAACAGGTCAGCGAAGTAGTAAAACTCGGAAACGTAAAACTGTTGTACCGGTTAAAAGTTGATGAAAATACGCTGCGGCGCCGAAATATTAATGCCCGGCCCACTGAATATATGAAGTCGGTCATCGACGAAGAAAAACGAACCAGGGGCAGGCTTTCGCCCCAGGAAGCAAGTAACTCGGACACAGCGAAGCAAAATAATTTCTTCCAGAGTGAATTTGGTGAAGAAAAAAAAGACAGCAGCCAACTGGGGAAAGTAGTAGAGGCAACACAGTCCACCGAGCCAACCATTTTGGGTAAGGCAAAACTTTGGGAATACCGGCCGCGAAAATTCTTTGGCGATTACGCGGTAATTGGTTTCAACAATTCAGTATTGGCGGTAAATAAATACCAGCCCTTTACGGGAGGAGGCCCGGTCTATTTATCAAATGGTGGCGATTTTAACGGGATGATCCGTCTCGGCACTTCCGACCTGATGGAGGATGTGAAATTCACGGGTGGTATAAGGATTGCGCCCAACTTAAGAGACAATGATGTAATGTTCTCAATCGACAATTTGCGCAAAAGATGGGATTGGGGTATATTATATTTCAGAAGCAGTCTTGAAGGAATTGCGACTATTCGCGATCCTGATACCGGCAATCCAGTTCAGGGACCAGGAAAATTATTTTCGAGCTATTACATGTTCCGGGCTAAATATGCTCTCGACCGGGTAAGAAGTTTCAGGGCTCTTGTTGGTCCAAGATTTGACCGGACCGTCCTGAGTTCCACAAACCAGGTTACCATAAAGGTTCCGGATACAACGGCTGCATATAGCCAGGTTTCCCTGGAATATGTGTACGATAATGCAGTAAGTCCCACCAGCAATATCTGGCAGGGTCTGCGTTATAAAATCTATGGCGACTGGTTTACTCAAATGACAAAAGGGAACCAGGAAGGTAGATATCTTTTCAATGTAGGATTTGATGCACGTCACTACCTCCAGATCTACCGCTATGTTACCTGGGCCGTGCGTGCTGCAGGTGATTTCTCATTCGGTGATCAGAAAATCGTCTACTATTTGGGCGGGGTGGAAAACTGGTTTGGACCCAAGTTCAATTCGGCCGATCCCGCAACAGAACAACGCTACACCTACCAAGCGCTGGCGCTTAACCTCAGGGGCTTTCCGCAAAATGCGGCACATGGCAATAATGCAATGGTGTTGAACAGCGAAATAAGGGTGCCGATATTTACCACATTTTTCAACAAGCCGGTAAACAATGCGTTCATACGTAACTTCCAGTTGGTTCAGTTTTTTGATATCGGCACTGCCTGGGCAGGCGAGATTAAAAATATACGGAGACCACAAAGTGTCTATACGGGTGACCAGGGTAACCCATTTTCTGTTCGCATAAAAGCGGGGGGCATTGGACCTTTTGCGGGCGGCTATGGATTTGGAGCACGCAGTACAATTCTCGGTTACTTCCTTCGTGCAGACTGCGCATGGGAGATGAATGGAGTCTTCAAAGGAAAACCGACCTGGTATTTCGCCATGGGATTTGATTTCTAGATTGGTCTTTTGAAAGAGACGATAATACAAAAAAAGTTCCCCCGATAACGCCGGGGGATTTTTTGTCAGCAATAGATACGGATACAATGAGATTTGTCATTAAGCTGCCATCATTTTCCTTTTCCTTGAAACTGAATTCCTGTTTTTGATCTGTTGTGAGGCTTCGAAAAATACCGAGAGGGTTTCAAAGACGTATCTGCCAAAAAAGTATCGCCCCTGTTTCAATACTTTCTTGTGATACCACCAAACAACTAACGTTGTACCGATCATCAGGAACAATTGAAAGCTCCCGCGTAAAAAATTGGAAAACCATGAACGTCGGCAATGAAATATCTTGAGCAGATCACATTGGAAGCTGATGTGTTCTTCCTCATCTCGCAGGATCTGCAAACAAATCTTTTTTAATAAATCACATTCTGTTGCCTCGTATAGCGCCCGGTAATAAACTTTCGCAATGATTTCCGCTATCAGTAAAATGCCCACTGTATTGTGAATGCCTCCTGCTTTTCTGAGCCACCGAAAAACGCCGTCAACCCAATGACCTTTAATGAGCGGGATGTCGTATTTATGCATAAATGCTGCAAGGATAGATGCGTGTTTCTGTTCTTCCCTGATAAAAAACCTGATGCATTCCAGGTATTCAGGATCTTCAAATTGTTTGGCGAAAGCAAACAGGTGTCTGCCTTCAGAACTTTCACCTTTCTGAAATTGCTGCAACGACGACGATATGACTGATCGTTCCTCCATCGATAAGCAGTCGTGACCAATGAAGTCTATATTGGCAAAATGATTTTGATTATGGCGGAAATATTCTTTCCATATTTTGAATTCCATAAAATTTGTTCTTTTTTACCACTGAATTTTTTTCGAAAAATGCATGATCACGGCAAGCGTCAGGAACAGGCCAATACTCCCAAGGATCAGTGAGTAGTCCTGCAATTGCAGAATTGTAAAAATATAGGTATACATTAATGCCAGGATGGCTCCCAATAAGCCGGTAAGCTTTGAAGAATTCAGTATCCCTCTCACAAACCACGCGATCAGCCCAATGGTAGCAACGGAAGCAATAGCGTAAGCCGAATTGAACCCTGTATATTCGGAAAATGACAGGAGCAACGTATAGAATAAAATTAATGCCAAACCAATAAGAGCATATTGAAAAGGATGAACAGATTTTTTATTCACTGTTTCAATAATAAAAAAAGCGGCAAACGTAAGCAGTATGCAGAGTATAGCATACTTTACCGAACGCATGGTTTTCTGATAACCGTTAACGGCTATAAACAAATCGGCTCCGAAAGAAGCAGACTCAAGATCATAACGAGATTCTTTCCATGCCTGCGGAAAATTTCTTGTATGAGCCAGGTTTTTCCAGGTTGCGACAAACCCTGTATCGGTAATATTATGCTCGGGTAATTGTCCGCCCGTGAAGCTAGGATCGGGCCATGCGGATGCCAATTTCACCGTTGTAACTTTTCCTACCGGCGTAAACATTAACTGCTCAGATCCATTTATTGAAATCGTGGACGAAAAACTAATGGCATCGTTGTTTGATAGAGTAACGGGAGCGCTTAATCCCTCTTTCATGACTCCATTGTCGACCAGCGACGGATTCAATGTCAACACCGAATCGTTCCATTTTAACTTTATCTCTTCCCGCAATCCTTTAATGTCTGCCAGGGACATGCACACATAGGCTTCATTCCATAATACTTGTGAAGGATCGATTTTAAGCTGCTGTAGAGGCAACGCGCCAAACGTTCCGTTGATGCTGATTTCAGCGGAATACAACATTACCTGGTAAATACCCCGGTGCCGTTCTTCGGGTCGAACCGTAGACGCTACATCCAGCCGGTCAGGAAGCAGGTATGCTAATTTTTTCAAAACAAGCGGTTGACCTTTATCACCCGTGGCATTTTCTGTGTAGGGTAATACCAATACCGGCCCGGTGAGATTTTGTCTTCCCGCCCATTTGCTGCTTACTTCAGCAGACGCTTCTTCCTGTCTTGCCTGTCTTTCGCTGATGAGATTTTGAACAAAGAAGGATGGAATCAATAAAATCAAAACCAACCCGCCAATCAACAACGCTTTAATGAGTAATTTGCTTTTTTGCCAGATGCTGGCGACGACTGTTTCCATTTTAATTTTGTTTTTATTGATTTACTGGCTGAAAGTTTTCACCAAGTTTTTTTATCGTTGTGTAAACTAAAGTCATAAACATGGCATACACCATAATCATTCCCCATTCCATTTTATTTCTTGCCGGGTGCAACAAAAGCTCCAGCATTTCCCGGAAAAGCGAGAAAGGCTGCATGAAGATGTCCCAGCTGTTGTATCGCAGGTATCGGCCGATATAAATGCCAAATGCATTTAGCCACATTACAATGAAAACGATCAAAAGAGAAAAGCCACGACCAGAGACTGTTTCAAGGATTAGTTCTGCTTTTCTAACCGACAAAATTCCAAGCACGAGACCATTCCATGCGAATGAAAAGATCAATAACAAATCAAACCATTTGGGAGCCGAGTGAAATTGCTCCAGGTGAAAAAGATCCGTAAGTATGTAAAACGAATTGGGAACAAACAGCAACCAGGTGAAGACAAAAGCAAATAACGTCGGTTTACTTCTCTCCCTTTGCATAAGTTCCCATAGCCATTCGGTAATAGCAAATGGTAAAAATGCAAGAAAGAGGTTCCACACAAGAAATATATAGGTTAATTGACCCGTGATCAGGACTCTCGCAATCAATAAAAGACAGCTAAATCCACAGGAAATCAACAGCCAGTGTTTTATTGTCAACAGTGAGTAAATGTTTCGTCGCAAAAAAAACTTAAAAAGCATATCAAAAAAGTTTTGGAATGAAAATTATGGCCCCGGTTATGAAGGCTGTAACAGCTGATAGCAGCACCGCGCCCGCTGCGAGGTCCTTTATTAATTTAATACCGGGATGACTTTCGCCGGAAATGAAATCCATTATTCTTTCAATGGCTGTGTTAAACAGTTCAGCAACCCACACAAATCCTGTTACCAATACAAGAAAAACAATTTCATTTGGTGACAATTTGCAATAGAGTGCCAGTGCGGCCATGACCACGGTAGCTGCAAGGTGAATCCAGGCGTTTGTTTCATTTCGAAAAAATGAAAAGAGTCCTTCAAAGGCAAACCCAAAACTGGCGACACGAGATTTAAGGGAGAATTGTAGTTGTTTCATTTTATTCTGAGGTTTTTTCAGCAATCCATTTCCACCAGAAGAGGGTGCAACTGGCGTACACAAATATTTGATAGAGGTCATCACTTACGGAATGCCCATTTCTGAATACCGCCATGCAAACAGGCACCATAAAACTTATCGCCGCCATCGTGACGAGCATTCCCATAATATGAACGGGCATATACAACCAGCCCGTCTTTTTAAACCAGGTTTGTTTCATATACAATGATTTTATGAGCAAGAACAATTTTCGCCAAACAAGTATGCAAACAAAATGGCAAGAAGACTAATGCTGAAACCGGCAACCAGTAACGGCAGCCAACGCTTCCTGACCGTTATTTGAAAAAGAAAATGATTTTGTGTGAACTGCATCCTCACACTCAGCAATTGGAATATTGTAAGGATGAATGCCAGTATTGGTCCGAGCACTATCAGTAAGTTAATATTCCATCCCAGTGATTTTTTTATGCCCCAGCTTTCCAGCAATGGCGCAATGGTATCAAAGGGACCATCAATCCCCAATTCATACTTTAGTACCGAAATGACAATAAAATAAGTTGTAGGTAGTGCCAGCAACAGGGAAATAATTGCTATTCCGTTTTGTTTAGTAAGCTGCTTCATAAAAAGTGTTTTTAGTTGTAATTCTTTCAAATTCGATAATCTTACTCCGGCAAATGCTTAATGGTATCAACCCGATTATTCCAAAGGAGCAGTCTATGAGCCTCCAGGGAAGGGGGATTCCCCGATAATGGCCGGCAATGAATGCGAAGGGTACGATGAGCAGGCAGGCGATCATACCGAACTCAATCACCCATTTATTCTTCACCGGGTCTTTCAGCGGACCGATAAATAAAATCGCGAGCATGAAATGTGCAAATGCGAGCCAGTCATATCCATACCCCAGGAAAGGGTATTCCCTGTTCATGGTTACAATACCTGCACATACCCGGTCAATCCAGGCACCGATTGGTGTTTCGGGTAAAAACAAACGTGAAAGAAAAGTAAGTTCCTTTTCAAGAGGGATCGCGGTCAATCCGCTCAGCACAAGGGCGACCATGAAGAAAATGATCCAATGCCTTATTTGTCTCGTTGTTTTATCCATTTTTAAAAGTACTTTGTATTTCAAAGTGTAAGTTCAAAAAAAATTTACCGTACTCCTTTGATCATATTTTCCAGGGCAGCAATGTGATCGGAAAATGCACGCTCGCCATTTTTTGTTACAGAATAAGTGGTATTGGTTTTTCTCCCGATAAAACCTTTGTGGACCTTGATATATCCATTTTCCTCAAGGCTAACCAGGTGCGTGGCAAGGTTTCCATCGGTCACCTCCAGCATTTGTTTCAGGTCGTTGAAGCTGACTTCATCATTGACCACCAGCACACTCATCACGCCCAGCCTGATACGGTTGTCAAATACTTTATTTAATCCTGTTATTGGATTCTTCATACCGGTTAAAAAAATGAATCAATTCATGTCATCCTGGACCTGGCTCGATATGCCCGGCCCTTTTCAGGCAGTCACGTTTTCCCGTTCATACTTCCACCACATTACGACACCGTAAATGATATGTAATAATCCAAAACCGACGGCCCAAAAATATAAACCATATCCGATCCATTGCATATTAATAAGTCCGAGGACTATCTCACAATACCCCAAATATCGAATATCAGTTAACGTGTATTTGCTGGCGTTTACAAGCGCCAGACCATAAAACAACAGGCAGCAGGGCGATATGAAACGCCACTCATTATATTGCAACATTCCCAGGATGAACAGCCCACCAGCCACCAGCGGAATTGTCAAATTCCAAAACAGGCGCCGTGATGTGTGGTTCCATAATGAAAATCCCTGGCGGCTCGATTTTCTCCAGGTAAAATAGAAAGCGGAAAAAAAAGCTGCAGCAAAAACTCCCGCGGCTAAAACAATCAATTGTCCTTTCAGGTTGCCAAATTCGCTGGCCGCAAAAAAGCCCCTGTCATTATACGCGGTGTAGTAATTTTTAAATATAATATATCTCGCAATGGCCGCTCCTGCAATGGCAAATACACCTGCTGCGACCCCGCTTAATCCACTCAGCGAGATAAAACGACTTGACCGCTCCATTAACCTGCGTATATCCCTGACATCCTGCAATGGTTCGGCTGTTTGGTTTTGCTGCATAAAAAGCACTTTGAATTACAAAGTAAATACTTCATTCTCTAATTTCCAAATACATTTCACAAAATCATAAGGTGTAACGGCTAAATTAATGACCTTGAATGGACATGGCGATGTAGCTTTGCTGGCTCATGAATTTCTTAAAACGCTACATCGGATTCCTGTGCCTTTACTCATTGTCTGTATGGATGGAACCGGCGGTGGCCCAGCAGAAAATAATCAGGGGTACAGTCAAGGATTCGCACAGTGAAGAGGCAGTACCGTTTGCATCTGTTTTCTTTAAGAATACTTCTATAGGAAAATTGACGGATTCCGCGGGATTCTTTTCATTTCACATTGATGAATGGCCGGGTGACACCTTAGTCATCACTTGTGTCGGCTATCAGCCCTTTTTATATTTGATTGACAAGACCCGGGATACTCTTCTTGTAAACGTCCAGTTTGAACGCGGAACATTTAATGAAGGCGTAAAGGTTAAGACTAAAGTGAACAAGGGATTGTTGCTCTGGCGAAAAATTGTACAGAATAAGCCACGTAATGATCGTTACCGGTTTGCAAATTTTTCATATGAGCTTTACAATAAGCTGGAGCTTGACATAAAAAATGTCAATATCAGGAAAATCACAAAATTCAAACCACTCCGGCCTGTTGGGGATGTGATAGGTCAACATATTGACAGTTCTGAGGGAGTAACTTACCTGCCATCTTATCTTACGGAAACTATCTCCGACTATTATTATCAAAAGAAACCGCTAAAACGAAGGGAAGTAATAAAAGCCGCAAATACAAATGGCGTTAACAATGAAAGTATTATCAAATTCCTGGGTGGGATGGATCAGAATGTAAATATTTATAACAATTTCATACCTGTTTTCAACAGGCAATTTGTAAGCCCTGCCAGTGATAACGGTGACGGGTATTACAGTTACCGGGTTACGGATACACAGCAGGTAAACGGAAGCAGGTTTTACCACCTCGTGTTTGTCCCCAAACGGAAGGGGACCAATACGTTTGAAGGCGATTGTTGGGTACATGCCGGTTCTTTTGCGATCCAAAAGATGAACCTTCGGCTTGGTAAGGATGCCAACATAAATTTTGTAGAAACGCTTAGCCTGATACAGGAATACCGGTTGCTTGATGACTCTACCTGGTTTCTGTCAAAAGATAAATTTGTGGCAGATCTCTCCCCGGTTGGAAAAGGCAGCCCGGGTTTTATTGGTCGAAAAACTACCACTTACAGAAACGTCCTTGTCAACGACAGTGCAGTGGTAAATGAATTGAACAAAAACAAACTTGTTGAGGAAATCATTACTCAGCCCGGTGCAGCGGATAAGGACAATGAGTATTGGAGTCAAACAAGGCATGAAGAGCTTACAAAAACGGAAGCGGGCATAATAAAAATGCTCGACACGCTGACTAATTCGCCCACCTTCCAAAGGATGACCCGGCAAATCAATTTCCTGACGACAGGTTATTTAAATACCGGGAATGTTCAGCTTGGACCATGGTTTTATTGGGTAACGGCCAATACCTGGGAGGGACTTCGGCTACGTTTTGACCTGGGCAGCAATAAAAAATTTGACAAGAAATGGTGGTGGCACTGGTACCTGGCTTATGGATTTAATGATCAGAAGTTTAAAGGAAAGGCCGAGCTGTTTTACCTCCCCAATAAACATCCGCGACGGTATTGGTATGCGTCCTACATCAATGACCTGGATCATGGACAGAATTATTACGGTGTATTATCACAGGATAACTTGTTTGCATTGGCGATCCGCAAACAGGATGTTCCCATTAAATTTATAAAGCTGGAAGAAACACGTTTTGAATTTTTCAATGAACATAACTCAGGATTTTCGGAATTGCCCGCGATTGCCTACAAAAAATACACACCTCTGCAAAACCTTCCCTCAAAAGATTCGTTTCCCACTAAAAATGGCGGCGAAACATTTACTTCCTTTGAAGTGTCTCTACGTCTCAGGTTTGCTTACCTGGAAAAGTTTCTTGAGAACCAATTTTTTCGCCTTAGTTTAGGTAGCCCTTATCCCATTGGCGAATTAACCATTACCCAGGGAATCCCCGGAGTGCTCAAAAGCAGTTATACATATACGAAGATTGCCGCTGACGTATCGGACTTTATTAAAATACCACCGCTGGGAACCATTTCTTATATGGTCTTTGCCGGCAAAACTTTTGGGACAGTACCTTATGTTTTTTTGAATATCGCGCCGGGAAACGAATTGTATTACTACAATAAAAATGCGTTTAACATGATGAACCGGTACGAGTTCATCCAGGACAAATATGTAGGGATTAATTTTGAACACAACATCGGTAATGGGTTGTTTCGATTGTTTCCAAAACTGCGATTCCGCCAGTTCTGGACAGTAAAAACGTTGTGGGGAGGTTTATCGGCGGCCAACAAAGAACTTAACTTTCTTCCGGGAACTACGTTTCAGTCACTGGATGGCGAAACTTATATGGAAATCGGTACCGGGGTGGACAATATCCTGCGAGTGCTGAGAGTGGATTTTATCTGGCGGGTATTGCCAACGAGAGAACTGAACGAGAACACAAAAAAGTTTGGTGTGTTTGGAAGCATACGGGTTAATTTTTAAGTTATCGCCATTACAAGATTTGTTGCCCCTACAAAGTTTTGCTTAACTTCCTGCCTATTTAAATATTACTTAATGTCATCGCATTATATTCTTGCACTCGACCAGGGTACGACCAGCAGCCGCAGCATGCTTTTTGATCATCAAGGAAGTGTAATTGGTGTCGCACAAAAAGAATTCAAACAGATATTTCCCCAGCCAGGATGGGTAGAGCATGATGCCGAAGAGATCTGGAGCACACAATATGGTACGATGGCCGAGGCATTGGCCAAGGCAAACCTTACTATGAAGCAAATTGCCGGTATTGGTATTACAAACCAGCGTGAAACAACTGTCGTGTGGGAAAGAAAAACCGGCAGACCTGTTTATAACGCCATTGTATGGCAGGACCGGAGAACAGCGGCTTATTGTGACGAGCTTAAAGCAGCCAACGCCAAAACAATCCAGGAAAAAACGGGCTTGATTGTCGATGCGTACTTTTCAGCAACAAAACTGAAATGGATACTCGACAATGTGAGCGGTGTAAGGAAAAAGGCAGAAAATGGCGAGTTGGCATTTGGCACGATCGACACCTGGCTGACGTGGAAATTGTCGGGAGGAGAACTGCATGTAACCGATGTTTCCAATGCATCCCGGACCATGTTATTCAATATACATAGTTGCAAGTGGGATGATGAGTTATTGGAATTGTTTACTATTCCAAAAAGTCTACTCGCAGAAGTGAAGGGTTCCAGCAAAATATACGGCGTAACGGGCAGTGCCGTTCCCGATTCGCGCATCCCCATAGCAGGTATCGCCGGCGACCAGCAAGCTGCATTATTTGGACAATTATGTACCCAGCCAGGAATGGTCAAGAATACCTATGGCACCGGATGCTTCATGTTGATGAATACCGGAGAGAAAGCAATTCTGTCGAAAAATAACCTGCTAACCACAATAGCGTGGAAGATCGACGATAAAGTGGAATATGCATTGGAAGGAAGTGTTTTTATCGGCGGTGCTGTCGTGCAATGGTTACGGGATGGACTAAAAATTATCCGAAGTTCCGGCGAAGTGGAAAAGCTTGCGCACCAAGTATCGGACACCGACGGAGTTTTTGTAGTACCTGCTTTTGCGGGCCTGGGAGCACCTTACTGGAACCAGTATGCTAAGGGAACTGTATTTGGATTGACAAGGGGTAGCAGCAATGCCCATATTGCCAGGGCTGCTCTTGACAGCATTGCTTACCAAACCTATGATGTGTTGAAATCTATGGAAGCCGATTCAGGTATCAGTATAAAAGAATTGAGGGTTGACGGTGGTGCAACTGTCAACAACCAGCTGATGCAATTTCAAAGCGACATATTGAACTGCAAAGTTGTCCGGCCTACGGTTACGGAGACTACTGCATTGGGTGCTGCCTACCTGGCTGGCCTCGCCGTTAGTTACTGGAAGAATATTGACGAAATTCAGCAGCAGTGGCAGATTGATAAAACTTTTGAGCCGGATATGAAAGAAGACAAAAGAAATTCTTTAATCAAAGGGTGGCAAAGAGCGGTGAAAGCCAGCATTGCGTGGGCAGATAGTTCCAATTCTTAAATACATTTAGTAACAGTTCTTCATTTCATCCTGGTTTACATTGCAAACTCATAAAGTATCGACATTCCTTGAACCGCCAGCATATGATACAACAGTTAAACACCCAGTCAAACTGGGATGTTTGCATCATCGGTGGCGGGGCCACAGGGCTTGGCGCTGCGCTTGACGCGAGTGTACGCGGCTTCAAAACAATTTTATTTGAGCAACATGATTTCGCAAAAGCGACTTCTTCACGAAGTACCAAGCTGGTGCATGGTGGCGTTCGCTATTTGCAGCAGGGGAATATAAAATTGGTGATGGAAGCGCTGAAGGAAAGAGGAGTGCTGATGAAAAATGCTCCTCATTTGGTCCATAATCAAAAATTTGTTGTACCAAACTATAAATGGTGGGAAGGACCATTTTACGGAATAGGTTTGAAGATTTATGACTGGATGGCCGGCAAGCTCGGATTGGGACCATCCCAGTTTCTTTCAAAAGATGAAACACTGGCCCTTGCACCTACGCTCGATCCTGAAGGGCTGCGGGGAAGTATTGTGTATCACGACGGTCAGTTTGATGATGCACGGCTCGCCTTAAGCATTGCGCAGACTGCGGCAGACCACGATGGAGTTGTGCTTAATTACTTTGCGGTTACCAATTTAATTAAGGCACATAAAAAAATTGCCGGCGTTCGGGTAAAGGACGTGCTGACCGGAAATGAGTATGAAGTAAAAAGCAAAGTCGTCATCAATGCAACCGGTATTTTCACCGATGAAGTGTTGAAAATGGACAATGCGCATCATACCCGTATGATCGCGCATAGCCAGGGAATTCACCTTGTCGTCGACAAGGAATTTCTGCCCGGCGATACGGCCATCATGATTCCCAAAACTGATGATGGCAGGGTGTTGTTTGCAGTGCCCTGGCACAATAAAATTGTCCTGGGAACAACCGATACGCCGGTCAGCAAGCCCAGTTTGGAACCTGTGCCGAAAGCTGATGAAATAGATTTTATACTGACGCATATTGGCCGCTATCTCTCGAAGGACCCGCAATTGAGTGATGTTCGAAGTATGTTCGCCGGGCTTAGGCCTTTGGTTAAAGGAAAAACCAAAAAGACCGCCGCGCTTTCCAGGGATCATTTAATTACAGTATCAGAATCAGGATTAATAACGATCACTGGTGGCAAGTGGACCACCTATCGCGGGATGGCGGAAGATGTGGTTGATATCGCTGTTGAAAAAAATAATTTGCAAGGTAGAAAATCCTCTACGACAGACCTGAGACTACACGGGCACGATCAGCCATGCATTCCTGCAGACTCAATAACAGAACAAGATATTGGCAAAGCGGTAACTGATGAAATGTGCGTTACTCCTGAAGATTATTTGTCGCGCCGTACAAGGCATTTATTGCTTGACGCAAGATCCGCTATAGCTGCGGCGCCCTTTGTGACAAAAATAATGGCTGCGAAAATGAATAAGGATGACCTGTGGATTAAACAGCAGACAGACGATTTTATTAATCTTGCTAAAAACTACATTCCGACGATAAATACGAATGTGGCAAAACACGCATCAAATATCAAACATTAAATTGTAACTCTTATGTCTCCATTTTTAGGCGAATTCATTGGAACGGCTTTTCTCATTGTACTGGGTGATGGCGTAGTGGCTAATGTTGTACTCAACAAAACCAAAGGCCACAATAGTGGGTGGATTGTTATTGCTTTTGGATGGGCCATGGCTGTATTTATAGGGGTTTATGCATCCACCAAATTAGGAGGCAGCGGACATCTGAACCCGGCCGTAACCATAGCGGCAATTGCATTTGACAATTTTGATTCTTCATTGCTCCTGACCTACCTCATCGCTCAATTTGCCGGGGCCATTACCGGGGCTGTTGTTGTTTGGTTGGCTTATAAACAACATTTTGACACCACCGAAGATGCTAATCTAAAATTGGCTGTCTTTTGTACTGCCCCAAACATCCGGAATGCCGGTTACAATTTAGTCACGGAAATCATTGGCACCTTTGTATTGGTTTTTGGAGCAATGGCGATGTCTCAGCCTGCAACACCGTTTATTACAATCGATGCGCTACCAGTCGGCCTCCTTGTGCTTGGAATAGGCTTATCACTGGGCGGACCGACGGGTTATGCTATCAACCCCGCAAGAGATCTGGGTCCCCGAATTGCTCATTTTCTTTTACCAATTAGTGGAAAGCGGGACAGTGACTGGAATTACGCGTGGATTCCTGTCATCGGACCAATAGCAGGAGGTTTACTGGCCGCATTTATTATTAAACTGATATAACATGAAAAGAAAAATTTTACTTGGATTTGTCATGGTCGTCTTGTCAGCTGCACTTTATGCCCAGGATGCTGAAAAAAAATTGAAGGAAAAAGGAATTGTCTTAACGCCTCCCGCGAGCCCGGTGGCAAATTATGTAGATGCAGTACGCGTCGGTAATTTGCTTTATTTATCAGGAAGGGGGCCGCAAAAACCCGACGGAGCCTTTATAACTGGAAAGCTTGGGAAGGACTTTACGATTGAACAGGGTTATGAAGCTGCCCGGTTAGTTGCCATGAACCATCTCGCGGTTTTAAAGAAAGAACTTGGCTCACTAAACAAGGTGAAACGGATTGTAAAAGTGCTCGGTATGGTAAACTGTACCGACGATTTCAAAGACCAGCCAAAAGTTGTCAATGGATACTCAGACCTGATGGTTGAAATTTTCGGCGAAAAAGGAAAGCATGCGAGGTCAGCAGTTGGGATGGCTGCATTACCATTCGGGATACCAGTAGAGGTTGAAGCAATCTATGAAATATCGAAATAAAGACGGCTGCCTATGAGGCAGCCGGACCGCAATCAGCAATACTTTTACTGTTAGATTGCCAAAAGTATGTAAATCACCAGGCTGATGGCCGCGCCAATCCATGCCCATTTTACACGACTTGCCTTAAGTTCATCATCAATAAGGTAAGCAATTAACACACCGATTACACTAAGAAAGAAACCCAATGCAAAGCCTCCCAAATGAAACCCCGAAGTCACGTCGGCTTTCCTGGTTGCCTTGACGAATATTTTGCTGTCGATTGTTCCATCGGGATTGATATTCCTTTTTAATTGCCTTTGTGCCGCTTTAAACATCATCCGGTCTGCAAAGCTCATTTTCCTGCCACTGATTTTTTGTACATCTTTTACTTTGATAAGTGAAAGGTCAAGCAAAGAAATCACGTGGCCGGAATTGCCAATCGGCACATACACCTCACTGGCTTTTACAGAAGATTTTCTTGCGGCGTTATTTGTAGCAAAGCCGGCTGTAAGAAGAAGAACAGCGGCAGATAACAGTAGAACTTTTTTCATATAGAGGAGTTTTAATGTTGACGCAGAGGAATTAGGGTAGAAAGGAACTTCCAAGTCCGAAACATTACATACACTGCAAAAGTTTTCCGGCAATTTAGATGCCAGTCAAAATCGCCATACAGCATTTTTCAATTTGAGCGTCGCTTATAGTCAAAGGTGGAGAAATGCGAAGACTTTCCGGGCTGAAAAGAAACCAGTCGGTCAATACACCCCCATCAATACAGGCAGTAATTACTTTACTGTTGGTTTCAACCGAGTCAAACTCTACTGCAAGCCAGAGGCCAAATGAACGGACATTCTTTATCTTACTATAACCAAGTAATGATTTAAACAATGCTTCCTTCTGAACAACATCGTCCATGAGGGCGTCGTGCAGCAATACATTCATGGCCGCCATACCGGCTGCACAACTAAGCGGGTGACCGCCAAAGGTGGTTATGTGACCCAAAACAGGACTGTTGGTAAACGCTCCCATCAATTCTCTATCCGCGATAAAAGCTCCCAGTGGCAGGCCGCCGCCCAATGCTTTTCCCAATACGAGAATATCAGGCACAAACCCGAAATGTTCAAATCCCCACAACTTACCGGTGCGTCCGAAACCAGCCTGCACTTCATCCAATATAAGTAGTGCGCCCGTCTCTGTACATTTTTTTCGCAGTTCCTGTATCCATGAAATGGATGGGGCAATAATTCCCGCTTCGGCCTGCACGGTTTCTACAACAACGCATGCCGTTTGGCCGGTAATTACCGCCAATGCTTCAAAAGACCCATAGTCTTCATGCAGGATGCCGGGTAATAGAGGCCGAAAAGCGTTTCGCCAATATTCACTTCCCATTATACTCAACGCGCCCTGTGTGGAACCGTGATAGGACTTATTAAATGCAATGACCCTGCTGCGACCGGTAACTCTTTTTGCCAGCTTCATCGCACCTTCAATAGCTTCGGCACCGGAGTTAGTAAAATAAACTGAGTTTAACGAGTGAGGCAGATGATCTGTCAACAGTTTGGCATATTGTACCTGTGGTGTTTCAACAAACTCCCCATAAACCATAATGTGCAGGTAAGCGTCCATCTGCTTATTAATGGCCTCGATCACTTTGGGATGGCGATGGCCCACATTGGCAACATTGATGCCGCCTACCAGGTCAATGTAGTTTTTGCCATGCACATCAGACAAAATGGTTCCCTCTGCTTTTACAATTTCAAGTGCAAGAGGAGTCGTTGAAGTTTGTGCTACGTGGCGAAGAAAGAGTTCCCTTTGAGTCAAAAAATTTTATTTCAGGCAAAGGACGCAAAGAATAAGCAGGCAGGCAAAGAATTTATCTAATTTGCAAAGTGAATTCAATGCATGTTTCCCTTTAATCGACCGCATGAATAAATATGTGCGTTGGTTGACGCGCCAAACTTAACCAAGCAATAAAATTGTATTTATGCCTGTAATACTTCCGGTAAAAGATAAGTATCCGCAATTTGGGAATGAATGTTTCATAGCTCCCAATGCCACGATAGTAGGAGACGTAACGATGGGCAATGAATGCAGCATCTGGTTTAACGCCGTAATCAGGGGCGACGTGAATTTTATTAAAATGGGGGACAGGGTAAACGTTCAGGACGGCGCATGCATCCACTGCACATTTCAAAAATATGGAACAACTATTGGCAATAATGTATCGATAGGTCATAATGCTATTGTTCATGGGTGCACCGTACATGATAACGTGCTCATAGGGATGGGTGCAATCATAATGGATAACTCTGTGGTGAAAAGCAATACGATCATTGCCGCAGGAGCCGTCGTTCTGGAAAACACTGTCTGCGAAGCCGGGAGCATTTATGCGGGTGTTCCCGCAAAGAAAATCAAGGCCATTCCGCAGGAACTGATTAGCGGGGAAATCGACCGGATTGCCGGCAATTATGTTCAATATGCCGGCTGGTTCAAGGAGAAAACTGAATTTTAGACGATCGAATTATACTAACGAATGCACGTAATTGAAGTTCAAAACTTAATGATGATCCCTTCCCGGCCGTAGTTATACTATAGTAAAAGCAATGAATATTATTTAATTTCGTAAGACTATGAAGATGTCAGATATGAAAAACTTCCTGTTAATATTAGTGTTGGTTGGTTGCATACCGCTATTTACTTCCTGCAATATGTTTAAACCAAAGTATGGATGTCCTACTAACGGTAAAAACATCGGAGCAGAAAAACTGGCCAGCGGCGATCCGGAAGCAGAAAAAGCTGCCCGGAAAGCAAAAAAATTCAGAAGTTAACGGGTAGATCAGGCAGCCTTTTAATCCGTATCCAAGTCTTATAGTAAACCATTAAACCCTAAAAAATTTACTATGAGTCTTTCTCTTCGCACTTCGCTTGGCTGCACGGAGGCTGTACTTGCAGAAAATGCCAGCTTAAACCTCTTCTATCAATTTGCGGGAATTATTAATGAAGATCTCCGGATTAAGTTCCTGAATAAGGAAGACGAATTTGATGCCATCAACTGGGACTTTAAGTACAAAGGGCACCAGCTCACATTGCGTTACGATATTTACAATGGTATTTCCGTTTACCCCACAAAGATCAACGCTGCTATGCCCAAAGACAACCAGGCAGTAGTTGAACTGGCGAATATCCTCGACGGCAAAATATT
>Ga0207701_10000270_pt1 | contig 53396 bp, 34 predicted proteins | sample KBSSwiSSwithPhiX_FD_184294 | JGI IMG/M metagenome (GOLD analysis project Ga0207701, IMG submission 184294) | Switchgrass rhizosphere bulk soil microbial communities from Kellogg Biological Station, Michigan, USA, with PhiX - S5 (SPAdes) (version 2) | ecosystem: Environmental > Terrestrial >... | reverse complement strand
CCCGCATCGCGATGCGGGGCTTCTGCCACGGCTCACCCGGCCTATAGATGTGCCAGCTCCCGTTCATCTTCATGTGCGTGCGCAGGACGAGGTCGCCGGAAAACTGCATCAGCAGGTGCTTGCCCACCGACCGCACCTCTTCGACGATGCGGCCGGTGAGAGGGTGATCGTCGTGGACGCGGGTCAGCGCCGGCAGGACCGACTCGAAGCGGACGACGGGCTTGCCGCTGAGCGCACGATGGAGCGTGCGCGCGGCTCTGAATATGGTGTCGCCTTCAGGCATGGCGCCGGATCTGGAAGCCCATCGCCGAGGGGCTGAAGCCGGCATCGAGCAGGAACTCGGCGAGCGGGTGCTCCGACGCGGGCACCCCGTTGATGTCGCCGATCAGGATCGGCAGCGGGCTGTCGTCAGGCCGGGTGAGTCCGGCCAGCCGGGCGGCCAGCGCCCGTGCCACTGCCGATCGCGTCGGCTCGTTCTCCGGAAGGTAGACGCTCAGCTGCCGCGCCCCTCGACTGATGTACGCCGCCAGGCTCCCGTTCACGAGTACCACGAGCGAGCCGACCGTGCGGGTCGGACCGCGCCCGCCGGCCTCGCCATCACCGGCTAGTGCCGGCCACTTCAGGATCGTCCCGTAGGGATTCGCGGGATCGGTGGCCGCCAGCACCACCACTTCGGGATCGTCGGGCATCACCGCCAGCGCCCGCAGCAGGTCGAGCGCCGCCGGGAGCGCGAACTGGGTCGCGCCGACGCCGCCGACGAAGTAGCCGCGCCGCACGCGTCCCGCATCCTCGAGCGCCTTGAGGACGTCGTAGACCGCGCCGAACCCGCCGCTGATGCTTTCGGCGGCAGCGACTTCGCGGGTCATCACGCCGTAGCGCGCCAGCAGCTGCTGCGCAGTGGCCGTGGACCATTCGGTCGTTGTCGCGGCCTCGCCGGTGCGATCGCTGACCAGCGACCAGCGCCCCGCGGCTGACGGCGGGGCCAGACGGCGGCTGCGGAAGGCCCGTCCGGTCGACCCTGGCTTACGGGCGCGGCGATCGTTGGGTCTCGTGAACGCGCGGAGCGCGTGGAAGGTGTCGTTGGTGACCGCACCGCGCCACACGAGCATCCACAGCGCGTCGATCGTGTCGCCGGGGTATCCGCCACCCGCCGCTTCATGCAGTGCCGCGAAGAACGAGGCTCCCTGATCGCCGAGGTGTTTGAGGATAGCGGCTTCACGCGGCGCGAGCTCCGTCAGCACCGGCGGTCGCCGGAGCCGGCCCAGGTTGTCGGACAGATAGAGCGCGAGGCGGCCGTCATGCTCACCGAGCGGCTCGACTCCGCACCACACGACTTCGCCCGCCGCGGTCAGCGCGTCGAGGTCGGCCGGGTTGTAGCGCTCGATCCGCGCCGCCAGGATCTCGCGTTCGAAGATCGAGGCCGCCATCGGCGCACCCTGCAGGTTGTCGATCGTGTCGAGCAGCGCGTCGAGCCCGGAGCGGCGGCGAACGACTCCTTGCCAACTTGTGAGCAGCCGGGTGAGGACCGGCGGATCGACCGGCTCGATCTGCTTGCGCAGCTTGGCCAGCGAGCGCCGCCGGATCGACTGGAGGACATCCGGATCGCACCACTCGCGGCCCGAGCCGCCCGGACGGAACTCGCCCTCGAGCAGCCTTCCCGCGGCAGCAAGCTCCTTCAGCAGCGCTTCCGCCGTCGCGCGCCCGATGCCGTAGCGCTCGGCGAACTCGAGCGACGTGAACGGCCCACGCGTACGTGCATAACGGCGCGCCAGATCGTGAGCGGCGTGGGGCGTCGGTTCGAGCAGCGACTCCGGCAGTCCGGACGGCAGCGGTACACCAAGAACGTCCCGGTACCGCCCGGCATACTCGACCGGCACGAACCGGGCGGTGGAGGAGATGTTCACGACAATCGCGCGCCGTGCCTTGACCAGCGCCGCCAGCGCCTCGGGTGCGTCGACCAGGCTGCGGGCCGCGACCTCGTCGCTCGTCAGGTCGCCCAGGCGCAGCAGCAGATCGTGGACGCCGTCCACTGTCTTCGCGCGCTGCGTGTCGCCAAGTTGCTGCAGCTGGTGCTCGACTTCGGCGATCGCGTCGGCGTCGAGCAGTTCCCGCAGCTCCGCTTCGCCGAGCAGCTCGCGGAGCTGGGCCTGATCGATCGACAGGGCCTGGGCGCGCCGTTCCGCCAGTGGGGCATCGCCGTTGTAGATGTAGTTCGCGACGTAGCCGAAGAGGAGCGCCGACGCAAAGGGGGACGCCACGGTCGAATCGACGGTGACCGGTTTGATCTCGCGACGTTCGACCCGCCGCAACGTCTCGACGAGCGCCGGCATGTCGAACACGTCGCGCAGGCACTCGCGATAGGCCTCGAGCAACATCGGGAACGAGCCGAACTGCGAGGCCACGGCCAGCAGATCGGCGGCGCGCTTGCGCTGCTGCCACAGCGGACTGCGACCGCCCGGACGACGGCGGGGCAGCAGCAGAGCACGCGCAGCCGCTTCGCGGAATTTAGCGGCGAAGAGTGCGGTGCCTCCCAGCTGGCGGAGGACCAGCGCCTCGGCTTCGTCCGCGGCCGGCATCATCAGCGCCGGGTCGGGCGGCGCATCCGTCTCGGGAAACCGCACCACGAACCCGTCGTCCGTCCACATGGTCTCGACGTCGACGCCGGTCTCCGCGCGAGCGCGCTCGACGACGGCCATCGCCCACGGGGCGTGGATTCGCCCGCCGAACGGGGTCAGGACGCAGATCCGCCAGTCGCCGAGCTCGTCGCGGCAGCGCTCGACGAGAATCGTGCGATCGTCGGGGACGACGCCGGCCGCGGCGGCCTGATCGGCAAGGTAGCGGACCAGGTTTTCCGCCGCCTGCTGATTCAGATCGTGATGCTGCATCAGCCGCTCGACCGCGGCGGGCGCCGGCAGGTTGCGCAGGCGCCGGACCATCTCACCGATGTGCCGACCGAGCTCCAGGGGCCGGCCGGCCGAGTCCGCGCGCCAGAACGGCATCTTTCCCGGCTCGCCCGGTGCGGGCGACACCAGCACGCGATCGTGGGTAATTTCCTCGATGCGCCAACTCGAGGCGCCCAGCAGGAACGTTTCGCCGACCCGGCTTTCGAACACCATCTCTTCGTCGAGCTCGCCGACCCGTGCGGCCGGTCCGCGCTCGCCAATCAGGAACACGCCGTAGAGCCCGCGATCCGGAATCGTGCCGCCGTTGATCACCGCAACCCGCTTGGCGCCCTCGCGCGCGACCAGGGTGCCGGCCAGCCGATCCCACGTCAGGCGCGGCCGGAGATCCGCGAAGTCGTCCGACGGGTAGCGTCCCGACAGCATGTCGAGGATGCCTTCGTACGCGCCCCGACCGAGCTCCGCAAACGGAGCGGCCTGCCGCAGCGCGATGTAGAGCTCCTCGACCGGCCACGGGTCCATCGAGACCATCGCGACGATCTGCTGGGCGAGCACGTCGAGCGGGTTGCGCGGATAGCGGGTCGACTCGATGCGCGCCTCGTGCATCGCGCGCGTCACGGCGGCGCAGGCGACGAGGTCGCCGCGGAACTTCGGGACAATCACGCCGCGGCTGGCCGCGCCGATCGTGTGGCCCGCCCGGCCGATTCGCTGCATCCCGCTCGCGACGGACGGGGGCGCCTCGATCTGGATCACGAGGTCGATCGCCCCCATGTCGATGCCGAGCTCCAGCGAGGAGGTCGCCACCAGCCCGCGGATCTGGCCGGCCTTCAGCTTGTCCTCGACCTCGATCCGCTGATGCCTGGCCAGCGAGCCATGGTGCGAGCGCACGAGCACTTCGCCGGCCAGTTCGTTCAGCGACGAGGCCAGGCGCTCGGCGATGCGCCGGCTGTTCACGAAGATCAGCACCGACGTGTGCGCCAGCACCAGCTCGAGGAGGCGTGGGTGGATCGCGCTCCAGATCGAGGTGCGCACCGGCCCCTTCGAGGCCGCGCCGCTGGGGATCTCCTCTATCTGGCCGATCTTGGACATGTCCTCGACCGGGACCTCGATGGTGAGGTCGAGGCGCTTCTTCTCGGAGGTGTCGACGATCGTGACCGGCCGGAACTCCGGCGCCGCCGCGTGGACCGCGAACTCCTCATGGATCGCGTCGTCCGGCGCCGCCCCGTCGCCGGCGACGGGTCTGGTCTGACGCTTCGCCTTTCTGACCGGCGCGACCGGCGCAGCGGGGAGCGTCCCGCCGAGATAGCGCGCGACCTCGTCGAGCGGCCGCTGGGTCGCGGACAGGCCAATGCGCTGCATCGGGGGCGCGCCGGCGTCTCGCAGCCGCTCGACCCGCTCGAGGGACAAGGCCAGGTGAGCGCCGCGCTTGGTCGGCACCAGCGCGTGGATTTCGTCGATGATGATCGTGTCGAGGGAACGCAGAACCTCGCGCGCGTTGGACGTCAGAAGCAGGTAGAGCGATTCGGGCGTGGTGATCAGGATGTCCGACGGTTCGCGTTGGAAGCGCGCTCGTTCTACCGCCGGCGTGTCGCCGGTGCGGATCGCGATCGCCGGCACGTGGTGCGCATCGCCGCGTGCCACTGCGCGGTTGGCGATGCCCGCGAGCGGCGCCCGCAGGTTGCGCTCGATGTCGACGGCCAGCGCTTTCAGCGGCGAGACGTAGAGCACACGGCAGCGCCGGGCCGGCGCTGGTGGTGCATCGAACATCAGCCGGTTGATGCACCACAGGAACGCCGTCAACGTCTTGCCGCTGCCGGTCGGCGCCAGGATCAGCGTGGACTCGCCGCGCGCGATCGCCGGCCACCCCTGGCGCTGCGGGGGGGTCGCCTTCTCGAACGAGTCCCTGAACCAGTCGGCGACGGCCGGATGGAACAGCTCGAACGAATCGGTGCGGGATGCCACTCGTCCATTTTATGAGCACGGGCGGAGCGGATCAGATGTGCCGTCGTTCGTACTCAACCGTAATCGCACGCGAAAGCCATTGCCGGCCCAGCGGGAATCAGGCAGAATGATGAGATATCCGTGTTCCACCAGCCAGCGCTCGTACACACCGACGTGGTACGGGCCCGCGCGTTCGAGCAGCGACGGCCTTCCGGTCGAGTGGACCGCGCCAGGCCATCTGCTCGTGCGTGCTCCTTAGCGAACTGAGAGCCAGACGTGTCTATGGGTGATTCCGGAGAGGGCCTGGTCGACGCCGAAGCGCGCATCCAGGAACAGATCGACGAGCGTGAAGCCGAGCGCCGGCGCCGCAGCAGCGGTGGGCCGAAGGTCGATCCCGAGCGGGTCCGTCAGCTCGAATCGCTGCGGCTCGCGCGTGCCGAACTGGCGCGCCAGTCGGAGACGACGACGCACCCGGTGCGACAGCAGCAGATCGCGGCGGCCATCGCCGAGATCGACAAGCGCCTCGCCACGAAGTAAGCAGCGGACCGCCGCGTAGAGCTGGTAGCAGCCCGTGGTGCAAGTCCCGCTGCATTCGCCGAGTGCTGCATCCCGTCCGGCGGCGTTGCGGCTCGTTCAAATACAGCCGGTATTCTCACTCGCCGCGCCTTGCCGGCCGGGCGCACCACTCGTCTCGGTGCGACGCGGGACTTGCACCACGGGCGGCTAGGCCTGCCCCAGCGCCGAGCCGACGAGATAGGCGAAAGCCTGCGCGGACGCCGGCCGGCGGTCCGGATCCGGCTCCAGCGCGGAGCGAACCGCCCGTTCCACTTCCGGCGTCGCCGTCCCCGGCGGCATCGACGGAACGCCCCGGGCGTGCGCGAGCACGATCTCGGTCAATGAGCCGCGGCCGAACGGCAGCGCGCCCGAGAGCATCTCGTAGGCGATGACTCCGAGACTGAACACGTCCGTCCGGGCGTCGGTCGGCCCGACGTTGAACTGCTCGGGGGCCATGTAGGCCGGCGTCCCCACGATCAATCCCGGCGCGGTCATGAGGGTCGGCGCCCCGGCGCTGCCGCTCATCGTCTCGTGACTCTCACTGGTGACGACCTTCGCGACGCCGAAGTCCAGCACCTTTGCCTCGCCCGTCCCGTTTGGCAGCAGGATGTTCTCCGGCTTCAGATCACGGTGCAGCACGCCTTGACGGTGCGCGGTCTCGATGGCGCCGCACACCGATTCGAGGATCCGCATGGCCCGGGCGGGCTCGATTCGCCCCTCCCGCTGCAGCACCGTCCGCAGATCTTCGCCGTGCACGAGTTCCATCACGATGAACGCGCCGCCGTCGGCGAACGTCCCGTAGTCGTAGATCGCGACAATGGACGGGTGGTGCAGCCGCGCGATGATCTGCGCCTCGCGCCGGAAGCGGAGGCGCGCCTCGGGATCGGCGAGCAGCTCGGCGCGCACAACCTTCAGCGCGACGAGACGATCGAGGCGCATGTCCCACGCCCGATAGACCGCACCCATCCCGCCCCGGCCGAGCAGCTGCTCTATCCGGTACTTGTTGTCCACGGTCCGTGTGACGCCGGCCACCGGGTTCAGCGGCGTTCCGTCGAGAGGGCAGCTGGCCGTCGTCACGTCCTCGCAACGGCCGCAGTGCGGGCACTCCATCATCGGCGTCCCCACCGCGACCGCGAGCTGCGTCGTCTGCTTCTCGAGGTCGGCCGGCGTGACGCGGCGGCGCAGACGCGCGACGTCGAACCCAAGCGCCATCTGCGCCGCGATGCTGCCGAGGAGCGTGCAGTCCTCGTCGGTGTAGGCCTCTTCGGAGCGCCGCTCCCCGAGCACGATGACCGCCGCCAACGAAGTGTCCCGCGCGACAACCGGAACGAGCAGCGCCGCGCCCGTGCAGTGCAGCCATTCCTGTTCGTCGGGCGGCAGCCGCCGGACCGGTGAGCGTGGATCGGTGAGCGTCACATCGAGCGGCTCGTTCGACCACCGCAGCATTCCGCCCAACCCGCCGTCGAGCGGCAGCGAGTCGGCGCTCCCGTGCAGCACCGTTACCGGCACCAGCTGACCCGGCTCGAGGCCGCCGACCAGGATTGCCAGCATCATCGGGTGCAGCGCTTCGTCTATCTGGCCGACGACCATTGCCGCCAGGTCCGCCGGATCGGTCTCGAATCGCACCCGGCTGGCCAGCGAGACGAGGATCTTGCGCGCGTCGTACTCTTCGCGGAAAAAGTGCAGATCCAGCCATTGACGCGCACGAACGCGGTAGCGAAGCGCCGCGACGAGCACGGCGATGAGGCCGGCGTACAGCGCCGCGCTGCTCATCGCGATCTCGCCCAGCGTGCGGCTTCGATCGCGGACCAGCGAAATCACCAGCGCGAGTGCCGGCAGCACCGCGAGAATCGTCAGGGTCTTGCGGGCGAGCGCGTACTGCAGGCTGCGGCGCAGGACTACTCGCGGACCGAGCACGCGAGAGACGCCGACCGCGTAGACCAGCCCGAACGCCGGCAACAGCACGAGCCCCTGGAGGAGGACGTAGATCGGTCCAGGCACGCGCGGCGCGGACGCGCCGGCCAGCATCGCGACGATCGGCACACCGTCCTTGATCGCGTAGGCGATCACGCCGGGCACTCCGGTGTAGACGGCCATGCGGATGCGGCGGCGCTGGCTGGCGTCGTGATTGAAGCGGTAGCGATACACGCCCTCCGCGATCACCGCGAGGTTGACGCCGAGCGCGGCGGCAAACGAGGCGGCATAGATCGACGGATGCGTCGCGTCCCAGATCGCGCCGTTACGGGCGGCATCGATGCCGGCGAGGTAGAGTCCGGTCATGAGGCTCGGAGCGAGCATCGGTCCCGCGGCTGCGAACGGCACCGCCTGCAGCCACGGACGGCGGACGATCAACGGAGACCGGGACGGGAAGTGCAGGATGGCGAGCGCGATGGTCGGGAACGCCAGGGGACTGGCGATCCACGCGAACACCGTGAGCACATGCCCGAGCGGCAAGCTGCCTTCGGCCCCGAGGAGCGGCCCGCCGCCGGCCACGGCGCTGAGAGCGAAGGCGGCGGCACAGAGTCCCGCTGCTCGATCGTCGCTCCGCAGGAGGAGCAGCACCAGGGCTCCACCGAGAAAGACGACGAGTTGTACAACCATGCCGAGGTGGAGGCGCACCCAGCCACCCATCACACCTGAGGCGACGCGGGGTCGCGCGAGCGTGACGCTCCGGAGCTGCCCGCCATCGCGCACGGTCCACGTGACCGGACCGCTGACGCCGGACCAGTAGCGGCTCCGCCACGTGTCGATCGCGGCGGCTGCGTCTCCGAGCGCGGCCGGTCGCAGATCGACGACAGTGTCAGCAGCGGCGATCTGCTCCAGTGCCGATCCGGGGGTAAGACCTTGGAAGGCCGCGGGTGTGCCAGGAGCGACCTCCCCGATCGCCACGGCGCGGCCGGCCTGCTGACGAATGTCGGGCGGACGGGCAATCAGCGGCCAGCGCGACGCGGGATCGGCGGTGACCAGTGCGCCTGTTCCCGCGGGCCAGAGGTACGGTCGGACCAGTGCGATGTCGATGAGGCCGTACACGACGGAGAGAAGGAGGATGACGATGACGGCCCAGGCGTGGGCCGGCAGTCGCTCGAGCCGGATGCGCGCGGGATCCCGCGGGTCGGCCATGTTGGGGTGAGGCCTATTCTAGTCTCACCCCCCGGACGCTATGCGGCGGTGCTAGCCCTCGATCGGCACGCCGGCTTCGGTGCGGGCGCCGGCAGAGGCGAGCAGCGCGCGAATCTCCGGCGCGTCCAGCGATTCCTGCGCGAGGAGCTCCTCGGCGAGGACGCGCGTCGCCTCGCGGTTCGCGACGATCACTTCACGCGCACGCTCGTAGCCGTGGAGCACCACCTTCCGGATGGCGTCGTCCACCCGTTGCGCGGTCGCTTCGCTGACGGCGTGCGGCCGGTCGGCTTCGTAGCTGTTTCCCGGCTTGCGGAAGGCGAGCGGACCGAGATCCGACATGCCCCACTCGCAGACCATGTGCTGAGCGATGTCGGTGGCGCGCTCGATGTCGTTCGAGGCGCCGCTGGTCATGTGATTCATGAACAGCTCTTCGGCGACCCGGCCACCCATCAGGACCGCGACCTGTGTTTCGAGATAACCCTTGGTGTACGTGTGCCGGTCCGCCTCGGGCAGCTGCATCGTCACGCCCATGGCGCGGCCGCGCGGGATGATCGTGACCTTGTGCAGCGGATCCGCGCCGGGCAGGAGAGCCGCGATGATCGCGTGACCGGCTTCGTGATAGGCGCAGTTGACGCGATCGAGCTCGCTCAGCGCGATCGACCGGCGCTCGACGCCCATCAGCACCTTGTCGCGCGCTTCCTGCAGGTCGTGATCGACGACCACCGAACGCCCGGCGCGCCCGGCGAAGAGCGCCGCCTCGTTCACCAGATTGGCGAGGTCGGCGCCCGAGAACCCAGGCGTTCCGCGGGCGATCGACCGGAGGTCGACCTTCTCGTCGACCACGATCTTGCGGGTGTGGACGCGAAGGATGGCCTCGCGCCCCTTGAGATCCGGGTTGCCGACGGTGACCTGACGATCGAAGCGTCCCGGCCGCAGCAGCGCAGGGTCGAGGATGTCCTGCCGATTCGTCGCCGCGATGACGACGATGCCGCGATGACCTTCGAAGCCGTCCATTTCGACCAGGAGCTGATTCAGCGTCTGCTCGCGCTCTTCATGACTCAGGGAGTTGCCGCCGCGAGCCCGGCCGACGGCATCCAGCTCGTCGATGAAGATAATGCATGCGGGATGGCGCCGGGCGTCACGGAACAGGCGACGGACGCGGGCGGCGCCGACACCGGCATACATTTCGACGAAGTCGGATCCGCTGGCGAACAGGAACGGGACGCCCGCTTCGCCGGCAATCGAGCGGGCGAGGAGCGTCTTGCCCGTGCCTGGCGGGCCGACGAGCAGCACGCCGCGCGGAATCCGGCCGCCGAGCGCCGAGTAGCGGCCCGGCTCGCGCAGGAAATCGGCGATCTCCTTGACCTCGTCCTTGGCCTCGTCGACTCCGGCGACGTCCTGAAATGTGATCACATTGCCGCCCCGATCGGCCACGCGCGCCCTCGCCGACATCGACGGGATGCGGCCAGCGGTGGTGCGGTACACCGTGAAGCCGAGCAGCGCAAGGAACGCCGCCGCAGTGCCCAGTGCCGTCCAGCTCAGCGCGCTCGGGTCAGCCGGCGGCAGCACATCGACTCGGACGCCGCGCTTGACCAGATCGGTGACGAAGGTCGAGTTCGCGCCGAGGAAGTCGCGCGGTGCGAAGGTCTGCAGGACGCGGCCATCCTTCAGCAGCACGCCAATCGACGGGTCGCCGAAACGCACCTGCGTGACGTTGTCTGATTCCACCTGACCGAGGAAATCGGAGAAGGCCAGAGTCGGGGTGGCCGGCGCCCGACGGACCAGGTAGAACGTCGTCCCAGCGGCAATGATCAGGAGACAGGTGAGGATCGGACCGAGGAAACGAGGCCAGCGGAAGCGTGGTAATGCCACAAGGTGTCCGTGTTCGTAATGGCCGCGCAGACCGGTCCGGGAGTCGCACAGCGCGGCTGCGTGCGCGAAATCCGCCCGGACAACTGGGCGGCGGTCTAGATAGAGTTTGAGAAGAACATTCCGCTGGGGAAGGGAATGTCTTCACAGTATATAACGCTTCTGTATTCCTGGTAAATGACGAATTTCTCGCCGACAACGCCGATCGCCCCGGTTCAGGCGCCGTCTGCCTGGTCCCGCACCCTGGCGTGGCTGGTCCACGCGTATACGGCGAGCGGTGCGCTGGCGGCGTTCTTCGGGACCCTCGCGGCCGTGAACGGGCGTTACCGCGACAGCTTCCTGTTGATGATTGCGGCCACGCTGGTCGACGCCTCCGACGGCGTGCTCGCGCGGTATGGCCGCGTCAAAGAGGTCCTGCCAGGTTTCGACGGCGCGCGCCTCGATGACATCGTCGACTACCTGACCTTCGTGTTCCTGCCGGCGTTGCTGCTGTACTGCGCCGGCGACCTTCCGGCGGGATGGGGCGGGCTCGTGGCATCCGTCGTGCTGTTGAGCAGTGCGTACGGCTTCGGATCGACGGATGCGAAAACCAGCGACCACTTTTTCACCGGCTTCCCGTCCTACTGGAACATCGTCGCGCTCTACCTGCATGTCGCGCGGCTGGCGCCCTGGATCAACGCGATGATCCTGCTGGCCTTGAGCGTGCTGGTCTTCGTGCGAATCGGCTACGTGTATCCCTCGCGCACGCCGGTGCTCCGCACGTTCACGGTGCTGGCGGGTCTGGCGTGGGGCACGCTGCTGGTGTTGATCGTCCTGGCGCTCCCTGAGCGACGGACCGGCTGGCTCGCCGTCTCATTGCTGTATCCCGTGTACTACCTCGTCCTCTCCCTGGCGCTGCAGCGGAGCCGGCCTGCCGTTCCGGCACGAGCGTGACAGCGTACTGGCCGCGACGGCTGCGTGATCGCCTGGCGGCGATCGTCTTCGTCCTGCTCACCATCGCGAGCGCCGTGGTAGTCACCTGGTCGATGCGGCAGGGCTACGCGATCCATCGGCTCACGCGAGGCGTCGGTGACACCTGGTTCCTCGCCGCCAACGGGCGGCGCTGGTTCCGGATGGACGAGCGGCGGCAGGACGTCGCGCTGCGCGACATTCCGGCCGATCTCCAGCACGCCTTCGTCGCGGTTGAGGATCATCGCTTCTACCATCATCCGGGGGTCGATCCGATCGCGCTCGGCCGGGCGATCTTCCGAAACGCGACCGACCCGGGCTCGCTCGAAGGCGGCTCGACCCTGACGCAGCAGCTCGCCCGCACGCTGTTCCTGTCCAATCGCAAGACCTACGCCCGCAAGCTGCACGAGGCCGTGCTGGCGCTCATGATCGATGCCCAGCTGTCGAAGGACCAGATCCTCGAGCTGTATCTCAATCGGATTTACCTGAGCGCGGGCGTATACGGCGTCGAGACGATGTCGCGCCATCTGTTCGGGAAACCGGCGAAGCAGCTGACCCTGGCCGAGTCCGCGCTGATTGCGGGCCTGGCCCGGGCCCCGGCGGCCCTGTCGCCATGGAATCATCTCGAGGATGCAGTCGCGCGGAGTCACGTGGTGCTGGCGAGGATGCGCGACGAAGGGTTCATCACTCCGGCGCAGGAGCAGGCCGCCCGCCGCGCGAGGATCCGCGTCCAGCCGTATCCTGGCGCGGTCGAGTCTGAGGCCGGCTACGCGAAGGACTATCTCCGTCAGTTGTTCCGCGACTCCTTCGGCGGCGACCATCCGCCCGACTGGGACGTGCAGACCACATTCGTGCCCGAGCTCCAGGACATGGCGGAGCGCGCGGTATCCGACGGCCTGCGGCGCTTCGGTGACCCCGAGCTGCAAGCGGCGCTGGTCGCGATCGATCCCGAGACTGGAGACGTGCTGGCGATGGTCGGCGGCCGCGACTTCAAGCTGTCGCAGTTCAACCGCGCGAGCCGCAGCCGGCGTCAGCCTGGATCCGCATTCAAGCCGCTCCTCTATGCGACGGCTCTCGAGCACGGCTTCTCGCCGGTGTCGGTGCTCTCCGACCTTGGCCATGTCGCGCCGCAAGGCCCGGAGGAGTGGTCGCCGCGCAATGCGGAAGCCGACGCTCCCGACACGCTGACGCTGCGGGCCGCGCTGTTCGAGTCCGATAATCGCGCCGCCACGGTCCTTCAGCAGCGCGTCGGCACGCGCGCGGTCCTCAGCCTCGCGAATCACGTCGGCCTGCGCGACATGCCCGATGTGCCATCGTTATCGCTCGGGACCGGGCTGGTGACACCACTCGATCTCACCGCCGCGTTCACGATGTTCCCGTCCGCCGGCCTGGTGGCGCAGCCCCGGGGCATCGTCCGGGTCATCGACGCAGACGGCAGTACGGCGCTCGACAATCCGCCGCGGACCGAGCGGGTCATCTCCGAAGAGACGGCGTTTCAGATGGTCTCGATGCTGAGCGATGTCGTCGACCGCGGAACCGGATCCGCGGCCCGCGCCCAGGGCGTGCGCTTCGCCGTCGGCGGCAAGACCGGCACCACCAACGAGTTCAAGGACGCTTGGTTCGTCGGCTTCTCCTCATCCGTGGTGGTCGGCGTGTGGGTGGGGTTCGACCAGCCGAAAACGATCGGCCGGGAGGCCTTCGGCTCGCGCTACGCGCTGCCGATCTGGAGCGACTTCATGCGCCGCGCCTCACGCCTGCGGGTGCCGCAGGCGTTCGAACCACCGGAGACGCTGCGCGACGAGCCGCTCTGCCGGGTCTCGTATCTGAAGCCGGTCGAAGGATGCCCGGTATATACCGAGTACTTCAAGAAGGGAGATGCGATCCCGTCGCGGCTCTGCCCGGTTCACCAGGGCACCGTAAAGCAGCGCGTCCAGCGCGCCGTCGAAGGCTTCTTCTCGGGCATGGCGAAGCGCGTGCTGCGCGGAATCTTCAAGTGATGCGCCGCCCGGCATCGCCCTTGCGGAACTTGGACCCAGCCGGTCGCCGCTGAGCACGCCGGTAGCTCCCGTGGAGGTGGTTTGTGAAAATTCTGGCGATCCTGCTGATCGTGTTCGGGGTCGTGGCGCTCGCGTATGGCGGCATCAGCTACACGCGGAAGGAGAAGGTCCTCGACATCGGTCCGATCGAGGCGACGACCACCCGTCACGAGACCATTCCACTGCCCCCGATCGTTGGCGGCCTGGCGCTGGCCGGCGGCGTCGCGATGCTGGTGATGGGTGGGCGCCAGCGCCGATAGAGCAGACGTCCGCCGATCGAGCAGCAGCGTTTGCGGCTGTCGAACGCCTGGTCAACCCGACGCGTCGAGCTGTGGTTGAATGGGACCGTGCTCTCGACCGGGCAGATCCTCGACGGCCGCTACGAAATCCTCGCTCCGCTCGCCGAAGGCGGGATGGGAGCGGTGTATCGGGCACGGCGGACGCTGCTCGGCGACGAGGTCGCAATCAAGATCATCCTCGGCGACGGCCTGTCGGGCATATCCGGAGCCCGCGAACGCTTCATGCGTGAGAGCCGGGCCTCGGCGCGGCTCCGCCATCCCAACATCGTCTCGATTTTCGACTTCAACATCGAGCCGGACGGCCATCCGTTCCTGGTCATGGAGCTGCTCAATGGACGCAGCCTCAAGGACGAACTGGCTGCGGCCGGACAGATGTCGATCGAGGACGTCCGCCGCATCATCCCGCCGCTCTGCAGCGCGCTCCAGCTGGCGCACAGCGTCGGCATCGTCCATCGCGACTTGAAGCCGGCCAACGTGGTGGCGCACGAGTTCACGCCGGGCGAACGGGTCTACAAGCTGGTCGACTTCGGGCTGGCGAACATCCGGGAAAGCACCGCGGACGCGCGCCTCACCGGGCCGCACGAGTTCATCGGGACCATTTACTACGCCGCGCCCGAGCAATTGTCCGCGGCAGTGGTGGACGCGCGCTCGGACGTCTACAGCATGGGCGCGATGGTCTTCGAGATGCTGACCGGGCGCGTTCCGTACCCTGGGAACGACCCGCTCACGGTTCTGACCGGCCATCTCAGCTCGCCGGTGCCGCGTCCGTCGACGCTCCGTCCCGAGCTGCCGGCCTGGCTGGATGTGACGGTCTGTCGGGCGCTGGCCAAGCATCCGGACGATCGCTGGACCGACATCGCCGAGTTCGGCCGCGCGTTGTGTGCCGCAGAAGGCGAGCGGCGGACCACGAGCATCCAGGTTTCACCCGCCGCATCAGGACTACTTGCCACCTACGAGCTGGGCGAACGGATCGGCCCTGGACGCCTGGGCAGCGAGGTGTTCAAAGGCGTGCACCGCGCGATGGGCCATCCGGTGGCGATTCGGCTGTTGCGGCGCGGGGGCGATCGCAACTGGGAAGGGGCCCGGGCCCGGTTCCTGCGCGAGGCACAGTCACTCCAGATCGCGCATCCCTCGATCATCCAGGTACGGGATTACGGCGAAGAAGGCGGGCTCGTCTACCTGGTCACCGACTACATCGAAGGCTCGAGCCTGCGCGAGCTGATGCAGGCATCAGGACCCCTGCCATGGAACCGGCTGCAGCGCCTGGCGACGCAGCTGTTCGATGCGGCGCACATGCTCCACCGGCGCAAGGGCCTCCTCTGCGGCCTCAATCCCGACATCATCCGCATCGCGACCGACGATGAAGGCGAGCGGGTGATGATTTCGAGTGCGGGGGTGTGGCAGGCCGCGGATCTGTTGGCGACACTGCACGATCAGACGCTGCGCGGGATCGGGCTGGCCGACGCCGAGCTGCGCTACGTCGCACCGGAGCTGATGACCGGCCGGTCCGCCGACGTCCGCTCCGATGTCTTCACGATTGGCGTGCTTCTTTACGAGATGGCGACCGGGGCCCTGCCGTACGACGGCCCGTCGATGCCGGCGCTGCTGGGCACGATGCTGCGGGGTGAGCCGATCGATGCCCGGACGCTGCAGCCAAGCCTCCCGGAACCCGCTGCTGCCGCGGTGCGGCGGGCGCTGCGGCCGACTCCGGAGGATCGTTTCCCGACCGTCCGCGCGTTCGGCGCCGCCCTCAGTTCCGGGTCCTGACGATCGGATACGCGACCACCGACTCCCCGAGCGCCTCGTCGAGCAGATTCCAGTCCACCAGCCCGTCGTCAGAGCGCGGCTCGATCAGGTAGAACGCGAGCCGGGCCAGCGGCTGCTTCATATCGATCCGCAGCGTACCCGCGGGCAGCTCGCGATCGCCGGGCCCCCACGTGCCGGTCAGTGTCCGTTCGGAGTGCTGTTCGAAGGGGCGGTCCGCCACTTTGTTGGTCTGGATGGTGAACTGCTCGATCTGAACGGTCAGCGCGGTCTTGAGCGGCGTCATGACGATGCCGTGCGCACGGAGATTGTCGATTGCCTTGGTGAGCTCTGCGGGAACGTAATAGGCAGCGGGCACGCGCTCGGTTTCGGTCGCCTTGAACGTCCCGTACTCGGCCATCGTCTCGGGCTTCACCACGTCCGAGCGGCGATACATCATTGCGCCCGAAATCGGGTTCCTCTCCTCGGTGACGTCGCCGATCAGGATCTCGACTGCATCGGCTGACTTCTCCATCTCGGCACGCAGCCCCACCTTGGAGCCGACGACGCTGCGGCGATCTGCGTCGGCGGTCAGCTTCTTGATCGGCGCGGCGTGGGCCTTCGCATAGTTGAGGACTTCCTCGACGAAGCGGCTGGTGGCCAGGATGCGGTCCTGGAACGTGGCGTAAGCGTAGGCCTCGCTGAGGATCGCCACGCGGTTGCGGAGGCCGACGTAGCTGTTGTTGAAGCGCGGCCGATCGTCGAACGATCGCCACGCCCGCTCGGCATCGCGCGTCTCGAGGTTGCCGTAATAGTAGTAGTCCCAGTTGTACTTCGACTTGATCGTCCTGGTGACCGACGGCAGCCAGTCCTTGCGCAGCAGGTCGATGATCGACGGGTCGGTCGCCGGATTGAGCGGCGGCGCATAGGTCAGATAGTAACCGTGCCGCGAGCCGTTGGTGGTGTGCAGGTCCATGGCGAGCTGAGGGTCGTAGTCGGTCATGAGCTTGACGAACGAACGCGCTTCGGGCGAATCGAGCTTCATGTGATCACGATTCAGGTCGTAGCCCTGCGCGTTGGGCCGCTGGCCTTGACCTGCGACCGGACCGTTCTGGCGGCCGCGGTTGTTGGTCGCGAAGCGCTCGTTGCCGTCGGCGTTGTAGATCGGCGCCACGAGCAGCACCATCGACTGCAGCCAGTCCGCGTGTTTGCCTTCGGCCAGCTCACGGAGCAGGATCTGCGCCGATTCCTTGCCTTCGACTTCTCCCGCGTGGATGTTGGCCTGGATGTAGACCCGCAGCTTGCCGGTCTTCTTGACCGCCTCGGGCGTCGCGTCCGGCGCGCCGACCACCGCCAGCGGCAGCGCGCGCCCCTCGACCGTCTTCCCGAACGTCGTCAGATGCACGGTCTTCGGGGCCGCCTTCGCCACCGCATCGAGAAACGCCACCACGTCGTCGTAATGGCTGGTCTCGCGGAAGTCGGTGCGCTCGGCGCGGCTCTTCAAGTCGGCGAGCGACTGCGCGCCCTGCGCCCGTGCACCGAGGTGCGCCGCGGGCGCGAGCGACAGCGCCCCGACGGCAGCGCAGGAGATGAGGACGTGCAGACGCATCACGGCTCCGATCACAGGGACCCAAGGGACTGGGGACTAGGGACTGGGGCCTGCGGCGTGGGTTCCGGTGTTCGGAGGCTGCCGCGAACCTCGCCGACGAAATCCCAGTCGCCAGTCCCTCGCCCTACTCCGGGTCCCGAGTCCCGGGTCCCTAGTCCCGACAAGATTCCCCCAATCGTATTCCACTCCCGAGCGACGCCGGCGGGCGACGTCGCGGCCGCCTCGTCGTGCGGCTTGTAGAATCGGCAGATGTCCACCTTTTCGCGCGTGTGCGCGGTCGGGCTCACCGCCGTTCTGCTGGCGTGCGGCCGCACCGACGAGCGCTCGCCGCGATCTTCCGCTTCGTCCGGCCCCACCGCGTCCGGCTCGCGTCCGTCGATCCTGCTCATCACGATGGACACGACGCGTGCCGACGCGATCGGTCCGGAAGCTCGAGGCGTGCAGACGCCGGCTTTCAACGCGATCGCCGCGCGCGGCCTGCGCTTCCGGCAGGCGTACGCGACGGTACCTGAGACGTTGCCGTCGCACACCTCGATGATGACGGGCTTGTACCCGGCCGGTCACGGCATCCATGAGAACGCGCGGGTGCTTCCCGACACGACGCCCGTTGCGGCCGAGCAGCTGCAGCAGGCCGGGTATCACACGGCCGCGTTCGTCTCGTCTTTCACTCTGGCCCGCAGGTTCGGCCTGGCGCGGGGATTCGAGACGTACGACGACGAGCCGCCCGCTGGGCATTCAGAGCGAACCGCGCGCGAGACGGCCGATGACGTCCTTGCCGAGCTGGCGGCCGCGTCCGACCGTCCGCGGTTCGTGTGGGTGCACTTCTACGATCCGCATGCGCCGTATACACCACCGGAACCCTATCGATCGCAGTACCCGAACGCGCCGTACCTCGGTGAAGTGGCGGCCATGGACGAGCAGATCGGGCGCGTCGTCCAGGCGTTCGAGAAGAGCGCTCCAGGGCAGGCCGTCGTGATCCTCGTCGGCGATCATGGTGAGGGGCTCGGCGATCATGGCGAGGCTCTCCACGGCAATCTGGTCTATCAATCGACGATGCACGTACCCTTGGTAGTGGCCGGAAGCGGGGTCACTGCCGGGGTGAACGATACGCCGGTCAGCACGCGGCGGGTGTTCCACACCATCCTCGACTTTGCGGGCCTCGCGTCCGAGCACAGCCTGCGCCGTCCGGACGGCGAGGTCGTCCTCGGCGAAGGCATGAAGCCGTTTCTCGAGTATGGCTGGCAGCCGCAGGTCATGGCGGTCGAGGGCGTCCGCAAGGCCATCCTCTCGGGCAAGGTCGAGGCCTACGATCTCGATCGCGACCCGGGCGAAGCAAGCGATCTGGGATCCGGTGTCAACTTGTCCTCAACGCTCCGGGCACGCCTCGAGGAGTACCCGGTGCCATCGCCCGAGGCCGCGCGCGCCCCGGATACGCTGGACGACGAGGCGAAGCGGCGACTGGCCAGCCTGGGGTACGTCAGCGCCGGCGCCGCACCGATCGTCCGCCGGGACGCGCCGCGGCCAGCCGACATGACGGCGCTGTTCGGCGATCTCGAACGCGCGTCCGCGCTCTTCACCAGCGGCGACTACATCGCGGCGATCCCGGTGCTGACGCGGATCCTCGCCGCCGATCCGAACAATCTCGACGCGACGCTGCGTCTCGCCACCGCGCACTCCTCGCTTGGCCACGATGCGCTGGCCGTAGGGTTCTTCAAGAAGGCCGCAGCCTTGGCGCCGCGCTCCTCCGACGTGAAGACATACCTCGCGCTCCACTATGCGCGCGGCAAGGATTGGGCGCTCGCTGCGCCGCTCCTGGAGCAGGTCGTCGCGGAGTCGCCGGAACGTCTGCCGGCACTCGAAGCGCTGGCGGTCGTTCGCGAGCGGCAGGGGCGCGCGGCCGATGCGGTGGGCCTGCGTCAGCGGATCTACCGCCTGCGCACGCCGACGGCCGGCGAGCTGGTGCAACTCGGACAGCTGGCGATGAGCGCCGGCCAGACGCAGCCGGCCATCGAGGCGTTCGAGGCGGCCCGCGGAAAGTCCCCTGCGGCATTCACTCACGATCTCCAGCTCGGCGTCTTGTATCTCGCGGCGCGGCGGCTGCCGGACGCTGTGGCGGCGCTCGATCGCGTCCCGGCGTCCTCGCCCGAGTTCCCCATGGCCCTGTTCAAGCGCGCGCAGGCCAGCGTACTGCTCGGCGAGCCGGATCAGAAGGCGCGGATCGACGCCGCCCGGCGTCACGCCGATGGGACGACGCGGCCGTTGATCGAGCGGGAGCGTTTGTTCGAGGGGAAGTGAGTGCGAGCTGTCGGCGAGCAGCTATCAGTTCTCGAAGTGGGCAGCGGGAAGCTGAAGCCGCCCCGCCACCCGAAGGTGACGGGGCGTCCCGGTCAGAACTGGAAGCGCAATGCGAGCTGGAAGCGACGCGGGTCGTAGTAATTCCGCGGCGTGTCGAAAGCGGAGTTGTGGACCGCCGGCTGGTAGTTGTAGCCGGTCTGGCGGTTCGCGACGTTGAACAGATCCCCGACGATCTGGACGTTATAGCGGCCGCTGAGTTTCACGTTCTGGGTGTAATTCAGATCGACCTGCCAGTGCGGCGCAGTGTGCCGCGATCCGGCCGGCTCGGCGAATTTGGCGGTGTCGCTGGTGCTCGTCGTCAGCGCCAGGTACGGTTCGTAACTCCACGCCTCCCACGGCTGTCCCGACTGGGCAACGCCGTAGAGGCCGGCCGTCGCATTCCAGGGCAGCGCGTGATAGCCGTAGATCTTGACCAGGTGGCGGCGATCGCCGCGCAGGTCGCCGTAACGGTTGTTCCAGAGCTGACGTCCCGCACCGTCGCCGATGTTCGACGAGCCGATGAAGACGTTCGCGTCGTTCGTCACGCCGGAGCTGTCCTGGTCGAAGTTCCCATAGTAGTGGCTCCAGGTGTAGGAGCCGCGGACGAAGTTCTTCTCCGTGCGCCACTCGGTCTCGAGGGTCCCTTCGTAGTACTTCGTGAACGCGCCATCCAGTTCCGCGATCACATAGCTGGAGCCGCTCAGTCCGGGCGTCGGCAAGGTCCTGCCGATCTGGGAGCGCTGCTCGGTCAGGTTCGGGATGTAGAGCTCGCGCGGAATGCCGGGAGGCGGATCGAAGCCGCCCTGTGCCGACGAGAGGCGTGCCGTGTTGTTGGTGTCCTCCCAGAAGTGCTTGCCGCTGCGGTACCGGCCATAGATCCGGGCCGACCAGTGCTGGTTGATCTCCTTCGAGGTGCCGAGCAGGGTTTCGTAGATCGTGCGGGGGGTCATGTCCGGCACGAACAGCTTCCCGGAGGACGAGCCGAGCGGGTCGGTGCCGATCAGCACGCCGTTCTGATCGAAGTAGGCGTTCAGCGTGACGAAGACGTTGCGGTCCCAGGAGGCGGCACGCGGAAGCGAGCTGGCGGCCGGATTATAGGTCGCGTAGCTGGCGTAGACCGTGTCCTTGCCGTTGTAGGCCCAGGTCGCGCCCAGCCGCGGCTGCACCATCTTGCTCCACGGGATCTCGTACATCTTGTACTTGCGATCGGTGGGGCTGGTCGCGAGCACGAATCCCGACACGGTCGACGGGTCGTTCTTCAGGCCCTGGCCGTAGAGGGTGTCGTTGCTGATCAGCAGGCCGGCGTTGAACGACCAGTTGCGAAGCGCGATCGCGTCGTTCAGCTCGATGCTCTGCGACTGGTACTCGGAATGAATCGTGGTGACGGCAGGCGCAGGCGCCTGCACCTGCGCCTGGTAGTAATAGGGCCGGCCCTGGAAGCTGAGTCGCCCGCCCGGTACGGTGAGCGATCCCCACCCGTTCGAGCCGCGCTCGAGATCTTCCGAGTCGACGTAGCGCTGGTAGCCGGCGTGAATCGTGTGCCGCACCGCCCCCCCGAGCGTCACGTTGTAACCGAACTGGCCGGCCTTGCGGAAGAAATCGTCGTTGTCGAACAGCAGGCTGCTGTAGCCGACGAGGCCGCCCCCGGTCTGCACTCCGTTGACCGGGTAGCCGTAGCGGTCGATGATCGGCTGGATGAAGGTGTTGAAGGCGGCCTGCCCGGCAATCGGGAGGGGAAGTGTCACGAGACCGACCGTGTCGAGGTTCGCGATGTCGAGCTGCGTGCCCGGGGTCGTGTTGATGGTGACATTGGAGACATAGTCCGGCCGGCCATCGGCCCGCAGCGTGAAGTCCGTGTACTTGGCCGTCGCGAAGCTGCGATTGTTGATGATCCAGGAGCCGTCCGCCGTCCCGATCTTCTGCCGCGTGTCGCTGCCGCTGCCGGTCGTGGCCGACTGGTTCGAGGCGAAGTCGGAGCTGCTGGTGTCTTCCCGCTTCGAGTCGCGGTAGCTCACGTTGACCAGCACGGAGCGGGTCGGAGTAAACGTCAGCTTCCCGAACCCTTCATTGCGATCGCTCTTGAACGGCGGCAGCGGGCCGTAGAGGTTCGCACGCGTGTTTCGATCGTTGGTCGGCCGGTAGTAGGAGCCGTAGAAGAACAACTTGTCCTTGAGCACCGGTCCGCCGGCGTTGACGTCCAGCCAGCTGCGATCGGCCTGGTAGCGCGACTGGGAGCCGCTGGTCAGGTCGGCGGCCATCGACTCGGTCTGGAACTGATAACTGGCCTGGCCCGAGTACCGGCTCGTACCTGACTTGCTGACCGAATCGATCGAGAAGCCGCCGGAGCGATCGAAGTCCACCGCGCGCGCCCCGCCCTTGACGACCGTCACCTGCGCGACATCGTGAGACGCCGGCTCGGCCGACAGGGTGCCGAAGAGCGGCAGCGTGACGTTCACGCCGTCGAACTGATACACGTTGTCCTGACCGCTTCCGCCGGCGCTCGGGCCGCGCGTCGTGTCCTGCGTGTACTGCACGGCCGGAATCAGCCGGATCAGATCGCGATATTCCTGCGCCACCGGCAGCGCGGCCAGCTGCTCGTTCGACAGCCCGCTGGTGATCGACGCCGTCTCCTTGTCGATCATCGAGACGGACGCCGTGACATTGACGCTCTCGGAGACACCCTGCACGCCGAGCTCGGCGTTGACAACGGTGTCCTGCGACAGCTGGACCTGGGCCTTGCGCGTCACCGTCTGCATGCCGGACAGCGTGAAGGTGATGGCGTAGTTACCGGGCGGAAGCGCCGGCAGCTGGTACTCGCCGGCCGCGCCCGTCACGGTGTCGCGCGGCCCGGGGAGCACGTCCGAGCGGGCCTCGACGGTGACGCCGGGGAGCACGCCGCCCGCCGAGTCCACGGCCTTGCCGCTGATCGAACCGGTCTGCTGCGCCAGGGCCGGGAAGGCCAGCGCGGCCATCGCGCACGCGAACAGAAGTATGCGAGCTGTACGTAGGAACACAGGACACCCTCCTCAGGGATTCGTGATTATACCTGGGGAGGCAGAGCTCGGAACAGGACGGTCAGTCGTCGTGGAGCGACGCCACGGCGTGAACCGCCGCGCCGATCAGCCCCGCGTCAGGGTTGAGGATGACCGAGACCGGGATGGTCGCGACGAGATCCTTCATCACACCTTTCGCGTGGAAGGCGTCGAGGAACGTCCCGCTCTCCAGCGCCGGCAGAATCTTCGGCGCGATGCCGCCGCCGACGTAGACGCCCCCTGTTGCGACGTAGCGCAACGCCAGGTTGCCGGCTTCCGACCCGTAAATCGCCACGAACATCTGCAGCGCGTCGACGCACTGCGGGCAGCGCTGCTCCAGCGCCGCGTGACTGATCAGAGCCGGCAGGTCTGACGGATCCTTTACCGCGCCCACGCCGCTACAGAGCTTCCTGGGCAGGACGGTGCTGGGTGTGAAGGACGGCGCCGAGCCGAACGCGTCGTGCGTGAACTGGTAGATGTTGACGAGGCCGGGGCCCGAGAGGACGTGCTCGACGCTCACGTGGTCGAACACCTTCATCATCGTGTCCGCCATCTGGATCTGCCGGTGATCGTGCGGGGCGAAGTTGGCGTGGCCGCCTTCAGACGCGGCCGGCACGAAACGGCCGTCGAGATTGTGGAGGAGCGCCTCGCCGAGACCGGTGCCGGCGGCAATCACCGCTGCGTTGCCGTCCGCTACCGCCACGCCTTGCTGCAGCACGGCGAGCTCGTTGCGCTCCAGCACCGCGACGGCGTACCCAAGCGCCTCCAGATCGTTGAGGAGGATGCACCGCGCCAGGCCGCTGCGCTCCGCCACGGCACGCACGTCGACCAGCCACGGCACGTTACTCAGGCGCGCGACGTCGTCAGTGACCGCGCCGGCCACCCCGAAGCACGCCACCTCGATCTTCCGCGGGCTGACATTCTGGGCCTGCAGGAACTCGCGTACGATGGCCTCGAGCCCCTCGTAATCGAGCGTGACGAACTCGCCGACTTCGATCGGCGTCGGCCGTTCCTGGTCTCCGTCCGCCGCGAAGAGCCCGAGCAGCGTCTTGGTGCCGCCGATGTCGCCTGCGAGGAACATGCGCCATTCTAGCCCGCAGGTGCCAGTCTCCGTGAACGTGCGCAGCGCGCGCCGGGCAGCTGACAGCGATCGGCTCTCGGCGTATCCTGTCTTCGATGCCGTTCTCCTCCGGCGGACCGTTCGGGGTGCGCGAGATCCGCAGCCTGTACCCGAACATCACCGAAAATCATCTGCGCTATCTGGAGAAGTGGGGGCTGGTGCGGGCCTCGGCGGCGCCACGCGAGTACTCGTTCGCCGACCTGACGACGATCAAGCACGTGGCCGCGCAGCTGGAACAAGGCACACCGCTACGCGTGGTGCTGCGCGAGCTCGCCGCCGAACGTCAGGGCCAGCTGGTGCTCGACTTCGTCGGCGACTTCCACGCCAGCACCGACGCGCCGCGTCCCAAAGTCGTCACGCTCCAGGCGCGCCGCCCGAAATCCCCGAGCGTCGGCGCCGCGTCTCCGCTTCCCGCGTCAGCCGGGACGATGAAGGATCTTGGATTCCCGTTCACCGATCCGCAGGCCGCACTCGCGGCGCAGTACTTCATCGAAGCCTCACGCCTCGACGACGGCAGCGAGCGGACAATGGAGGAAGCGGCGGCGGCCTACCGGCGGGCGCTGGTCATCGATCCCGATCTCGTCCCCGGCATCGTCAATCTCGCTAATCTGCACTACGCGCGGGACGAGATGATCGAGGCCCAGGCGCTCTACGAGCGCGCGATCCGGCTCGAGCCGCAGTGCTTCGAAGCTCACTTCAACCTCGGCAACATCCACCACGACCTGGGCCGCTTCGACGAGGCGCTATCCTTCTACCGCGAAGCCGTCGCGCTGAACCCCTCGTACGCCGACGGACACTTCTACCTGGCCGTGACGCTCGAGAAGACGGGACGGTCCCCTGACGCGAAGGCACACTGGAAGGCGTACCAGGACCTCGCCCCGCAGGGAGAGTGGATTGAATTGGCGAGGGAGTTTGCGGAGTAGGAGGGAGCGGGTCCGTTCAACGTGCACGGTTCAAGGTGCAACGTTCGCTGAGCCGGTGCGGGTCGCGCGTCGAACCCAGTCGCTGACCTTGCACCCTGAACGATGAACCCTGAACCCGCTTAGTAGCTGTAATCGATCCTCTCGCGTTTTTTCGGCGTGCGGCGCAGCTTGTAGAACGCGCATTCCGGGCACCATGATTCCGGTTTGAAGCCTTCCTTGCCGGCGAACGGCAGGACATCGCGGTGGGTGCAGAAGTCCCCCTGGTCCGGGGTGGCCCGCCAGCGGCAGGACCGGAATTTCTCGACCGCCGGATCGGCGATCGGTTCCGCCGCTGAATCGGCGGCGGCGGTCTGGAGGCCTGGGATCGGGTCGCCGAGGGGCGGATCGGCGAACGGGTCCGTGTCGTGCGGCATGGGCGATGGGGTGTACTTGAAGTCGTCCATTAGTTCTGCAGTTCGAGCCCGACCGACCGCTGGAGCGCGTGCAGCGCGCGCAGTTCCTCGGGCGCAACGAGCGTGAGCGCGGTGCCGGTCGCGTCGGCGCGGCCGGTCCGGCCCACGCGATGAACGTAGGTTTCGCGGTTCGAGGGCACTTCGTAGTTCACGACGTGCGTGATGCCGTCGATGTCGAGGCCGCGAGCGGCCACGTCGGTCGCGACCAGCACCCGGTAGCGTCCGCTGCGGAAGCCTTCCACAGCCTGGGTCCGCTCCGCTTGCGTGCGGTCGGCGTGCAGCGCCGCCGCCTTCAACCCGCCGGAGGAGAGCTTCCGGGCCAGCCGCTCGGCGCCTGACTTGGTGCGCACGAACACCAGGACCGGACCATCCGTGCGGCGCAGGAACTTCGCCAGCCATTCCGGCTTCTCGGCCGCGGCGACTTCCTCGATGGCGTGCGTGATGCTGCGTGCCGGGCCGCCGGCCGATCCGACCTGCACGAAGCGCGCGTCCCGCACGACCTCGTCCGCCAGCTGCATCACTTCTTCCGGCATCGTCGCCGAGAAGAGCAGCGTCTGGCGGGCCGCGCAGTCCGGCAGCGCATTGACGATCCGGCGGACGTCGGGCCAGAAGCCCATGTCCATCATCCGGTCCGCCTCGTCGAGCACCAGCGTGTCGAGTTTGGCGAACGCCACCGCACCGTTGCGCATGTGATCCATCAGCCGGCCGGGCGTGGCCACGACGATGTCGACGCCCGATTTGAGGGCCCGTTCCTGCGGATCCATGGGCACGCCGCCGTAGACGGCGATGCTCGTCAGATCGGTGTGGTAGGTGAACCCCTGGACGTCGTCTTCGATCTGGCAGGCGAGCTCGCGGGTCGGGGCCAGAATGAGGACCCGGGTGAAGCCGCGTTCCTCAGGGGCCGCCTCGCGCGCTCGCAGCATCCGGTTGAGGATCGGCAACAGGAACGCCGCCGTCTTGCCGGTGCCGGTGTCGGCGCAGCCGATGAGATCGTCCCCGTTCATGACGATCGGGATCACCGCGCTCTGGATCGGCGTGGTCGTGACGAAGCCGCGAATGCGGATGCCCTCGAGCAGCGACGGCCCGAGGCCCAGCGTGTCGAACGCCACCGGGCTGGGATCGTACTCGGCCTGGGGGCGATGGACGGGCGGGCGCGGAGTTGAGCGCGGCTTGGTGTCCGGCGCGCCGGCGCTCGGGCGAGGACTGCGACGTGGACGCCGTCGCCGCGAAGGTTGATGAGGGGTTGTATGGGAATTCAAACTGATTTATCTAGCGAGCGCGGAAGGTGATGATGCCGCGGACCGGATCGTAGGGCGAGACGCCCACGGTCACGCGATCACCGGGAACCACCTTGATCCGGAAGCGGCGCATGCGGCCACTCAGCTGGGCGAGTACCTCGTGGCCCTGGTCGCACTGCACGCGGTACAACCCGCCGCTGTGAACCGCAACCACCGTGCCCTGCACGTCAATCAGATCGTCCTTGCTCAATTGCTACCCTTTCCAATCAAAGATTGTGCCATATCGAACCGCTTCTCTGCAAACCCAACCATAAACAGAAGTCGTCCCCCGTGCAGACTGGCTTCCTCACCACCAGACGCCCGGGCCCGCCTCACAGATCCCGGACCCGCTCTTCGATTCGCCGTGCCAGCGCCGGATAGTCAGAACCTTCGAGCCGCAGCGGCGCCCCGAAACTGACGCGTGCGGATCCGCGCACGGGGAATTTCCAGGAGTGATGGAGGATACGGTCCAGGCCTTCCAAGCGCACCGGGACGACCGGAACGTCGAGCCGGGCGGCGATCATTGCCGTCCCTGGCAGGAACGGTCCGATGCTCCCGTCACCCGCGCGGCGCCCCTCTGGGAAGATCAGGACCGAATAGCCTGCCGTGACCAGCTCACCAATATAGCGCAATGTCTGCCGCGTGCCGGATTCCCGCTGCGGGAGCGGGAACGCGTTGAAGAAGAGTGCGGCCAGATAGTAGTTGGTGCTGTTGGTCAGCCGGGCGCCGCGCGAGAACTGCTCCGGGAAAAAATGCGCCTTGAAGAATTCCTTGGCCATCGCCGGCGCGACCCGGTACCGCCAACGGGGCGGCAGCGCCTGCAGGATCGCGGGCGTGTCGAAGTGGCTCTGATGATTGGCGGCGAAGATCACCGGCCCGGGGATCCCTTCGAGGTGCTCGAGGCCGCGTACCTCCAGGCTCATGAACACGCGGCCGAGCGGAAGAATCCAGGTCGCCAGGCTCGCCCGTCTCAGCGTGCGCGCCGGCCACGATCTGGTCCAGGCCGGAAAGTCGATCGGCTCGACCAGTGCGACCGGCCGCGGCGCGCCGGCGTCGAGCGGCTTGGTAATCTGCTCGAGATCCCCGACCGTCTTCGCCGACGCGTACTGTGCTTCGTCGATCGTGACCTGGAACGCCTCCTCGAGCGCCATCATCAACTCGACCCGCTCGAGCGAGCTCAATCCGAGCTCGTCGATCGTCGTCTCCGGCGTGATCCCGCGTCCGGGCGAAAAGCGCTCGAGCACGGACGCAACGGATCGCGCACTGGACGATGCGGCGTGTGGCGCGGACGTCTGGTGCCCGGTCAGCCAGCCGCGCAGCTCGCGGCGCTTGAGCTTGCGCGTCCCTTCCGTTCGCGGCAGCTCCCCTGAAGGCCACACGGCCGCGGCCCGGATCTTCTGGTGATCGGCGAGGGTGGCGTTGGCCGCCCGGACGATCGCGTCGACGTCCGCTCCCGGTTCCACGACCAGCACCGCATGCACGCGCTCGGCAGTCGAGCCCGCCGCCGAGGCGCCGACGACGGCCGAATCCTTGACGCCAGGTTGGGCGTTCAGCGCCCGCTCGACGTCCTCCGGAAAGACGTTGAGCCCTTCCGGCGTGACGATCATCTCCTTCTTGCGGCCGCGGATGTGCAGCTGGCCCTGGGCATCGATCTCGCCGATGTCGCCGGTGTGAAACCAGCCGTCCTGGAAGGCGGCGCGCGTCTCCTCGGGCGCGTTGTAGTAGCCGCGCGTAACGTTGTCGCCGCGCACCAGGATCTCGCCGTCCGGGGCGATCCGAATGTCGACGCCGGCAATCGGCTTGCCCACCGCGCCCTTGGCCGCGCGCAGCGGATGATTGAGCGTCACGATCGGCGCGGTCTCGGTGAGGCCGTAGCCCTGCACCACGACGAACCCGAGGCGTCCCCAGAACGTTTCGATCGCCGGATCGAGCGGCGCCGCGCCCACGACGAACGCCCAGAACTTCAAGCCGAAGGCCCGGTGCACGCGCCGGTACAACCACCACCGCCGGGCCCAGTGCATGCCCGCCGGCGGGTCGGTCGCGGTCTCCGGAAAGGCGCGGATGACGTGATCGCGCAGGACCTCGAGGATTTTCGGCACGCACACGAGCACCGAGATCCGCCGCCCCTGGATCTGCCGGACGATGTCCTCGGGCGCGTAGCTGCGGGTGAAGACGACAACGCCGGGCAGCATCGGCGGGATGAAGGTGGCCATCGCCTGCCCGAACATGTGGCTGAGCGGCAGCAGGTTGAGGAACCGGATCGGCAGGAACGGCCGCATGTAGCGGCGATACTTCGCGACCTCACGCTCGATCGGGACGATATTGGCGAGCACGTTGCGGTGGGTGATGACGACGCCCTTTGGATCCGCGGTGGCGCCCGAGGTGAAGATGATCTCGGCGGTATCGTCCGGCGTCACCTCGATGGCCCCCGCTGGACCAGCCGCGCCATGCCCCCCGCGCAGGTCAGCGAGGGCCCAGATTGGCCGCGTCGTCTGCACCGTGGCGCGGTCGACCACATCGCCGAGCAGCAGCGCGCGGGCGTCGACAATGTCAGCGACGCGGGTGAGGAAGGCGCCCGACGCGCGGTAGTCGATCGGGACGACCGTCACGGCGTTCAGCAGGCAGCCCCAGAACGCGATGATCCATTCCGGCCGGTTCTCGGCCCAGATCGCGACCGTGTGGCCGCGTCCGATCCCCGCCTGCTCGAGGCGTGCGGCAAACGCCCGCGCCGCCGCGGCCACCTCGTCATACCGATACGACCACGTCCGATAGCCATCGTCGTAGACCAGGAATTCGCCGGAGAGCGGAGCGACGTCCGCGAAGAAGTCGATCAGCGTGCGCCGCGCCATCTGAGCTGAATTATGATTGAAAATTCATGGCGCTTCCGCCCGTTTTCGCTGCCAGCGCGCTCTACGACAGCTTGTTGCAGGCAGCGCTGCGGCAATTCTTCTCGCGGGCGACGTTCGAGACCGAGCCGATCCCGTCGCTGTCGTCCGACGGGCGTCTCGCGATCGAGCCAACCAACGATCCGTCGGTACTGACGGTCCGCTGGTTCGGCTCGCGCTATGTCCTGCACGTTCCCGCGCGGCGGCCGTTCACGCCGCACGAGGTGCGGCTGGCCAAGGCAATCGGCGGCGTCCTCGCCTTGCGCTACCGCGCGATCTTCGATCCGAAGCAGATGCTCGAGCGCACCGATCTCTTTCGGGGCGCGATTGAAGATCGCTACGTCAGCGCCTTTCTCGACTCGCTGGCGCCCGGCGATCCCGACCGGCCGCGCGCCGATCTCTTCGCGACGGCGATCGAGGTGCTGAGGGTCGCAGCCCTCTCCAGTTACGAGAACCACGCCATCTCCTCGGGCGTGCTGCTGCTCGACAAGGACGAGGATCGCGAGCACGGCGTGGCGCCGCGCGACGATCTCGCCTACCGGTATTCGCAGGCGCTGACCGGGATCAAGAGCTTCTACCGGATGTGCGACGGTGTGCGCACGCTGTTCCTCGTCAACGATGGCGGCTCCGTTCTGGACGTGGTGGACATTGCCCGCTACGCTCGCGCGATCCCGCTCGAGGTGCCGTGCCCGACGGCGTACCGGGCCCATGCCCTCGCCACCGTCGGCAACCAGAAGATCTGCATCGTCCTCAGCCCCTCGCATGAGATCAAGGTGTTCGCGCAGGGAGCGCAGGTGTTCAGCTTCCGCAATGCGCGCTGGCACCTGCTCGACATGAAGGCGAAGTACGACATGTGGGAGGCGTCCGTCGGCCACCGGGCGCTCGCCGAGCGGCTGTTTCAGACCGCGATCGATCTCGCCGACGCGCGGCAGGGGGCGCTGTTCGTCGTGCTCCGGGATCCACGGTCGGCGCTCGGAACGCTCGTCTCGCCGGGAGACCAGCTCGATGCGCCGCACGGCACGCCGGGCGAGGCGCCGACCCGCGGGCAGATGATGTACATGCTGCGGGGGCGGACCGCGACTGGACTCGATCGGGCGGTGCTGATGGGGCTGGCCCGGACCGATGGCGCGACGGTCATGGACACCACCGGCCGCCTGCTGGCGATCGGCGCCATCCTGCTGCACCCCGAACCGCCGGAACCGCACTCGTCACTGTCGGTCGAAGGCGCCCGCACCACCGCGGCGATGGCCGCGGGCCGGATGGGCGCGGTGCTCAAGGTCAGCGAAGACGGCCTGATCACCTTCTACGATCAGCAGGAACGGATCTGGGATATTTAGGCGGCGGCCGCGTGGGCATACGCGGCGTCGTCAGCTTCCGGCTTCCGGCTTCCGGCTTCTAGCTTTCCGCTTCCAGCCCGAGTCAGCTAACGCTCGAGGACAGACGCTGGCTGTAGCGGCACGGTGCCGTTGCAGCAGCCAAAGCCCGTTCTTGGATAGCAGAAGCCGGCAGCGGGAAGCTGGTAGCTGGAAGCTGGAAGCTGGAAGCTGGTAGCATCTGTGAACTCAGCCATGCGGATCTTCCTGACCGGCGGAACCGGCTATCTGGGAGCGGCCGTGCTCGATTCGCTCGTGCGAGCGGGGCACCGGGTCGACGCGCTCGTGCGGAACACGGAAAAGGCCGCGCAGGTCCAGGCGCGGGGCGCGCATCCGGTCCTCGGTGACCTCGCGAAGGCCCAGAGCTATGCCCGGACCGCCGCAGCGGCGGATGGTGTGGTCCACACGGCGCTGGACTACTCGGTGCGCGGGCCGCAGAACGACCGCGCCGCACTCGATACCTTCCTGACGCCGGATGACGACCGAGAGCGCTTCCTGATCTACACATCGGCCGTTTGGGTCCTGGGCGCGTGCCCGAGCCCCGCAGACGAGAGCGCCCCGGTCAATCCCATAGAGCAGGCGGCGTGGCGCGCGCCGCACGAGGCGATGGTGCTCGGCGCAGCCAGCAACCTGCTGCGGACCGTGGTCGTCCGCCCCGGGCTGGTCTACGGCGGGTCACGCGGGATCGTCGGGGACCTGCTGCGCGATGCGGCGAACGGCCTGGTGCGGGTCATCGGCAGCGGCGATAACCATTGGCCGCTGGTCTACGACCGGGATCTCGGTGAACTCTACGTGCGGCTGGCGACCTCACCGAAGGCGGCGGGGATCTATCACGCCAACGACGAAGGGGACGAACGGGTCAACGATCTCGTCGCGGCGATCGGGGAGCACGTGAAAACGACCCCGAGCGTCCGCCGGGTGCCGCTGGCCGAGGCGAAGAAGAAGATGGGCCCCTACGCGGAGGCGCTGGCGCTCGATCAGATCGTCCGCAGCCCGCGCGCGCGCGCCATCGGCTGGCAGCCGTCACTCCACTCCGTCGCCGGCAATGCTGCCCGCCTCGTCGACGAATGGCGTCGCGGCCGCGAAGCCGCTTAACGGCGGAGACGATTCATTTGAAACCCACCCCGGCACTCAAGGTCAGGATCGTCATCTTCGGCTGGGCCGGACGGCCAACCGTGGCCTCCTGCCCGTTGACGGCGTAGAAGCGCAGGTCGAGCGATACAGCGGTGTGCTGGTTGACGAACCAGCGCGCGCCGCCGCCGTAGTTGAGCACCGTGATCCGATCGGATGCGCCGGGTGGCGGCTTCGATTCGAGCTCGGTGGAAAAGCGCCCCACGCCGAACCCGCCGCTGATGTAACTCCAGCCCTGCTTGGCCCCGAAGTTCAACGAGATCTGCGGCGCCGCCGACGAGAACCGGGTGATGACCGTTGCGGGGGTGGTGGTGGCATCGGTCGTCTCCTGCGTCCGCCCGCGCCGGCTGGCGATCACCTCGCCGCCGATGCCCAGCGTCACCGCGCTACGACGCAGCGGGTAGAAGTGGGCGCCGAACACCACGCCGAAGCCGCGGTTGGGCAGGTCGAGCGTCTGCACGCCCAGCGCCGCGGCGACACTGTCCGGTTGCTTGAAGTTGGGAAAGGCGACGCGCGCGTCGGCCGCGAAGATCCCTATCGGTTCGACCGCCTGGGCCGCCGCCGGAGCCGCCAGCAGCAGCGCCAGACCACACCCGGCCAACACACGCCATCCGATCATTCGTCCCTCGCCGGTCGTCGTGAATCGTCATCGCTGATCAGCGTGCGCGCCAGGGCGATGCCCTCGTCCACACTCTGCACCCGTCCGTCGAGCTGCTGTTCGTAGACCTGCCGCAGCACGGCGCCAATCCGTGGCCCGGGCGGGAGCCCGAGCGCCAGCAGGTGACGGCCGAGGAGCAGTGGTGCCGGCGGCGCATGCTCAACGCCGAGCGCACGGGCCCGCGCCACGAACCAGCCGATCCCGCTGCAGTCGAACGATCCGGCGCGCCCCAGGCAGTCCGACTCCGCGACCCGCGCCAGCAGCTCGAGGTCGGCCTTCTGCGCCAGACGGCGGAACGCGCCGTCGCTGACCGGGGTGGCGGACTTGAAGAACGACAGCGGCTTCAGATGATGGGCCACGATCCCCAGCACCTGCGCGCGCACGTCGAAGCCGTCCAGGCTGTGAATGTTCAACCGGTCCAGCAGCGTCGTCGCCGGCGCGACCCCGGCCTGTTCGTGCTCCATCGATCGGATGCGTCCGTCGCTGAATGCTGTCGTGGCCGGCTTGCCGAGATCGTGACACAGCGCGCCGAGCATTACGGTGACTTGCTTCGGGTGCGGGAGGTCGTCGATTCGCGTGCGCGCCTGATCGAGGACCATCAGGGTGTGCACCCAGACGTCCCCTTCGGGGTGCCACTCCGGTTCCTGCGGGCAATCGATCAACGCCTGGACCTCGGGGAAGAGCTGCTCGACCACGCCGAGCTCCCGCGCCAACTTCCACCCGGCTGAGGGACGCGGCGCCCGCAGCAGCAGCTTCTCGACCTCTCCCCAGATCCGCTCGGCCGGCAAATCGTCGAGCGGCAGCCGGCGGCAGACGTGCTTCGTCGTGTCGTCCATCTCGAGGTCGAAGCGTGCGGCGAGCTGGAGGCCACGGAGTACCCGCAGGCTGTCGTCGCCGAAGGTCCGCGCGTCAACCATGCGCAGCCGGCGTGCCGCCAGGTCGGCCCGCCCATCGAACGGGTCGAGGTACTCGCCGGTCAGCGGGTCCCAGGCGATCGCGTTGACGGTGAAGTCGCGGCGCCGCGCGGCTTCCGCCGGCAGCATGAACGGATCGCCGACCACCGCGAACGCCTTGTGCCCGCGCCCGGACTTTGACTCCCGGCGGGGCAGCGAGACGTCGACGTCCGCGACCTTGTAAACCGTGAAGCTCTCGCCGACGGTGTTGACCCGTCCGATGCGCGCCAGTACCTCACGGAGCACGGTCGGTTCCAGGCCGTACGCTTCGAAATCGACGTCTTTCGAATCCTGACCGAGCAATCGATCGCGGACCCAGCCGCCGACGACGAGCGCGCGTCCGCCGGCGTCCGCGATGGCGGCCGCGATCGCTCGCGCGGTGTCGGGAAGGTCCTGGTTGATCGCGCGCAGCGCGCCGGCGTTCACCACGGGCTCAGTTGCCACCGCTCCCGGCCGCGCCTACCTGCGCATCCCGCCGCCGGCCGTAGCGGCGGACGAGCCGGTCGGTCAAGGCAGGCGCGACGGCGTTGAGCACGGCCAGCGCCCGCGACGTCCTGTGCGGGTAGACCTCGGCGCACGGATGCTCGATGCAGCGCACGATGGCCGCCGCGACCTCGCTGACCGCCTGCTTGGGCCCCAGCCCGGAGACGGAGTAGCCGTAGTCGCGCTCCATCGCGGATCGGAACTCGGTGTCGGTCGAGACCGGATAGACCGCCGTGGTGTGGATGCCGGTGCCCGTCAGCTCCGAACGCAACGACTCGGCGAGCCCCGCCTGCGCCGCCTTGGTGGCGCTGTACCCACCCATGAGCGGGATGCCGCGGCGTCCGACGATGGAGGACACGAAGATGAGATGCCCGTGGCCCTGGGCGCGGAAGATCGGCAGCGCCGCGCGTGCGGTGTAGAACGTGCCGAGGAAATTGACGTCCATCATCCGCCGCATGATGTTTGGCGGAGTCCCTTCGAGCGTTCCGTAATAGCCGAAGCCGGCGTTGCAGATCGCCACGTCGAGCCGCCCGAACGTCGTTCGCGCGTGGTCGACCAACCGTTGCACGTCCGCCTCCGCGGTCACGTCCATCGTCACAGAGTCGGCGCGGCCGCCGGCCGCACGCAAGGTCGCGACCGCCGCCTGAAGCCGGTCGCTGCGGCGCGCGCCGAGCACGACCGCGACACCCGCCCTGGACAACGCATCCGCGCAGGCGAGACCGATGCCCGAGGACGCGCCGGTGATGACCGCGACGCGGCCGGTCAGAGGCATTGGGGCATGATACTGTCAGTCGCGAGCCGGGTGACCTGATCCCCGACGCAGCACGTCACCGTGCAGCCGTTCGAGACGACACCTCGCCTGTCAGCGGCGATCTCACGCGTGACGTTCGAGTTCCGGCCTTCGACAAGACGACTCTCATGGACCCGGCCATTTCACTCCTGCAGCGCCTCGTCAGCGTGAACTCCGTCAACCCGTCGCTGGTCTCCGGCGCGCCGGGCGAACAGGACGCCGCACTGACCTTGGCGGCGCATCTGCGTGAGATGGGACTCACGGTCACGCTGCAGGAGGCCGCCCCCGGCCGTCCGAACGTCATCGGCGTGCTGGACAGCGGTGCCCCCGGCCGGTCGCTGATGTTCTGCGGCCACATCGACACGGTCGGCGTGGAAGGTATGGCGGCGCCCTTCGAACCGCGCATCGAGCACGGCAAGCTGTACGGCCGCGGCTCGCAGGACATGAAGGGGGGCGTGGCGGCGATGGTCGACGCCGCGCGCGTTGCGGCGGCGCAGGGCTTTCGCCACGGTCGCCTGATCATCGCGGTCGTCGTCGACGAGGAGTACGCCAGCATCGGCGCCGACGCGCTCGTGCGTGAGTGGCGGGCCGATGCCGCCATCGTCACCGAACCGACCGACTTGCAGATCGGGGTCGCCCACAAGGGCTTTGCGTGGCTCGAGGTGGAAACCCGCGGCCGCGCGGCGCACGGCAGCCGGCCCGCCGACGGCCGCGACGCGATTCTGTCGATGGGCCGCGTACTGGCGCAACTAGCGGAGCTCGATCGGCAACTGCAGGCGCGTCCGCCGCACCCGCGGCTCGGCACCGCATCGCTCCACGCGTCGATCATCCGCGGCGGCAGGGAGTTGAGCAGCTATCCGGATGCGTGCCGGCTGGACATGGAGCGCCGCACGATTCCCGGCGAGCACGAGCACGCGCCGGATCAGGAGCTCGCGGCGATCCTGGCGCGGTTACACGAGCGCGATGCCGACTTCGCGGGATCGCACCGGGTCAACTTTGCGAGACCGCCGTACGCGATCGGGGAAGATCACCCGGTCACATTGGCGCTCGCAGCGGCTGCCCGGAGGCACGATGTGCAGACGCATCTCGCCGGCCTGAGCTTCTGGACGGATGCGGCCGTCCTCGGCGGGGCGGGGATCCCGTCGTTACTTTTCGGGCCCGGCGGGGCCGGGCTCCATAGCACCGAGGAATACGTGGTCGTGAGCGATGTTCTCGCGTGCCGGGACGTGCTGGCAACGCTGGCCACTGCCTGGTGCGGGTCAGCCCCGCTGGACGGGTAGTCCCGCCGGAGTTGCTACTCGTTCAAGCTGCGCAATACGAGCGACGCTCGTCAGATCAGGCGGATTTCCGGAGCTCGACCAAACCCCGCTCGGTGCCGAGCTGATGCCGCTTGGCATCACCGTCGAACCGGCGCCGTGGACCGCGCCCGCTCACTTCCCACCCCGGCGTGTCGTGCCCACACGAGGTGCACCGCATCATCACCCGCGGACCCTCGAAGTGGAGCACGGAGTCATGGCCGCTGAGCCCGCACAACGTCTGGCTCAATCGGCTGGCTACCCGAGACATCATGCCCTCGAGCGCCGCCGGGGCGGCCGTTTCGGTGGTTGCAAGCTGTTCGGCGTAATTGGTCACCATGGAACCCATCTCCTCACTTCCTCGTGGTTGGACGCCGGCGCCCGGTCGGGCGTTTCCAACCGGCTTCCGCATGGGTTGGATATCAATAGATATGCCACGACTCGCGTGAGGTCCCTATGTCCTGCTCAGTTAGCAAGTTACGAGGAGGGTGACGAGAAGTGCAATCGGGGCGGTATGGAAGCGCATCCCTACGGGACCGCGAAAGTAGGCGTTTCGATACTCCTGGGCGGGGCGCCCACCCCGCGCCGGCCAGACTGTTTACCGTTCGCGGACCAGACTTCCGAGCACGAATCCGATATTGGCCGGGCGTTCTCCCAGCCGCCGCATGAAATACGGGAACCACTCCTGGCCGAACGGGATGTATACGCGCATGCGGTACCCTTCCGCGACCAGCGACGCCTGGAGGTCGCGGCGGATCCCGTAGAGCATCTGGAACTCCCAGCGATCGTTCGTTACCCCGCGCTGACCCGCGAATGCCTGGGTGGCAGCGATCATCGCCGGGTCATGCGTCGCGATGGCGGGATAGGTGCCCTCCGCGAGCAGCAGCTGCATCAGCTCGACGAAGGCACCATCGACCTCCGCCTTCGCCTGGTAGGCGACGGTCTTCGGCTCCTGATACGCGCCCTTGACCAGCCGGACGCGCATCCCGAGCGCGTTCAGCCGCCGGGCGTCGTCCATGCTTCGCCGCAAGTAGGACTGGAGCACCGCGCCAACATTGCGATACCCCTGCTGGTGCATCGTCTCCAGAATGTCCAGCGTGACGGCGGTGTACGGCGAACCCTCCATGTCCACGCGCACGAAGAACTCGTGCGCGGCTGCGGCGTCGAGCACGCGGCGAAGATTGTCGACCGAAGTCGCGCGGTCGACCGTCAGCCCGAGCTGGGTCAGTTTGAGCGAGATGTTGCGGCCGATGCCGGCCTTGGCGATCGAGTCGACGACGCCGAGGTAGGCGCGGGTCGCCGTGTCGGCCTCGGCCATCGAGGCGACGCTCTCGCCGAGATAGTCGAGGGTCTGGGTCAGGCGGGCGGATTCGATGGCGCGGGCAGCGGCGATTGCTTCCTCGACGGTTTCACCGGCGATGAACCGCCGCGCGAAGCTGTCTGGCTGGCGCATCCCGTAACGGGAGGCGAGAGCTTGAAGTTGACGGCTGCCGGCGAGCGCGGTGAAGAACGCCTTCGAGGCGGACCCGAACATCAGTGCGTGCGGGGGGTGCGCCTGGGGCCCGTGAGCAGGTGTTGCAGGGTCCGCCCGTAGTAACGCAGCACCGTCCGTTCACGTACCCGGAACACGCCGCCGCGCTCGACGTGGATGATGCCGCGGTCGGCCAGTGGCGGCGTGCCGAGCTCGACCGCCTCGCGTCCCGACCGCACGCCGAGGTTGGCGCCGGCCGCACGCAGAATCCCGATCATCTCTTCCGCCCGCTGTTCCAGATCGCGCTGGGCGATGGAGGGCCGCATCGCCGCGGCGAGGACCGCCGTCGGCAGCACCTTATAAAGGTGGCCGATCGTGTCGTGCACCAACTTCGCCAGGTCCATCACGTCGCGCCGCGTATCGGCGGTCCATCCGGTGAGCGGAATCGGCTTGCCGAAGGTGACGAACGCGCGCGACTGATAGCCCACCGCGTAACGGACCATCTCCGCGACTTCGCGGCCGAACGGCCGCTGCCGCCGCTTCGCGCCCTGGTGCGCGAGCACGTGATCCTCGAGCACCAGGTCGTAGGCAATCGCCATCGGGAGAATCGAGACGTCGGTCCGCCCGCTCTGCATCGCGGCGTGGAGGAGGCCGGTCTTCGGCGCCTTCATCTCACCCGAGTAGCTGCGCCCGCCCTCGATGTAGAACATCAGGTCGTGCCGCTGCAGCAGCTCCGACACGTAGGCCTTCAGGGTGACCAGGTAGGCCGGGTCCTTGGTGTTGCGCCGGATCGGGATGGCGCCCGTGACATGGCGATGCAGCAGACCCAGCGGGCCGCCAAACAGGTTGATGCCGGCGGCGATGATCGGCGGCCGGATGCCGTTCTCGTCGAGCGCCAGCGGCTCCACGAGGTAGTCCAGATGGCTCTTGTGGTTCGAAATGTAGATCGTGCGGCCGCGGGCGGCCAGGGCGTCGGCGATCTCGACACCTTCGTCGATACGCTCGATTTTCCTGAGGATCGGATAGAGCGGATGCTTGAGCGCGCGGTAAATGGGATACCGCTGCGTCGTCCGCAGCTCGTCGAGATAGGCGTGGATGCGCTCGCGCGCCTCCAGCTCGGTCTGCCCATGACCGCCCCGGAGGTACCGCGCGACGTCTTCCCGCGCGAGTACTGCCTGGGTGATGTCGTCGAGCATCACCGGCGAACTATATCAGACTTGTCTTGCTCGAATGGGACTGACGGCGCCCAGTCTCGGGGCCCCGCGCCCGGGCTCACTTCTCGATCTCGCGGCAGACCGCGTCGGTAAACTCGGTCGTCGATGCCTGACCGCCAAGGTCGCGGGTCCGGATGCGGCCGTCCGCGAGCACCCGGACGAGGGCGGCGCGGATGCGCTCCGACGCGTCGTTCTCGCCGATGTGCTCGAGCATCATGAGCGCTGAGAGCAGCAGCGCGGTCGGGTTCGCCAGGTTCTTGTCGGCGATGTCCGGCGCGCTGCCGTGAACCGCCTCGAACACCGCCGCGTCCACGCCGATGTTCGCTCCCGGCACGACGCCGAGCCCGCCGACCAGGCCGGCGCACAGGTCCGACACGATGTCGCCATACAGGTTCGGCAGGACGAGGACGTCCAGCTTCTCCGGGTGCATCACCAGGTGCATGCACGCGGCGTCGACGATGCGTTCGTCGTAGGGGATGTCGAGGTACTCGTGCGAGACGGTCCGGGCGCAGTTGAGGAACAGGCCGTCACTCAACTTCATGATGTTCGCCTTGTGGATCGCCGTCACCTTCTTCCGCCCGGCCTTGCGCGCGTACTCGAAGGCGAAGCGCGCGATCCGCGTCGACGCCTTTTCGGTGATGATCTTCAGGCTCTCGACGACACCGGGGACCACCTCGTGCTCGAGCCCGGCGTAGAGATCTTCCGTGTTCTCGCGGACGATGATCAGGTCCACGTCGGTGAAGCGGCTGGCCACGCCCGGCAGGTTCTTCACCGGACGGAGGTTGGCATACAGGTCGAGCGCCTTGCGCAAGCCGACGTTGACGCTCGTGAAGCCCTCCGCGATCGGCGTCGTCACGGGTCCCTTCAGGGCGACCTTGGTCCGCTTGATCGAGTCGAGGAGCGGCGTCGGCAGCGACTGGCCGAGACGCTTGAACGCGATCACTCCCGCGTCGTGGCGTTCCCAGTCGATCGAGAGTCCTGCCGCGGTCAGGACCCGCACCACTGCCGCAGTGACCTCAGGACCGATGCCGTCGCCAGGGATGAGCGTGATGGCACGGGCCATTTAGCGGGACTCCTTCATCCGCGGGGCGAGATCCGCCGCCACCGCTTCGAGCAATCTCTGGTCGTCGCCAGTGAACGCCGCCAGGCGATCGCTGTCGATGTCGATTTCGCCGAGGACTTCACCGCCGAGCATGATCGGCACGACGATCTCCGACCGTGTTTCGATGCTGCACGCCAGGTACCGCGGGTCCGAGTTCACGTCGTCAACGATGATCGTGGTCTGTTCTGTCGCGGCGGCACCGCAGATGCCGCGCCCGAGCGGGATGCGGGTGTGGGGCGACGGCTTGCCGACGAACGGCCCGAGCACGAGCTCGTTGCCGTCGAGCAGGTAGATGCCCACCCAGTTGTAATCGGGCACCTCACGCTTGAGCACGCCCACCGCGGCCGCGGTGGCGCGCCGGCCGTCCGCGGCCTCGCGGATGGCCGTCGTGACCCGCTCGAGCACGGCGCCGTAATCCTTCACCGGGGTGACCTCGTTGCGTGATGCAGACATCGCCGAATCAGTCCTTGAGCTCGTGGAAGAGGAGGAGCAGGCCGCCCAGCAACGGCACGAGCTGAATGCCAGTGGACAGGCCGTGGAGGCGTCCGAACTCCACGCGCCGTGGGTCACCGTCAGGCAGGCTCGATGGCGCCACGCCGATCGTTTGTTGCAGGGCCTCGATGCGCGGCGCGACGACGAACCCCGAATAAAGCACCGCCAGGAGCATCACGGCGGCGATCGCCAGGCGGAGCGCGAATCGCCGCGGCCGTGGACCCAGGACGGCGCGGGCGGACAGTGCCACCCCCAGCACCACGCCGCACGCATAACTGACGTACTGGAACTGGCGCAGGATGACGCCGAAGATCGCGCCAGCGAGCACGCGTCCCTCGGGAACGTGCCGCGCCGCGATGACGTCGAACGTCACCGGCGCTGCGATGGCCCCGAGCGCGAGGAGGCCGCCCACCCAGACCACCAGGGCCAGGAGGGACGCATACCGCAGCGCAAGCATCGGGTCATTATAATTGACGGTCCGCGCCCGCCTTTCCGCGCCTCCGCCGCGCGAGGACGTCTTTCGCGAACCGATGCCTGACATTCACTGGCTGCCGTGGTCCGCGGTGCCGTTCGCCCGTGCTCGCGCGGGACGGCGGCCGGTGCTGCTGTCGATCGTCACCGGATGGTCGGTGGCCTGCCGGGCGATGGACGAAACGTCGTACGCCGACCCGGCGGTCGTCTCCCTCATCAACACGCGGTTCGTTGCCGTGCGCGTGGATGCCGATCGCCGCCCCGACATCAGCGAGCGCTACTCGCTCGGCGGCTGGCCGACGACCGCGTTCCTGACGAGCGACGGCGCGCTCATCGGGGGTGGCACGTTCGTCGCGTCGGACCGGTTCGCGTCAGTGCTGGCGCGGGCGGCGGAGACCTACGCCGCTCGGGCCGGCACGCTCACCGCCCAATCGCGCCGCGTTGCGGATTCGGATCCGCCCGGTGTCGCTGAGCCCGCGAATTCGGACGACGAACTGTTTCGCGCCGTGCTCGCGACGTTCGACCGGGTCCACGGCGGCTTCGGCGGCGCACCGAAATTTCCACTCGTGGCTCCGGTTCGACTGATGCTCCAGCAGCATCGGGATCAACCGGACGACGACGCGCTCAACGCCGCAACCTTGTCGCTCGACGCGATGGGCTGGAGCGCGCTCTACGACGACACCGCCGGCGGTTTTTATCGCTGCGCGTCGGACGACGGCTGGCGCGAACCGCAGCTCGAAAAGCTGCTCGAGGTGAACGCCGGGCTGATCGACTTGTACGTGGAGGCGGCGCATTTGCTGGGGGTGCAGCGGTATGCCGACCGCGCCCGCGACGCGCTCACCTACGTCCAGAACTGGCTCGCCGATCCGGTCGACGGCGGCTGGGGCGGGTACGAGCTGCCGACCTCGATCGGAGAGCCTGACCGCGCCGAGCCCACCTCCCCGCGAGTCGATCGCACGCTCTTCTCGGGTTGGAACGGGACGATGATCTCGACCGCGCTGCACCTCGCGCACGCCTTCGAAGACGACACCCTCGGCCGCTTTGCCCTGACCGCACTGGAGCGCGTGCTGGCGATCTGCTATCGCCCCGGGCAGGGCGTCGCGCACTACGTCGAGGGCCAGACCCGAGCCGGCGGTTTCCTCGACGATCAGTTCGCTGTCGCGGCCGCCTGCCTGGACGCCCACGATGCGACCGGCAACATCGTCTACGAGATGATGGCGCAGGAGCTGGCGCTTCACGCGATGCGCACGTTGTGGGATCCGCAGCGCCAGGCCTTCGTCGATCGTGCGGCGGGCGAGGGGGCCGAGGCGATCGGCCGGCTTGCAGATCCGCTGGTGCCGTTCGCAGCCAATTGTGACGCGGCGGCCGTCCTATATCGCCTCGCCCTGACCACCAACAACCCGGAGTTTGCCGGCACGGCCGACGCCGTACTGGGGTCGATGGCACCGCACGCAATGGGCCACGGTCCGCTCGCCGCCCACTACCTGCTGGCCCGGCGGGCGGCGCGGGCCCGGTGATACACTTCGACCTGTCATGACCGAGACCTCCGTTGACACGCTGAAGAACGCCGCCACGCAGCTGCGCATCGATTCCGTCCGCTCCACCAGCGAGGCTGGCAGCGGCCATCCGACGACCTGCTTGTCGGCGGCGGAGATCGTCGCGACGTTGTTTTTCGACGAGATGCGCTACGACCCGCATGCGCCCCAGAACCCCGAGAACGATCGGTTCGTGCTCTCGAAGGGGCACGCCGCGCCGATCCTCTACGCGGCGTGGGCCGAAGCCGGCCTGTTCCCGCGCGAGGAGCTGCTCGAGCTGCGCCGGATCGATACGGATCTCGAAGGGCACCCGACGCCGCGATTGTCGTTCGTCGACGTGGCGACGGGCTCGCTCGGCCAGGGCATCTGCGCCGCCATCGGCACCGCCTTGAACGCACGGCGGATCAAGTCGCCCTACCGCACCTACGTGCTGCTCGGCGACGGGGAAATGGCGGAGGGATCCGTGTGGGAAGCAGCCAACATGGCGCTGCACTACCAGCTGGACAACCTCTGCGCGGTCATCGACGTCAACGGCCTCGGCCAGAGCCAGGCCACCCAGTTCGGGCACGACATGAGTGCCCTCGAACGCCGCTGGGACGCGTTCGGTTGGCACACGCTGGTTGTCGACGGCCACGACATCCCGGCACTGCAGGCGGCGTTCAAGTCCGCTCGAGGGACCTCCGGCAAGCCCACGATGATCCTGGCGCGCACGCTCAAGGGCAAGGGCCTGGCGGCGATCGAAGGTAAAGAAGGCTGGCACGGCAAGGCGCTCAAGAAGGGCAAGGAAACCGACGACGCGATCGCGGAGCTGGAGAAGCAGTTCGTGGCTGGTGCGCCGAAGCCGGCGATCGAGAAGCCCGCGGCCTCGAACCGGCCGGCTGAGAAGGTCGACTACGCGAAGCTGCCCGCGCCCAACTACAAGTTGGGAGACGAGGTGGCCACGCGTGAAGCGTGGGGCGTCGCCCTGGCTGCAGTCGGCGGCGTGGACGAGCGGATCGTCGCGCTCGATGCCGACGTCAAGAACTCGACCTTCAGCGACAAGTTCGAGAAGGCGCACCCGGATCGCTTCTTCGAAGGTTTTATCGCGGAACAGGTGATGGTCGGCGCGGCGATGGGCTTCGCGGCGCGCGGCGCTGTCGCGTTCCCTTCTACCTTCGCCTGCTTCCTGACTCGCGCGGCGGACTTCATCCGGATGGCGGGCATCTCGTTCAGCAACATCAAGCTGGCCGGCTCGCACGCCGGCATCTCGATCGGCGAAGACGGCCCGTCGCAGATGGCGCTCGAGGATCTGTCGATGATGCGGGCCGTGCCGGACTGCGCGGTGCTCTATCCGTGCGAAGCGGTCAGCACCGAGCGGCTCGTGGCGGAGATGGCCCAGCACAAGGGTCTGGCGTACATGCGCACCTCACGGCCAAAGACGCCGGTGACCTACGGCCCCGACGAGAAGTTCCCGATCGGCGGATCGAAGGTCCTCCGCCAGAGCGGCCAGGACGTTGCGACCGTGGTCGGTGTCGGTGTCACGGTGTTCGAAGCGCTGAAGGCCTACGATCGGTTGTTCGCAGAGGGGACGCACGTTCGCGTCATCGACGCGTATTCGCTCCAGCCGATCGACGCTGCCACCCTCATCGCGGCGGGGCAGGCCACTGGCGGACGGATTGTCACGGTCGAGGATCATTACCCGTCCGGCGGCTTGGGCGACGCGGTCAGCGAAGCGGTCGCGTCAGCCGGTTTCGCCGTGCATCGGCTCGCAGTGCGCGAGATTCCACGCAGCGGTCAGCCCGACGAGTTGCTCGAACGCTATGGCATCTCCGCCAAGCACGTCGTCGAAGCGGTCAAGTCGCTGCTGTAGGCCGGCGCCGTCGTCTGTCGACTGTTACGGTTTTCCGTCCACGGTCGACAGGTAGAGGGCGTTGAAGAGCATCGGGAACGTGGCGTGCGTCTGCGCGCGATGTTGAGGGCGCAGCCCGAATAGTACGATCCGCCCTGGGTTCATGTCGACCGAGACGACGGCGGCGCGACCGGTCATCAGTTCCTCGCCACGCAGCCACCCCGACGCCACGACCTCGTCGTTCGGATAACGGGCGACGACCGTCGTCCGCTGTGACGCGAACCCTTCGACCAGCGCGAAGAACGGGCTGTTGTTGTAGAAGCCGTAGGTCTCGGCGGCCATGCCGTAGCCGACCGGATGCGTCGTGTCGACTTCCACTTTGAGGATGGTGCCGGGCGCGAAGTGCTGATCGCGCGACAGCCCGCGCTTCAGGTCGCGGACCGGCACGGCGAAGTTCTCGATCGCGAACGCCGAGGCCGCGCCGAGCGTCACCAGCGTCCCGCCATCAGCGACGAACTGCTTGAGCGCGTCGACTCCCTCGGGCCCGATCCCACCGCTGTACTCGGGTCGGATGTTCGCGCCCGTGCTGCCCGACACCATCTGAGTGGTCGCCTGATCGGGGAGGATGATCGCGTCGAACTTGCCCTTCAGCCCGCCGGCCCGGACGTCGGCGTTGTGGAGGGCGGTCGACTGGAATCCGTACTGCTCGAGCACCCAGCGCGTCCAGCCCTCGTCCATGTTGCCGCCCCCGAACGGCTGATACATGCCGATCCTGGGCGCCCGAATGTGCAGCGGGGCGGGCGTCGCCGCCGGCGCGGTCCGCGCCACCTCGCTCTTCGCAATCAGCCCGAACGTCGTCGCCGCCTGATCCATCTGCGCCCGGCTCACGTTGCTCACACCGATCCGCGCGGCCCGGTCTTCGCCAATCTCCAGCGTCGCTTTGGCGCCCTGTTTCAGGAGCGAGTTGAGCGCCTTGGCGGCATCAGGGCCGCGGTAATCGAAGACGAAGCGGGCGCCGGTGCCAGTGACGCGGCCTTCCAGTGCCGGCGCGGCGGTCAATTTCTCCAGCTTGGCCGCAGCACCGACAGGTGTGTTCACCATGCGATGCTCGACGCCGAGCAGCATGCCGAGCGACCACGCGCTGACGTCGTACGGCGGTTCCGGCGCCGAGGTGGGGGAGCGGCGCACCTCCGGATACGTCTGCTTCTCGAGAATGTCCTTGGCGTAGCGCGCGAACACCTGACCCATCGGCACCACGAAGGTCCCGGCGGCATACGACCGGCCGTCGGATTCGAACGCCGCGCCGGCCTTGTAGACATCGACCCCGGCCATCTGCAGCTTCTCGACGAGATGCACGGCTTCGTGCGGATCGTGCTGGGTCTCGACGGGGATCACGATCGCTCCGGGATTGCCCTTCGTGCCGGCCTCGACGGTCAGGCGGTTGACCTCGTAGATCTGCCGCATCAGCGCCTCGCGCCGATCCGCGACCGTGTCGAGCAGCGCCATCGTCGCAATCAACTCGTAGTCGACGATGTCACGGAGCGTCCAGCGGCCGCCCATCCAGGGCCGCGGATACTCGGTGCGCGGATTGATGTCGGTGGGTGGAGGGAGCGGGCCGCCAGCCGCCCCGCGTCCGCCGCCACGTCCCTCGCCTGCCGGCGCGTCATTAGCGCGCCCCGGCACCGCGCGCTGCTGATCGATGGGTGCCGCCACCCGTGCGCTCGCGACTTCGGTGAGGAGTCCGATCTGGTTGTGCCACCAGCCGCTCCACGCCATCGCGCCTTCCCAGAAGTTGGTGTACGTCGAGTTGTAAATGATCCCTTCCTTGCCGGCCGCTTCCAGCGCGGCCGCCTGCGACTGCCCGAGGATCCCGTTCCACCGGTAGATCAGCGGGTGGACGTTCGGATTGATCGGATCGGTGGCGGGCATGACGAAGATGCGGGCCGCGTTGCTCCCCATCTGGTGCTCATCGAGCCAGACGGTCGGATACCAGTCGTGCCACAACAGCTTGGCGGTGAGCTGGCTCTCCTTCTGCGTGAACATGTACATGTCGCGGTTGTTGTCGTGCCCGACATACGGGTGGTACAGGTAGGGGATCGAGCTGGTCTCGTAGGGCGTGCCGAGATTCTTGTTGAACCAGTCGGTGACCATCACCTGGCCATCCGGATTCAAGCTCGGTACGAGCAGGAAGATGACGTTGTCGACGATCTTCTTGACCTGCGGCGAGCCATCTGTGGCCAGGCGGTGAACCAGTTCGACGGCCATCTGGGTCGCGCCGATCTCGGTCGCATGGACGCTGCACGTGATCGCGATCACCAGCTTGCCCTGCGCAAAGATCTCCTCCCGCTCGGCGTCGGTCGGCGCGCCGCCCTGGAAGTACAGCTTCCGCTCCAGCCGCTTGTAGCGCTCGAGGTTCTTCAGGTTCTCAGGGGCGCTGATCTCCAACACCACGAAGGGATTGTTGTCCGTCGACTTCCCGAGCTCGCGCATCTGGATGCGATCGCTCGCGGTGTCCACCTGCCGCATGTAGTCGAGGATGCGGTCCCATCGCGCGAGCTTGTTGTCGGTGCCAATCCGGAAGCCGAAGAACTGCTCTGGCGTCGGGATCCCGCCCGGCGCCTGGGCGCCGGCATACGGCGTCCCGCTTTCGAGCATCAGGCCAGCGATCGTGAGGGCGAGAAAGGTACGTGACACGCGAACAAGCATGAGGGAATGCATCCTCGATTCGAAGTAGGTAGCGCCGACAGGCGCAGGTCGGCGAGTGTTTGCCGGGAAGCCCGAACCCCGTGTCCGGAAGCCTGTCGCCTGTAGCCTGAAGTTCAGACGCCGACTTGCGGGGCGTCGACGATGGACGACTGCGTGGCTTTGGGACGGAACACGCCGGACGCGAATGCCGGGCCGGCGGCGCGGCGGAACATCGACGCGAAGATCTGCCGCAGCAGCTCCGGACGCTCGCCGAGCACCTCGAACAGATCGTCGCGCGCGATTCGCAGTGCGATCCCCGACTCCACCACTCGCGCCGCCAGCCCGAGCGGTTGGCCGCCGAGCATCTCCAATGCGCCGATGATGTCGCCGCCGCGGCCGCGGATCGGGACCTGTGAGGTGCTGCTCGACAGAGCGATCTCGCCTGAGAGGAGCAGCCACAGCGCCGGTGGTGCGGACTCCGCGAAGAGCGAGGCGCCCGACGTCATGGCGACGATGGACGTGACCGCCGCAAGCTGTGTCATTTCGTCGACCGACGTCCGGCTGAAGAGCGGAACCTTCTGCAGGGCCAGCACCTTCTCGATGGGTGTCAGTCCACCGGCGGCGAGCACGCCGAGCTCGTGGCCGAAGGAGGTCGGCTGAACGGGGCCGCGGCTGGAGCCATCTTCGGCGGCGAGCGTGGCGAACAGGCCCGTCAGGAGATCGGTGTTGTCGGCGAGCAGCGTCCGGAGCTCGTCAACCGTCAGCACGAGGGTCACCGCGACCTCCTCGGTCCGGATCGTCTCGCGCATCGGCTGGCCCTGAAGGGCCTCGTCGAAGCCGAGCGCCGCCGGGGGCTCGATGGTTCGTGGCGCCGAGTCCATGGCGGTGGCGACCAATCGTCCGTCCAGCAGCAGGTGCAGGCTGGTCGGGACGGTCCCTTCCTTCAACAGGATGCTGCCCGGGTCGTGCCGGACCTGCCGCGATGCGCCGGCAATGCGGAACAACTCGTCGACGGTGACGGACGCGAAGAGCGGCAGCCGGCGCAACCGGCCGGCGAGCTCGGCGGCCGGCAGCGGCTCGAGCCACAGCTCACGCCGGCGCTCGGCGGGCATTCGTTTCTCCGCCAGGGCCCACGAGGCCGCCTCGAACACGTACCAGTCGCGCACGTCCCGGTGTTCGAGCACGTGCTCGATGTCATCGGCAAGTGCCCACATTTGCTGTTGCCGCACCGCATCGATGGCCGCGGCGGCGACGACCTGGTCGTCGTCATTGATCAACTGGAGGAGCGACTCCTCGACGTCGCGCGGGCGCGACTTGATGAGCACGTTGCCGCGGCGGACCTTTTCGGCCGCCGGCAGATCTTCGAGCAACGGCATGATGCGCTTCCGGAGGTTACCGCCCAGGACGTTGTCGAGATATTCCGACGCGCTCGCCCGGCTGCGCGAGTCGCCGTGCTGCAGCGTCCACTCAGCGGCGGCAATGTCCTTCCACGGATAGATCAGCGCCAGCAGCCGGTAGATCCGGTCCTTGGTCCGGGCCATCTTCTGGGTCAGCGCGTCGGCCAGCAGCGAGTCGGTCTGAAGCGCCTGCTTCCCGAACAGGTTGAAATGCAACGACAGATAGGTGAAGTAGCGGTTCCCTTCGGAGACGATGAGCGCCTCGATGGGCTCGCGCGGGAAGGTGAACGTCGCCTGCCCGCGACGCAGCCGCTCGAGGGCGGCGACGGTCTTGTAGCGCAGGAACCCGTCCTGCTGCTTCAGGCAGGCGACCAGCACGTCGACTGACCTCTGGCTTGGAATCTGGCCGATCGTCGCCGGGATGTGGCGGCGGATCCAGATGTCCTCCCCCTCGTCGCACATGAAGAAGTTCAGCGCATCGAGGGCGGGTTCGCCGTAACTGACGATCACGGCGCGGGCCCGCCCCTTGAGGACGCGATTGCGGAGCAGCGTGATCAGCGCCGGCAGGAAGACGAAGTCGCCGGTCCCGGCCGCACGGACGCTCTCCATGGCCTCGTCCGCCACTTCGGGCGCCGGATCGTAGAGCAACGGGATCAGCAGCCGGCGGAAGCGCGGCTCGGCGATGTGCCGGATCGCGATTGCCACGTCACGCCGCGCCTTGCGGTTGGTATCACCGGAATCGGACGCGAGATCGACCAGGACGCTCTCGGCGAGGTCGACATCGGCCGGCTGCGTGCTGCCGGCCAGCGCGATCGCCGCGGTGGTCCGGATGCGCGGGTCCGGATCCGAGAGCATCGGCCGGGCGAGCGAGACGGCGTCCTCACCGTTGATCGCCGCCAGCGCGCTTATCGCGGCGGCCCGGACGCGGGCGTCCGGGTCCGACAACGTCCGGCGGATCTGCGGCACCCACTGGCCCGAGAGATCGCTGCGCGATTGGCCGAGCGCATACAGCGCGCGGGCCCGCACGGCCGGGGACTCGTGATACAGCAGCAGCGGCGTCACGAGGTTGCGCTTGTCCAGCGACTCGAGCACGTCGATCGCGTACACGACGCGGGCCGGCTCAGGATGCGCGAGCTCCTGAAGCAGCGTTTCGACCGTCGAGAGATCGCCGCCGCTCAACCGGACTTCGGCCGGGGCGAGGTCACGCCGCTCGATGCTCTGGCGGAACGCGGTCAGGTAGCCGCGGCGGGCATAGAGCGCCATCACGATCCACGCCGCCGTGACGATCAGGCTGGCGTAACTCAGTTGCTGCCAATTCAGGTTCAGGCCCCACGGCTTGACCAGCACCAGCAGCAGCAGGGCCCCGGCCGCCTTGGCCCCACGGTCGACAGTGACGTCGACGAACGACTTCGCCTTGAGCTTGATGTCGGCAGGCAGCGGCAGGAAGAGGATCTCGCGGGTAGTCTTGTCGACGGTGTAGCGCAGCGATTGATCCAGCACGCGCGCCAGCCCCGGCGCCCACAGCGCACCGTTCAGCAACATGATGACGCCGCTCGTCCCGAGGCTGACCGGGAGGATCATCAGGGCGAACCCGATCCCGAGGTAGCGATGGATCTTGCTGGTGAGCCAGACCTGGATCACGAAGCCGATGATCGACGTCCACAGCTGGACGCTGGCCAGGAACACGGTGATCGAGTCGGTCGCGCCGGCCCCCTTGTTGGCGGCCGCGGCCATGTTCAACTGCTGCTCGATGATCGCCGCGCCGACTGCCGCGAAGCTGATCACCAGCGCGATGATCTGCAGTTGTTTCGACTTGCGCAGGAGGTCGAACGCTTCGGTCGCGCTGACCCCCTTTTCTTCCTTCGGCGTCGGGATCGCCGACGCGGCCGGGCGTTCACGCTGCAGGATGGCGGCGACCATGCCGGCGCAGCACAACATCAGCGTGCCGCTGATCAGCAGCATGTTGGTCGTGCCGATGGTGGTGGTGTACGACTGCAGGATCGCCGATCCCGCGATGCCGCCGAGCGGCGCGCCGCCGCCGATGAACCCGAACAATCGCTTGGCTTGACGCGGGTCGTAGACCAGGTTCGCGAGGGTCCAGAACTGGCTGATGAGGAGGACCCCGAGGAGCAGTGCCATCAGGTAGAAGGCGACGGAGACCCAGGTCTCCTTGGTCTGGAACAGGAACCAGAAGCCATAGAGGACGAGCGCCATGCCGGTCTGGGTGATCGGCAGCGCGCCGCGCTCCGGCAGCCGCGCCATCAGCCACGAGTAGCCGGTCATCAGCACGCCGATCAGGATGCCCGCCGCGAGCAGCACGTAGGGCAGATTGTCGGGCCCGAGATCGGTGATGAACTTCGATCGCGTGATCGGCTTCAGGATGTTGTACGCCGTCATCGCGAGGAACGAGTACGCGAACATCATGACGGCCGTGAGGCTCTCCTCCCGGCGAACTTCGACCAGTGGAGAGAGCACGCGCTGCAGCATGGGCACAGCCTAAGCCATGCAGAAACTGAAGTAAACTGCGGGTCGCCCCCATGGTTGCCCGGCTCCGGCGGTTCTTCGACATCCGGCCCGGCGAAGGCCTCCCCGTCCTCCTCTCCTTCACCTACATCGGGGTTGTCATCGCCGCCTACGTGCTGGCCAAGGCGATCCGCAACGGGTTGTTCATCCAGGCTTACGGGCCGTACGCGCTGCGCTACGTCGTGGCCGCGAGTCCGGTGGTCCTCTCGTTATTCGTGCCGGCGTACGCGATGCTGACGGCCCGCCTCGGCGCCCGCCGGATGACCATCGGGACCCTCCTCTTCTTCAGCCTGAATGTCCTCCTGTTGTGGTACGCCTTCAGCCGTCACCCGACGGCGCGCTTGACCGCGGTCTTCTACGTCTGGGTGAACTGTTTCGGCGTGATTGCCCCGGTGCACGCCTGGAGCTACGCCAGCTCGCTGTTCGACACGCGCCAGGCCAAGCGCCTGTTCGGGCTGATCGGCTCGGGCGCATCCCTCGGCGCCATCGTCGGCGGCTTCCTGGCCAGCGCCCTGGTCGATCCGCTCGGCGGCTCCATCAACCTGCTGCTGGTCGTGACGTTGCTCATCGCGCTGGCGGCGGCGGTCGTCGCCGTCGCCAATACCCGTATCCAACGGCGCGGGACGATGCGGATGGCGGCGGTTACGGCGCCGCGGGCGCTGGAAACGGTGCGCGCGATCCTGGCCAGTCCGTACCTCCGGCTCATCACCGCTGTCGTCTGCCTGACGGCGATCGTGACGCAATGGACGGGGCTACAGCTCAGCCTCGTGACCTCCCGGTACTTCCACAACGACGCGACCGCACTCACCCGATTCAATGGCTCCTTCACGCTCGCGCTGGGCACGGTCAGCTTCATGGTGCAGCTGTTCGCCACCAGCCAGGCGCTGCGGCGGTTCGGGCTGGCGGTGACGATCCTCGCGCTCCCGTTGACGCTCGGCTTTGGCTCCGCCCTGATCGTGCTGATGCCGGCGATCTGGCCGGTCCTCATCACCAACGCCTTCGATCAGGCGTTCCGGTTCTCCGTCGACCGTCCGACTTACGAGTTGTTGTATCTGCCCCTCCCGCCACAGGAGCGGCTGTCGTTCAAGAACGCGATCGACATCATCGGGACGCGCATCGCCGACGCGGTCGGGGCGGTGGTTTACGGGATCCTGACCGTCGGCTTCCTGATGATCCACGGCATCGGGCTCGATCTGCGCGGCACCGCCATGCTGAACCTGGTGCTCATCGCCGCGTGGACGACGGTCGCGTGGCGGCTGCGGTCGGCCTACGTGCGCACGATTCAGGAGAGCATCCATCGCCATCGCATGGACACCGAACGGACCTCCTCGGTCGTGCTCGAACGCTCGGCCGCTGACGCGCTCCGGGACAAGCTCGCGGCGAGCGATCCAGCGGACGTCCGGTATGCGCTCGGGCTCCTCGAAGGACAACGGACTCAGAGCTGGCATCCAGCCCTTCGGGCGCTCCTCTCACACCCCGAGGCTGACGTCAGGCAGCGCGCCCTGGCCCTGCTCGCGGCCGCCGGCGACCGCGACATCGGCCCCGACGCGGTGAATCTGCTGCGCGATCCGGATCTCGGCGTTCGCACCGAGGCGCTGCTCTATCTGTCTCGGGAGCAGGGCATCGATCCGCTCGCGCAGATCGAGACGCTCGGGGACTTCGCCGACTTCTCGATCCGCGCCGGCATGGCCGCGTTCCTCGCCTCCCCCGGACCGGCCCAGAACCTCGAGGCCGCGCAGCAGATTCTGGAGGCGATGATCCATGCCCCGGGGCACGAAGGCGCACGCGAGCGGGCCGAGGCCGCCCGCCTGATCGCGCTAGTGCCGGCCTTCTCGCCGATGCTCCCGCCGCTCATCGCGGACCGGGACGCCGAGGTGGCGTTGCGCGCGATCGAAACGGCGCGCGTGCTGGTCCGCGAGGACACCGTCGATGCGCTGCTCGACGCGCTGGGCCGCGCCGAGGTCAGCGATGCTGCAGCCGCCGCCCTCGCCCGCTTCGGCAACAGCGTCGTCCCCGAAATCGCCCGCCGCCTCGACAACGAGCAGGAGCCGCTCGAGGCGCGCCGGGAGCTGCCGGCCGTGCTGGTGAGGATCGGTACGGTTGAAGCGGAGCAGGTGTTGATCGGCAGCCTGCTGCACGCGGACCCGACGCTCCGGCACCGCGTCATCGCCTCGCTCAACAAGCTGCGGACGATGCACCCGGAGCTGGGACTGGATCCGGCGGCGGTGGAACTGCTGCTGGCGGCGGAGATCGTCGGGCACTATCGTTCGTATCAGGTACTCGGGCCGCTGCAGCAGCATCTGCGTCCGGGCGATCCCGTGCTCGAGGCAATGGGCAACACGATGGAGCAGGAGCTCGAGCGCATCTTCCGCGTGATGGCGCTCCTGCTGCCGCACGCCGGCCTGCACGATGCCTATGTGGGCCTGCGCTCCTCCAACCCGATGGTGCGCGGTAATGCGATCGAGTTCCTGGACAACGTGCTGAAGCCCGAGCTCCGCCAGCTGCTGGTCCCGCTGCTCGACAGCAGCGTCACCGTGGAGGAGCGGATCGCCCTCGCCGACACGCTTGTCGGCGCGCCGCTCGAGACAGCCGAGGAGTCCGTCACGACGTTGCTGGCCAGCGAAGACGCCTGGCTGCGCTCCTGCGCGGTGTACGCGATCGGCGCACTGCAGCTCGATGGACTGGAGCACGAGCTGGATCGCTTCGAGCAGAATGGCGATCCCGCCATGCGACAGACGGTTCTGCAGGCGCGCCGCCGGTTGGCGGGGCTGACCGACACCGTCACTGCTCCGGAGCCGGTGCCCGCGTCGATGGCCGTAGGCGTGGGATCGGGATAGCTAGACGCTGCCGCGTCACGGGCCCGTTGCCCGAGTTGTATCCTCCCGAACGCCGAACGCCGAACGCCGAACGCCGAACGCCGAACGCCGAACGCCGAACCCCGAACGCCGAGCG
>Ga0207701_10000268_pt1 | contig 53472 bp, 85 predicted proteins | sample KBSSwiSSwithPhiX_FD_184294 | JGI IMG/M metagenome (GOLD analysis project Ga0207701, IMG submission 184294) | Switchgrass rhizosphere bulk soil microbial communities from Kellogg Biological Station, Michigan, USA, with PhiX - S5 (SPAdes) (version 2) | ecosystem: Environmental > Terrestrial >... | reverse complement strand
TGGTTTTGACCGGACCCCAAGTCGAGTCGAAACCTGTGCCTGGCTGAATACGAGCCCGGCGCTAATATCGTACCATCAAATAATACGCCACGCAACCCTCTAAGGGTACGTGAAAAATTCCACTAGTGGCGTTACAACTACGGCGCAAAATGTCGTAGGGTAAACTTCATAGGTTCTTCACAAGTTTTTAATGTTTGCCTATTGCAATTTGGCCGGAACAGGCTTATAATAAATTTCATGATTGCAACGCTTACGCAGCACCCATCAATGAGACTGCGCTGTATGCCAGAACTTTCTTTAACCCAGGCTAGCCAGGTCATCGGCCAGAGCCGGGAAAATATTTGGCGTTGGTGCAAGCAGGGACTTATCGATCATCGTCGTGTTGGCCCGCAAGGGACTTTTCGCATTTCAGTCGATGAGTTACGCCGATTTTCCCGGCTACACAACTTTGATTTCGATGAGGAATTGGCTGCCAAATTGACCGCAAAACGATGATTTCATGGGGCTAGAATGTTCATTATCGGCCCTTGAACTTTTGGGGGATAAAATAAAACCGTCAGCAGTTCTTGCGAAAGCCCTGACGGTTTTCCAGCACCCCAAAAGGAGCGCACCACAATGGTACAGGATATTGGTTTCGATGTCAATTGCGTGTTCACCGTCCTTCCGACAATGTATGTAGAGATACTACCGAACGACCGGCTACTGCCAGTTCTCAGCAGCCACGCAGCCGAACAGCCGACCCTGGCCTATCTTGCAGGGCTGGGCAAGTCGTCACGCCGCTCGATGGGCGCTGCGTTGGGCGTTATTGCCGCCATCCTGACAAATGGCGAATGCAGCCCGGCGGCGATTCCGTGGCACCAACTCAAATGGCAGCACGTCAACGCTGTCCGTGCCAAGCTCACCGAACACTACAGCCCGGCGACGGGCAGAAAGTATATGTCTGCGCTGCGTGGCGTGATGACGGCAGCATGGAAACTCGGCTTGATGGATGCAGAGTCGATGCAGCGGGCGCTTCTAGTGCCGTCTATCCGAGGCGAAGGCCCAGACCAGGCCGCCGGGCGTGCGCTGACCAGCGGAGAAATTGCGGCGCTGATGAATACCTGCCGGGATGACTCCGGCCCAGCCGGACCCAGAGATGGGGCAATTATCGGCGTGGGCGTCTGTTGCGGGCTGCGCAGGGCGGAAATCGCCAACCTGGAACTAGCCGACTACAGCCGGGAGATCAGCCAACTGATCGTGTTCGGCAAAGGACGAAAGCAGCGCACGCTTTACACAACGCCGGTTGACGACATTATGGCCGACTGGCTGCATGTGCGAGGCTCCGGCGACGGGCCGCTGTTCCGCTCCGTCCGCAACGGGCACATCATCAATCGGCCCATCACGCCGGGCTCAGTCTGGAAGATGGTACAGCGCCGGGCGGCAGTGGCAGGCGTCAAAGCGTTTGGCCCGCACGACATGCGCCGCACCTTCGCAGGTGACTTACTAGATGCTGGCGTGGACCTGGTGACTGTGCAAAAACTGATGGGCCACTCCAGCGCCAACACGACCGCCGGATACGACCGACGAGGCGAACGGGCGAAGAAAGAGGCAGCGGGTAGGCTACATCTGCCCTGGACACGCCGATACGAATAGTGACGGACACCGCCCCTGCAGCGGTGTGATTCATAGAAAGGCTCCGATGATGAATACGATCATCAGCAACACTCCACGCAACGCATTAGCCGCCGCCTATGAAGCGGCATACAGGCTCCGCACTCCGACCAGCTGTCTCAACATGCTGGAAATTATCGACCTGCTGGACACTTACAGCAAGCGCATTCCGCTCGACATCACCAAGCGCCAAAATGACTGGCTGCTCCATCTGCTCCACGATACGCCCAATCAGCCCGGCCTGGCCTACGTTGAACACCTGATGAATACGGCCCTGCGTGGTGAGGCGGTGGCCGCATGATTCCCATTGACACGCAACGTTGGATGATTCTAGCTGGCGACCGCAACGGCGAGTGTATTACAGCCACGCATTGCGGAATCGCCAATACCGTTCTCCACATGCGATCCCTAGAGAGGGCAGGCTATACCACATTTTTGATGCAAGCCGAGCCGGACACGCCGATACCCGATGCGCTGTTGACGCCCAATGCGCAGCCTGGGCGCAATCCCTGCTGCCAGAGTGACCACCCCGGCCCCTGCTACGGCGACCCGTGGACGTGCGACCGATGCGGCAAGACGGTTTGCTGCGCTGAAGGAACAGACGACCACCCTGAACTGTGTGACGATTGCTGGGCGGCTGAATTTTCATCGTTCGCCCAACAACGGATGCAGCCGGTGACGGCGGAAGGGCGGGCGTAGACGATGGGTAGAAAGTACCGTGATCTTGTGCGTTCCTATAATGGCCCCCGGCGCAGCGCCCGGCATGTGCTGTCTATCCTGGCTGATTATGCGGACGATAGCGGCCTGGCTTGGCCAGGACAAGAAACTATCGCCCGCGAAGCCGGCCTATCGATTCGTGCCACCCAATACGCCATCCAAAACCTTATCGAAGGCCAACACATCGAACAGGTATCAGGCGGCGACGGACGCGGCCATGTCGTTACATACCGCCTGATACTAAAGGGTGCAAGTCTTGCAGGGTTTGATGCCAAAAGGGTGCAAGTCTTGCAGGGTTCTGGCGTTCAAAAGGGTGCAAGTTTCAACGGAAAGGGTGCAAGTTACGACGAAGAAAGGGTGCAAGTTTCGACATCCTCTCTATATATAGAACCAACTACAACAACAGAACCAACTACAACCGCGAGAGAGTATCTTGATCCCGTTATCACGCAACCGCCAGCCGTCAAGGTCGCACAGCCCCCCCCCACTGTGCCAACACCTGTTATTGATTTGGAGTTACCCAACCCGCCAACAGAGTTGGACATGCAAAAACGCCAAAAGAGTAACTATGCGAATGGCGCTGCTGAGGTTGACGCGGGAACGGCTGCACCGGGTAGGCTGGTAAAGCCGGGAACCGGGATTGACGCCTACTGGATTCTGAGAGAATACACCGCCCGGTCAATGACTAGCCGCCAGATGGCGATGATTCGAGAAACGGCGACCGACTTGGCGCTATGGCGAACGATATGCGAACGATGGTCAGAGCTTTACGGCGATGGCTGGAGGACATTTGGCCATCTGGATTGGTATCGTGCTGGTGGCCCACCTGGGCGCCCTGGCACTGCAAGCAACGGCCGTCGCGAGTTTGGTATTTTGAGCAAGGAATCTAATGAGCAAGCAAACAGCACCAGCGTTACCGTCAGCCCCGAACAAGCCGCCTATTTCCGTGAGCGATTCAAAGCCAACGCCAATCAGCGTGCCGCTGAGCTTGCCGAGCAGCAATCCCGCAACGGTCGCCACATCCCCCCAGCCTAATCCGCCGGTGTTCGTGGTGGGTTATACCTGCCACCGTTGCCGGGACATGGGCTGGGTGTATACGACCGATAACCCGAAGCATCCAGAGTTCGGTAAGGTGTTTCCCTGTGAGTGCAAGGCGCATGATTTTGCCGAGCGGCGCCGCCAGCACCTGCTGAAGATTGACGGTTTGCAGCCGGACGAACGGCTGCGCAAGTTTGAGAACTTTGTGATCTCAGATGACAACCGCAGGGCATATCAGGCGGTCACGGAGGCGATTACGAAGCGTAGAGGGATGATTACCCTTACCGGCGGCTGGGGGATGGGCAAAACCGAATTGCTTACCTGCGCAGTCAACAAGGCCCGCAACGCTGGTATACCCGCCGTCTACGCAACCACGGCGCATCTAATGGACCATCTACGCCAAGCGTACAAACCAGGCGCAGAGCTGGACATAGACGAACGCTGGAACCTGCTCACCAGCGCCGAAGTGCTGGCCGTGGATGAACTCGAAAAGTTCAATACAACCGAGTGGGCGCTTGAGCGCTTCAGCCGCTTGATTGACGAACGCTGGCGCAGCATGGGAAACCTGTTGACGCTCTTGGCGACCAATGCCAAGCTGGAGCGCCTACCGGGTGACGTGTTTTCGCGCTTGCAGGATGGCCGGGCGCAGGTGGTCAACCTGGCCGGGCCGGATATGCGACCGTTCAACCAGTGGGATGACAGCCAGCCGGCGAAGGCGGGAGTATGACCTACTACATGCGCATGGCGGTCATCGCATGGGAGTCGATAGAGTTGACGGCGAATTTGCCGTTTTCTGTCACGGTGGATATGAAGTCGCCGGATGGCAGCATCGGCTTTCTGCCAGCATTCGAGAGCCGAGAGGCATTTGACGCTGCCTATCCTGGCGAGAGGCCGGCTATCGTGCAGACGGTGGAGAAAGAGACGGTGGGGGCATGACAATTCTACTCGCCGCCGCAATCATTTACTTCGTGTTGGGTTCACTCGCTGGCCTGGTCGTCTGGGCGGCGTGTCGTTTGGGGGCTAAACCGTGAGCGGAAAGAGACTGACCAAATCCGTCGCCCATCAGGACGGGCGCAAAGGTTACGACAGGGGGCTGAACGCCGCGCAATGCCCCTATCCATACACCGAATGGGAAAAGGTTTGGTGCGGCGGATGGTGGGAACGTTTCTGGGAAGTAAACGGAACGGACCTGGGGCCACCGTCCAGTTGGGGCTATCATCCGAAAGTGACGGCGCAACCATGATCACAACCCACAACCTCACCGGAGGGCCAACCTACACCGCCGACCCTGTATCCGAGAACTACCGCCTGCTACTCTGCGCTGTGCTGTTGCAGGCGTGGCGGGATGCCAAGAAAAAAGAGGCTCGATTGAGCCGCCCGGCGCAACGCTGGCTGTGCAGGCGGGAAACGGTAGAACTGGCCTATTCGATAGGCGTGCGGCTGCCGGGGATGGTGAGGCCATGACCTGTATCGCACGTTGGGCCTTCCTGGTGGCGGCGAGTTGGGTCATCGTCTCGATTCTGGTGGCGCTGATTGATTACGCCTGGGGGCACCGATGACCGATTGGAAACGACAAGGCGAACCAGTTTTGCTTGTGCCTATTACGAGAGAGGTAGTAGTAGCTTTATTTGCGTTGACTGTGACAGCATACGGTGTGCGTGCGGGCACGATGGAAATAGAAGATTGCCCGGAGGAGTTTCTTAAATTGCTTGAAGCGTGGCAGAAGGATATTCCACTCCCCCCTGCGAAGGTAGACGCATGACCAACCGAGACGAACTGAGGGCGGCGTACCGGCGCCTACAAAACTACATCCAGCGCCCAACCCCGATGTCGCCAGAACGTGACCGCCAAGCCCTGGCAGACTTGCAACTGCTAGGCGCAGCACTCGCCAGCGTGTTGGAAGTGCAACCGGAACAGGCGGTGCTGCTGGACGTGCCGAGGCGCAGGATACACCGATGATCCTAAAGCCCCCATCCCGCTATCGACTGGTGCCCCTATTAGACCCGCCAGAGGAGCGCATATTGTGCGCTATCCTGGCCGGATATACCACCTATGCGGCAATAGCCCAGCGGCTGGGAGTGACGCAAGGTACAGTTCGGACGGATATTTCCCGCATATACCACAAAATCGGCGGGCACAACATGGCCGACCTGATTCTCTGGGCATGGCGCCACGGCTATACGCTCGGAGAGTCCCCGCCAGAGGAGGACGGCTAATGCTCGAATTGTCTTTCTTGGGCATCTCCATCGCCCTGGTCGTGGTCTACGTGGTCGTGCGAGTATGGTATGAGGAGCGGGATCGCTAATGCAAACGTCACAATTTTGGCCTGTCGTCTGGGGGCTGGGCATTATCGGAGCATTCTGTGTCCTGTTTGGCGTCCTGTGGTTTTGGCAATGGCGGCTACAGAAGCGCCAGGACGACGAGGGCCACCGGGACGAATACCGGGACGATTTGCGCAAGGCGCAGGACGATGATGAGTAGGTCAATCCGCCGAATCTGGGCGTTGACATAACTGAATATCACCCGTCGCACACCACGGGGCCGCATCCTGTACCGTATCATGTGTGTGAAAGGATGGTTGCAAGGAGAAGTATTGGGAAGTTGCCGAACTTTAACAACTGAACGGTTGTTAAAGCCACAATAGGACATTCAATCTATGCCGACTGGCTGGCGCTGTGTCGGCAAACAAAGCCCCGGCTGGTGGAACAATCCAGCCGGGCACCATAAACGAACGCAGGGAGATGACGATTACTCCGTCACCCCCCTGCTCACCATACAGCCGCTGGAGCCCTAAGAAAGGCAGCGGTGCAGGCTGCGCATATCATACAGCTAAGCACCCCCCAGCGGTAATTCAATCGCCTGGAGGGTGCTTTTATTTGCCCTCCACATTCAACAGGGGGCAATATGCAGACAATCAACGATTTGGTGCAGGCATTGCAGGAGTTGAAGGATTTGGAGGCCAGCGGCGTTAAGCTGAAATACCGTCCGGCATTCATCTTGCAACAGGAGATGCACGGCAACACCGTAGACCTGGAGAGCGGCGTTATCTACATCAACGGAGCCAATCAGCGGCGCCAGCCCCCGCACCATTGGCTGGAGGAGGCGCTACCATGAACTTCATTACCGTGACCGTTTTATCCTGCATGGCCGGCATTGCTTTGGGTTGCCTGTTTCAGCGCCACGCCGAAGGCTACCACGTCAAACCAGTTCGGCCAGCGGCGCTGGCGCTGATGGTGTTCATCGGCGTTCTGCGAGGGCGGTGAAACCATGAAGAAATCAGGCGAAGTCAACACCGGGCCGTGGGAAGAAATCGACCTGCTCAAACAGGGTGATTCATGGGTGCCCAACCTGCCCGCAAAGCAACCCAACCCAATGGCCTATCCAATCAGCCACGGTAACGGCCAAACGCTCACAGAGAGCCACCTAGCCGCTCTGGAGAGTCTACGGGAGACGGCTACACCCATCCAGCGGGCAATAGGGCTGGCCATCCGTGCCCTGCCCTGGCTGGTGCCCTGGCTGGTCATCTGCTTTGGTATCCTGTACGTGCTGGATGACCCGTTGGTGCCCTTGCTCGTTTTTGCTGGCCTGACCGCTGGTACGATATGGGCGCTCAATCAGCAGGAGTATCGTCACAGCGCCAGCGGCTTGGAGCGCCACAAAGCAGACCTGGCGCATGACTTGGCAAGCCAGAAGCTGGCCGACGATCACAGCTTGGCAGAGAAGGCGCTGGATGCCTATATCCGCCATTTGGAGCGTGACTGATGATTCGCCAGTTGATTGATGCCTTCGCCGCCCACAATGACCCGGCAAAACTGAGAGCGGTCATCGCCAAGCAGCGCCTTATCATTGACCGATTGCGCAAGGAAAACGCCCAGCTACGCCACGAGAATAGACAGTTGCGGCGCAGGTTGAAGGATACCGAGTTAAATCTATTGCGTAGGGCTGAAACGGACGCCTACCTGATCGGTGCGCTTTACTTTGCCCAGCAGAGTACCAGCCGGCGGGCGTGTGGCGCGTGCGGTATCGGCCCACGGCGTTGGCATCGGGCTATCGCACTACTGAGGGTTGCTCGAATTCACGATGGCCGGCGCATTGACGAGGTAACGCCCGAAGAATTCGAGCGGGCAGTAGTGGTAGGACGCCAGCGGGTAGAGCGTGACGGCCTTGATGTGGTGCGCTGGCGGATGCCTATCTGCTACCGCTAATGGTCTCGGTTGCGGTCTCGGTCGTGGTCTCGCTTATCGACCAGACCGAGACCATATAGGAGAGAGAAAAAAATAAGGGGGGCATGTGTGATGGATAGGGGAGGACAACTATGATCGTCAAAGGACCGTGGAGAATCAACGAGGCGGCGCTATCGCTCAACCTCGGCTTGGTAGTAGTGGCGGCCATTGCGGGTATCGGGCTGGCTGAGGCCCTCGGCTTGGATGACTGGCCGGGCTTCCTGGTGGCCTTGCTGCCTGGACTCTGTTGCACCGGGCCGATTGTGTTCGTTCTGTCAAGCGCATTTGGCTTCAGTTTCGCCAAGCGAAAGGTTTACCGTGTTGCTTCGGAGGATTAAACTATGGCAGATGGACCATTCGGATTCTACACTGTGCCTACCCCGTCCAAACCGAAGCCTAGCAGACCGCCCTGGCTGCAATACCTGCTAGGCTACATCGTGCCAGGGCTGATGTTTTTCGCCGTCATGCAGGTTATTGCGTGGCTGCTGGCGTGGTTCACGTAGAGACAATTTTCCAACTGGTCAGTATAATGGAATTAGGACAGTCAGTCGTTCAACAGGAGGATACACCGATGAACATTGTTTTTGAGCAGGAATCACAAGTCTATTCGGGTAGAAAGAATCGGGTCGCAGAAATGGACGGCAAATTTTGGCCGCATCGTCTAACAGTGCAGAGCGGACAAGTCGAATGGGGGTCAACCGTTGCGCCCAATACTGAGGCGGGAGTCAAGTATGCCTCGGAGTCGTTCGGGTCGCTGGGTGCAGCCAAGCGTGCGCTACAGAGCGCAGGGTATTAATCAACCCGGCCCGGCCTCACACGCCGGGCTTTTCGTCCCCCTCGCCTTCCATCAACTGCGCCAGCAAGTCGGCTTGCCCTTGCAGACTTGCCATCTTCAGCCGGACGGCGCCGATTTCCGCCTGCACTTCCACAATTTGACGCTCCAAAGCCAGCCGCCGATAGTCTAGGCTGGCGCCCTCTTGGTTGATACTCTCCAATAGTCTAGCCAATTGCGCTTTGCTCATAGTCCCCTATGTAATGAAGTACATGATGCAGAAACTTACCACATCGCCCGCCGCCGGCGTCCAGTTCTGCGTCGTGACATCGCCATCGGTTTCAATGTCCACCCGTCTGGCCGTGGTTGTGCCGCCGGTCAGAACCATAGCATGGGCTATCTGCCGGGTTGTGGGCCTGTAGGCGGCCGAGAGCGTGGCTATGGTGGTGGCTGGCGTGCCACTGCCGTCAATGATACCTGTCACCCAAACGAGGTTAGCGAACCGATAGCTGGTCAGGGTAACGTCGCCACCGCCATGTGCTGCCCATCCGCTGCCCAGGCTTGGCGCATTACTGGATAGCCTTAGTTCGCCACTGAGCGCCATCCCGCCGTCACTGTCAAGCGCCAGCGATACGCCGCCTATGCCGGTACTGTCCCTGGCCTGCAAATAGATGAAACTATTCGGGTAGGCGGTCGTGCCCTGTGCAATAATGGTGGCGTCTTTCGAGAAAAACACGCCATTGCTGCGAGCCTGGATAGACAGCATCGGATCGCCTGTGCGGACGCTCAAATCTTCCCACCAGTTGATTTGACGACTCATCGCCCCGCCGCCTGCGCTATCACCCTGCAAATCAATACCGTCATCGTCGAGAATCACATCTTCGTCGTCGCCAGAGAGCAGGCTGAAGCGTCCTATGCCTGACACGTTGCGCAGCCGAAAGCCGCTAAAGTTCGTTCCCAGCGTGCCGGTGCCCTGCCTGATTTCCCCTGATGAGCCGATGGTCATCACGCCGGCAAAGTAGCTGTTGCCACTATTGTCGAAGATGATTTTCTTCGTGATATTGTTTCTTAAACTCAACTCCCCGGCGCTTTCATCCCACAGCAAAGACGCCTTGCCCACTCCCACCGCCCCGATGCGCAGGTCGCCAGCCGAGCCGAAAAAGCGTAGGCTTGCATCGTCCAGGTCGGCCAGGTCCACACCTAGCTGCATGGAGCCGTCGCCGCTGTCAATGTGGACGGTATGCGTACTGCCGTTGTAGCCGTCAATGTCGGCGCCACGCAGGAGCAGCCCAGCCCCTGACGCCTTGATATACTGCCCAGCGGCGCCGCCTCGAGCATACATACCATACTCACCAGTAAAGCCAATGCCGGTTAGGTTGCCAGTGCGCACCATCACCGTCTGCCCGGTCGATGGGTGCGTTGTCCAGGTGACGATTTGACTGTACGGGCTATTGACAGCGTAGAGCCCATCAATGGCATTGACTTCGTAAAACCCATTCCCCGTTGTGCCGTAGTCCAGCACAATGGCGTCTTTGTTGATGACAGCGCCTGCCGTCATTGCCCCAGCGTTGGGCGCTGATGAGCGGGTAAATGTCCAACTCTGCTCACCGTTTGCCAGGTCGGTGTAGCTGGTGGCCACGCCCCATGCGTTGGTAATACTCAGGCTGCCACTCGCCCGGCTGAACTGGCGCAGGCGAATGATGTCACCCGACTGAAACACGGACATATTAGCGGCGCTTGGCAAATCCTTGACATACAGGGTAGCCGCTGCGCCCGCCGCTGGCACGGTGAAGTCTCGGCTAAGGATAGAAACAGACTTGCTGATAATCTGCCCACCCGCAAGCGCTTGCTCCAGGTCAGCAATGAACGCTTTGGCGTGTAGCTCGTCGGTGTAGATGTACCTGAAATCGCCTGCGCCCGCATAGGTGATTTTCCACCCGCTGACCTGGCTGGCGTAGTCATCACTACCTACACCGACCGCTGACATAAAATCAAGCGAGTCGGTATCCAACGACATTTTGTCTATGTTGTTATTGCGGAAGTAAATGCTTTGCCCTGTGGCGGCGTTGAGGAACGTTTGCCCGCTGCCACTGCCCAGCAGCATGTAATTCCCTGTCCCACTCCCCAGCGTCCTATGGCGCAGCCCCACGAAGCCGCCATAGGACTGGTTGCTGATAACTAGCTTGCCAAGTGAATAGGGCAGGTCATCGTCGTCACTGGTGATGGTGAAAGCGTTCATGTCAAGGTCGGAATTTGCCGACTTGCGCATCATTACCGACTCAAGTTGACCGCCCACATACTGCGCATTCAGCCCTGTGACGAGCTGCCCGCTGGCATTGGCGCCGATGATAAACGGTGAATTCGTCGTGGTTGGGTTGAACGTATGGCGGGCCGTGACGTTGCGGCTATTCTGGACGTGCATATACTGGCTGTGGTCATCAGCGTTGGTCAGATTGGTGAGTGCCGAGTGTGGCCGGGTGGCAATATCGGAGAGTGACGACCCGGCCTTGTTGACTCTGTTCCAATCCAAATTGCCGGTATGGTAGGCGCCGCCCAGGTCATGCGCCACCAGCCCCCCGCCTCCCGTTATGGTGGTGGTGGAACTGCCGACCAACTGGCGGATAGTGGGCACACGAGCAATAGCCCGCTCGATGTCCTTGAGCCAGATAGGTCTAAGTTTGGCGGCGTCTTGCTGCGGAGTCGTCATTCTCTAAAGTTCACCCATAGTTCACCCATAGTTCACCCATGATTCACCTGAGGCAACAAGGGGGGGGGTGAAGTTTAAACTTCACCTTTTGGGCTAAACTTCACCCCAAGTTCACCCCTAAAGTTCACCCCTGATTTCCCCCTGATTCACCCCATCGACTCCCACACATTCTTCTCACCCTGCCAGGTCGGGCGAATCTCTCCGCTCTCACAGTCGTACTCGGCCTCCTCCAAAAACTTGGGAGAGAACGGGTATGCGGAAGCTATCACAGGCGGTAGTCCGTCCATCCAAATCCACTCACCCACCGGAAGGATACCCGGCTCCAATGCGCTGCCATTATTCCAGAATCGGAATTCGCCGTCCCTGGTGTAGTAGTAATTTTTGGCCGTGTTGATGGGTGCCTCAGTGATGCGCAAATAGCGGTCAGCCGTGCAGACGGCAATGATGCGCCGCCCGGCTGCCGTGCGCCCTGCCTCAAGCAGCCCCATTAGCTCATCGTAAGCGTAGGTGGTGCCGTCCCTGTACTGATTGCTGCTGGTCACGGTCGTGACTCGAATGTCCGTCTGTCCGACAAGCTGCCCGACCACATCCACCAGTGTGGCGATTTGCTTGGTAGTCTCCACGGCGCCCAACATGCGGAAGATGAGATCAGCCTGCGGCGTGCGGGCTATCCAGCCGGTTCCGTCCCACACCAACAGGTTGCCCCGTGTGTAGCCCTGGTCCTCATCCACCTCCACCACGTAATAGTTGCCAGGGTCATGGGCGCCCGTGCGCTGAAGATGAATCCAGAAATAGACGCCGGGCTGGAAGGTGCGGGTATTGGAGAGCTTGAACAGTTCAGTATTCCCGGCCTGGTCGCTAACGTCCGTTCCGGCAATGTCCACCGTCTCCAGCACTGTGCCAGGGGTGCCGCCATTGTCGGCCATGAACAGCAGGCGGATACTGTCAGACGGGCTGTTGACTCTGCGGATGGGTATTTCAATAGCATCAACCGTCCAGGCGCTGCCGGTGCCGTTCAGTACCCGCTGCGCCACCCGTGTGCCGACTGTGGTAATCGTGATGCTGTTCAGCGGAAACTCCCGCACAAGCGAGTCGCCAACCATGATGTAGTTGCCACGATAGAGGATGCTACCTACCGGCGGCGTTTCGCTAACGATGGTTTTGTTGATGACGACAACGGCATTTTCGCCGGTTTCACGGATGCGGAAGAAGCCCCGATTGCCTGGATTGAGCGGCACATTGTTAATCCGAATGTAATCGTCGGTCTCCAAAAGTGAGTCAATGTCAATGTCGTCGGCGTCAAGGTCGGTGGGCGTCGGGTTGCTTTTTATATCGTCGTTCGGGTCGAAATTCCACCCGGCAACGTTCATATCCTGAGCAATCGGCGGGCGGCTGTCCACCGAGGAAATGGTAAATGTACCATTATTGTCCCCCGCCCTAGCATTGCTTATCCGTACCTGGCTACCGCTCACAAAGTTGGTGAATTCGCCATCAATTGCGCTAATCTTACCGGACGGGACGAAGCCTATCCGACTGGACGTGAAGCCCTGTCCAATTAGCTGGTCAGCGCCCCCGCCATCTGGTTGATTCGCCTCCAGGCCCGCTAATTGGCTATAAAGCCGCCACTCAAAAGAGTGGATATCACCGGCCAGGTAGAGCGTAGCGGAAAGCTCTTTGCCCCTACTCGAACCGGAACGGGTGACTGGCACAGGCTTGGCGACTTGCGTCAAGATGTTGTCACGGTAAGCCGCCGCCATCTCTGGCGATGCGTTGACTTCCTGAGTGACTTCTTTCTCTTTGATGAAACCAATCGCATCTATTGCGGCCTGGTTGAATGCCCAAGTGGTTGTGCCGCTGGTAGGCACGCCAAATACTTCGTAGGTGTAGGCCACTCGCACCCGGTTGAACATCTCCTTAATCGAGAGTCCGTAACTGTTTACGCCGTCATTGACGAACACCTCCTCGACAAAGCCCCACCAGACCCGGCGTTGATTGCGGTTGCGAATCTCTATGCGCTTGGCAAGCCAATGCAGTGTCGACCAGACATCCGGCCCCGTGATTTCTACTTCCGCCAGGTGCGGCCCGCCGGTGACGTTCCAACTAAAATTTTTGACCTTGACCACCATGTTGGTGGTGATCAGGGTCAGGTCATCTAGTTGGATGTAAAAGTCGTTATTCGTCATCAATCGCTTTTCGTAGGGGGTAGTAGGTAGTAGGTAGACAGTAGTAGGGGGTTGCTTCGCCACGTTGAAATTTGATTGTCAACATGATACAGTTCCCCTTCTACTGTCTACCGTCTACTGTCTACCCCTTTTCAGATGCACTCCAGGTAGCAAACATTGTCCTGGTCGGGCAGGCTTACAATGGCGTAGCGCGCATTGTCAATCGTCAGCACGAACGACCCGCCGCCAGCCCTGGCAATATCCCGATGCGCCGTCAGTTCCCAATAGCCCGATGCGTCTGTGACGGCCTGCTGGGTAGCGGTGTCAATCGTTTCAGCCAGCCCCTGCGCAAAAGAGAATGGGTTGTCAATGCCGAGCGTGACTACAGCCCCGGCGTGTGGCACGCCCCAGGCCTTGTCCTGAATGCCCCAGATGACGATTTTGTCATTCGTATCTGGCAGCGATGGCTTTACGGTCACAGCCTCAGCTGCTACCAGTTCAACGCCGCCAATAGTGGCCGTCACCCGATAGCGGATGACATGGCGAGTACCGTAAGTGACTCCGGTATCGAGATAGGTTTCGTGCATTTTATAGACCACTGTACCGGCGGCGTGGTCCTGTTTGATGGTGTTGTGCTGCCCGCCCAGACTGGTGGCGAAGGTAGCGCCGGTCAAGCCGCCAAACAGAAAAGTCTCTCGCCCGATTTTCCCGTAATTCCCATTGGCGAAGCCGGTTGCAGAGACCAGCGGAACAGACGTTGCCCCGGCCAGGATATTCTCTGCTAGCGTCGTGTTGACCGGCGCATAGGGGCTGGTGGCGGCCTGTGTAACAGGTGTTCCGGTGAAATCGTTGGGCGTCGTCTTGTCAGAATATATTTTGTAATTCGTGCCGGAAATGGCTTGACTATGGCCCTTCCAGCGAATCCGATTGTCGGTCACGGTGTTACTCCTGCGAATAGCGGGCTTTCGCTGTAATCCTCAACCCGGCCCGATAACTGCTTGGGTAGCCCTGCGACGGCTCTGGCTGCGTCCGCAATGCGTTTGTGGGCGATGGCGAAGTAACGTGCATCCTTTTCGATGCCAACAAAATGAATACCGCTCTGGATTGTCGCTATACCCACAGAGCCAGAACCCATATATGGGTCAATGATGGTTTGCGGGTGTCCAGCCTGTTCGATGCACCAGCGCATCAAGGCGACGGGCTTTTGTGTTGGATGGACTCGCCTGCAGTCACGTTCGGACGCCCGCAACATGCCATTCCACATATGGCGAAAGATGCGAACAGCCTTGTCAAGATTCGTCCAAGCCAGTTCGCAATCGGCAAAATCGCCACTATTTAGCTTGTCCCATACAAGCCAGCATTTTGACGGTGGAAGGTCAAAGTAATTGCCACCAAAGATAATTTGCTTCTGAGATATGCGCCGGATATGCTCTATGGCTACAGGTGAGGCCGGTTCACTGTCCCAACTGAACGCACCATAATCAATGGGCGTCGCGAGGTTCACTCGCGACGCAACTCGTGCTGCTGATTCGCCTATGCCATAGGGCGGATCGGTCAAAGCAAGGTCAAATTGCCGATCCCGAAAGGTCGGCAACACGTTGAGACAATCGCCCTGATATAGCGTATAGCCCTCACCCTGTATCACGGGACCACCTCCGCACTTGCTAGGACATCGTTGTACGGCTGCAACGGTTCAGGAATGGCGCTTGCCAGCACCAGCGACGTAACCGGCAATGTGGCGTCCGGTGGGTCACTGATTACCACGTAATCGGACTTGACAAGCGTGCTGGTGGCCGTGCCGTCGCTGACCGTCAGGGTCACGCTGTAGCTGCCGGCTGTGGTGTACTCGTGGGTAGGATTGGTGCTGGTGCTGGTGGACCCGTCGCCAAAATCCCAAGCCCGGCTGGTAATCGTCGTGCCGTCTGCTGTTGACGCATCGGTGAAGGCCACGGTGACCGGGCGAATACCTGTCAACGGCGTGCCGCTGAATGCAGCCGTCGCGGTGGCTACGAACGGCTGCCCGATGGCGACCAAAATCCACTTATTAGCCGAGCCGGTCACAGTCGAATGATTGAGTTGCAGATTGTTGCCGGATGCGCCGACCACCGTCGCTATGTGGCCTGCCGAGCCATCGTGCTTGTCCAGGTTGACAAACCTGTCATCCGACCTTGACTGCGTGTTGGTCGTGGCCGCTGCATCCTCATCGGCTATTGAGGCTGAAAATTGCAGGGTGCCATCCCACGACCCGGCTGCATAAGCGCCCGCCAACCCGGTAGAATCTGCGGTGTTGACAGCCGTCAACGTGCTGGCGATTACATCGGCGCTGCCGGGCTCGAAGCCAACGGCGTAGTCATAGGCGCTATTGGTCGCTGTGGGTGTGGTGATGACGCCTGAATAGACCTCCTGGTCGAACAGGAGGCAGAACACAAAGCCTTCGGCGTCAGTCTGGGTATGATTGGCGACCTTCGTGTTAATGCGAAAATCAGTGCTGCCCATGTCGCTGATTTGCAGCCCGTTGGTCAGCGCCGCCGCCCCGTCAGTCGCCTCGATGCCTACATAGTCATTGCGCAGATGAGCAACCACCTCGCTTGGTGCGGAGGTAGTGCGTTCCCCGATGTACATACACTGCTGAGTGATGGTTGCCCCGTCATAGGTGGCGAAGCCGTGCGAGATACGCACGCCGCCCGTGGTGGCCGGGATTGCTCGGTTGAACGTGACAACCTCGATATAATTTGGAGTGAAGCCAGGGGTAACGGTGGTGTAGGTATTTACGGTCTGCTGAATGGCGAATGTGCTGAAATAGGCGTTTGTCGCCATAAATGCCGTAATCGTCACCAGGAATCCGGCGGAAAAGGCGTCGGTGATATTGATGGTCACGCCGTTGGCATCGCCAGACACAAAGGACGCCTGGCCGTCAATTGCCGTACTGGTCGGGTTGTTGAGCATCAGACAGCCATCTGTGATGGTGCGTCCGCTGGTGGCGCTGGTGGCCTGTCCGTGCCTGCTACGGGTGGACCAGGCGTGCTGTACAATCGTTCCCCCGTTGTCCCAGGCCCATCCACGCCCGATGACGGCGTTATCCGTTGCGTTGTCGTCTGCGGTGGCTTCAGTAATCGTGAAGCGCCAGGCGATAGGCTGGCCGGTCAATGGCGTGGCGAAGGTAAAGGTCTGGTTGCCGGTAGTTGTAATCAGCGCCCCCCGCACAGACGCCCGCCCGCCCGGTCCGCCCGCTGTCGGTGGGGGCGGCGTGCCCCCGCCGTCTGCCTCCAGGTAATTGAGTGCCCCTATGTCGGGTGTGGCGCTGGCGACCTGGCCGGGGAATACGTGATAAATCGGCTCTAGGTTGCCCCAGGTGGCCGTAGCGTTGATTGTGAGCGTATTGGTGGCATAGTTGACCGCCGTGATGGTGCGTTCCTGGCCGTTGAAGAATATGCGCTGGTCGTCCTGGTAATCGTCTCGCCCGTAGTTGGTGGCAAACCAGTTGGCATCCTCGACGGGCACGGCTGTGCCTGAGCCTGCGCCGCCTGTGATGCGGCATAGATAGCCGCCTGTGCCCTTCGCCGGGCTGTCATCCGCTATCCCGAAATCGTAATCATCTGGGTCGCCGGTTGGGTAGGCCGTCACGCTCACGAACTTGATGGCGTTGTGCCGGGCTGTCGGGGTTGCCCCGCCCACGTAGATACTGTGACCGTCCTTGCCATAGCGCCAGTTGTTTGCTGCTAATCGACCCTGCCATGCCGCCAGCGTCGTGTAGGTGTTGCCCGATGTGGCATCACTCCATGCACCGCTGGCGTACAGGTTGTAATCAAGGTCGCATTCGTTACCGGGCTGGTTCTGACCGGCGAACAGTTCAGCATCTGCGGCGTTGCCTGCGAAAATGTTGTTACGCACGCCAAGCGCCGGGTTGGAACTGCGGGCCTGCCCGATGCCTACGCCCTTCGCCAGCGGTTCCGGTGTACCTTCCCAGGTGCGGCGCATGTTGAGGATCGTGTTATTGTGAAATTTCCAGCCGATGCGGGTAGATGGCCCGCTCTGGCAATCGTAGAAGATATTGTTGCGGAAGATCACCGGCGCTTCGCTGTTGGTGTTGGCCCCGGCATTGATGCAGCCAGGGCTGCCGGTGTTTTGGCCTAGCGTCGGGTGAAAGCCGTCATTGCTGCCGGCCATGCCGTGCAGAATGTTACCCTCGATAACCACATGCTTGGTGGACTTCATATCGAAGCCGCCCTCGCCATTGAAAAATATTTCGTTGTACAGCAGCAGCGTGCCCTGGTTGCTGTCGTCCGCCGCTTTCTGCGCATCCGTCAAGCCGTTTGGCGGGATGAACTGTAAGCCGTCCTCTCTGCCGCTCAAGCCGAAACGGTTGCGATAGATGACGATGCCACGGATGACGCCTGCACTGGAGCCAATGACGCAGCCGCTTTGAACGGTGTATTCGGTCAGGCAATTTTTGACCGTCGCCCTCATACACTGGTCGTTGAGGTTAATCCCTTTGCAGATGCCCCGAACGGTACAGCTATCGACCGTGCAATCGGTGGCGTCCGTGATCGTGATGCCAAATTCCTGCCATACGGATGCAGCCAATACCGATAGGTCGGTTGAGTAGTCACGATGGACCGTCAGGTTGAGAATGGTGACGAATTCGCTGTCGACGCCTGTGACGGCGACCAGCGAGAAACGGTGATTTCCCCCCGGTGCGGCGTGGCCATAGGAGACGGTGATTCCGTCGCCAAATGTGATGTATTTCGTACCGTTTGGCATCACGATAATGCCCGTCTGCGTGCTGATACCCTCGATGGTCGGGCTGTAACCCGTATCAGCCTCGATTGTGATCGGGTTGCCAGCGGTGCCGCTGACGCCAAAGACAACCCGTTCCGTGTAGGTGGTGCCACGCAGCCGGATAATGTCACCGGGCGCTGTGGCCGATGCGCCGCCCACTGCATAGCCAAGCGTGTTCCACGGTGCGCCAGTGCCCCCTGCGCCGGTGTTGGCGCCTGTCCCTGGGTGGACGTATCTAATCGTCATACGGTGAGCCTCCGTGGACGGTAGAGGACTCTCACCTTGTACTCTTTTCTAGGCAGCGCATCGGCCCCGCCGTTGAACAGGAAAAATAGGCGCTGGGAGAAATACTGATCGGGATAGAGCATGATTGGCTGCCCCTTGCCCTGTACGGTCATATCCTCCAGTGTGCTGTAGAGTTGATAGCTAATCCCTCTAGGCCCGTCATCTACGATGAACCGCCCCGGCGCCAAAACTTGCTTGAGGTTGTAAAGTGTGCGCACATTGCCGACCAGCATCATTATGTAGTCCAGTTCAATCAGCGCCGTGGCTGTCGAGCGAAAATCTATTTGCAGGCGCAGGGCGTCCATACTGTTGGAGCCCGAAGACGGGAACGTAATGGCGCCGATGTCCTGAAGCTGCTCAGTAGCCAAGACTCGTACCTCGCTGTCGTAGCTGGCCGCCACGCCTGCCGTGCCGTCATTCGCCTTGAGGCTGGCGTTCATAAAGAGCGCCCCACCCTGGATAAAGGCGTGGCGAGTGAACAGCCGCACGGTGCGCCCGGCGATGAGGCTTGTGGTTTGATAGGGGATAATCCACTGCTTGCTGATGGACTGAGCGCCGGAAAAGTTGAGATCAAGCGTGGCGTCGCCGCTGGAAGCGCCCCGAACGGTGCCGGTGCTAGAAAGTGCATCCTCACCCTCAAGCACGGTTGTTAGTGAAGTAGGATAGCGGACGGCCCCGCTGGAGGCGATGTAGATGTCTCGCAATGGGTCTTGTGCCTCATTGCTGCCGGTGGTGGCCGCAATCATAATCTTGGCTGGTGTAGGTAGTACGCCGCCTATTTGACTGACGCCTATTTCTACCCAATTGCCACCCATCACACCGTTGGCAATGCCCCGCCGATTCTGGACAAGTCGCCCGCCCGTCACGATGGCCGACTGCGTTTGACTGGACAATGGAATCTCGAATTCGCCGCCCTCCCAGAAGTAGCGCCGGGTAAACGTGATACGGTTGATGAGCTTGCGCTGCCCCCAGGTTTGGAGCGCCCCGTCAGCCAGGTTCACAGCGCCGCCTAATATCTCGCTGCGCCATACGTAATCTGTTTCACCGTCTAGGCTGATAATGATGAAAATGCGGTCGCCTGTGCCCCTGGCCTGCCTCTCCGCTGCGAGTGCCATCCACCGCTGGATGGCGTTGACGTCGGTTTGTACTTCTAGCGTGCTGGATGTTGAAATGAAGGTCAGTTCAATGGTTTCGGTGACGTCGTTGTAGCTGCCGTCTTGCTTCAGCGTGGGCGCCTGCGGCGTGTAGGATTGCACATTGGTGCGCCAGGCCAATAGGTTAATCTCTATCCATTCTGTTTCTGAGATGTAGCGGCGGAAGCCAAGCCTATGTGCCATTGCGCTGCGCTCCAGTAGACGGTAGCAGGTAGACGGTAGACAGGGAACAGCCACGCCGCAAACAATCTGGTTTCAACGCGGCGAAGCCCCCCCTACTACTGTCTACCGTTCTACCGTCTACCCTTGTCATTAGCGCACCTTCCGCCGTTGAATGTCGGCTATGCGGTAGGCGAGGCTTTCCACGTCGATGGGGCTGGCTACTGTGGCGTAGACGATGACAGGTGGCCCGCTGGCGCTCGCCATCGCCATTGATTGCTGGTTGGTGTAAACCTGGCTGCCACGAGGTAGGTTGACAAGTTCCGGCCCACGTTCACCTACCCAAGTCATACCACCCCGCCAATTGCTTGTGCCGGTGGCGTTGCCGGCGGCCTTTCTGTATATATCGGCATCGGTTACTTTCTCGCCGCCGGCGCCGCTACCGGCGCTGAGTGCAGCGATCAGGCTGCTCACCCAGCCCGGCATGGACATATCCGGCCAATCCCAACTGCTCAAGCCGCCTAAATCTTTTGGCCAGTGCCAGCCCGTCAAGCCGCCCAAATCCTTTGGCCAGCCCCAGCCCAGCAGGTCGGACGGCGACGGAAAAGCCCATTCCAAGAGTGCGGCGGGTGACGGGAATTGCCAGTTGAGGAGCGAAGTTACCCAACTTGGCGTGGTAACAATGTCACGGGCCGGGTCTTCTTTGTTGAGTCCTGCGAGGTTGGGCCGGTTGAAGCCGAGGGTTAAGCCAGCAAACAGGTCGTTGAAAAATTGTTGGGCCGGCTTGCCCATGATCGTAAAGGTCGTGACATTCGCCCCCACATCGTAGATATAGCCGAATGCCCCCCAGAAGATTCTGTTGTACAGCACCTGGGCGCCTACATCGTATTTGTATGACCACGCCCCCCAGACGACGCTTTGTTCTAGGACATTTGCACCTACATCGTATTTCCAGGTCCAACCGCCCCAAGCGACATCCAGGGATGTCTGTACCTTCGCCCCGGCGTCGTAGGTGTGTTTGTAGGCTCCCCACCATACACTCTCTGCCGTCTCCACCTTCGCCCCGGCATCGTAGGTGTGGTGCCAAAAGCCCCACCCTACACCCGTTTCGGAAATTTTTGACTCGGCATCGTAGGTATGTGTCCATCCGCCCCATAGCACGCTCTGCGCCGTAAACATTTTTGCTTTGGTGCTGTACGTGGCGGTGTAGAAACCTTCCCCAAAATCAACGTCGATAATGCCGGTAGTTGATTCGTAGTAGCCGTGAAAGTGAGGTTCGTCCCAAAATACATGCTTGATGCCCGTTACTGAGTCGTAGGAAAATGCGACCCGGCTTTCCGGTCCAAGTTTTCCCGTCCAATCAATATTCAAAATGCCGGCGTTGGCATTGTAAACAAAGCTGCCGTTGCCTAGCTTTTCGCTTTTCCAGTAGACCCACGTAATGGCGGTTGTGGCATTATAGAGATAGCTGAGGTTGCCGACGCTGCCGGTCCAGTCTATACGGGTGATCTGGGCTAATTTGTTGTAGGTGTAGTCGATGTTGCCGACCTGGGTCGTCCAATCAACATGGGTGATTACGGCGTTAAACTTAACCGTTCCGCCAGTCACAGCCCCCAACGCAGCAACAGCCCCCTGTATGCCTCCACCAACATTATCAAACGTGGTTTTGGCATCGCTGAACGCCTTGACCACCCCCTGAAGGGCTGGCGGGAATAGGGCTATTTTCCCCCTGGCTAGATCAGAATCAACGCCGGCCTTAGATACGGCGTCTTTGTAGCTAAGAAACGCCTCGGCTGTTCTATCTAGGAAACTGATAGCATTTCGTAATGGCTCAGGAAAGCGCCCGATGGCCGTTTGCGCCTCAATCGAGCCGAAGCGGGTTTTGCTTACGGCGTCTCTGTACTTGAGAAAGCCGTCAACCAGCTGCCCGACTGATTGCGCCGCCGGCTGGATAAATTGAGGTAGATTTTTCAGGAAATCGTTATATGAGTCACCATCAACAACCACATAGCGCAGGTATTGGCTGAAGTTGTACAGCCCGTCCGTGATGCTGTCCCAATTGAGCGCAACCAATGCTGCTATACCAGCAACCACCAGCCCCACAGGGCCGACCATCACAGCGAATGCTGGACCCAACGGTGCCAGCACGGTCAACAGTGTGCCAAACGCTATGAGTAGCGGCCCGGCTGCAGCCGCCACGCCTGCTATAATCAATCCCATCTTGAATAGGGCCGGGTTGGACTTAGCTAGGCCGATAATGGCGTTCTTGGCCTTTTCGAGAAAGCCGATAAACTTTAGCAGCCCGCCTTTTAGGTCAAAGCCCTCGATAATCGCTTTGCCAATCTCGGTCATGGTCAGGCCGACGTTATCACTCATCGTAGACAGTAGGCCGCTAAATGTTCCGCTCTGCGCCTCCATCAACCCGCTGAACTGACCGCCCTTTTCGGTCAATGAGTCCAGCGCCTTGTTGAAGTCGTCAAAGCTGATTTTGCCCTCGCTGGCCATGTCCTTGATGGAGCTTTCAGCCACGCCCATCGTTTTGGCAAGGGCCGCAATGATGGGCACGCCACGACTGGCAAGCTGGTTGAGGTCGCCCGTCATCAGCTTACCCTGCGCCCGGTTGGTGCCGAATAGGTAGGCCATGTCACCGAGCGGGATGTTGAGTCCGGCTGAGATGTCGCCTAGTTTGGTTAGGGTGGGGATAATGTCGTCAGCCGAGACGCCAAAAGCAAGCAACTGCTTGCCCGCATTGGCGATCTCTGGCGTCTCGAATGGGGTGGTTGCGGCGAATTTGGAGAGCTGGGCGATTAGGGTCTGCGCCTTCTCTGCGCTCCCCAACATGGTGGTAAAAGAGACTTCCAACTGTTCAGCGTCCGCTGCGCCCTTGATAGCGGCGGCGGCAAAACCCAGGATAGGCAGGGTCACACCGGCGGTAAGGCCAGCGCCCAAACGTTGCGCAGACTCCCCGGCGCTTTTCATACCGGCGCTGATTTTGGAGCCCAGACTAGAGGCGGCGGATTCGGCGTTCTTGAAACCGGCTGCCATGCTGTCGCCCATGCGACCGGCGGCGTCTCCGGCGCTTTTCATGTCGCCCTTGAGCCCGTCCAGCATGTCGGCGGCGCCCTTGTCTTTCCCTTCAACTTCCAGGCGAAGTGTATATGTCTGCGCCATGATTAGCCCTTCGGAAAGCCGCCTTTAGGTTGTTTCGTTTTCGCTCTCTCTTGGCGCATGACTACCCACCTATCCCACCACTCTTGCGTGGCTTGTTCTTCCACCTGCCAGGGTGGAATATGCCATTCCTCGGCTGCTTCCATTACCGCCACCCAGAACGGCGCTTCGTTGCTGTGGCCTTTCAGCCAGTCACGAACTAAGCGCCGTTCGTAGGGGGCACGGTACTTTTGTCACCCCGCATGGCGGTCATAACGTTATCGAAATCTTCTTCGGATAGGTCCAGTAGCGCCTCACGTGGGTCAACACCGTCAGGTACAGTCACCTCGCATTCTTTCAGCATCAGGTCGAGCATTTCATCAAATGCGGCCAGATTCGGCCCTTTGCTGAGAACTTCTTGAATGCGGACGACTTCACGCTGACGGCGTGCCCAGCCCGGTTTACTCTTGGGCGGCGGCTTAATCGTGATAATCGGATTTGTCATGTCAGGGTCGCCACGGCATTGGTCAAAACAGCCTTAAACCAGTTGGCAAAGGTCGTGTGATAGGTGCTTTGCAGCTTGACGTTCACCGTCACCACGCCGTCATCATCGTCAAAAATGTTGACATCATCTACCACCGTTCCGGCGAATTGCAGCTTGAGCGTTCTGGCTGCCGTGTCGGTGGCGGTCATCTGCACCTGGCGTTGAGTCAGCCCGCCGACAATGGCGTCAACATCGGCTTTGGTGGTGCTGTTGAACTCCAGCCCCAACTCAAGCGTACCCTCCCACGGATTCTCGATGTACTGGTCAGCCGAGAGCGTGCCGAAACAGGGTCTACTCTGACGGTCGGGTGTAATGACGAACTCGGCAAAGCGAATGTAGCAGTCATCCAGGGCTGTGGTGCCCATCGTGCCGGTCCAGGCATCCCATTTGAAGCCGCTCAGGTGCTGGCTCATAATCGGGTTTACGGCGGGGATGGCAAGCGCTTCCAGCGTATCGGCCTGGAGTTTCACGCCGATCAGGTCGCCGCTGATTTGGAGTTGGCTGCGCTGCTCGAATCGCATGGTGAAGCTTTGGAGCAGGGCGCCGACCAACTGATAAGCGCCTACTGCGCTGGTGCCTTTAACCAGGCTGAGAATGCGAGGTGTGGGCGCTGTGGTGACGGGAACGGCGTAGGAGCGGATAAAGGCGCCGGTAGGTGTGGCCTGACCCAGCAGGTTGTCCAGCCAGTAGGCTAGATGTTCGTAGCTGCCCCAGCCCGACATAGAGCCAGCCCCGGAGATGCCCTTCATAACGGCCTGTGAGCCACCAGCCATGCCGGTGGTCATGTCCATCAACACCTCAACCTCGTTGGCTGGGTTGAGCGTCAATTCCTCAATACCACGCAACGAAACGGTTGGCGTGACGGCTGTCGTATAGTCCACTTGCGTGCCCGCCTGGGCACGTACCTCTGATGTCATTGCGAGAGGCATTAGTGTCAGCCCCCTTTCGCCGGAGCAGCAGCCGCCGGCACTTCGACAATCTCAGTAACAGGCGTTAAAGGCCCGGCTGCCCCCGTTTCGGTTTTGCGGGTCTGAGCCTCTGCCGCCTCTGCCACCTTGTCGGGGTGCGTGTCGATGTGACCCTCTGGCCGCTTGCCTGTGAACATCTTGGCATCATGCAGCGCCTGTCGGGTCGTTTCGTCTAACGCCTCCCACTCTGGATTCGATAGGTCTCGCATCGGGACGCCGATCATGTAATGCGATCCGTCCCCTATAAAAAAGTGCATGGTTATTGCCCTCTCACCTGTACGGTGATGCTAATAACTTCCCGGCAATACTCAACGCCGCCGATTTCCACACCTTCCATGCGTGTTGGTTCCTCAGCGTAACTAATTGAGTGGCCGGACTGATTGAGCGTATGGTTAGGGTCGGCCACGACCGCAGCAATGGCCGATTCTATGGCGTCTATGGCGTCCTCTGCGTCGGCTTTCGTCCACCCGCTGGTACTGTCAGCGTACAGCACATAGACATCGGCATAGAGCGTTATATCCACATCCTCACAGCCGTACACCCGCCTACGCTGAATCGGCCCGCTGTACACCATAACGACCGGGTTGTAGGTGCTAATATCGCCAATCTGATAGTCGTAGACCGCCTCAACGGGCTTGCCGCTCCCCACCAATGCGGTGTTCAGCAGCGCGGCGAACGCTTTGCGAATCGGGTCACGGGAAACGCTCATAAGCGGTATCCAGTAGTCGCCCAGAGGGCACCCGGACAGTAGACAGGGAGGGCTTCGCCGTGGCGAAGATGGCTCCAACGAATTCCCCTACTACCGTCTACTGTATGCCGTCTACTCATCGTGGCAGCGCCCCTCTCAGACGCACGAAACCGGCCTGTGCTGCACGTTGGCCTGCTTCGGCTAGTGTTCGGGCATAGAACGCATGTGAGCCGCCCCTGGCGTGTTCGTAGGGGCCGTAGACGCTCGGCCTGCCCCCATCACTGCGCACCGCTGACGGGCTGATGTAGATGGCCCCCATGCGCCCCCGTAGCTCGATGTGATGGCTTGCTCTGAGTGCGCCGGAATCGACGTGCGTTATCGAGACGGCGTAGCGATGCAGGTAGATGGTTGCTTCTTTGACCGCATCGCCAAATGCGCCGTTAGGCCGGAAAGCTGCCGCCGTGCGCAACATGCCGTCCTGCGCCTCTTGGATGCCTCGAATGCGGGCGCTCATCGTTTTAACTCCTCTAGGATGAGCGCATAGAACACGTCGCCGCCGTCCACGTAGGTCTGCATCAACTCGTTTGGCGTGTTGAGTGCAAGGCGTTGGCGAATCTCAGGGTCCACCGGGTCTATCGGCGTCGATTTGAGCGCCGTTAGGTTGACGGTAGGTGCGCCTCGTTTGCCGCCGCTCATCCCCGGCGCCCGCTTGGTGCTGGCGGTCACGGTGCAGAACCTGCGCATTGCCCGGCCATAGCGCCAGGACCATTCAGCGCAGGAGCGGATCGGGTATTCGTTGCCGCCGACTACGTATAGATCGCCCTCTCTGATGTCAAGCGCCATTAAACGATCACATCCTCGACGTTGAAGCACTTTCCGAGCCACATATTCCAAACACAGAAATGTCGCTTACCCTGACCGTCTTCGTAGTGCGAGCGGTAGGTCAAGGGCAACAATTGCCGGAGGTGCCATCTGATTTCACGCAGCATGATCAATCCTTCTTCTCGAACTGGCTTCGCTTCCCCATCGTCAGGTTTTGGCGAATCTGGAAACATGGCCGACATAGGCACGCCGAAGAATTGAGCGACGGTCTGCAAGTCCTTGACACTTAGCTTGTAGGTCGCCGTCTCCCACCTGGAAACAGTATTGGCGCTGACGCCAATCGCTTTCGCCATTGACTTCTGAGTGATCCCCATCTGCTCGCGCAGTGTGCGAATCTGGCCGCCCACATACTCGTAAATGTCAAGTGCCATTGGGTGTATACCCATCCACCCGGCCAAGCGTGGTCACGAACGATGAGCCGCCATCCAGAGAATCGGCTGTCGCCTGGTCGCCTGCGATGGTTGCCCAGCGTGCGCTGACCTGGCTAAGGCTCTCCCTGCGTGGCCCAACCTGCACGTCAGCGGCCCCGGCCCACTGGCGAGAGAGAACACCCGCCAGGGCTGCGACCGTGACTGCAATGTCATTAGCGTTGAGGGTCAGGTAAAAGCCGATTTCCTCGTCCTGCAGGTTGGCGCCACTTGGCAGCACGCCGTTACCTTCAACCTGGTCGCCCAACTCAAGGCGCACCCTGGATAGGGCTAGGGTGTCAGGGTCGCTGCTGCCAAGTGCGTAAGTAAAGGCCATAGCCTAGCTCCGTCGAATGCGCCGGCCTTCGCTGTCGGTTTCCGTCTCTGTGACTACTGCCGGTGGCTTAACGGCTTGTGGCGCTGCAACGGTGGGCGTCATCAGTTGACGCAATCCGGCGAGTTGGGCCGCTTGCTGGCGCACCAATTCCGCTTCCGCTTCCTGCGCTTTCTTGGCACGCTCGGCCACGAGTTTCAGGTGTTCGGCCACGGCTTCCTTGCTTACCGGCTTACCATTGGCGTCGTGGTAGGTTCCTGCGTTGGGGGCATCTTCGTACACCCCGCCCGCTACTGTTTCAGCCATGATTTAGGCTCCTTGAATCCTGTATCGGACAGGACAAATGCTAGGTGATCGTTGGGCTCGAATAAGTGGCGTTGGCAAAATATCCGACAACACCGTTTGTGCGATTCCACACAGCAACGCCAAACTCCGCTTCCATAAACTGCGCCAGGAGCGGATAGGCCCGGTTCTCGCCTGCGATGCGCAGACCCTGCATTGACGTGGCGCTGCGCTGGCGAATGACCAGCGGCTTGGGGCTGCCAGCGTCCCAGATGAAAACGTAGTTGGCGATGGCCCAACTCTTGACCCACACCTCAGCGCCGCCAAACACACCAATCGCCCGATTGTTCAGTCGGGTGGTATCCAGCGGCGTAGTGGCGAGTACGGCGGTGTTGGGCTGAATCAGGCGAGGGTCGGTGTAGGCAGTGAAGCCGGTCAGGGCACGTACAGCCGCCTCATCGGTGGTGCTGATGGCAATCTTGACGTTGTTCCCCTGCCCATGCTCCACAAGGTCGTTGATCCAGGATTGCAGGAAGGCAGCGGTAAGGCTGGCCTCCCCGATGTAGTGGGTGTGGGTTGCGCCGTCAAAGGTTTCGTTGTTCGGGCCTTCGGGAATGGATGCGCTGTCGGCGTTGACCAGCCGCTTGACGGCAATGTCCACACCGTCCACCAGGAAATCATTCCAGGTGTAGTTGGCCTCGGTATAGAATGCCCGTTTGATTTCCCGCTGAATCATGCGCAGGTGCGCCCGCTCCGCCGCCTGGGTCGCAATGACCATATCAGCGGGCGTGTGCAGGTCGAACCATTTGGCGGTCCAGCCCAAAGCGTACTGAAACAGTTTCAGCGGGAAGCCGCCGGTGTCCCCCGGCTTGGCCTTCTGAGTAGGCGCCCGTCCGTACTCGTCAACTTCGTACATATCGCCCGCCACCGAAATGCCATACTTGCGCTGGCGGTCGGTGGTGAACTCGGCCAGGTCGTTGACCAGGGTGGTCACGATCTGGTTGTGCGCTGCAAGCTCTTTCTGAAGTACCGGAACAATGTTTTCCATGCCGAAATCGGCAACGGAAGTGTTGCGGGACGCCAGGAGAGTCGAAATATCATGTGTGCCTGTAGTCATTTCTCATCTCTCCTAGAAACTATCCCGCGTGATGCGGATGTCGGTAGCCGTGATGACCTGGGCCACGCCCAGAGCATCGCCAGTGGTGGCGGCGGTGTCCAGACGGCCAGCGGTGGCGCCAATGTACAACTTGTCGCCAATCGTCAAGCCGGTGCCATAGCTGAACCGTGCGCCCTTGCCAATCAGGGTGCAGGGCTGGGTGGACTTGACCGCTCTTGGCGTAAAGCCGACGATTTCAGCCGGTTCGGTGGCGGCTGTGCCGTTGGACATGTAGACCTTGCCGTCGCTGGTTTTGATGTAGCAGGGGGCGGCCACGTCCAAATCCTCCCCGGCAATAAGGCCGGTAATTTGCGGTGCGTACATGCCGGTCGATGCGTCCAGACTGGCGGTTGTCGCACGAGTTACGAGTGCCATAGATACTCCTAGAATGGTATATACATAGGGTCGGTGGCCCGCTTCTGGGCGACCACCTCGTCAATACTTGGCGCTGTAGACCGCCCACGGGCGCTTGCGTTGATGTCGCCGCCGCCGGATTCTGGCTTAATCAGGTAGGGCTTTTTGCTGACAAGTGCCTTGATCGCAGCATCTACGCCGCTTACAGTGCCCTGGTCATCAACCTCTATCCCTGACAAGTCGGCCTGCCGGTAGGCGTCTAGCGGGTCATGGAAACGGCTATTCGTTGCCGCCATCTCAACGGCGTGACGAATTGCGCTTTCCCGCTGGCGCTGCGCCAGTTCCTGCGCCTTGCGCTCGGATTCCTCGAACTTCTTTCTAAGCTGGTCTAGCTCGGAAAGGTCTTTGGTCTGACGCTCTTTCTCGGCGGCGTCGATTTCATCTAGCCGCTTGCGTCTGTCCTGCGCCTCTTTGTTGGCTAATTTCAGTGCCTTGCGTACCTGTTCCAACTCGGCTTTAAGCTGTTCTGGCGTCTGCGTCTCGCTGCCGCCCTGCTCATTGCCGCTATCGTCGCCAGATCCCCCGGCGCCTTCGTTGTCAAACAAAATGGCATCACGCCATAAATTCCTGATAGGCATCTCGCCTTCCTTCCTTTACTCGATAAGTTCAGCGGTTAAATGGAAATGGATTCTTTTTGTCGCCCTTCTGTGTGGCTGGGCGTCCGTATTCATCCATTGCGCACCTCGGAAAAAACCAATAAAAAAACAGGCGACTATCAGCCGGTTATGGCTGAAGGTCGCCTGTCAAAAGATAGTAACTTGGTTGGGCGGGTTATTCGGTTATTTTATCAGTTCGCTAAGTCTCTGCCCTATCGATTGCAAAATCTGCGGAGTAAGTGAACGCTCACGAGTTGTAACGCTCCCCGCAATAGGCGGGTCTGTCGCAAATGTAAATGAATGCTTATAAGTGCCGTCCTGATTGTCGATAGTCGTGAATGTAGCGGTCTCTATTATTGCTTTCGCCAAAAGCCTAACGTCTATTACCGTTCCGTCCTCGGCGTCCGGCGCTCTGTTGCCCTGGTTGGTATCGGCTCCCACCCTAGAATCCCCCTGCACATCTGCGCCACGGCCAGCGCCAGATCGTGAATGCGCTTTACCTCGGCCCGGCTCATCTGTACGGTGTCCGGCTGCTCTATCGTAGCATATGTGTTCTGTGTCGTCAATAGGGTAGGATTGTTCATGGTGCTGGTTCCGCTGGCGGCTCAATATGCCACCACTTACCGTCGAATTCGCTTGCCTCGTACACATCGTCAAAAATGGCAACGATAAACGGGGGCTTATCCCGCTTGTATTTTTTGGCAGCAACATGACAGGGCCGATCAACGTCTACACGCCTTCTGGTGACATTGTGTCTCAGTGTTCCCCTAAACCACCACCACCCCGGCTTGTCTGGAGTATCCACCTACCGCCTCCCCAACTCAGCCTTAGCCGTCGCCCTCAGCCGCTGCGTTACATCGTCGCCCATATCAGCCCGCCTGACCAGCGCCTGCGCTGTTCGGCATGCAGGGTGAAAAGGTGGTGAGAACTGGTCATCTGCGTAGCGTGGTGTACCAGTCAGGTGGAACGGTTCATCCAGCGCCACCACCTGGCCATTGACTCGCAGGCAGCAATCCGTTGTCCGCTTGTCCACCGCCGCTACAGCCTGCCTCAGAAAGTCCTCTTGTCCGCTCACCCGGCTTACGTTGTCGGTCGTCACTCTTGACCAGGCGCTGACGGCAGCCACGGCCAGCCATTTGGTCGTCTCTCTGGTAACCACGCCCGGCCCCAGCGCCCCAACTCTGGTTTCGTCACCCAAAATCATGGCCTCGTCACCCTGTAGCGCCAGCCCTCGCACGTTGGCAGCCTGCGCATCGTAGACGGCCAGCACAGCGCCAAGTTCAGCGATAGGCAGCGCAACGGCGGCGCTATTGGGTAGGCCATAGACGGCCAGTTCGATGGTCGCCTGTTTGATGCCCATATCTCTGGCCTCAACCAGTTGCGTTCTGGTCGTCTCCTCAACAGAGCGGCGCAACTCCCGCAACACGTCCAGCACGACCATCTGATTGGCGATATTGCCCTTGAGCGCACGGCGGGCCTGGCGATAGGCGGACAGTATGCGCCCATTGGGATGGTCGGCGTTGCCCAGCTTGTCGAATAGGCGCTTCAGTTCGGCGCTGGTGCGCAGGGCTAATCGCACCGCCCGCCCATGCTCATCAGCCATGTGCAGTGTAAACCGGCATTACAACAAATGTGATTTTGCAATTTGCGGCTTGAGCGTACCATTCCATATCGTTGATCGCTCTCTCTGGTGTGTCGTATGGCCCCGGCTTTAACTCAACCATTTCACCCTCTTTACCGGGGATACGACAGGGAACCTTCGGGCTTTTGAATGTACCCGTAGCCTCATCAAAGGCCAATACTTGATACCAAACCGTTGTTCTCACGGCCCGGTCGTGGTCGTTAGCCATCGGCTCCGTCATTCGTCACCGCCGCCTGATTCACCGCCAGCCCGGTCTGCATCATGCCCATGCGGGCTTTCCACTCGTCGGTGGCTTTGATGGCGTCAATTTCCTCCGGCGAATACCCCATTTCGCCAAGCAAAGTCTCTAGGGGCACGCCGATTTCTTTCTTGACCTTCCATCCGTTCTGCTCTGTGGCTGTGTCCCTGGCCTGTATGGGCTCCCAGCGCATGACAAATGCGGGCTTCTCATCAAGGCCAGCATTGCCAAACGTATTGGCGAGACGGCGTGCCATGTTGAAGCATTCTATCCACGAGTTATTATAGAGCATTTGGCGCTTGCGAGTCTTGGCGAACAAGCCCTCTTTCTGTTCTTTTTGCGTGCCCTCTGCCGCTACCTGTTTGTTAAATGTTACTCGGCTGGCGGGCGTGCTGGTCACTACGCAGAGCTGACCAAGAAATGCCTCAACCACATTGATTGATTGGCTCAGGTCGCTCCCGTCAATGGCATCAAACGATGCGTCTGTTTTGGCGGTGCCCAGAATACTGCCCGGCTGTATTTTGGCTTGGTTGCTTTTGTCGTCTTTTAGCGCCAGCCCGTCAGTAGTGGGTATCCAGCCCCTTGCAAAGAAAATCCGAAAGCCTGCTACATCAGCAGCGCCCAGCAAGTCAATCACTGATTTGTTGATGGCGTTCTGCACCGGGATGGCATCTCGAATCTCACTGCGCAGGGTGAGCGTATTGGGAAAATGAATTGCCGTGATTCCCAACGGCTTACCGGCCTTGTCTACCCACGGGATAGGCCAGGACGTGTCGCCCTCGTCTCGAAACTGCACCCAATCAGACCCAACCGATTCGTATTTCTCTACCCGGTCAGGGTAGTAAATGGTCATACGCTTACGGGTTTTGCCCTTTGTGTCTAGCTTCTCAACCCACCGCTTGGAGACGCACAGAAGAGGCTGGGATGGGTCATCGTCGGGGTAGTGGGCCTTACAGCCGAATTCATCGCCGCCCGCCTCTGCGCAGGCGTAGCGTGGGTGTGGAGTGAATCTAGGGCGCTGGTTGTCTGCATCCCAATCCACCAGCACAAAGGATTGGCCATCACGCAGCGCCCCCTCATGTACGGCGCTCTGGTTGATGGCCAGCTTCTGCTGGTCGAATAGGTCATCGGCCCAGGCTGCGACGGGCTTGGCCTCGCCCTGCTCGTTGCTGTCAACGCCGGTCATCAGTAGGCGTTCCTCAACGACCTCCACGACTGTGCGGCAGACGTTGAGATTGAATTCCTGGTCGCCTTGCACGTTGAGGAATTCCCGCAGGCGGGCGGTGAGCATGGCGTTCTGCTCGCCATCGTAGTAATTGCGGGCGGTTACGATGTCCTTTTGTACGGTCATCTCCTCAGCCGCTTGCCAGGAGAGAAAAGCCATCTCAGCCAGGTTGATTGCCATTATTGTTCCTGTGTGCCAAATATGACCGGCGCATGGTGTAGGAATGTCACCTTTTCCGAATCGCAAGATACAATCTCGTCTTTGCCTATGATTTCACCCCCGGTTGTGACAAGGATTGTATTCTTCTCATCAGCCAGCATTTGCCGCCGTGCGCGCCGTGCGCCGGGTGCCTTGCGTGGTAAGTCCGTGCGTGCCTTCAACTTGCCCTTGCGGTCCAACATCACCAATCTGCGCTTTGATGCTTTCATGCTTCCGCCTTATTTGCCCGCAAATACCTCGCAGCACCCTCGCAACGTTTGACGAACGGCTCACGCTCCGGCCCAACACGCCGCCCCATCTGGTGCTTGATCTGGTCGGCTGTAGCGCCTTCCCTCACCAATCGCTCTATTACCTTCAGATGGCCGGGCGCATGTAGCCCCATCCATTCGTAATCTTCTTCGTCGCATACATCATGCAGCGGCGTAAAGTCAATCATGTGCTTTCCTTCGCTTCAGCCAGTTCTTTCTCTGCGGCTGCTATATCTTCCGTTACCTGTTCCCATGTGCGATAGGCGACCATGATAGCTATGATTTTGCTATGCTTCACGATGTAAACCGGCGCTCTCTCGACCATTTCTAGGGCGGCGTCGATGTCCTTGCGTAGCTCGGTAATCGAAATAAGTTGTGGCGTTCTTGGAATCACGGTATCCTATCTCCTGAGACAGACCGGGCAGGCTATATCGTGCGCTTGTACAGGCACGAATAGCCAACAGGCTCATAAGCGCCGTAAGGCTGAAAGTGGGCACCCCGGCCTTCTCACCCACCCAACTACTAAATACATATATATCCCCATCGCTTAGGCCAAAACTGGCCTATCTGTTTCGGGCACAGGCCATCGGTTGAGCGATTGCCCTAATGCCGCCGTCAATACGAATCGGCGCAGCCGGTAAAGCCTGGATACAAAATCGTATTCGCTCAATTCCTCATTGGTTCTAAAATGCTTTTGCGCCAATGGATTAACCGGCGTAATCCGAAATGCCCACAGATCGGGCCAATAGAATGCAATCAGGAAGGGCAAACCTTCATCCCTATAGCCATCCGCCAGGTCGCACAGTGCCCGATAGGTGGCATGGCGCAGATTGGGCGCTTGCGCGCAATGATGCTTATACTCAATCAATCCAACGGGTAAACCCATGTTGTACTCGACCATCAGGAAGTCTAGGTCAACCGCTGGGCAGTTGAAGCCCCATAGCCGGTGACGTTGGCTCAATTCCTGATCACGCCAGCCGGTGCGCTCCTGGCGAACACCGTCAATGCTGTACGTCTGCATGGCTCATTCCCACCAGGCGAGAGCGACAAGTCTCGATACACTCAGCCTCTTTGTCGGCCCCGATAAAATGACGTCCGGTTGCAAGCGCCGCTACACCAGTCGCACCACCACCACAGAACGGATCGAGAATTGTCTGAAGCGGCTCGCTGCATCGTTGCAGCAAATCAATCATCCCGCTTTCCGACTGACCCCAGCCGTGGAATCGCTTGTCGTTGTCGTTGACTTTGCTGTTAGCTACATCGCCCAGCCACGAGCCGGTATAGTCGCCTTTGGTGAACCAAAGGATCGGCTTCCAAAAGGTGTTTACTTTGCGTTGCCATAGTTGCACCGCTTGTCCCCCGGGTGTCATATAGGCAAGCGTCCAGTGATAGCACATTTTCTCGGAGAGTCGGCAAATCACCTCTGGTAGATAGGATTGACCAACCATGACAAACAAAGAGCCGCCCGGCTTCAGCACGTGCGCTGCCAAATCGGAAAGCACAGAGAAAAGCGGCAAATACTCTTGCGGATAAGGTGGGTCGGTGACAATGGCATCCACGGAATCGGCGGGCAGGATAAGCGACTCGATTGGGCTGTGGAGCAAGTCGAAAGAGCCGTCGCCCGACCCCATGGCGTCAGGCTTTCCGTTTCGCTCACTGGCTTTGGCAATTTTCAACATACCGGCGGTAGTCAACTCCTTCCCCTGTGCGGGCACTGTGGCGATCTGCGTCTCGAATAATTCTTCGGGCACATCGGCCACCTTTTGCCAACGGTGAGACTGCATAGGTTTGACACCGAGATCAGACAAACCGATAACAAGACGTGATCGGTTTTCTGAAGGCCGACCGCCTTTATCTAATTCACCGTTCTTTTTCATCGTCTGCAAGATTTGGCCCGCCTTGCGTGCCGCTCTCAACTGAATTTCGGCAGCGTGGTTTTGCGCTTCTAGCCCTAGCTTGGCGGCTTTGGCATACGTGCGGGCGGCGTCGGCCAGATTCAAGATCGGCAAAATGTCGTCCAGATTTTTTGCTTCCGCCAAAGCGGTCGTTGCTGTAGACAAACGAGCCAATGGATTCATTACGCTCCCATCCATACCCACGCCAATACAATCAAGTCAACAAGCAGAAACAGCCCCACCCAGCCCCACCCTGCGGGCCTACTCGCCGGCTCCACGCTCACCATCCAGCGAGTAGGCTCTGGCGCTCTACGCTGCAAGGCTATCCAGACGAGGCCCAGAGTGAGCCCGATAATCAGCGGCCACGACATGATTTCAACGCCTCGATAATTTCAACAAGCATGATCCCGCCAAAAACAATAATCGGGAAGGAACAGACCACTGCGGCCATGAGCAAAACTGCTATATCGCCAGCATTCCAACAGCCCATCACGCATACCTCAACACAAAGCCGCCGCCGCCCTGTCCATCATGAGCCCCGGCTAGTGCCAACGCCCAGGCCCAAAACTTGTCGGCGTGGTGCTTCTCATTCGTCGCTGTATCAAATGCCAAGTTACGGCTGGCGGTCACCAGCTTTTTGATGCTGTGGAACTGATAGGCCATGTCTTTATCCACTGGCAACGGCGTTTTGTGTCCCTGTATCAGCATCTTCGCATTGGTCGCCCACAGTGCCTTTAGCGGCCCGGTGAACGTCACGCCCTGTACTTTGGCCGGGTGATACTTCTCTGCGTTCTCTGCCAGGTTGCGCCCGATGCCGGTTTCGTCAATCATCATGCTCACCACTGGCAGCCGGTCCAACACTTCCACAATTACCGATAGCTGGTCGTCAAAGGTCACGTTATCCAGCGATAGCGCCAGCCTCAGCGGGTAGGTGTCTGTGGTGGTCAAGCCAATGGCGTATATCTCTGTGGTGTTGCGGGTGCGCCCAATGTCCACCCCTACGGTATAGGCTTGCTCTGTGCGACTGACGGCTATCCCCCGCCGCAAGTGTTCAATGGCTTCGTGTATCTCCGGCGTCAACGTGCCGGTGGCTTTGGCCAGGTAGCAGGCCAGGTCGGGCACCAGCGCCTGCGCTTCCTTGATTTCCTCCCAGGTAATCCAAGCGGTGGTTTCATCAACGAATAAGCAGTTGTAATTGTCGAGCCCATCTGCCAACAAATAGGAGTGATCAGGCGAGTCGACCCTGATATTAAAAACCTCATCTTCGCCAATCACGCGCCGGTCTGTTACTCGAATGTAGAGCGTGCCATCTTGATAGCGAGTGCCGACCCACTCACCGAACTGTGGAAAGTCCCACGATGAGCGCATGATCGGCTTGTTCGTCAGGTTATATGCCCCTTGCGCGCTAATGCCCAGATGATCGGCCATCGCTTTGTAGGTCAATCCACCAGCCCGCAATGCGGTCGCCTCTTGCTTGCGCATGACTCTTTCGTGCTGATAGGCTTGCAGATAGTGAGACCACAGAAACGCCATTTCCTCCTTGCGCCGCGCATAGCGATAGCCCACGTTTCTCCAAAACACCAAAGCGTTTTCTGCTGTCGAGTGAACCATGATCGAATAGCTCACACGCCCATCTAATTGTCGGCTGGTCAAGGTCGACTGTACGCCGAACTCCTGCAACATCCCCTGCACCTGCTCGAAGAAACGGGGCATCGGCTCGGTTTTGAACATCCTCAGATAAAGTGTTTGTGGCAACTTGTTTTTTTGTTTTTGATTCTTGTCTCGCGGCGTAGAGCCTTCAGCGCCAAACAATGCAGCCAAAAACTCACGCTTGACAGTCGGCCCTCCGTTTAGAATCCAATCAGGAATAGCAAAATCCGTCGCTATCTTCTTCCCCACCACGCAGCCAGCATCAACCAGTCGCTGCGCCGCCTTCTGGGAAACATGCAATTGAAAGGCGTCGTATTCCAGTCTGCTACCCTTTTTGAAAAGCACGTTGGGTTTTGTTTCTGCCAATCCCGCCATGACAAAATCACTTGCAACGTCTTCTAAGTCCTCTTGCTTCTGAGAGTAAAAGGACGCCTGGAAGTAAGGATACAGGCTCACCTCGCCACTCTTTTTCTTGTATCGTCCGGCGCGTTGCGCTATCGTTCCGTCGCCCAAATTCATCCCCACAAGACGAGCAAGCGCCTCTTGCTCCCCATCAACACGGTGAGGCGCAAAAACATAGCTAACCTCCTCTATTGTGTCGATAGGCTCTTTACCCTGCCTACCTTTCATCTTGTGCCCTGTACTCGCTGCGAAGGTTGCCCCTGTCTCCATTGTGATCTCGATGATGCTGCGCATTCCAATTCTCCTGAACTCCTCAACGGTGCATGGTGAGACTTGACAACCATTATTATACACTAACTGGTCGCCAATATCTAAATCAATGAACCGTTTTGTGAGTCCATTCGCCAGCATCACCTCTGTACTCGCCAGGTGACAACAATACTCCTGCATAAAATCTTCTATCGGCATATTGGCGTAGATGGCTTTCACCCGCTCATTGCCGTATTGTTCGACCATCTGTTCGGTAGTCAGCACGCCGCCCTGTTTCCTGGCTTCTCGCACGTCCAGACAAAACGCCTGTACCTCCCACCACGGCGTCGACTTGCGGGTGTAGCCGGGATACTTCCTGAGTGATTCCTTAAATACCTCCCAGAATCGCCCGCTTGCCCCCATCGGTGAGCTGGCCATCCTCAGCCGCCGGTTGCCTTTTGTAATCATCGGTAGGGCTGCGGTGTATATCACGTTATCCTCTCTGACGTGCGCAAACTCATCAAGGTATACGTTCATCTGCGCCTTGCCTCTGGGCGGAATGGCCGGTAAGCTCATCAGGCGGGCGCCGTTGTCGAATTCCAGTTCGGTTCTGTTATTTGTCACCAGTCTAGGCCGCATAGAGCGGGGTAGACCGTCAATGACATTGTGGACGTAGCGTATCTTCTCTTTCGCCTCGTCTAAATTGATGCTGATAAAGACGCTGCTTTCTCTGTTCAGCAGACCCACCGCTACCGCTTCCGCTGCACTGAGCCACGACCAGGCAATCTGGCGGCTCTTGACCTCGGCTCGGAATGTGCTGTCATCTTCAAGGTGCCTTATCTGAAACCCCTCCCACACCGCCGCCGGGTAGCCTGTGGCCGTTGGCAAGTCAAGGTTGTCGATAAGGAACGCACAGCGTTTAGTCCTCGGTGTCCAACTCATCGTCAAACAATTCCATCGTCTCGGCTGCCTGCTGGCGGCTGGTCGCTTGGCGCTTCTCCCATTCCGGCAATGTCATGCCCACAACGAACTGATCCTCCTCGGTCGGCGCATCCAGCCCCAGCAATTCCGCCTGCTGTTTCATCGCCCGCAACACCGCATTCAAATCGTTGTCTACCCACCCTTGCTTCATCACCTCGTTCAACTCGGCAAACTGGCGAGTCTTGTGTTCGGCTGTATCCTGCCTTGCCTCTTTGCGCCATTGCCTGCGTAGCGCCTGCACATCGGCATTGACGGTGGCAAGGCTCCACGGTTCGCCGGTGTCTGGGTTGCGATAGCCTTGTATAGTCAGCGCAGTCACAACCTCCCGCTGCGTGCGCTTGCGCAGAATGAGCGATGCAACCAGGCGGCGGCGGTCGTCAATGATGGCGTCTTGTGCATTGTTCAGCGCCATGATGTTCAACCATCCATTAGTTCGGGCGATTGGCCCACGACCGCTTGCAGCCTTTCAAGAATGACCGCTACATATTTAGGCAACTTCTCAATCCCCAGCCCCCGCCGCTTGTTCTGGTGGGCCGCTACAATGGTTGTGCCGCTGCCCAGGAACGGATCGCACCACACGTCACCGGGATCGGAATAAGCACGGATGAAGAAATCGGGCAGGGCGACGGGGAAGGCGGCGGCGTGTTCCGGCACATCGGCGGTTGCACTGCTTATCTGCAATACATTTCTTGGGTAGGCTTTACCCTTACTGTGTTTTACGTTTGCCATTGGCGTTAATTCGCCGGTAGAGCGTTGGCGTTGCCTAACATTCAATCCCGGCTCATACTGCATTACCGAATCACTCTCATAAGCTACATTCTCAGGGCAAAACTTGACCTTGCCTTGAGAGAACATATAGATTGGCTCAAAAGCATTTTGGAATCTTTGTTGCGGTTCACCTGGGAAGCCTTGATGCACCCAACAAGCCTCCTCCACATACCGCCAGCCCCAGCGCCTTACCATTGCCGTTACTAAGTCCATCACGTAAAGCGCCCGTTGCCCATCCTCGCAGTGCGGCTTGATATTCACAAAGAATGACCCATCCCCGGCCAAATTGCCCCGTACATTCGCCTGCACCGCTTCCCACCAATCTACATACTCAGCGGTCGGAATGCCCCCGTACTGTTCTTTGCGCTGTTCTGCGTAGGGTGGTGAGGTAAACACGCCGTTGACTTTCTCCACATCAGCCGCATCAAGTAACCGGCCCCAGGTGTCAGGGGAACGGCAATCGCCACAGATAACGAAATGTTCCCCGATGCGCCATAGCTGGTTGTCTGCCGTCTCCCACTTTTCTTGTAGCTCCTCGGCTCGGTCTGTTTGTGCGCCAGGGTCGGCAACGGTCAATTGCGGCGGCGTCAAACTCGCCAACAAATCCGCTAACTCTTTCTTGCCAAAGCCCGCCGCCTCTACCAACTCCGCATCAACCCGGCCCACCTCCTGCAAGATGGCCGCAAGCGCCGCCTGGTCTGGGTCGCTCTGTCTACTCAGTTCATTGTCTGCCACCACATAGGCCAGCGCCAGGTGTTCGGGGTAGTCATCAGGCAGCACGTCAGCCCGCAATTGCTTCCAGCCCAGCCGCCTGGCCGCTTCCGCCACCCCATGACCGGCCAGGAATTGACCCCGATGCACTACGATACTGCGAGGCTGGCCGAACTTGCGCAGGCTGGCCATGATGCGCTGTATCTGCTGGTCAGGATGGCGGTTATAGTTTCTTGGATGACCTTCGTAGTCATCCAGGTCAATAAGCTGATTAACCGGCTGCATCACATCGTTTTCTTTCGGTAGCGCCCAAACGGGTCCATCGTCGGCAATTTCTGTTCAATCCTGTCCAGCCGTCCATTCTGGCGGCGGTCTGAATCGAGCAAGTAAAAGATTTGCCCCTCTGCCTTGTCCAGCCGCTTTTGTTCCGGCGTCTGCGGCTCACGCTCAGGCGGCGTGAATTGTGCCAACGGCGCAGCGGCCACAGCAGGCAGAAAGCGCAGGAGGCGGGACAGGAAGCGACGGCGGCTCATCATGTGCGACCTGCCCATACTGCGAAAAGCAAGAAAATACCCAGCACCGCCACGCACATAGCCGCCTTCGCAAACGCTTCCATCACAGGCGACCCGTGAGCAGCAAGACGACCAGAACGATCACAACGATGAACAATAGCCCGCTTGGACCGTAGCCCCAGCCCTGAGAATGCGGCCAGGTCGGGACCGAGTAGAGCAGCAAAACGATGAGCAGGATCAGCAAAATGGTACCCAATGACATGGTTCAACTCCTTTCTGCCCTGGCGCCTATGACAAGGGCGCAGTAGACGGCAACGGCGGCGCATGTTGCGAAAATCAGATATGTGGCGATCAGAGTCCACATTGATGCCCCCTATGCGTAGCTTGCCTTGAGCATGATTTCACCCGTTGCCACAGTTGAGATATTGCCTAGACTGTCCGTTACCTCGGCCTCGTGGGTATATACCCCACCGGGCAATTCCTCAGTATCGGCAGGCTCCAGCGCAACCTGGAACACGCCCCCTACGGCATTGGTGATGGTTACGCCGTCGCCGGTCGACTTGTCCACCACCACGATTCCGGTGTAGCCGACCATCACCCAGCGGATAGATGAGCCGCTTAGATTCTTGTCTGCATCTGTGGCCGAGTCAGTGATGGCGAATTCCAGTACAATCGTATCCCCGGCCCACATGGTGACATTTTGTGCTGTGGTCGTCATGCTCACCCGCCACTGCTGAGAGATACGGTGTACGTAAATTGGATCGAGTCACCTGAGGCCACATTGATGGCGCTAAAGAGGCTGCGATCCCAAAGCGTGCCGCCGCCTGTAGCTGCCTGGCTGAATAGTCCGTGTTCGGTTACGGCGGCGCTGGCGTCAAAGGTCAGCGTACCAACACTGCGATATTGCGGCGCTGTGGGCTGGCTGCGGGTGCCGGTGGCCCTCGTACTATCTGGATTCAGCGCCGTGGTGCTTTCAGTAACGAGCGCAGTATCGCCCGCCGCTTCAGCGGTGCCGCCAGTGCCACACCCGTGATAATTCAACGTGCTGATGTCCGTGCCGCTGTTGTCCCAATCGTCAACGATGAAGGCTACGCCTGCGTCAGTGACTAGCCTATAACTGACAATGCCGTAGTCAATCCATTCGCCTGTCGAGCGGCGCACCCGAATTGCCAAGTTGCTGGTAATGGTTGGAATACCAGTCAAGCGATTGAACAGATATGCTAGTTGAGCGTAGAACCAGCCCAGCCAGTAGCTACGGCGCATCCGGTTGCGTAAGTGCCATGCAAAGCCAGGGCCGACCGCACCCACTTTCTTGGCGGTCATTGAGCCGCCTAATGCCATGTTTCCACCAAGCATGATTAAACCTCTCCCTCTAGATCATGTCGCTGGCGAGTCTCGCCCCCCAGCGATTCACGATTACGAAACTCACCTTGCAACGACGATTGACTACGGAATACACCTGTAAGCGACGTATGGCTCTGAAACACGCCCGACAATCCAACTTTACCGGCGAATGAACCGGCCAGCCGCACGATTCGATAAATCAACTCCACAAAGAACACGGCTATCTGAGTGCCGGTTATATCCACCACGCCCGATAGTGAGCGCCCAATCTGCTTAACTACTGCACCGGATGGGCTAAGGCTGCCGGCCAGTGAGCGGGCGATACTGACGCTTAGTGAGCCCGTTGAACTGACGACGCCCGCTAGAACCACCATCACCAGGCGCAGGGTCGTGACGACCCCTGACGATGCCACTGCGCCCGCAAGCATCTTGTTAGCCTGTTTCGCCAATGCACCTACAGGCGCTACAGCCCCAACGAAGTCCCTATAGGCCTGTTTGGTAAGCGACCCGGCGATTGGCACAGTACCGGCCAGGGACAGCAGGACTGTACGGATAGATGCGAGTACCCCACCGGACCCAAGCGCCCCAGATAAACCTTTGCCGGTGCGCCTGACCAGCAGCCCCCCCGCACCTAGCACGCCAGAGAGCAGTAGCCCGACTGAACGCACTAGCCCCCCACTCGCAGAAAGTGAGCCGACAACCGAAGTACGCACCTGCCGAGTCAATGCGCCCGACATTGACAGGCTGCCCGATAGCGCAAATAGGATCGTCTTGATAACGGTCAGCGCACCCGATGAACTGAGTACACCAACGAGCGCCTTGCTGACTTGTTTGGCCAGTGCCCCTATAGGCGATACAGCCCCGGCAAAGGCTTTGCCGACCTGTTTAGCCATTGCCCCGGCCATGCCCACGCTGCCGGCCAGGACTAGCAAGAAAGTGCGGATAGATGCAAGCGCACCCGATGAATCGAGCGCCCCTGTTAGCGCCTTGGCCGCTTGCCTGGTCAGTGAGCCCGTCGAACTGAGTGCCCCGATTAGCGCCCTAGCCGTCTGCTTTGCCAGTGCGCCCGAACTGGTGAGTGTTCCGGTCAAGGCCAGCAGGATAAAGCGAATGGCTGCGAGCGCCCCGCTGCTGGTCATTGCCCCGGTGAGTGCACGGCGGGTCTGTTTGGTCAATGCGCCGGATGACGTGAGAGCGCCGGATAAAACCTTTTGTGCCTGTCTTGTTAAAGTGCCTGCACTTGCAACTGAGCCGGTAAGCGCCCGCTGTAATTGATTGAGCAGAGCGCCGGAAGATGTCAGCCCACCTGTAAAAGCTTTGGCCGTCCGCTTCAGCAGCGCCCCGGCGGATGTTAGACCGCCTGTTAGAACCTTACCTGCCTGCTTGAGTAATACCCCGGCGGGTGTGAATCCCCCTGTCTTACTCGTGTTGATGCGCTTGAGTAATGCGCCTGCGGATGCGAATGCGCCTGTTTTGGCCGTGCTGGTCTGCTTAGTAAGCGCCCCCGCTGGTGTAGCGCCGCCGGTTGCGCTCTGGTTAAACTGAGTGCCGCCTGCCTTTGACGGTATAAAGCGCCAACCACGATTTAGCGCCTTTCGCCGTGGTCGCCTGATAAAACGCATTGACTATGCCTCTTCGAGTACGTAGACCGTTCCCCGAATAGTCAGAGAGTCAGCAGGCGCTGACGGCAAGCGCACCACCATCGTTACGTCGGCCTGGCTTGCCTGTGGCATCAACTGCTCATCGGGCCAGTAGACGTGCGACATGCGGATATTCCAACCGCCCTCATAGAGCGTATGGCTCGTGCCGGTATTGGCAACGGTGGTGTTCATCACTTCCACGGTAAAGCCTGCTGTTGCGCCTGTGCGGTTGATGTCACGTGGCGTCGGCGCCGTGCCGCCCACTGAGCCGGAAGTGGTAAAGCCACGAATCACCTGGATAGGTAGAATTTCCTCAGCAGCATCACCGACATCGGTGGTCTGAAGAATCTCCCAGCCGACAATGCGACAAGGGCGGTCGTCTGCCGGCTGGATTTCGCACAGGTCGATGGCGGTTGTTACGGCGGTAGCGGGTAGGATAATCGAGTATATTTTCCCGTTCATAGCCTTTTTCTCCAGAGTCTGCCCCGTGGCAATGGCGGTAGGGACGTGGCCACCGTAAAGTCGGTCGTTACAATTGAATTGCCTGTACCGACGCACAAATGCACGTCAGCAGTTGAGTTATCGCCCGCCGTGGTGATGCTGAGGGCGTGCTGAATGAATAGGTATTCGTTTGCTAGGGTAAAAGCGCCTGGGTCATAAGTCTTGGCTATGGCCTGGGATGCGCTGTTAGCTAGAGCAGCAAACAGTGTTGATGTCTGCGTAGCGGCGGTGATCTCTGTGGCTGATGAGCCGTCAGCGTTGACGCTGCGCCACATGCGAAAGCGGAGACGCCCGCCTGTCGTGCTGGTTACTCTGGTCTCGCCCTGTACCTTCCAGTCAAATGCCCAGTTCCCGGCAGCAAATGAACCGTTGAGCGTGGTCGCCGTGCGGAAACAATCGCCTAGTGTGTTATCCGGCCCGCCGTTCGGCTGAACGGTCGATGTCAACGTTGCATTGGCCCGCTCAGTCTGCGCATCCATCCGAGAATAGACCGTGGCGGCTGTGGTGCCGACAATCCAGCCGGTAGAGATGCGGGCCGTGGTGGGCGCCGATCCGCCTTCCTGTAGCGCCATGTGTGCGCTGCCGGATGCCAGCGTATCGGTCAGGTAATAGGTGATTGTGGCCATCGCCTACAGTTCGTCGTCCTCAACAGCGCCTGCCACGGCCACACCACCCGGTACAACCACGTCGCCAATAGCCACGCCGATGCTGATAGCGCCATCCTCAATGGCATCTCTGATTGCCTGCGCCTGTTCCGCCGTTGCGTCGATAGTCACCGTCAAGATAATCGTGCCGGTTTCGACTGGTGGCTCTACAGGCTCCACGGGTGGTTCTGTTGGCTCTACGGGCGGTTCTGTCGGCGGGATATAGTCATCAGACTGAAAGCCCACAACCGGCTCAGGGCTGCGCCAGAACACCGGGTCGCCATCCTGCCACTCTACATCACGGTCCAGTGTGACGGTGTTGGCTGAGTAATCCACAGCCTGCACCACGCACCGTTGATTCTTCAGATAGAGGACTTCGGGTGGTAGGTCCATGCGGCCAAACCAGTCTGTAAAATAGCTTGCATCTTTCAGCAACACGATGCGCCCGCTGCCATCGCCCAGCGTCGTGGTCAATGCCACGCCCGGCCCTACAAAGGGCGGGTTATTTTTGAACTCTGGCGAGTCCACCGATAGTACGAGGTCGCCGCCCTTGTGCCCGGCGACCAGGTTGTTTTTGATAGCGGCGTTGGATGCGTCGCCATTCTGCAAGATGCCAACGCCTTCGTGCGGCGCAGGAGCCATCGAGAAATTGTTGCTGACCAGGACGTTGTGAACCACCTTCCAGCCGGCAAATACTCGAATGCCCCCGGAAGATTCCTGTATGTCGTTATTGCGCACCAGGATTTGGCAGATTTGGCCCTTACTGGCGTTGGCGCCGTGCATGATGGACATGCCAGACGTGGTATCCCACCCGCCTAGTGGCCCATCGTTGGACCCGGCAATGTGGCGTATCAGGTTGCCCTCAGCCACCACCAGGGCGGCGCCCTTGAAATCAAGGGCGTTTTCCCCGTGCGAGTCAATCGTGTTGCCGTAGATAATGACGCCCAAATTCGACACGTCCGTCTCGGTATTGGGCGCCTGGAAATCCTGTATCGTCTGTACCCCATCCTCGATATAGCTGGCCTCTAGGGTGTTCTGAGTGATGAGCAGCTTACGCACTACGCCGTAGCTGGTGGCGACAACGATGTTAGCCTGATAGGTCGGGCCAATATGGTTGCGAATGATGGTTACGCCGGTTGACGCCTTGCCGACTACCTGGACGCCCTTCGTCATGCCCTGGAGACGACAAGTGTCAATCGTCACGTCTGGAGCGCCGATCTGGATGCCAAAGTCGTTATAGGCTTTGGCGCCCTCGATGTTGCCCATGCGCTCGAAAGCCAGGTAGCGCACCGTTGCACCTTTGGCGGCTGACTGGAGATTCAGCCAAATCGGTTTTGTGCCTGCGATGGGTTTCGGTGGGCCGGTGAATCGTGGTGACTCGCCGGGAACGGGCTCAAGGGTAACGCCGGGTTTGCTGAGGGTGTAGACGCCAGGATAGGCGCCGGTGCGCAACTGGATGACGGCGCCTGGTTTGGCTGAGGAAAGCGCAGAGCGAAGTTCGTCAGAAGATGCTACGATGGTAGGTTCTGTCATGGGTTTTCCTGTTGGGACGTATGCTGTCCAAATAGCGAATCTTTCCACTGGTACAATTCATCCCAGCGCCGCTCCAGTTCGTTCAGCCGCCGCTCCGTTTCAACCATCGCCTCCCAGAGCGTGTCGATTCGTGGGACAACCAGCCCGGCCTCATCAGCAAAATCATGCGGCGCTACCACGGGCACGAGAGAATTATCGTTGACGAACTTTTTGACCAGCACAGCGCCGGGTGGTACATCGTCCGGTGATTCCGGCTGCATAGACTGTCCACGCATAGCTGGATCGGCTGCGATCCAGGGGGAACATACGGCCAGCAATTGTTTGTTCTCTGGATATTGCTTTATCAGCACAGTGACCAGACGGCCCATCGAGCCGTCGTTCTTGCGCATCAACTCACGAATGATACTGAGCCAGCGCATGATGCTAGGCTCGGAGAGGTTGATTCTGCTGCCGCTGATGCCGATTTCATCCAGAATCAACTGGCAATCGTCCGCAGTCTCCCAAAACGACGCACAGAATAGCTGCAAGGCTTTATGGGACACGCTCCAGCTTTCCACAGCGCTTTACCCCTCCCTTATCTCAGTCGTGGTCCACCTGCGCACGCACGCCCAGGTAAACCCGCCAGCACTCCATGTAGACAGCGACGGCAATAAATCCCAGGCTGATACCCCAGAGCCATCGTGAATAGATGCGCAGCCCGTCGAAATTCCATAGCCCATCAGGAGCTACCGCCAGCGACCCCAGCAGCAAGGCCACGCCTGACGACCCCAAAGCAATCACAAAGGGAGGCGTAGCCGGTTTGCGCTGCAAGCGGTTGTACTCGATAAGCCAAGCCACAGCCCATGCCAGGTAAATTGCAAATAGCTCGGCAAACAAAAGTGTCACCCACCAGGATTTGGGGCTGAAGAAATAGGGGACGGCGAGTAACGCCAGAAAGAGCGGCCACGAGTTTGGACCCTTCAGGTACTTCGTCATGTTCTGAATAAACCACCGCCCACAGCCGCAAAAACCAGCAGAATTACCAGGACGAAAAGAATCGTAATGAGCAAAACGGCGACAATCTGCACCCATCGGGCGCTATTCCCGCCGCCGCTGCCTGTTTGCTGCGACTGCGCCAGCAGCCCAGCCTGCGCCAATGGCTTGGTTTCCTCTTTCAGCGCCGCCATGTCTCCCCGCAACTCACGAACAAAATCCAGGGTCAACTCTTTATTGTGAAGCACCGTATCTTCAAGGCGGGCGAGCTTGATTTCATGGTCAACAATCAGCCCTCTCAGCTTTTCATCAATGGGGATGTATGGGGGCATTCGCTCTTTTTCCGCCATGTCCTGCTCTGCAATCTCGCCATCTGGCGAGGGGAATCTTCTCAGTTTCGACGGGCCACCGCTGACCACCCACCTGTAAGCCCGTTTGATGCTGCCGAGGTCCGCTATCCCCTGCGACATCAGCACCCCGTTCTGCGTTGCCTCTGAGTCGTTAATCTCCGCTGTAATATTGGCGTAAATATCGTGTGCATGCGCCGCCTGGAGTGCTTCAACGAGTGCGCCGCTGTCGCAGGTGTTGAGATAGCTCCACTCGATTCGAGCGATGGCCAGATAGCGCCCGATGGAACGAGGCGACACAATCCCGTCACTTAGCACCAGCCCGCCAGAGGAGCCGGATAAACCATGCCCGATAAACCAGAACCCGATGGCGCCCTTACGTAACTCATTGAAAAGCTTCTCTGCCGTCACCCGGCCTAGCAATGGCACAGGGTGAAAAAAGGAACGGATAGACTCGGATACTTCATCTATCTGATGAGGCAGCGCCTGGACTGATATACCCGCATCGTATTCGGATGGCGCTGCGATAATCACACGTCCAGCCTCTGCACTGCTCATGGGTATCGGGGCACATGATTCGACCGGGCGCAGGTAGGGCCGGTGGCTCCTATGCTGCATCGCTGCATCGCCCGCATAGTCACCTGTTTTCATGATTTCGCTGGCGGCGGCGCAGGAGTATAATGTTATTGTCCGGTGGGGGTTCGTCCCCTCTACCGGGCAGGGGAGGGGATGCTAGTAACATCCCCTCCTTCTGAAAAATGGGGTCCAGTCAGAAAACAAATAGCTCCAACATTCCCACCGGGAACATTGGAGCTACTGGTGTAAACTCTTTGCCGGGACCTTACGGTACTGGCACTTATTTAGCTGTCGGCTGTTTCAGGTTATATTTACGCTCGATCCACGAGACAATCATCAGCAATGCTTGGCGAAGTATAATCAAAAATTGCCGCAACTCGTCGTTATCTGCGTTCATATTTGGCAGGGCGCTTATGTACGCTGCGTACTGCACCCTAGCATAGCACGTCCGTTCGTGACTGTCAATGCGTTGCCTGAACGTTGCATTAAGGAACGGCGTCATTCGCCAACAGCGCATCGATTTCTGCTATCACATCTGGGTAACGTGTCCACTGATCTCGTATATCCAACAACGCATCACGCCTGGTTTTCCAGACCGTGTGAGGCGGAAGGTCGCTATCAAGTTCCCACTCCTCCAGGCATTCGGCCAAATCAGTTTCATCCACGATTTGAGACAAATCCAGGTGGCAGCACCACGTATACCAGTAGCCGACCTGGGCCTGCCGCCAGTCTATATTTCGCATGGATTGCCCCTCGCCCCTCCCATCCCCGCCTTGATGCGCAGCTCGTGCAACTCAGCGTTAGCCGCCTCCAGCTTGGCGGCGAGGTCGTCACGCTCTGCCCGCAGCCGTTCAATTTCGGCATCTGTGGACACTAGCCCCATACGTTCAAGCTCCAAAATCGTTTTGCTGCCTGTCATCCCCTCACCCCTCCTAGCTCCTCGCCTCACATCGTCATCCGCCGTGCTAATCTTGACGCCCATTGGTTGCCCCCAATCGTAAACGATTCGCCCGTCCATCGCTCACCCCTTCCGCCCTGGCTGGGCGTGCTATGCTCTATGAGCCGGACTGTTTTCAAAGTCAGTCAACCGTCTCGCCCGTAGGTTTTGCCTCTCGCCACCCTTCCGTATTCGTATCCGTCAGTTTGACGATAGAGCCGCACTTACCGCAGCACGTCTGTCTTACCTTGTTCGGATCTCTGTGCGTCTTGCCACAGACAGGGCAATCCCACTTGCCCCATAAATCAAGCCACATTGCTGAATGGCAATCATTGCAGAGCGTACCACCCTCAAATGCACCAAATCCGTCATTTGCATCCTCGCCCAAAATGACCGTGCTACATCTGTCGCATATCGTTACGTCTAACATCCTACCCTCCTATTCCTAATGGGAATCGACGTTCTCAACCCTAACTACTTGACCCATGACCGTCTATCATTGCAAGAAAATCTCAGCTTTACGAACTCGCTTTCCATTGTGAGGCTGCCGGTTGTGTCGTTGCCCTCTTGCGGGATTTCCTTCAGCCGCTTGATCAAGTCCTCCAGAGCGTACACAATCGCACCGATAGGATAGTTTGGTTCCTCGCTGGTGCCAACGATAGAGAATGTAATCTTGTTGTCATAACCCATGATGCCCTTCTCCTTTTCCTTATGCCAACTTGAAATAGCAAGGCCGAGTCGCCCCGGCCCTGCACCCTATGCCGTCAAGCTATCTCAGCCGTGGCGCATCTCTCAGCATGGCCCGTAATGTGTGTTCTATCGCTGCCAACCGTTGCCGAATCTCGTCTAGTTTCCTCTCTGCCTCTGCAGGGGGGATAGGTCCAAGCAAATCAGCTCGCCAGTCTTTCACTGCATCCGCAAGTGTTTCAACCTTGATTCTGTATTCAGTGTTCATGGTTCCTCCTACGCCGTCACCGGCTGCGCCTGCTCAATCACCTTGCGCAAATTCGTCAACGACTGCGCCAGCTCCACGCCATAGGACTGGTCAATTTCGTCAACCGTGGCAATCTGCCCGCTACCAACCAGCGGCTTGGCGAGTCGCTTCGCCTCGGCAACCACTCGCTTTTCCAGGACCGTGATCAGGCTAGTCGCTTCCGCCTGCCAAAGTTCCTTGCTCGATTTGGTGCGGTGGCTGCTCGTTGCGTCCACGATGCCGGGCCGCTTGGCATCCCAGGTGGCCGAGCTACCGTAGAGGGCCACGCCCAGCGCATGGATCGTATTAAGCTGCGCCTCAGTGATTTGGCCTGGTCTGGTTTCGGCGGGCTGCTCATCTTCAGCGGGCGGCTGGCCATCGGCCATGAATTGCACTTCAGGGTGGACCGGCCCAGCAGCCAGCCATCGCAGAATGGGCGTCATAAACGATGCGTCAGGCCGGTTGACCACAACGCCCTGGATGGCTGAACAGCGAGTCTTTTCGACAGTGATGGTGTTCTGCACGTCCATCATGGCGGCAATGTCAAACTCATATTCCATTCCGTCTCTCTGGATGGCCCCCATTCCGATTTTCTTCGGGCTGGGCTTGCCGTTGGTATCCTTCTCAACCTCATACTGCACTTTGGCACGCATCGTGGCAATGATATGGATCGGGCTGCCCACGATAGCTTCGATGAACGCCTGCTCAACCGGCTGTACGTCCTTCCACTTGCCGAAATTCTGGTTGACTATCGCCAGGATGCCCCCCGGACCATTCCATGCGTGGGTAATGGAGTCAAGGATCACAACCTCGTATCCACCAGACACAGCGGCGCTGATGGCCTTGACGTACTTGTCCGGGTGGAAGTTCGATAACTCAACTACATCAAAATCGAACTGGTCGGCGTACTTGCTTGCGCTACCATGCTCTGTATCCACAACGGCAATTTTGCCGCTCGGAGAAAGAGCCTGCGCAAATAGCAAGGCGGTGTATGTCTTGCCCGACCCAGACGGCCCAGCGATAGACATTCTGAGCTTTGCGGCTTTCTTTGTGGCTTTCTGGAACATCTTAGTTATCCTCCTGGGGGCACAGTGGCCCCCTATTCTAGCAAAATGCGTTTGTGGCGTCTACAGCCCTACTCGCCAACAGCCTTGTGGAGGGCTTGGCGCAAAACTTCCGGGCAATTGATGCCATTGCCATTCGTCCAGTCCAACACCGCAAAGATTACGGCAACGTCTGAGACTGGATTGACCTGAAAATATATCTGCGCATCCAGCAGCGATTTGGCTACTTTGCGAATATTGGCTTTGCCGTTGACACGCAGCGCATAAAACTTCGGATTGGTTGGGTACTCAGTAGCTGTGGTTTCCATCTTCCCATCCTCCTATCGTCAAAGGGGCAAGCCACGCCCGCCCCCGCTTACCCTACGACCACGCCAGCCCCTTGTGGAACCTGGACCCTGCCTGCGCCTGCGCCTGTAGCTTCCGCCACTCAGCCGCCTCAAGGCGCATCGCTCCCAACACTTCCGGCTGCACTCCGGCCATGTTTGCGGCTTTGGCGGCTATCTCCTCGTGCATGTCCGCTTCCCACCTGACAGCCGCCAGAAAGTCATTTGCGTCTACCGTCCAGTCGTCCTTGCGGTAGGGGTTCGTGATGTGCCAGTTCATCAGTTCCACTCCCCATCCTCAACAGCTGCCCAGTCAATCCCCGGCGCCACGTACTGCGCACCCTTATCTTCGTACTCTTGCACGGCTTCGGCAAAATCTGCCGGCGCATCGGCCATCAACTCCGTAACCTGCGCATCCGTCAGCGGCCAGCCTGCATCGAATAGCCCGTCCGTCTCGATACGCACCGCCTCGGCTTCTGCGGCCAAACTGCGAATGAGTGCCCATCCCGCTTGTGCATCCGCCAGCAGCGCACCGTCACTGATTGCCTGCTGTTCTTGTGTTACTGCCCACTGGTAGGTTAACATGGTTTTGAATCCTTTTGCTAGGGTTTCGGAGAACCGGCGTAACTTGTCTAGGGTGGCGCCGGTTTTCTGTTCGCTCGTGTAACGTTCTGGTACACTTGAATTATAGCACACTTTGTTCAATCTGTTCCATACGATTACCCTACGAAGTACGGCTATGTATTTACATTTCATACGGATTGACTATAATAGATAGGAGGCATCAATCACGAAGGGAGGAAAGGGTGATGATCGTAAAGGGTAAGGTGCAAGCCCAAATGCGCAAACTAAAAATTAGACGCTTTGCGCATCTAGCCGAGGAGATCGGCGTGAGCAAGCAAACTATATCGACGTGGTTTGCTGGTGGCTCATTTGCTTCCACCAATCTGGATAAACTGGTCGAGGTCTTAGGCTGCACGCCTAACGATGTGTTGGCATGGGGCACTGAGGAAAAGAAGTTACGCGCCAAGATGAGTCATGCGCCAGGACAGGAGTAGAGACAATGGACATCACGCCAGTTCCATCCCTGATCTTCGTGGCAATCCTGGCCGCCTGCGCCTATGCCATTTACCGGATAGGCAAACGCAGCACAGCCTGCGGAGTCACGCTTGGTATCGGCCTACTTATTCTTCTGGTTATCGTGGCTATTTTCAGTACACAGGTAACGTTCACGATCACCGGAAGATAGGCACACGATGAGAATCACAATTGAAACCGAATTGACTAGCCATGACAAGATTAACGCATTGATCACCATTGCCAGGATTTTCGAGTTATCCGAGCAATCCAGCGATGACGCCCCCGATCTGCCATACGCCGCTATCTTTTGGCCCGAACATTTTCCCAGGGCAATCAGAGAGCTGTTCGGAAGCATCCAATATCTTGTCACAGCGCCAGCGTGGGACAAAGAAGATTTGAGAACTTTGGTAGATAAAGACGAATGGAGAAGTGCTATATCGATGGTAGCTCAAGAGATAGATTTGATGAAGGAAATGATGCAGGGAGAGTAGGCGCACAATGAGAATCTACAAAATCAGGTGCGATCTAGACACCTTGTTGTATTTGATGAGCTATGCCAAGCTAATTGAATCGCATTGGTTTGACGAGGATACTATCGAGGCGCTTATGAAGGTGACGGGCGATGATGACGATTTTTGGCGTTTCGAGCAACGGCTGATTTACGGGATTGTATCCAAAACGGACGCCAAGCCCACAGAAGCCTCGTAGAACGCCCGCAATCGTTCCAACGCACAATCTAGCAGCCCCACACGCCAAAGCCCCGCCTTGCCACGCCTACGCAGCCACAAAGTAAGAACGTGCGTGCTACCAATAAAAGAGAGTCGGCCTATGCAGCGCCGACTCTCTTTTTTATACAACCAGCAGGAGGAACTCAAGTCAGTTACTCCCCGCTAAAGCTGGGGAGCTTGCATCTGAAGACTAACCCGGTCGCAACCTCGATGCTCTGAGGTGTTGACCGACATCGACACGATAGGCGCACTGGTGAGCGCCCGCAGAGAACGGATATACCACCCTCTGCATGTTAGTAGAATCCTAAGCATAGCTTGAAGGTTTCTACGCTGGAGAACTTTTACGTCGGCCCAGACCTATGGCCGACAACCCGTAAGTTTCTCTTGTTAAGGTGCGAAACGTCCGTGGGGGCACGGTGCCTTTGCACAGGAGTAATTATACCACTTTTCGACAGTTCGAGCAATTAGGGGAGATAGAGAGATAGCTACCATTCCTCCCCCCGATAAATCGGGGAGTGTTCTGGAGATTTTTTATGTACTACCACCGCCGGTCGCTTCCGTTCGGCCCGGCATACTCAGTCTAGCACGTCAGTTTGCTGGCGTCAAGGCCCGGCCCAATACTTACAAATTGCTGACAAGTTCATTAGGCGAAAGTGAAGGAAACGGCTATTCTTTACGATAATTATTTTAGGCAAGTTTGGAGCGCAAGACGAGGCACGGACCCCAATCATCATAAACGCCGCCCCTGCTGGGACGGACCAAGCCGCTAATCCTTCATTTGTGGATCAGCGGCTTGTGTTTTATCCTACCAATGAATGCGCCGGTGCGCCCTGCACAAGCCGGTGTTTGCACCAAAAAAAGACCGGGAGACACAGACCCTGCAGCTTGTGTCCCCCGGTATACTGGTTGGTTTTGACCGGACCCCAAGTCGAGTCGAAACCTGTGCCTGGCTGAATACGAGCCCGGCGCTAATATCGTACCATCAAATAATACGCCACGCAACCCT
>Ga0207701_10000267_pt1 | contig 53514 bp, 50 predicted proteins | sample KBSSwiSSwithPhiX_FD_184294 | JGI IMG/M metagenome (GOLD analysis project Ga0207701, IMG submission 184294) | Switchgrass rhizosphere bulk soil microbial communities from Kellogg Biological Station, Michigan, USA, with PhiX - S5 (SPAdes) (version 2) | ecosystem: Environmental > Terrestrial >... | reverse complement strand
TTTCAACGCCTTTTCGACGTCGCGCACAGTCGACGCATCGAATGGTTGAACGATGAGCAAACGCGGTTCTGGCGTGGTAATGAGCGCAAGCTGTTTCAATTTCATGGACGAGCCATACGCGGTGACATCGACATTCTCGACCAGAGCCGGTGATGCCTTCCCGGTGCGAACACTCGCGAATTCATGGACCATGTAATCCACACTTTTTTCCATCGCCATTTCGGCTTCGAGCAAGATTTCGTCGGTGCTCATAGGTTACTGAAAGAAAGCTGGGCAGACCCGAATCGCAATCCCTATTCGGAGACGAGGGTACCGATTTTTTTCCCGAGAACGGCATCTCGAATGTTGGTTGACTTGTTCATATCGAAAACAACGATCGGAATCTTGTTGTCCATGCAGAGGCTGAAGGCGGTCGAGTCCATTACTTGCAATCGCTTCGTCAGGGCTTCGGTATAGGTGATCTGTTCGTAGCGTTGCGCATCGGGATGAACAACGGGGTCGCGGTCGTAGATGCCGTCGACCTTGGTCGCTTTTAGAATGACGCTGGCGCCAATTTCACTCGCGCGCAGTGCCGCCGTTGTGTCGGTCGAAAAGTAGGGATGACCTGTTCCGGCAACAAAGATAACGACGCGACCCTGCTCGAGGTGCCGAATCGCCCGGCGCAGGATGAAGGGTTCGGCAACATTTTGCATTTCGATCGCGGTCTGGACGCGCGTAATAACGCCGGTTTGTTCGAGCTGACTTTGCAACGCGAGACCGTTGATCACGGTCGCGAGCATTCCCATGTAATCGGCCGTGGTACGATCCATTCCGCGATGACTGGCTGCGAGTCCGCGCCAAATGTTGCCGCCGCCAACTACGATTGAGATCTGCACTCCAAGATCCGATACCTCCTTTACCTGGCGGGCGATCTCTTTCACGATCTGTGGCGAAATCGTGTCGCGACCTCCGGTTTCGCGGAGCGCTTCACCGCTTAATTTCAGGACGATGCGTTTGTAGGCGAGCGTGGCACTTTCCATCTGGGCGGGGATGATGGGTTAGAAATTCGGAATTGGGGAGGAAAAACCGCGAAGGAATTCTTTAGCGGGCAAACGGCGCTTGCCTTCCAATTGGATTTCGTCGAGGCGCAACGCGCCGCGGCCCGTCGCGACCACTAATTCGGTTCCGTTTGGCGTCGAAACGGAACCGGGCGGGCCCGCGCTTTCTGCGACGATCGAGGCGCGAAATATTTTCAGGTGGCGCGGCTGAGCCGGGGCGTCGATGAGGGTGGCGAACGCGCTGGGCCATGGATCGTAAGCGCGAATTTTCCGCTCGATTACTTCGGCGGGTAGGGACCAATCGATTTTTCCATCGTCGCGGGTGAGCTTGGCGGCATAGGTGGCGTGGGCCGAATCCTGCGGTTGGCGGGGGGCCTGTCCGTTGGCGAGTTGAGCGAGCGCATTGAGCAGAGCGTCCGGAGCAATCTCCGCGAGCCGGTCATGCAGCGAGCCACCCGTCTCGTTAGGCAAAATCGCACACTTCTTTTGCAACAGGATGTCGCCGGTATCGAGCCCGGCATCCATATACATGATGGTAATCCCGGTCTCTGTATCGCCGGCGGCGATCGTCGCCTGGATCGGAGCAGCACCGCGATATCGTGGCAGGAGAGATGCGTGCACGTTCAAGCAAGCGATGCTCGGAATCGTTAGCACGCTCTCGGGCAGAATTTGTCCGTAAGCGATGACGACAATCGCCTCCGGCCCGAGCGCCCGAATTTGCGCCACCGATTCTTCGTCGCGCAGTCGCTTCGGTTGCAAAATCGGCACGGAGTTGTCAGGGAGCTCCGCCTTGATCGGCGGCGCTGCCATGTGTTGTTTGCGCCCGACCGGCTTGTCCGGCTGCGTCACGACCCCGAGCACCTCATGCTCGGGTGCGCGCAAAAGGGCGCGCAGAGTCGGGACGCCAATTGCCCCAGTGCCGATGAAAACAATACGCATGCCGCGTCTACGGCATCAAAACGTTAGGCACAACGGCCCGGCGACTCCGGCGCGGCCCAGTGGCGCGCGCCATCAATTTATCGCCGGCAGTAACTTCGCGCTGACCAACCGACGATGCGCAATTTGTGCAGAGATAGTCGTAAAGCTCCCGATCCGGCAAGATCAGGAGGAGGCGTTCGCGCACCGGCATCGCCCCCTTGCATTTCTCGCAATAGAGACTGGACGCGGTGAAATTTTCAAATTGCGACTGACTCATGTTCCCCATTCGAGACCGTCTCGAGGATGTGAAACAACACTCTAGCCGGGGGCTCTGTAGCGTCCACCATTTGCACACGATCCTTGTAATGCTCGAGGACCGGCTTCGATTCGTTTTCGTAGGTCGCAAGCCGGCGTTTGATCACTTCCTCGTTCGCGTCGTCGAGGCGGTTGTCTTTCAACGCGCGCTTCTTCAGGCGAGCGAAAAGCGCCTCGCGTTTTGGGCAGGAGAGATGGAAGACCTTTTTGACGTCGATCAGCTGGTCCATGATTTTGGCTTGGGCGACGTTGCGTGGAATGCCGTCGAGCACGAGGACATCAATATCAGGTTTGAATTGGTGTGCGTCCACGGCCGCATCAATGCGCGCTTTCCAGAGTTCCACCGTAATATCATCCGGCACGAGCTCACCCCGGCTGGAGTATTCGAGAAAGGCGCGACCGAGACGAGTGCGGGTATCAATCGTGCGGAAGACGTCGCCGCAAGCGCAATGAAAGAATCGAGGAATTGAGCCGAGGGAGCGACCTTGGGTGCCCTTGCCACTGCCGGGAGCTCCGAAAAGAAGATAGGTGGTGTATTTCATTGCGTGGAACTACCGTTATACAAAAACTTGCCTAGAGACACAATGCGGAACTGGCTCTCGGCTGTTTCCGGGGTCAATAACCCGGTTGGTGTCGACGAATCTGACTACTGAGGGACAACGTTCACCCGGCGACCCGCCCGATCGAAGCGTACCTGTCCATCGACCAAGGCGAAAATGGTGTAGTCGCGACCGAGCCCAACGTTTTTACCGGGCAAGAACTTCGTGCCGCGCTGCCGAATGATGATGTTCCCGGCAACAACGGTCTCACTGCCAAACTTCTTCACGCCCAGTCGCTTGCTAACGCTGTCGCGGCCGTTTTTGACGCTGCCTTGTCCTTTTTTATGAGCCATTGGGAATTCTTGAGAGTTGGAAAGTGAAATTAGACAGCGGTTACTCGGTCGCGTCTTTACCAGCGGCCTTCTTCTTTGAGCCAACGCTAATGCCCGTAATCTTGATTCGGGTCAGCTTTCGGCGATGACCCACGGTGCGGTGATAACCTTTGCGGCGGCGATACTTAAAGGCAACGACCTTCTTGTCCTTGCGGTGCTCAACCACCTCGCCGGTGACGGTCGCTCCTGCGACCAGGGGAGCGCCATGGGTGAATTTTTCACCATCGGCGTGCATTAAGACCTCGCCAAAAGTCATTTTTTGGCCCGCATCGCCGGCGAGAAGATCCACGTCGATCGTGTCGCCTTCAGCGACTCGATATTGTCTTCCGCCTGTTTTGATAATTGCGTATGCCATGGCCGTGAGAAAGGGGCGAGACGGTGTCACAGCAAGACCGTTTTGACAAGCGGAAATCTGGAGCCGGTCTTGCCGAGCGCTATTTCGCCGCGATCAACAACGTAATCTCGCCTTTTGCCGGGTGCGACTCAAAATGTGCGAGCAGCTCTGAGGCGGTCCCACGCCGGAATTCCTCGAATTTTTTCGTCAGCTCACGCGCGACGCAGAGTTGCCGCTCTGGCATCACCTCTCCGCACGCCGCCAGGGTCTTGTTGATTCGATAGGGCGACTCGAAGAAGATCGTGGTCTCCTCGCGCTCGGCTGCAGCCGTCAATTCCCGGGCTCGCTGCCCGCTCTTCACTGGCAGAAATCCACGATAGCAAAAATGTTCCATCGCAAATCCGGAACCGACCAAGGCTGTCGTAATAGCGGACACTCCGGGAACAATCGTGAAGGGTAAATTCTCCTCGATACACCGGCGGATTAACCGTGCCCCAGGATCAGATAGGCCGGGCATGCCGGCGTCCGTGATTAGCGCAACCGATTCGCCAGCCTTCAGCCGCCCAACCAACTCGTCTGTCCGCATCGCCTCATTGTGCTCATGATAACTAACGAGCGGCTTCCGGATTTCGAAGTGGCGCAGTAAATTCGCCGAATGCCGGGTATCTTCGGCCGCGATTAGATCGACCATCTTGAGAGTCGCGAGCGCGCGCAGGGTAATGTCGTCAAGATTTCCGATTGGGGTCCCGACGATGTACAGCATCGCCGATTATGCGTCGGAAAGAATGAGGGTGCCAGCCAGCAAGAATTTTTGAGGTGCGTGGCGATGGCCAAAAGGATACAAACCACTACATGGCGCGCAAAAAGTCTCAGGTCGCAACCGCGGTCGTTGTCCGCGAGTCGAAATCGCTCGCATCGAACGGGGATGTGCTCGCCGCGAGCGACCGCCGGCTCGATTTCGGCGAACGCTGGGCATATGCCCCCGCTCCCGAGCAAAGCGACTACATCAAAATCAAGCCGCGCTATCAGCTCCTAATCGACGGAAAATTTCGGGCTCCGCATTCCGGTCGATATTTCCCGTCCATAAATCCGGCGACCGAAGCCACCCTCACGGAAATTGCCGAGGCGGATGCGCATGACGTTGACTTGGCAGTGCGGTCCGCGCGACGTGCCCACCGCACCGTCTGGAGCAAAATGCCGGGGCGCGAGCGAGGCAAATATCTTTACCGGATCGCGCGGCTCGTGCAGGAGAAGTCGCGAGAACTCGCCGTTTTGGAGTCGATGGATGGCGGGAAGACGATCAAGGAGAGCCGCGATATCGACCTGCCGCTGGTCGCCGCGCATTTCTTTTATTATGCGGGCTGGGCCGACAAGCTGAACTACGCGTTTCCCGGTCGCACGCCGCGGTCGTTAGGCGTGGCCGGACAGATTATACCCTGGAATTTTCCGCTCCTGATGGCGGCGTGGAAGCTCGCGCCAGCGCTAGCGGCAGGCAACACCTGCGTCCTCAAACCGGCTGAGACGACCAGCATCACGGCAATGCATCTTGCTGAAATTTTTCAGGCCGCCGAGTTGCCCGACGGCGTCGTTAATATTGTTACCGGCGCTGGTGCCACCGGCAAAGCGCTGGTCGACCACGACGACGTCAACAAGATCGCCTTTACCGGGTCCACATCCGTCGGGAAGCTTCTAACCCGTGCCGTTGCCGGGACGAAAAAGAGTCTGACGCTCGAGCTAGGCGGGAAGGCAGCGAACATCATTTTCGACGACGCACCGATCGATCAGGCGGTGGAAGGAATTGTCTCAGGCATTTATTTCAACCAGGGTCACGTCTGCTGCGCCGGGTCACGCTTGCTCGTGCAGGAAGGTGTTTTTCCCGCCGTCATCCGAAAACTCCGCGACCGCATTTCATCGCTTCGCGTTGGCAACCCGCTCGACAAGAATACCGACATCGGCGCGATCAATTCGAGGATGCAGCTCGATAAGATTTGCGAACTCGTGGACAGTGGTTTGCAGCAAGGGGCGGAATTGATCCAGCCGCGGTTGCGTTTACCCGAGAAGGGTTACTGGTATCCGCCGAGCTTTTTTACTGGAGTGACTGCGTCCCATCGCATCGCTCAGGAAGAAATTTTCGGTCCCGTCCTCAGCGTTATGACGTTCCGCACGCCGGAGGAAGCGATCGAGCGCGCGAACAACACGCCTTATGGACTAAGCGCCGGGGTATGGACCGACAAAGGCAGCAAGATTTTCAAGATCGTGAGCAAACTGCGGGCGGGCGTCGTCTGGGCAAACACCTACAACAAGTTTGACCCAACGAGTCCGTTTGGCGGTTATCGTGAAAGCGGCTTCGGCCGGGAAGGGGGTCTGCATGGTCTCCGACCTTATCTCGCGCTCGATTGATTGTTAGGCGTGCCGCGAAGATCGAGGTAAAGCAGAACGAAAGAGATTCCAAGAAGCGGTCGAAGTATCGTCTGGAGTGCGCCGAGAGCGACCGGCCAAATGGAAAGCGTTGTCGGTTTGGCCGCTGCAGTCATCGATTGGATGATTGCCTGCGGATCAGACATAGTCGTTACGGTGTGATAATAAGCGCTTACCGTGGACCACTCGGAACCGATGGTCAGCGCAATAGCGCAAAGGCACCAGAGAGAGGATAAAATCACTCCGCGCCACACCGGACGCTGCCACCAGGGCAACTCGCGCCGGCTTCGCGCGATTTCGCGGCTGCGACGAAGCGAGTCGAGGACCCCGACATCTTCGAGTACTGCGGGCTGCTGCCAGAAGAGGACGTTGATGAAAACGCGCCCGAACATCCACATCTGAAAGAGGAGCAATAGCAGCGCGACAATGATCACTCCGGGGTTTGATGAGCCGCCCGCTACCATCACGAGAATGGCAAAGGCAAGGACGAGAAGGAGAAAAAACGCGCCGTAAACGAGCAGACAAAGGACCGCGACGCGGCCCCAATAATTTAGCGCTCGGGAAACGATTTGTGAAAACGGGACGGTGTTGCCCTGAGCCGCTTCACTGGTCAGGATTTGCAACCCGCCCACATAGATTGGCCAGGCGATGAACGTTGCCGCGAGCATGCAAAAATTGAAGAGACCAGCCAGCGCGGTGCGAAGATCGAGTTCGCTGCCCGCGCTAACGGCCGCGCTGCTGAGCTGCGCACAAAGCGAAGGAATAAAGACCAGCGCACTCAGAAGAAGAAACTGTCCGAAGCGCTCGCGATAAATCTGCCACGTTCGAGTCAGGAGCGTGCCGAGGGTTTGTGGCCTAACGAACGAGACCGTAGGCATCTCCGCCGCGACTTTTTCGTCGCCGAAAAGTTCCGGAAGTTCCCCGGCTGGAATCCACCGTTCGCTTCCTGGTTCGCGAATTTCGTTCTCACGAATGAGTCGACCTTCCCGCTTCCACTCGAGCAATTCGTCCAGATCGACGGGGCCGTATTCCTTGCCCAGCACCCGGACGATCCAGGCATCGTTTTTATTTTGTTCGGAAGGATTCACGGCTTTGAGCGAAGCGCTCTTGCGCGTTCCGCTTCCCCTCCGGACAATCCAGTAAATCCTGTTCGCATGCTATGAAGCTCCTTCTGATTGACGGTCACTACTACGTCTACCGCTCTTATTTTGCGATCCTCCATCTTTCGAATTCCCGCGGCGAGCCCACGAATGCGATCTTCGGCTTCACCAAGACCCTTCGGCTGATGATCAAGCATTTACAGCCCGATTTAGGGGCCGTCATCTGGGATCAGGGGTTGCCGCAACGCCGCACCGAATTGCAACCCGGGTACAAGGAGACACGAAAGGAAATGCCGGCGCCGATGGTTCCACAGCTCGACGAAATCCAGAAGATTACACCCTGGCTTGGTTTTCGAAGCATCTCGCTCCCCGATACTGAGGCGGACGATTTGATGGCCTGTTATGCGATCAAGGCGCGTGAACGCGGTATCGAAGTGGTCCTCGCGACGAACGACAAAGATCTCTATCAACTGGTCAATTCCACGGTAAAAGTTTACAGCACGGCCAAAGCCGACCTTGCCTCGCCCAAAGACGCGTTCGCCTTGTTGGGCGAAGAAGAAGTGACGAACAAGTGGGGCGTGCCGCCCGCGCAGATCGGCGATGTCCTCGCGATCGCCGGAGATGCCGTCGATAATATCGCCGGAGTCGGAATCGGTCGAAAAGCTGCGGCCAAATTGCTGTCCGAATTTGGAAGCATGGACGCTCTTTTGAGCGGATTGGATCGAGTCACAGCCCAAAAAACCCGCGAAAAATTGGAGCAGGCCCGCGACCGTATACTGCAAAATCGTAAGATGGTGGAACTGGATTGCGACTTGCCGCTACCCCTGCCGATCGACGATTTACGGATTAGCCCGGATTACCCGCGACTGATCGAAGCGATGGAACGGTTTGAGTTTAAGTCACTTCTTGAGGATGTCCGCAGCGACGCTGCTCGAGCTGGACGCCAGGAGCAGGGAGAACTGCTGCTTTAGGGTCCGAACAAGGGTTAAACGGTCACGAATTCAGGTGAAAAACATCGAATGTTTTGAACGCCGCCCGCTGCGTCTTGTCTATGTTCACTGGTTAAGGCGATTCGGGCGGTGGCACGTTCTCGCATTCGAAGGTTTCTCCGCGTGCCCTGCCCGGATCTTTTTTGTACCGGAGCCCTTGTTGCGCGGCACTCTTCTTCGCATCGTGCAATAGTGCAAGGCGGTCCATTTGTTGGCCACCGCTTCTCATATAGCTCATGAATTTCTCCAGCGAAGACTATCAACTCCTTGATTTCGCCCTGCGTGAGGACGTCGGGGCGGGCGACGTTACGAGCGAGTTTTTTGTCGGCGAAAACGATCAGGCTTCTGCCCGTGCCATCGCCAAGGAAAGGGCGGTGGTTGCCGGGACGGAGGTAGCCGCGGAGATCTTCCGGCGGGTAGATCCCGATCTTCGCCTTGAAATTGCGCAAAAGGACGGCGCGGTTGTGTCCGCCGGGACGACAGTCCTGGAGATCCGCGGTCGCGCGCGCTCAATCCTGACGGCGGAGCGTGTTGCTCTCAACTTCCTCCAGCGCCTCAGCGGCATTGCGACCTTAACCCACCAATTCGTCGAGGCAGCCGGTCCAACGGGTGCCAAGATCCTCGACACCCGCAAAACCACGCCCGGCCTGCGAAAGTTTGAGAAGGCAGCGGTTCTTGCAGGGGGTGGAACAAATCATCGCTTCGGGCTTTTCGACATGGTGCTGGTCAAAGACAATCATCTCCTCGCGCGCAACGGGCTGGCCAGGTTGAGCGCCGCCATTGAGCGGGTCCGCCGCGAACGCCCGGATCTGAAGATCGAGGTCGAAGCCGATAACCTCGATCAAGTCCGGGCGCTTCTGGAGATCGAGGGGGTGGAGGTGATCCTGCTTGATAACATGAAAGCGACAGCGATGCGCGAAGCAGTCGCGATCGGCAAAGGGAAGGTGAAATTCGAGGCGAGTGGAGGCGTTAATCTACGGAACATTCGCCAAATCGCCGCGACAGGGGTCGATTTCGTTTCAATCGGAGCGCTCACCCACTCCGCGTGCGCAGTCGATTTTTCCCTGGAGCTGAGGCATGTCTCCGCCTGATCGACTGGTTGTGGCGGAGATCAGCAAATCGTTAGGGGAAAGCGGCGTTGGTTGCCGCATTATCGTCCTGGAATCGACCGGTTCGACGAATGAGTTTCTGCGCCGAATGCTCTCGCCGGAGTTGCCGGAGGGTTTTGTGGTTTTTGCCGAGCATCAGAGCGCCGGCCGCGGCCAACACGGGAACCGCTGGGCTTCCGCATCGCGCCTTGGTCTTTGGTTTTCAGTTCTCCTCCGGCCCAACATTCCACTCGCGGCTTCGGCTTGCCTAACGAATTGGGCAGCGCAGGCAATTTCGGCCACGATCAGAAGCGAGACCGGACTCGCGGCGACGATCAAGCCGCCCAACGACGTGTTTGTGGGCAGCCGAAAAGTGGCAGGGGTACTGGTGGAGACCAAGGCAGGCTCCGGCTTGGCGTTCGACGCCATCATTGGAATTGGGATCAACGTGAATCAGACGGCTGACGATTTCCCTGTCGAGTTGCGCACCCGCGCCGGTTCGCTGGCGATGGACCTCGGCCGACAAGTCAGTCGGACCGATTTCGCTATCGCGTTGCTCTTGGAACTGGAAAGGACGCGCGAATTCGGCGTCAACCTTTCGCGCCAACTTTCGCCAGCCATTCCCGATAGATCTGTGGGGAAATCTCCGAAGGTTTGATTTCGCTCCGGCCTCCCCAGAAAACGTTCGTGTAGGCGACGGGGATATTCTGGCTGGCAAGGTGGCGATCGATCGCCGCCTTATGTTCCAACATGAGACCTTTGTTTGTGCCGTGTGCCACCGCCATGATGTTAACGTTTCGAAATTCCGGCCCGGCCTCGCGCCAATAACAATGCGTCAGTATTTCGTGACGACCGACTTCACCGCCCGCCTCCATTTCGCGCCCCGGGGGGACGGCCCAGTGAAAGAGCCCGTTGAAACGCGTCACCCGCACGCCGCCGGCGGAGGGTTTCACGTGTTCGAGGAAGGTCGAGAACCGACCAATGATTTTTCGTTTTGTCAGGTCTTCTGCGATTTCAAAAAATTCTTCCAAGGACGCGCCTGCTTCCCGCGCGCGCGCGACCCAGGGCGATTGGTGAATTTCTTCCGGAGTGAATTCCCGTTTTAACGCGGTCAACACTGTCCACTCCTTCTCCGTAAGCTTCGCGGGTTGAACGACAATCATTTTGGCGGGTTGATCAGCCTTGGCGCCCGGTTCGATACTTTTTCGGCGAACGTGCCCCACGCCTAACGAGAAGATGCCCTTGGCCGGCATGAGCCGGAAATGCTCCGCACCCACGAGTCCGCTCAATATTTCGCCATGCCGTTGCAATGAGAAACCCTGCGGCACTTTGAGCGTGGTCCAGAGTTTGTATTCCGAACCAGGTGTGACCGAGTCAGTCGAACGCAGGACGACATGACCAGAAAACGGATCGCGTTGCGACATCCAATCGAAGGCGGCCTCGATCTTTTCCGGCGGCACTTTCCAGGCGACCAGCGCGCCTTCCGCCAGATTAGTGGCGAGCAAGGTCTGCCGCACTCGCCGAACCGTTCCCGCGCGCAGCATCGCAATGATCCGCTCGAAAACCGTTTCGAGCGGCACTCCAGAGCGCTCCGCAATTTCTGCAAACGGTTCGCGCACGAATCCGGCAATCTTGTCCTCAGAAATGGCAAGAATACGCGCGTTGATCGGGTCGTTATGCTCGACCGGCAAGATTTCGTTAGGGAAAGTTTTCATGCGACGGCACAGGCGTTCGTAATTCGAAATGATTCTCGCCCTTGCGCCGGCTTCTCGAAAGCGAAAACTGGCAAGGCGCTCTTTCGCTCATGACTAAAGCCATTTTCTTCGATGCCGCCGGAACCCTCATTCGCCTAACGAAGAGCGTTGGCTGGAATTATGCGCTGGTCGCGGAACGCCAAGGACTGGTGCTAGACGCCGACGCTCTGAATCGTGCTTTCGCTCAGATTTGGAAAGAAATGCCTCTTCGTCCGGCAACGGGAAAACCGCGGGAGGACGACGACAAAGGGTGGTGGCGCGATTTGGTCGAGCGTTTACTGGATCGGGTATCGATGGAAATCAGTCCGCTCGATCGCGACACATTCTTTGAAGCCGCTTATGGCCATTTCGCCGAGGCCGGTGTTTGGGAGCTTTACCCAGATGTTGAGGAAGTTCTGGAGACCTTGGCGCCCCGTTTCGAGCTCGCCGTTGTTTCTAATTTCGACAGCCGATTGCGCGTGGTTCTTCACCACCTTGGTATTGCCAAGTATTTCCGGCACATCTTTCTTTCCAGCGAACTTGGCGCGGACAAACCTGATCCTCTGATTTATCAACGCACCCTGGAACTAGGCGGATTCCGGGCGGAAGAAGTGATGCACGTCGGGGACGACCCAGAGCGAGACTGGGAGGCTGCGAGTCGCGCCGGTCTGGCGGTTTTCCGTTTGGAGCGACCTCACAACTCGCTGCGGGATCTCCTTCCGCTTGTTGCGCGAGCGAGTGAATCATCGTAAAAACTGAAGCCCGCTTCGGGTTGGTAGCTCAATGGTAGAGCAGCGCCCTTTTAAGGCGTTGGTTCTGGGTTCGAGTCCCAGCCAACCCATTCCTTTTGTACGTTCTGTCCTGTAGATGCGCGATCTATTCCTCGAGATCGCACGGTAAGTATTCGTTCATCGGGCGATCAGCGGATTCGTCGAAAAACATTGACCCAGTTCATCTTATCTGACTAAAAAGCCGGGCAAATCATGAAAACCGCTTGTCTCGGTACGGCGGGGCGGGCTTTCGGCTGCGGTGTTCCCCCTAAGTTCTTCATCATCCCATACTCGGTGTCAGCAATTGCCTGCTTGTTAGCGTTTACGCCATTCGCTGATGGTCAGATTACTGTTCCGGCGACCGCCAATATCTATGGGGCGGGGCACGATATCCCTCCCGATCCGGGCGGGGGCGGGGGAGGTGAGTTGCCTCCGGTCGTCTCGTTCACGTGGGCCTCCGACTTAGGTTTTCTTTTCGGCGCCACCGGGAATGTGCGCCCCAACTCGGAAGCGGACTTCAATGGACCTGACGGTGGAGGATTGTTGGGGCCAACCCGAGTTACTTCGTACGGTGGAATTTCCGGGATTTCGGCCGACGAAACATTGTTTCTGGTGGGCGTCTTTCTGGACAATAACACTCCCTTAGATCCAGCGCCGCCGATCCTGGACTTCAGTCCCTCCCAAATCGGGACACACTTCGGTTCGCTCCGCCCTGCGATCGGCCAAACCTTTTTCATCGGCGACGGTTTGACTGGCACCGGTACCGGATTTGTACAGACCTTTTATCCCCCACTGGGGTCGACCAGACTTTTTCTTGGATTCGCCGATGGCTTTAACGGACCCCCTCGCAATTATGACGACAACGAGGGGAACCTTTCGGTGAACGTCATCCCGATGTACGGCACGCCCACTCCGACCCCAACTCCTACTCCAACCCCGCCGCCTCCGAAGTGTAACGACGAGCGGGATGACATGATCGGGGAATACAAACAATTCCGGGTCAAACTTTCGCCGATTTGCGAAGATTTTACACAGACCGCGCAGACGACTTATTTTACCTTTGCGCAACTAAACACAGGTGACTACAGCTGGGCATTATTACTGCCAACTCTGCTCGCGCCCGCGGACAGCGGATCCGGCTTAGACAAATGGAGAGAAGAATTTGGCGGTCCGCGAATAATTAGGAGCGCGTATAGAAATCCCGCCCTTAATCAAAGGAAGCATGGCGTGCCGCAGAGCAGACATATGTACGGCGACGCGGCGGATCTTCGAAACGAAAGCCGGACCGAAGAAGAGTGGAAGGCAATGTATGGGGCAGCTCTGAGAGCACACGCATCCTTCAGGGAACCCAGAGACGGACCGTGCAAGCTTAACTGTGTTCACGCCGATTGGCGGCCACATTTTTTGCTTAGCGGGAGTTCCCGAGCGACTCCATCGAATGATGCCAACCAGTCTTCGCGGGTTCAGCAGGTGGAAAAGGACCTCGCGGGGTTACAAAGTTCCAGTTGGGAAACGCGAAAGGATGCCTTCTACCACTTGGTTGGCCTCGACGTTTTGTCGCAAGATTCAGTGAGTGTGGCCGTGGCGAAACTGTTTGAAGATGTTCCCCAGGAAACTGACGTGATCCAGCTGTCGTTGATCGACTTACTAACCCAGGAAAATTTAAGAACTCAGGAAGCAACTCGTGCGTATGGTAATTCTGGGATTACTCTCTCAGAAGCTTACTTAAGCTATTATGCCGATGTCATCTGGGCGGTGTCAGTCCTCGATAACGCCCATGGAATAGACGCCTTATTGGGGGCTATCAATACCGGAGACATGGCTACCGCAGCGATCGCTCGATTTGGCAAACTCGCACTGGATCAGACGATCGCGCTGCTCGCGAGCCCTCAAGGTCCGGACACCAGGCAATCCGCAGCAATGATTATCTCTGAAATGTTGGATCCTAGTAGCGCAACTGCGATCAATGATCCAACATCGAGGGCGAAACTAGAAGACGCCATTTTGATGGCCACTCGCGACGAAGATTTCAACGTAAGAATCGTGGCGGTCACGGCCCTGGCAAAGTTCGGCGATCGCAACCTTGCTTACGTTGTCGAAGCGCTGGCGCGAAACGATCCTTATGAGGCATCTGAGCACGGCGGAGCGGATGGACTATATCCGGTCCGAGAAGCAGCTCGGAACGCATTGACACTACTTGCTAGATAACCTGGCCGTCTTGGAGCGTGCGGAAGGGATTTTCAGACGAGGAAAGCCTGTGCCTAACGGTAAGGCCGTTAGCGGGACGAGGGAGCGCAGAATGAAGCGTACGCCAAGGCAGAGAGTTTACTGAACCGTAAGCGTCAGATCATTCCCGTCCCCACCTAAATAGCTTCCACGATAACTATTCATCCCTACGGTGAATGTGGAATTATCAGGCAGGTTGGTGAAGGTGCCGCTGATTGGCCCGCCGGAGGTATTGTTGATAATGGTGAACACGGTACCACGACCAAGTGTGCTCGTGCCAAGATCACTAAGCGCCACCAACGCGCCGCTATTGATCGTCAGGCCATTACTGACCACCTGATCAGTTTTAACAGAGTCGCTATTTAGGGTGAATTCGCAGGTCGCGGTTGAGTTGAGTGTGAGGTTGCTAAGAAGCGTCAGAGTGCCAAGCCGTGTCCTAACTCCCGGAGCCAAAGTCGCCGCTCGGGTCCCTGTCCCTACTTTAACATCCCCTGCAATGATTCCCGTTCCGCCGAGTGTGCCAGCCTTTACCTCCACCGTCCCAGTGCCGGTGGCGGAACCGTTTCTATTAGTGACGAAAAGCGATCCTTTCCTAATCGTGGTGCCGCCGGTGTAGGTGTTCGCGTTGCTCAGCGTAAAATTTCCTCTACCTGTCTTGGACAGCGAACCACCACCGGCGCCGGAATCCTGGATGATTCCCGAAAACACCGTGCTGATATTGTTAGCGCCTACGGTCAGGTGATTGGAACCCAGGATCGCAAGACCGTCGCCTTCGATCGAACCAATCGTAACACCCGGAGCGGCGTGGCGACTGATGTCCAAACCGCCGCTGCTGCTATCGGTGCTGCCGTTGCCGAAGACCTCCACGCGTGCCGTGCCGCCCGTGGAGTTAGAAAGAAAACGAATCACACTGCCGGAATCGAATTGCGAGCCACCGTTAGCGATCAGCGTGGCGCTACCCCCAGTCGAGCTATCGTCAAATTCCGTGGTAGCGCCGAAGGCAGAGCTCTGGATGCCAGCGTTGTTGGTGATGGTCGCGTTGCCGGCAGTTGCAGACGACGAGAACGATATACTACCGCCGAGTCCTTGGAAGCCGACGGCGCCGCTATTGATAAATGTGCCGTTGTCGGCACTGGCACTGTCGAAGAAAGTAATGAAACTATTGCCAGCCGTCGAGCTGCCGCCGCTGTTGATGAATGTCGCGTTCCCGGCAGAGGTCGTGTCTTCGAAAAAGATATAACTATTGCCTCTTGAGTCCCGATTGTTTGTGAAGGTAGCACTTCCTGCGGTTGCGCTATCAGTGAAAATAATATTGCCGCCCTCTCCAAAAAATTCACCGGCGCCCTTGTTAGTAAAGGCGGTCTGGCTCCCCGCAGTCGCGTCGTGAGTGAAGTGTATGCTTGAATGTTCGCTGTACAAAGACCCGGTATCATTCACAAAATTTTGTGTAATCCCGGATTTGTTCGTGATACCCACTCCACTAACAGTCAGGATGTAGGCAGGATTAGAATAACTAACCGTGACCGTGAATGCGCTCGCGCCCGGGTTGAACACTATGCCGTTTACCTCCTTAAAGCCTGCGACGGAAATTCCAGTCACGGTGGAGGAATCGAAAGTTGCGGTGTCGGCCGAGCCATTGGGTGGTCCGCCCGTCGTCCAGTTAGCTGCGGTTCCCCAGTCTCCTGTGGCAGGAGTTGCCAGCCAAGTGGCGCTGCCAGCATGGCCGGTTTGAGTGGTGAGTAAGAGCAAAGCCGGCAGCAGGCCGATTCGTAGAGCGTGCAATACCATGTTCATAATTGAGACCTCCGATTGCTACCGGAGCCTCTCTAAACAAGGGCGACTCAATACCGTCTGCCTTTTAAGCGGGTCGGGATTATCTAGCGGGGCTGGGGTGGACGCGATTACACGGAAACGAGCCAACTATTGTCAATCCAAAAAAAAGCTTAGGTGCTCAGAATCAGCCGTTAATACCGGTTTTGCGAAAACGAATACCGGCAGTATCAGGGTCAGTTTCAACGGTCAATTAATTCCGCAGCGGCTCCCAAGTCCTAGTCTTCAAGCGCCATCAATTTGAACTTGGCGGTCGATCTCGGTCGCTCGCTCAGGTGCATCGAACTATCGCTCCTCGGGCGCGTCCTCCTGAAACTGTGCATAGATCCTGCTTTTATGAATAAACTGGAATTTCAGTTTCCCTCCAGTATTCATGAAGTTTGTTCCCACCCGCCTGCGACCTCTGGCCTGCCTTCTCGGACTGTGTGCAGTTTTTTTCTCCCCGGATGTGTCCGGTTACGTCCTCGAAAATCATGCCTGGCCCAACGGGTCGGTCGTGACCATGGAAATGGATTTGGGAGCCCTCAAACAAACTCTCCAAGACGGCAGCTCGTCCTGGAATGCGGCAGCTGCCCCCGCGATCGATGCTTGGAACGCCCAGATGGGCACGATCCAACTTTGCAAGGTGATGGACTCGACGAAACCGGTCTCCTCAGGCGACGGGATTAATTCGACCTCTTTTGCTTCCACAGTATTTGGGGACGACTTCGGGGCCAACGTTCTGGCAGTGACCTACTACACCTATCAGGGAGGCACTTTTAAGGAGGCTGACGTGCTCTTCAACAAGGCGCAGACATTCGATTCGTATCGAGGAAATCTGCAATTTGATAGCCAGGGCAAATGCATCGCTGACATTCAACGCGTCTTCCTCCACGAACTGGGGCATGCGCTCGGGCTCAATCATCCCGACACCGCCGGTCAGCATTTGGATGCGGTCATGAATTCGCTTGTGAGCGATCTGTGCCAACTCTCCGCGGACGACAAGGCTGGCATTCAGTTCCTGTATGGTTCACCCGGCCCAACGTCCACACCGGCGCCGTTGCCAAATCAACTGGTGAATATTTCCACCCGCATGCGCGTCGGGGTTGGCGATGGCGTTCTTATTGGCGGCTTCATCATTCAGGGAGATCAATCGAAGAAGGTTGTCCTTCGCGCCCTTGGGCCTTCGCTCGGTGCCAATGGAGTGACGGGAGCCCTGCAGGATCCCAAGATTGAGCTTCGAGACGGAGCCGGAGCAATCGTGGACTCAAATGACAATTGGCAGGAAGGTGTCGATGCGGCTGAGATCGCGGCCGACTCGATCGCGCCCTCCGACCCGCGCGAAGCAGCGGTTCTCGCCACCCTCGCGCCGGGCAACTACACGGTCATTGTTTCGGGCGTGAATAACACCACCGGAATCGGTTTGGTTGAATCCTATGCATTGGATAGCGGTTCGACCCGAGCCGCGAATATCTCCACCCGGGGCCACGTCGGTGCGGGAGACGAAGCGCTCATTGGCGGGTTTATCATTGGAGGCACTGATACCAAAAACATCCTCGTCCGAGCGATCGGCCCATCGTTGGGAGGCGCGGATGCACTCGCGGATCCATTGGTGGAGGTCTACGACAGCGGCGGGCAATTGGTTACAACGAACGACAACTGGAACACGAGCGTGCAGCAAAGCCAGATCATGGCTACAGGCGTTCCGCCGAGCGATACCCGTGAGTCCGCGCTCATTGCCGCGCTTGCTCCTGGTAACTACACCGCGGTCGTGCGCGGCGCCGACGGAGGGGTAGGCCTTGGGTTGGTCGAAATCTACGACCTGAGTCCGTAGCAGTGGAACTGAATTGAAAAAGGAGCATAAGGTCTTAGCTTGAAGAAGCCCTTCACCCCCGTTCACAAAATGAAAAAACCACTCGGATTTCTAGTTTTTCCCATTCTCGTTTCCCTGGGTCTCGTCGTTCACGCGACGACCGTTATTCCGCCGAATTTTGATGAACTCGTCAGTCGGGCGCAGGTTATTTTCGAAGGCGAAGTCACCGGGTTGCAATCGCAGTGGATTGGAGAAGGGGCCGAGCATCGCATTGTTACTTTCGTCACTTTCAAGGTGGTGGACGCGTTGAAGGGTAATCCGGGAGAGAACTACTCGATCCGTATGCTGGGAGGCACGGTGGACGGCCGGACGATGGAGGTAACCGATGCGCCAAAGTTCAAGGTGGGTGATCACGATGTTCTTTTCGTCGAGAACAATGGCAGACAGTTCATTCCGCTTGTTGGAATTCAGCACGGCCGATTCCGGGTGCAGAAAGATCAGGCTGGTCGCGATACCCTCCTCACGGGTGAGGGGCAACCCTTGGCCGATGTGAATCAACTTGGCGCCGATGAAAAAACGGTCGCGCAATCCAAAGCGGCCGTCTCCCTGAAGGATTTCAAGAGCACCATCCAGAGTCGGGTTCACACGCAGGCGAACGCGAAAAATCCCTAATTTCTGGCTGACCGCAGCTGCGGTTTTCGCGTTTTGGCTCCTGCGGGGTTTTAACGGCGCAACCGGGGTCGGTTTGGTCGAAATCTACGGCGTCGATTGATTGTCAGGCTGGCGTTTCCAGAGGAAAAACACCGGTAAACCGCTCAATACGATGGCGCATCCGATACCGCAGGTTGCCGGGGCCAAAATCGCCAGATCGACGATCAAGAGCGTGGCCAGAACAATTGCTACGACTGGGACAAGCGGATAGCCCCAGGCGCGATACGGACGAATCTCGTCGGGTTTCTTTTGGCGCAGCACGATGACGGCCGCCACGAGAAGAATATAAAAAACCAGATCGGCGGCGACAATATACTCGAGCAGTTGCGTGTAGACATTGCCGTACTGAACCGCGCCGTTCGCTCCCACCCCGACCGTGCGCGGCAGCGTTAGTAGCGCTGCCCAAGCGCCCTGCGCCACGAGTGCCGCCGACGGGGCGTGTTGCGCATTGACGCGCGCGATAGAACGAAAAAAAAGTCCATCGCGAGCCATCGCATAATAGACCCGTGCACCGGCCAGAATGAGGCCGTTGTTGGCGCCAAAAGTCGAGATCAGAATCGCGGCCGCCATTGCGCTCGCACCCGGTCCGCCAAAGAGCCTGCTCATCGAGGCGACGCCGACTCGGTTCTGGGGCGCATGCGCAATTTCGCCTAACGACAGGGTTGCGACGTAGGCGAGGTTGGTCAGGACATAAAGGATTACGACCGCGCCGCATCCGATGAGCAGGGCGCGCGGCAAGGTTCGTCCCGGGTCTCGAATTTCGCTTCCGGTGAAAGTGACGTTCGTCCAGGCCGTCTGTGCGAAAAGCGGTCCGACCATGGCCTTGCCGAAAATCAGAGCGAGGGCCAGCCCGCCAACGATCGTTAGGCCGGGCTGGGCAAGTTCGGATGTCCAGCCGTTGGCCCATGGATTCCACCAGGCGGAGGAACGCGCGGCGCAAGTCGCTTTCCAGCCTAACGAAAGCCCAGCGACGAGCAGACCGAGCAAAGCTGCGGTTTTCGCGATGGTGAAGGTGTTTTGCACCATCTTTCCGATCGCCAAACCACCTGTGTTGACCCAAGTGAGGAGGAAAATAAGGAGAACGGCAACGAGCTGTTCGGTTGAAAGGCTAATCGCATAAACTCCGAAGAGATGGATCGGCTTGATCAGATAGTGTTCGTTTCCAATCGCGGGCACGAAGACCCCGGCAAACTTTGCGAAAGCAATCGCAACGGCGGCAATGGTCCCGGTTTGAATGACGAGAAAAAGTGTCCAGCCAAAGAGGAAACCGATCGACGGACCATAGGCCTGGCGCAGAAACACATACTGTCCGCCGGCACGCGGCAGCATTGCGGCTAATTCGGCGCAGCAGAGCGCGCCGCCGATCGTCATCAGGCCCGCCATCACCCACGCGAGAAGGAGCCAACCCGGGGCACCCACCAATCGGGTGGATTCGGCCGAAGTGATAAAGATTCCCGATCCGATCATCGAACCGATCACAATCATGGTCGCGTCAAGCGGTCCGAGTCCGCGCACTAGTTTGTCGTTAGGCGCGTCCATTCGTTAGGCTGACGGCGCCGTAACCGAGATGCCGGCGTTCGCGAGGTGGGCACGCAGCTTGCGCGCAAAATCGACCGCGTCCGGCGTGTCGCCGTGGACGCAAATCGTATCTGCGTGGATCTCCAAGTCCCGTCCTTCGATCGTGCAAACAACATTGTCGCGAAGCATGCGCAGAATCCGCGCTGCGGCCTCTTCTGCATCGGATAGCAATGCGGCCGGGTGCGTGCGCGGGACGAGTGCGCCGTCAGATTGATAATTGCGGTCGGCAAAGACTTCCCGCGCAACCCGCAACCCCAGCGTCTCTCCGGCTCGCGTCAGCGCGCTTCCCCCGGGCGCGAACAGAATGAGCGTGCGATCGACGGCAAGAAGCGCACGCGCCACGGCATCAGCGAGGGCCGGATCGCGCGCCGCCATGTTGTAGAGCGCGCCGTGCGGCTTGACGTGGTTCGGGCGGACCCCGAGCGAGCGCGCAACCGCTTGGAACGCGCCGAGCTGATAAGTCATCAGCGCAAAGATTTCTTCAGGGGTGACGGGCCACTCGCGACGTCCAAAGTTTTCCCGATCCGCGAGGCTGGGATGTGCTCCTACTCCCACGCCAGCGGCATTCGCCGCTCGGATCGAAGCCGACATGCTGGCCGGACTGCCTGCATGAAAGCCGCAAGCGATATTGGCGGAAGTGACCAGTCCGAGTAGTTCAGCTTCGGTCGCCGCGCCTTCTCCGAGGTCGGAATTAAGGTCGACCGAGAGTTTCATCCTGGCCGCAGTGAAAGACCGACCCGGAACCGTTGCAGGTCCCTTTCGCGCTCGGCGAAAAGTGTGCCGGCCTCGGCAAAGGTCAATTTTTGAAAACGAACAGTATCGTTAGGGCGAAGTTGGGCTGCCCTCGGCAAATCGACGCTGATCACGTGCGCGATCTTGGGGTAACCTCCGATTGTTTGGCAATCTCCGAGCAGCACGATCGGTTGCCCGTCGTGTGCCACTTGCACAGCGCCTGGCGCGACCGCTTCAGAAGCTAACTCCCATTGATTTGTTCGCCTCAGTTCCGCGCCTTCCAGTCGCGCTCCCATCCGATCGGCTTTAGCGGTCACAGTGAAGGGCTCCTTCAAGAAAGCTGTTTGCGCTTCCGGAACAAATTCATCCCACTCACTTCCCTCGACAATCCGTAAGACCGCGCTGCGCAGCCCGCTCTGCGCCCATTCCACAGGTGCGCTCCAGTTCGCAAGCCGCATGTCTGCATCGGCTTGAGCCGTCTTTCCTAACGGTATTACGTCGCCGTCGCGCAAGGCACGACCTTCGAATCCACCAAACCCGGAGCGCAGGTCTGTCGACCGGCTCCCGAGAACAGATGGGACATCAATTCCCCCCGCGATTGCGATCCACGCGCGGCCACCGGCTTCGACCGGATCGAACTCCAATTCTTCGCCGCGCCTAACGATCCCCCGACATCCGGCTGGAAACTTCGCCTCAGCGATTCGCGCCTGGAAAGTGCCGCCGCACCAGGCGACGCTTCGCGAATCGTTAAATCGAAGGCGCAGGCCGCCGAAAGTAATTTCAAGAAGGGCTGCTTCTTCCGCGTTGCCCACCAGCAAATTGGCCACGCGCGCCGCGAAGAGATCGAGGGCTCCACCCACCGAAACTCCTTGTCGGCGTTGGTCCGCACGACCGAGATCCTGCACGGTCGTCAGAGATGGAGCACGCAAGACGGTCACGTTTTCCATGCTTCAAATTCTTGACGCGTGATGGGCACAAAACGCAGTCGATCGCCGGGCGCGCACAAAGCTGCCGGTTTTCGAGTGACGTCGAAAAACCGAAGTGGGGTTCGGCCAATGATGTTCCATCCGCCAGGCGATTGAAGTGGATAAATGCCAGCCTGCCTTCCTGCGATGGCCACCGATCCGGCCGGCACAGCCGTGCGGGGACTTGCTCGGCGCGCGGTCGTCAAAACCTCGGGCAAACCGCTCAGGTATGGGAAGCCGGGTGTAAAGCCGATGCAACGAACATGGTAATGACCAGCCGCATGACGGGTTATCACCTCGTTAGGCGACAGTCCGCAGTGTTTGGCGACCTCTTCGAGATCGAGCGCATAAGCCGGATTGTAACAGACCGGAATCTCATGCACTCGGGCGACATGAGATTTCGCGGCCGCACGTCGACCTTTTCCCAGAGCGGTGGAAATAGCCGCCTCGCAGTCCGCAAGGTGCTCCGGTGACTTGAGAAAAATCGCCACGCTGGCAAAAGCGGGCGCGATCTCCAGGACGCCCGGGATCCGAGCGGCCTCGAGTTTATGGACGACGGCGAGTACTTCACCTAACGAATCGCCTACCCGCAAAATAAGAGCCGAATCGCCGAGCGGCGTCAGGAAAAAGGACACGGCCGACTCTGCCGTCGGGCCCAGCCTTTTGCAAAACGCGCCAGACTAGAATTGGAACGTTATGCCCGTTACCAAGTGGTGGGTGAGCGGAGTTACCTCAATCGAGCCGTCTGGTATGTCGAGCGAGTCGAGATTGGCGTAGGTGAATTTATATTCGAACATCAGTCCCCAGTGCTCATTGAGCATAACGTTAACTCCGGTGAGCGCCTGCACCCCAGGTCCATGCACTTGGTATTCCTCATGAAAAGTTCCGTTCACATTTGATTCCACGTGGGGGATCGCCACGCCCAAGCCGAACCCGGCGTACGGGGTCAAATGCCCCAGAAAATCCTGGCCGCGCTGTCCGGGCATCCACCGATAAACGATGTCGCCGAGCGCATAATTGAGCCCATGCGAAAGACTGAACGATTCGATCGTATCGATGATCCTTTCGTTGTCGTCCACGCTGGTCCCGTTACGCCGGCCGGTGACACGCACGGTGTCGCCCGTTTTGGCGTACATCTTCATGTGGAAAAATTCCGCACCAAATCCCCAATGCGAATCATCGGAAGGAAACCAGAGGCCGCGGGCGCCGTAATAGGGCGGTGTCTCGAAATCGCGCCCCTCGAATGAGACGTCGTGAAAAGTAAGATCCGTCCCGCCGGTCTGATGCAGATCGAGATCGCTATCCTGCGACAGGGCTACGCCAGTGAAAATCGAAAGCTCGACCTCAGCGCGAGCCAGAGAAGCGAGAGTCAGCACGCCCGAGCCAAGGACGAGCGCGAGTGAAAGAAACGAAGAACGTCTTAGCATGAGAACACTCGAGGCTGTGGCGACGAAAGGATGAGCAGTCGGGTCTGTCAAACACTGCGTTGCAGGTACTACCTCGGTAGCGGTTGCTCGAGATTCGCCAGGGCGTAGGCAAGCACGGCATTGATCGCCGCGTTCTCGGCGAGCTCCCGGGGAACGATTTTGTCGAGGGTGTCAGCAGCGGTGTGATGGTAGCTGAAATACGTCCGGCTATCCTGAATCGGGCTGAAATTGGGGACGCCGAGTTTGAGCAATGGATCGATATCCGCTCCCGCTTCGTTGCGAAAGAGCAGGAGTCCCGCCCCGGAAGTTTGCAAGATCTTCGCTACGGGCTCGAGAAACGCTTTCAAATCCGGCTTGCCCGCGCTGTAGATGCCGACCGGATGATCAGCGCCAAGATCGGTTTCGATGGCAGCGAAATGATTCCCGATTTCAGCGCTGTGCTCCTCAGCGTAAGTCTTGCCGCCCTTCAGCCCGTTTTCTTCATTCATCCAGGCGATGATCCGGATTGTACGTCGCGGATGAAGGTTGAGCTGCCTAACGAGATTGGCGGTTTGCATCGCGACGGCCACGCCCGCGCCGTCGTCGATAGCACCGGTTCCAAGGTCCCAGGAGTCGAGATGCCCGGAGACGATGACGACCTGCTCCGGGTGCTCCGTTCCCTTCAAGTCGCCGATCACGTTGTGGCTAGGCACGTCCGGCAGTTGCTGCGGGGTGAGGACGAGATGCATTTGCACGGGACCCTGCGGAGCGAGTGCCGCGATTAGATCAGCATCCTCTTCCGCGAGCGCAGCAGCCGGAATTTTAGGGGCATCGTCGGCATAGTGCGTCATTCCGGTATGTGGGAGGCGGTAGGCTGCGCCTCCCACTGAGCGGATCAGAACCGCGACAGCACCAAGTCTCGAGGCTGCAGCCGGCGAATCGCCTCGGTAAACGACTGCTTCGGCATAGGCCTCATTTCCAAATCCCTGGGCAGCCATCTGTTTGTCGAACGCATGATTGAAAACGACAATCTTTCCCTGAACCCTTTCTTTGCCTAACGATTTCAGTTCATCGAAATCACGCGCGACCACGACCTCGGCGGTCAGGCCTTCCTTTGGAGTTGCGACACTATCGCCAAGAGCTGTGAGAACGATTTTTTGCGTCGTATTTTCCGCCTGGCCAGGGAACTGGACGAGCGCTGCCGTTTCTTCGCCACGAACCCAATGCGGCACCATTACCTTCTCGAGTTGCACGGCCAGCCCGATCGATTTGAGCTGGTCCGCGACGTATTGCACTGCCTTCTCCGCCTGGGCGGAGCCGCTCAGGCGCGGACCGATGTTGTTCGAGAGATGTGCGACCTGGCGGTAGGCGTAATCGCTCGCGAGCGCGGCCTGTTGAAGCTTTTTCAATTCCGCCAACGTCTCCGGTGAGTACAGCCGCGGTGTCGGCGAAGGCGTTGGGGTCACTGCGGCTGGCGAAGGCGAAGAAAAACTTCCAAGCAGAGAAATGACGGTGAGCGCAACGAGCGCGCAGGGTCTGGACATGCCGCACCTTCTCAAAAAGCGACTCAAGCTCAATCCGTTTGTCACTTTCGGGAACGGTTCAGGGTGGCGACAAGCGCGCGTTCCTGTTTAATGTTCCTGCCGATTCTCAATCCATGGCTCACGAAACTCTCGTCTCGCTCGATCTTCCAGGCGTCGACAAATTGCGCAGCGGCAAGGTGCGCGAGGTCTTCGATCTCGGGGAAACGTTGCTCTTCGTTGCGACCGATCGCCTTTCCGCCTTCGACGTCATTCTGCCCGATCCGATTCCGTTCAAGGGCGCGGTTCTGAATCAGATTTCTGCTTTCTGGTTTCAGAAAATTCAACTGGCGACGAATCATTTTGTGACCACCGACTTCGCGAAGTTTCCGGCCGAGTTGCAACCATATCGTGCCCAATTGGCTGGTCGTTCGATGATTGTTCGCCGGACCAAGCCGCTGCCGATCGAATGTGTTGTTCGCGGGTATCTTGCCGGCTCCGGCTGGAAAGATTATCAGGCCACGGGTGAGGTTTGCGGGCATCGGCTGCCAGCCGGGCTGCGCCTGGCTTCGGAATTACCTGAGCCAATCTTCACGCCTTCGACCAAGAACGAGGCTGGCCACGATTTGAACATCAATTGGACTCAATGCTGCGATGCCATCGGCAAATCTTTGGCGCGGAAAGTCCGCGACCTGAGTTTGCGCATCTACCTGGCCGGAAAAGAGCACGCGGCGAAGCGCGGCATTATTGTCGCCGACACCAAATTCGAATTTGGCTTGGCTGGCGAAGAACTGCTCCTGATCGACGAATGCCTTACGCCTGATTCCTCGCGTTTCTGGCCGGCCGACAGTTACGCGCCCGGAAAAAGCCCTCCCAGCTTCGACAAACAATTCGTGCGCGATTACCTCGAGACCCTCGATTGGAATAAAACCCCTCCCGGACCTCGATTGCCTGCGGACGTGATCGAAAAAACCTCAGCGAAATATCGCGACGCTTTTCAGCGCCTGACAAAGAGTGAATTAAGCTAATGCCCAATGAGGTTGGGACGAGTGGATACCGGCACCCGCACTACGCGCAGTCGCTGGCAGAATTCGGCCGGCCTCGCCTGCTCAGGGGCAGCGGAGGCTGGATTCTCGAGCGAGAGATTCCGGGGACGAAGGCGCGCGACGCAATGGGCTGCTACCCTCTTTTTTGCTGTCGCGATTGGTCGGCGCTGGAGGATGATCTCGCCCAGATCAAAAGTGAACTGGTCAGTCTTGTGCTCGTGACGGACCCATTCGGCGACTATTCCGAAGCGCTGCTTGGGCGAACGTTTCCCGATCTGGCGGTGCGCTTCAAGGAGCACTTCGTGAGCGACCTGCGCCGCGACACGAATTCGTTCGTCACCAGGCACCACCAATATTATGCACGGAAAGCAGTGGAAAAGGTGGCAGTGGAACGCTGCGTTGATCCCGCGTCGATGCTCAATGAATGGTCGGCGCTCTATGATCATCTTGTGGCCCGTCATGGTCTCGCTGGAATCAAGACTTTTTCCCGTGCTTCCTTCGCCCAGCAGTTGAACGTTCCGGGAATGGTGATGCTGCGGGCCACCCACGAAGGCGAAACGGTCGGCGCCCAGCTCTTCTATCTCCAAGACGGAGTGATGTTTTCTCATCTAGCGGCTTCGAGCGGCCGCGGTTATGAGCTGATGGCTGCATATGCGCTTGCCTGGCAGGCGCTGAAGTTCTTTGCGGGTGATGCCGACTGGATCGACTGGGGAGCGGGTGCCGGTCTCGGCACACAAGGTTCGGAAGGGCTGACGCGTTTCAAACGCGGCTGGTCCAGTGCCATTCGACCGGTGTATCTTTGCGGGCGCATCTTCGATCCGGTCAAGTATGACGAGCTGGCGCAGCACAAACGTTCCGACATCACCAGCTATTTTCCCGCTTATCGGGAAGGCGAGTTATCCTAGGAACACCGGACGCACAGTGTGTCAAAAAAAGGAAACTGAATGGCCAAGGTCGTGATTTTCGGGACGAGTCAATGGGCGGAGCTAGCGCATTTTTATCTGACGCACGATTCACCGCATGAGGTCGTGGCCTTTACGCTCGATCGGGATTATCTCGAGGAAAAGCAGTTCAAGGATCTCCCGGTCATCGCCTTCGACGAGTTGGAACAACATTATCCACCGGCTGAGTATCGGCTCTTCATCCCGATTAGTTTCAAGAGGATGAACCACGCTCGGGCGCAGAAATACGAAGAGGCGCACGCGCGGGGATATTCGATGATCAGTTATGTCAGTTCGAAAGCGACCATCTGGCCAGGCTTCAAATGCGGCGAGAACTGTTTTATTTTCGAGGACAACACGATTCAGCCATTCGTGGAATTAGGGAGCGACATTGTGATGTGGAGCGGTAATCACATCGGGCATCATTCCCGCATCAAAGACCATGTCATGATCACGTCGCATGTCGTTATCTCAGGATGCTGTACGATTGAGCCGTTCTGCTTCTTCGGCGTGAACGCGACCGTGCGCGACGAAACGATCGTAGCGCGCGAGACGCTCGTCGGCGCGGGCGTGGTCATTCTCAAAGACACGAAGGAGTTTGAGGTCTACAAGGCGGTCGCGGCCGAGCCGGCTGGTTTTAGGAGCGATGAACTCCGCAGTCTCTCGCACAAATCGAAGGGCTAGCCGGCGGAAATGAGATGGAAAAAGTGCGGCCGTATTTTCACGGTTGATCAACCAACCAAATGGATGGCGCATCATGCATGTGTGCCGGTCGCCGATAAAATAAACGGCGAAGTTTTGCGCATCTATTTCGGACCGCGGGACATCGAGGGAAGAACGACTACCACTTTCATCGATGTCGAAGCCGATAATCCCTCGCGCATCCGCTACGTTCATGACCGCCCCGTGCTCGGGCTGGGGAAGCTGGGCACTTTCGATGACAGCGGCGCGATGCCTTCATGCATCGTGAACCATGGCGGCCGCAAATTTCTTTACTACATCGGGTGGAATCGGGGTGTGACCGTGCCCTATCGTAACTCGATCGGCCTCGCTGTGAGCGATGACGGTGGCGAGAGCTTCGAACGGGTCGTGGAGGGACCGGTGCTGGATCGCACCGCGACCGAGCCGTATTTTTGTGCTTCGCCCTTCGCGCTCTACGACGAGGAGGCGGCAAAATGGAAACTTTGGTACGCCTCAAGTACAGGATGGACAGTGGTCAACGGCCATCCTGAACCCCTTTACCAAGTCAAGTATGCGGAAAGCGCCGATGGAGTTTCCTGGCTGAGGAGAAACACGGTTTGCCTCGAATATGCGTTCGAAGGCGAAGCCAACGCGCGCCCCTGCGTTCTGAAGGAGAACGGCCGCTATCGGATGTGGTATTGCTATCGGGGCAGCGTCGATTACCGGACCGATAAGGCCCAGAGCTACCGTATCGGATACGCAGAATCAGCCGATGGCATTTTGTGGGAACGAAGAGACTCAGAGGTAGGCATCGAGCGTTCGGACGAGGGGTGGGATTCGGTCATGATGGAGTACCCGTGGGTCTATGAACATCGCGGGCGGAAGTTCATGCTCTACAATGGCAATGGGTTTGGCGAGACGGGCTTTGGCTACGCCGTCCTCGAAGAAGATGGGTGAGAACTTTCGCACCCCTAAAAAGATAGTGCGCCGCCTGCGATACTTGCCGCAGGCGATGAAGAAAATCCGGAACTGGCCCGTCTTCATGTGGCATTACGCACTCGGACTGGTGCCTAAGAACCCCTACGTCTTTCGCAATGGCGCCCGGCTCGCGATTCATCGCGGCATCGATCACGTTCCGATCATCGAAATTTTCCTAAATGAAGAATACGGCAGCGTGCCCGATCGGTCCGTCGTGCTCGACCTCGGCGCGAACATCGGTGTCTTTACCGTTTATGCGGTGACCTCCGGGCCAGAGGTACGCGTCTATGCCTACGAGCCGTGGCCGGAGTTTGGTGTGCTCTTGCTGGATAATGTCCGGCTCAACCGGAAGGACGAAGCAGTATGCTTCTTCGATCGCGCGGTGGCCTCCGAGAGTGGAATAAGGACGCTCGACCTTGGAGGAGGGAGCACTTTTTTCTTCCCGACCTTCATCGGGGCGAGCGAGCTGCGGAGCGGAAGTGTGCAAGCGCGCACGATTACCCTCGAGGAGATCATTGATTCAAACCAACTTTCTCAGGTCGACTTCTTGAAGATGGATTGCGAGGGAGCAGAATATGAGATTCTCTATTCAACGCGATCTTCCTATCTCCAGCGCATCCGCCAAATTCGGATGGAGTATCACAACATCGATGAGGGAGAGCGGCAGGTGGAGGCGCTCAAGCGATTCCTGAGCGGGAACGGTTTTGTGCTGCGACATCAGCACGCCACGTCCGCGACTAACGGCACGATCTGGGTCGAACGGCGAGAAGAACGAGCTCCGCGGTAAGAATGAAAGAATGATTGATCTGAACGACTACCGGGAGAATGGATTTGTCCTCCTTAAAGGATTCTTTCCCGCGGAGGAGGTGGTGCGGATTTACTCCGACGCCAAAGACGTTTTTACCTTGCAAATGCGCCGGCTCGGCATCGTGCGATCCAACGCGCCTTCGGAGCAGGAGTTTGAGGCGGGAATGTTTGAGCTTTTCGAAAAGGATCTACAAGCCTTCACCAATTGCGGAAAGCAGGCGCAGCACTTGATTTCCTTGCATCGCCTCTCTTTAGATGAACGCATTGTCTCCGCGCTAAGGGAGTTGGGTCTCACCTTTCCCAACATCAGCACGCGGCCACTGCTCTATTTCAACGCTGAACGCCTCGCCAAAAAAGAGGTCTACTGGCGACTCGATGTGCACCAGGATTGGCGCAGCATGCAGGGCTCGCTCGACTCCGTCGTCGTCTGGCTGCCATTGGTGGACATCGATAAGGCGCTCGGCGCGCTCGAGGTTTATCCCGGCAGTCACAAGCGGGGATTACTCGAAGCCGATCTCGTTGACGGCTACGGTCACCTCCGCGGCAAGCTCGACAAGGCGAGGCTTGTCTCGGTTGAAGTGGAACGCGGCGATGCGCTCTTTTTCTCCACCCTGCTCGTCCATCAGTCCGGGACAAATGTATCGTCTGGAATCCGTTGGTCGTGTCATTTCCGCTACAACAACTTGCGCGAAGGCACCTTCATCCAGCGTGGTTTTCCCCACCCGTACCTCTACAAGCCACAGAGCGATTTGATTACACCGGGTTTTCCAACACTCGCTGACGTGCGCGCCGTCTTCCCGCCGGAGTCGTGAGATGATTCCTACTGATCGCGGAACAATGGCGGCGAAAAATCTCGCCGTCCTCGGAGCAGCGCCGGCGTTCTCCGAGGCGATTCATGTCGGACGTCCGAATCTCGGAAACAGAGCCCGATTCCTCGATCGCATCGAAACGATGCTCGACCGGCGCTACCTCACTAACAGCGGGCCCTTCGAGCGCGAACTCGAGCAACGCATTGCAGAATTGCTCGGCGTCCGGCATTGCGTTGCAATGTCGAGCGCAACCATCGCGCTCGAGATTGCAATTCGCGCGCTCGATCTGCGCGACGAGGTGATTGTGCCCTCCTTCACCTTCGTGGCGACGGCCCACGCTTTGCAATGGCAGCGAATCACACCGGTCTTTTGCGATATCGACCCGCAAACCCACAACATCGACCCGCGCAAAATCGAGGCGCTCATCACGCCGCGCACGAGCGGCATTCTCGCCGTCCATCTTTGGGGACGACCATGCGCGATCAAGGAACTACAGGCAATTGCAGACCGGCACGGGCTAGCATTGCTTTTCGATGCCGCCCACGCTTTTGGCTGTCAGTACAACGGATGCAAGATCGGTCGGTTTGGCCGGGCGGAAGTCCTTAGCTTTCACGCCACCAAATTCATCAGTACCGGTGAAGGCGGTGCCGTCGCGACCGACGACGACGATTTAGCCGAGCGGATGCAGTTGATGAAAAACTTCGGCTTCGCCGGCTATGATCGCGTCATCTCGATCGGCACGAACGGGAAAATGAACGAGCTCTCGGCTGCAATGGGCCTGACGCATCTTGAAAGCCTGGAGGAATTTGTTCGCATCAATCGACAAAACTTTCTCGCCTACGAAAAGAACTTGAGCGGCATTCGCGGGCTCGAATTACTGCGTTACGAAGACGCTCACTCTCCAAACTACCAATACGTGGTTATGGAAGTGGACGCCGGCGAGATCGGCCTCACGCGCGATCAGCTTGTCGCGGTTCTGCATGCTGAAAATGTCCTGGCCCGTCGCTATTTTTATCCCGGCGTTCACCGCATGGAACCCTATCGGTCGCTCTTTCCCGAGTCTCGGCGACGTTTGCCCGCGACCGAAACAATCGCGGACCGCGTGCTCGTTCTGCCCACCGGGACGGGAATAACGCCACGGGAGATTGCAAAGATCTGCTCCCTCATTCGATCTGCGGTGGAGAATAGCGACGAGGTCCGGTCGGCCCTCGCAGCCCGGTAAAATGTCTCTCAATCTGCGCCCGCCATCGCTTCCAGGACGGTCGCGGCCGACTGAATGGTTGCATCCCGGAGACGCGCTTGAAATTGCTCCTCGGTGAGAGCCTGACGACGAAATTCTTCATCGACTTTGCCTTCGCGTGCGATTTGCAGCCAACGGCGCCAGTGCCAGGCCTCGGGACCGACCAGACGATGACCAAAAGTGGTAAGCGATCGATCGATATTTTCCAACTTGCGCAGGAAACGCGCACTCGTCGAAAACGGCGCATGGGCGATGATGAGGTCATTGGGCCTGACGACGTTTGGCTGCGTTCCTTGTTTTTTGATCACCTGGTGATGCCCCATTCCAACCCCGTTCACTGTCGCCGGGTTAACAATTGTTTTCGGTGCCCCCTCGGTCATGATCCACACCAGATCGCGTTCTCGCTCCAACGCGCGATCGGCATTGGTTCGCCCACTCGCCACGAGGTAGAGATCGTTGTAACCACCTGGAGACAGATCCGTCGGCAAGACCGGGCGGCCTGCGACAAGAGGAATATTTAGACGTCGGACCGACAAGGCGTCGGCTGCTGCGAGAGTGGCAGTGGTCTTGAGATTTCCACTTTTCGGGAGCCAAAATTCATCCGCATCCAGGAAAAGGACCCGATCGACCGCGAATTCAGCGATCGTTTTCTCGTACGTTCGGGCCGGAAATCCCCATGGATCGTCGTTTCGTCGCAGTAAGATCAGGCTGATGTCGGGATCTTCCGCGAAGCTCGCCAGCCGCTCGCGGGTGCCGTCAATTGAGCCGAGGTCCGTTACGACAATCAGATCGACACCGATCGCGCGTAGATGCTGGATACAGACCTCGATGAGTTCGACCTCGTCCAGCACACTCAAATTTGCGGCAATTCTCATCTCTTGTTTTTCTCGATAAGACAGCTCTGCGAGCAATGGCGCAGCCAACGTCGCTTAGGATCTGTTTGCCCGAGCCTTTCGTATCAGAGCGCTCGCGCGTGGACTGTCAATTGATTCGATCGGAAAACTCCAAGGGTCGCGAGGAGGTGGCGATTCGTGAATGGTTTGTCGTGCGACCCGCAGCGTTTTGCCTAATATCGGGTCGACGCTCGAATTTGCCTGCGCCGACGAATTTGTGAACACTCCCGCCGAGTCTCTGTATCTCACCATTGTAGTCATCTGCCATGAGATGGGATTGCAGATTGAGAACACGCTTCTCTCCTTGCTTCCGCCGTATCAACGGGAAATCACGATCGCCGAATACGAAATCATCCTCATCGACAATGGCTCGGCGCAACCGCTCGAGCAGCGGCTGCAAGAATTGTCTCCGAACCTGCGCTACATATACATTTCGCCGGAGGAGGCGAGCCCAAACCCGGCCGCGGCGCTCAACATGGGAGCTGGTCTCGCGCGTGCACCACGGTTGTGTCTGATGATCGACGGTGCCCGAATGCTCACGCCCATGGTGTTGAATTGGGGGTTGCGGCTAATGAGCCTCGCTTCCGAGCCCGTCGTCGAGGTTCGCGGCTGGCATCTGGGACCGAAGTGGCAGCCCGAAAGCGTCATGGAAGGATACGATCAGGAGACGGAAGCGCGACTCCTGGCTGGAGTGCGCTGGCAAGAGAACGGCTATCGGCTTTGGGAAATAGCCGCAGCCACTCCGCAAAGTCGCTCCGGATTTTTCGCTCGGACTGCGGAATCGAACTGTATCTTCATGAGGAGTGACCTTTTCTCGCGGATTGGCGGATTTGATGAGCGATCTCGCGCGGGCGGAGGCGGCCTGGTCAATTTGGATTTTTTCTCCCGAGCCGTGGCGGTTGCTAATCCGGTTTTCACGCTTTTGGGCGAAGGCACCTTTCACCAGGTGCATGGAGGGGCAGCGACCGGTCTGGCCAAACCTGATTTGGAATCGGCGCTGGAAATTTGGCGCGCCGAGAGCGAAAAATTAGGACATACAATCGCGCCGGATTACAAATTCATTGTGGCGGGTCATGTCCCCCGGGAGTGCGCGAACTGGCTGGCTCGGAACGTTGCGAATTTCAGCTAGCAGTCTGCTAGATTAATCTGCGCGCAACTGACTCCATCATGTCCATTTCCGATCAAGGCATTCTGAAAGACCCGCGTCGGGAAGCGCAACGCTTAGTAGAAGAAATTCGGCATCGTGGCGAAGCGGTGCAGGTCGACCTCGGATGCGGCTTTCGCAAAAACGGCAACATCGGGATTGATCTAACGACCGAAGGGACACAAGCGGATTTGCTCTGTCGGCTGGGGTTTGAGCCGATCCCGCTGGAGGACGAAGTGGCTGACGCCGTTTTGTGCCGGGATTTTCTCGAGCACCTTCCGAAAGCGTATTACAGCGAGCCGGCGCAGGCGCTGCGCTATCCGATTATCGAGCTCATGAATGAAATCTGGCGGATTCTCAAGCCGGGCGGTGCGTTCACCAGCTTCACGCCCTGCTATCCGGCGATCGAGGTCCATCGAGACCCAACCCATTTAAGCGTCTGGACCTTGGAAAGCATGGCTTACTTTTGCGGGAAGTATCCCGTCGCCAAAATCTATGGGGTGAAAACCAACTTCGTCCTGGAAGAGAATCGGCTCGATGGTTTTTACCTGCACGCCATCCTCCGCAAACCGACCTCGGCCGAGACAGCCCCTTGATCTGGCTGCGCCCCGCGAGATTTACTTGATCAGTTCGCCGACGAGGCCCTTCTCCTCCTTCAATTCATTGACTGAAGCGTCAATCTTGGCGCGACTGAAGTCATTCACGGGTACGTCTTGTACTACCTCCCATTTGCCGCCCTTGACGCGGATGGGGAAGGAGCTGATCAGGCCTTCCTCGACGCCGTAGCTGCCGTCGGAGCAAATGGCAACGCTGTTCCAGTTCCCGGCTTCACTCTCAGTCGTTAGGCTGCGAACCGTGTCGACGACGGCATTCGCGGCCGAGGCCGCGGAGGAAAGGCCGCGCGCTTTGATGATGGCGGCGCCGCGCTGTTGCACTGCCGGAATGAACGTTTCCTTTAGCCATTTCTCGTCGCTGATTACCTGGTCGGCTGGTTTGCCGTTTATCCGGGCGTTGTAGAAATCGGGGTACTGTGTTGCGGAATGGTTCCCCCAGATCGTCATGTTAGTGACGGCAGTAATGTCATTCCCCGACTTCTGCGCGAGCTGGGCTTTGGCGCGATTTTCGTCGAGCCGGGTCATGGCAAACCAGCGGTCGCGCGGAATCGATTTGGCATTATTCATCGCGATCAGGCAATTCGTGTTACAGGGATTGCCGACGACCAGAATTCGAACATCGGAAGCAGCGTTTTTCTCGATTGCTTTCCCTTGGCCGATGAAAATTTTACCGTTGATTCCCAGCAAATCGCCCCGTTCCATTCCGGCCTTGCGTGGGATACTCCCGACCAGCAGCGCCCAATTAACGTCGCGAAAGCCTTCATCGAGATCGGCAGTTGGAGTAATTCCCTTGAGCAACGGAAAGGCGCAATCCTGCAGTTCCATGACCACGCCATCGAGCGCTCCGAGCGCGGGTGCGATTTCGATCAGCGATAAGTGCACTGGCTGCGTGGGGCCAAACATCGATCCGGAAGCAATGCGAAAAAGGAGAGAGTAGCCGATCTGGCCGGCTGCGCCGGTCACGGCGACTTTGATAGGTGAATTCATGGTCAACTTTTAGTCGTAGATGTTGGTGTTGTCATCCGGGGGAATACAGGGCAGTCAAATCCGACCACTCTTTTGCAAAAGCTCCTGGACGACAAGCATCTGGCGCTTTGCGTCGGAGCCCCGGGCCAATTTTCGGATCGTACCTGGCAAGCGCCGCGACCAATTCGAGTTTGCTGCGGTGCCGGGCACATTAAACCGATCTTTGCGTCCCAGAAGATCGGTGATCATGACAATCGCGATCCACGATTCGCTGCGAAAGAGTGCGTTGAAGATCACCGGATAAAATTGCGCCAGGTAGTCCATCGATTGGTTCGGCGCCGGCAAGCCGGCGAACTCGGCAATTTTTGCCAGATCGTGGCGCGCCTGCTCCGAATGGTGGGGCTTTTCGAAAGCCTCTTCCCAAAGCGCGCGGACCGGTTTGTGGTCATGGGTGGCGAAAGTCGCGACGGACATTCGTTCGTAGGCGCCGCCGGGAATCGAGCGGTGATCGGGATAATTTTCCCACTGGGGGATTTTGAAACCGGCCACGCCTAACGAACGTAAGCTGGGTCGAACGTAATCCGGCACAGTCCCCAAATCTTCGCCCACAACGCGTGTTGCGCCGGATTCTTGGAGAACAACGCGAAGATATTCCTCACCCTCGCGCCGATTACCCTCGCAGTTTTCCCAGGTGTTGTCGGGACGGGGTGAGAAATGAGGCTCATGCCCTTGCGTCCGGGCGCGCATTTCATCCCAGCCGAGGTGGAGAAAATCCCGATTGCGCGAGGGTCTCCACGGAAAAGCGTAGATGCGGTAAAACCCCAGAACGTGATCGATGCGGAAAATGTGAAAAATCTCCCGCACTCCATCAACACGTTGCCGCCACCAATCGAAATTACGGCTCCGCATCAAGTCCCAGCGATAGACGGGGATGCCCCAGTTCTGTCCCCACTTCTGCGTAAACGCATCGTCCTTAAAATATGGCTCGGGGGGCGCCCCGCCTGACCAATCAAGCGCGAACAACTCGGGGTGCGCGAAGACGTCGGCGCTGTAATAACTAATGCCGAAAGGGATGTCGCCCATTAGCGCGACCCCCTGGCTTTCGGCATATGCTTTGACCTCGTGCCATTGCTGGTGCGCGATCCATTGCACGTAGCAAAAAAATTTCTCTCGTTCTTCGAAAAGCGCGCGTTCTGCTTCGCCTAACGAGTCTAGCCAGGAACGTGCGGCATCGATTCGCGAATGCTCCGGTCGCCACTCATCCCAGGTCTCGCGATCGCCATTCTGTTCCATCAAAGCTCGGAAAAATGCGTAATCCCTCAACCAGGATTTCTCCTTTTCGCAGAAGGAATGAAACCGCTCTAGCGCTGCGGGATCGCGTTGTCCGCGGTAGCGGAAGGATGTGAATGCGCATTCGAGAAGTTTTCTCTTCAGCGGCTTAACCGTTTCGTATTTTACGCGACCGCGACGCAGCGCCGCGAGATCGAATCGTGCCGTGATTTCCGCGAAGTCTTCCGCCGATAGATCCTCCGGCACGCCGGGTGCGAGTTGTAGGGTGGTGAGATCGATCGCACGCGAGCTGATCGCATTGTAGGGACTGTTGTCGCCACCGGTCTCATTAATCGGCAAAAGCTGCACAAGCTTAAAACCGATTCGCCGTGCCCAGTCGATGAATTGCCGCAAGCCGGCGACATCACCGACCCCAAGGTCATCTTCCGTGCGCAGCGCAAAGAGCGGGGCGAGGACGCCCGCAATGCGTTCGTTAGGCGAGAGATTCATGTCGAAAATGACGAAATCCGCAATCCTAAGGACAAAGGAATTTCAAAATTCGAATGACCAAGACAGAACTGCACCTTCGTCATTGGTGCTTCGTCATTGATTGGTGCTTCGTCATTCGGATTTGGTCATTCATCCCCTTCGCACGTTCCAGTCCTCAACCAGGGTCGAGGGAATCTCTTTCAGAAAACGTGACGGCCGCTGAAACATATCGCCGTAACCGGCATTAAGGCGCATGTGCGGGTAGGTGAGATAAAGTTCGTCTCGGGCCCGGGTAACAGCGACGTAAAAGAGGCGGCGCTCTTCTTCGATCGCTTCGCGCGTCTCGAGCGAACGAGTGCTCGGGAACATGCCGTCAGTCAGCCAAATGACGAACACGCTATGAAACTCCAGCCCCTTCGCCTGGTGGACGGACGAGAGATTGACCGCCTCCGTATCAGTCGCCTGGTTTGCCGCCGGCTCGGCGTCGACGTTGCTGATGAGCGCGAGCTGCGAAAGGAATTCGTTAACGTCTTTGAACTGGCGTGCGAAGCCGGCGAGTTGATTTAGGTCTTCCTTGCGCAGCTCATAATTGGCGAAATTGGCTTTGGCATAATCATCGTAAATCGCCTCGACAATAGACATGATCATCTCCGTCGGTTGAGTCGGCTGCCCCTCGGGCGCGATCTCATCTAAAGTGTACGCCAGTTGCTCCCATGATTTTTTGGCGCGCCCGCTTATGGTCATGGAAAGCAAACGTCCGCTCCAGGAGCTGATCACGGCATCCTGCTTGAGCGATTCCTCCCAGGCGGTCCACAAGCTTTCCGCACTCTTGCCTCCGATCCCCGGTAGAAGGCGCACCATCCGTTTGAAAGCCACTTCATCGCGTGGATTGGCAACGAACCGAATAAACGCGGTTACGTCTTTGATGTGCGCCTGCTCGAAAAAGCGAATCCCGCTCGTGATCTGATAGGGAATGCCGCGGCGCGAGAGCTCGAGCTGTAGCTCGACCGCGTGGTAATGGGCACGATAAAGGACAGCGATCTCATTCAAGTCCACCCCTTCGTCGCGCAGCTCGAGAATCCGCTGGGCGACGAATTGCGACTGTTCGCCGCCATCGTTGAGTGCGACTACGGCTGGCTTGATTGAATTCGTTAGGCGAGTAGCGCTAAGATTTTTCCGAAACTGCTGCACGTTGGCGAAAATCGCGGCATTTGCGACCTGCAGGATTTCCGGAACGCTCCGGTAATTCAGCTCGATCTTGAAGACCTGCGCCTTTGGATAACGCCTGGGGAAGGCGAGGATGTTTTGAAAGTTCGCGCCGCGCCATGAGTAGATCGACTGCGCATCGTCGCCTACCACCATGACGTTTTGGTGTTCAGCCGCGAGCAAGTCGATGAAGTCGGCCTGGATCTTGTTCGTGTCCTGGTATTCATCGACGAGGATGAATTGAAATTGCCGACGGTAAAAGGCAGCGATCTCGTCATGCTCCTTCAACATGCGCAGGGTCTTTTCGAGCAGATCATCGAAGTCGAGCGAGTTGGTTGATTTTTTTCGGCGTTCATAGCGCGCGTGCACGTCTTTGATCTGTTCCAGCAAAGGCAGAAAATAAGGAAACTTTTCCGCGAGCATTTCCTCAATCGGCCGCTCCGTGTTGACGACGAAGCTGAAAATGTCCGCCAGGACGTCACCTTTCGGGAATCGGATTTCCTTGGGGTCAATCCCGGCACTGGCGATGACCGAATTCAATAGGTCCTTCTGGTCTTCGCGGTCCATGATGGTGAAGCCGCTCGAATACCCGAGGGCGCTCCCGTGGCGTCGAAGCATTCTGTTGCCAATGGAATGAAACGTCCCGCCCCACAGGCCGGTGGCGTCGACGGGCAGAAGATTAGCCACTCGGTCGAGCATCTGGCGCGCGGCTTTATTCGTAAAGGTGAGCAGGAGGATGTTGCGGGGATCGACCCCGTTCTCGAGGAGGTAGGCGACGCGATAGGTAAGGGTACGTGTTTTGCCCGAACCCGCTCCGGCAATGACTAGCAACGGCCCGGGCGGGGCCGTCACCGCAGCGTATTGCTGGTCGTTCAGCTCACCCGCATAATCGATGCTGATCGTGGCGGTGGAAGCTCGCTGAAGCGTGTAGTCGCGGGCCATGGGGCCACTACGCTGGAGCGTCGCTACCGGGTCTTCAACCCAAAGTTTTGTGGTCCAGGATGAGCCTGAGCCCTCAGCGCCAGAGGGGCTCACTCGCAGGGGAAGATATGGGCTCACCAGTCGTGGCAAGGGTCCTGCTTTATCTCTTATAGAAATTATAAACCGAGCTGATGATCCCGGGTTTACCGAATGAAAATCCTTAACCGCGAGTGCGCTGAATTCCTCGTCATTGATGACGACCCGGCGATCACCAAATTCCTCTCCGTTTACCTCAAACAGCACGGCCACACCTGCGCCACCCTGACCGAAGGATTCGAAACCGCCGCTTGGTTCGAAATGTACGACTGCGAAGTAGTGGTGGTCGACCTCAACATGCCGAAAGTGGACGGGATATCCCTCATTTCCTACATTCGAGAGCTCCAGCCGAGTCTGCCGATTGTCGTCTTTACCGGCGCCGGATACGAAGAGACTCGCATGCACGCGGCCTTGCGAGCCGGGGCGAACGGCTACGTGAGCAAAAACCTGCCGATGGAACAGCTTTATTGCGTCCTTTCGCGAGTCCTCGCGACGTGTCGACAACGTGCACGGCGTGAGGTGCTCGCTCGGACGCCGGCTGCGCTTCTTGGCGCCGCCTAGTGTCGCTCAACGCGAACGTCCTTCGCGAAGAAGGTCGCGCAAACCATCTGGCGAAAGGGTGTCGGCACCGCTCGCACTGGCCGTTTCCTGTTCGAGATAATCGCCTGTCGCCACCAAGAGCCTAAACTTCTCGGCGTACTTGCTTGCCAGCCGTTCGATAATCGAGTCTGCGGTCTGCCCAACTCGCGAATAGAAAATTTGGATTTCACCCGGGTGCGCTTCCTGCGAAATGGTCGGACCCTGCCCGTCGAAAACCACCACGACTTTGGTCCCGCTCCAGTCCTGAAAGTCTCGCAATTGCTTGATCAAAGCCTCGCGGGCGAGGGAAGTGCGGCGCTCATGGAGCGATCGCAACTCAGGCCAGGCGAAGATGATGCTATGACCATCGACCAAAAGATATTGCGGTCCCACTGCTCACCATAGGATGGCGAATGCCCCTCGATCAACCCCGCCGGTTAGGAAGGCGTTAAGACGCGGCTGGTGTGGGCTTTTTCGCGCGGGATTTCGTCGATGGCCGGCGTGTTGCGGTCGCTGAAGTCCGCTTGCGTTCGAGATAGGCTTTGCGTCGCTTCCGTTTGACTGAGACTCGGTGTTGTTGACCCATGAGGAAGTTGCTATAGGCCGGGAGCGAACGTGATGCAATTTGGAAAGATAGCTGGGTCGGCCCGCCGCGGGCGGTGGTCTTAGCCAATTCTAAGAAAAATTACCTGAATTCAGTATTGCAATTTGCCGGCCGGACCGTCTAAAACACAGCCGATTTGTGTCCGTTTCCACCTTACCTCAGCCCCTTTCTGCCATGCCGAAACTACTGATCGGGATCTCAACTGTGCTCATGGCGCTCTCGTTGCTGCTCGGATTTTTGAATACGAACAAGGTAAAGGGCTTGCGGAACGAAATCGTTACGAACATCTCGCAACGTGAACAAGCAGAGGTCTTCCGGCGGGCCAGCGAGAAGAAATTGAAGGCACGTGAAGCCGACTTTACCGCGGCCACGAATAAGGCCACGGCTGCGGAGGAGAAAGCGAGCAGCGCCGAAGCAGAGCTGACAAAAGCGCAGAACGAAAAAGCGGAAATCGAGGCGAAACTCCAGGCGAGCGAAACTCAGGTTGCGGATCTCCAGAAACGCGTGGCTGACGCCACCGCCGGCGTACCAGGCGGCGAAGGCATTTCGCCTAACGAAATGAAGACGCAGCTCGACGATACCAAAAAGCAGTTGGAAGCGGCAGAGCAGGAAAAAGCCGTCCTCGCTGACAAGGTGAAGGAGGCTCAGGACCGCGTAACCGCGATTGAGGAGGAAAAGAAACGACGCGAATCGGGTGCAAGTGCGCCAGGAGTGCACGGCACGGTCCTCGCGGTGAATCAGGCCTACAACTTTGTCGTTCTGAGCATGGGGGACCGACAGGGAGTGGTTCCCAACTCGGAGATGCTCGTGATGCGGAGCGGTGCCCTCATTGGCAAAATTCGAATCTCCTCAGTTGAACCGACTACCTCAATAGGCGATATCATCACCAACAGCCTGGCGCGTGGCGTTCAGGTGCAGCCGGGAGATACCGTCATTTATGCAGGAACGAGCAGTTCGTAGTCAGCGGCGCGGGAGTTGTCTAAGGATTGCTCTTTTGGCCGCTGCCGTGGGCACGTTTTTTTCGTCTTGCGCCACACAAAAAGATCAGACCGCGCTGATCAACGATCCCGATGCGCACGGTGAGTCGAGTATTCCGTGGAATAAACCGGCGAAGTGGGAGAATGGCGCGAATGTCCCCGGCGGAATAAACGCCGGCGGCATGGGTGGAATCAACAATTAGCTGGGGCCGCTAAACTTGGTTCGGCGCTATTTACAAAGGCGCCCTCCGCCGGTGGCGGCATCTTGCGCGGTTTTGGCGCAGCAATCTAAATCCAAAAGCCCGCCGGAATCACAGCGTCTTTGGGCACGACCACAATCCCATCACGGATATAGTGATTCACGGCATCAACGTTCGCCGCTTTGCCTTCCGGCGTTATGACCACCCCGTCTCCGATCCGCGCGTTTTTGTCAATGATCGCGCGATCGATCACGCAATTACGCCCAATACCAATAGGCGGCAAGTCGGGTGACTTGGGTGGCGCCGATGCTTCAAAGTGATCTCCGCCCATAATCACGCTGTTTCGAATGGTCGCGCCACTCCGGATGATGCTGCGGACGCCGATGACACTACGCTCGATGTGCGCGTCAGAAATCATGCAGCCGTCCGAGATAATCGCTTGCCGGAGGGTTGCACCGTTAATCTTGCTTCCGGGAAGAAAACGCGGGTGGGTGTAGATCGGGGCGTTCGCTTCGAAGAAGCTGTATTGCGGTTCCAAGTTGGTCAGGTCTAGGTTCGCTTCATAGAACGCGCGGATCGTTCCGATGTCTTCCCAGTAACCTTTAAAAATAAAGGCGTTCACATGCCGCTCACTAATAGCCTGCGGAATAACGTGCTTGCCGAAATCATCCAGGTTGCTCTCCAGGCACTCGATCAAGACGTCGCGGTTAAAAACGTAAATGCCCATCGAAGCCTGAAACAATTCCTCGTCGGGGTTGCTGCCGATCGATTCGAGAAGTTCGCGATCCAGCTTCAGCTCATCCAGGAGCGCGGCGTTTTTTGGCTTTTCCTCGAAGCGAATGATTTTCCGGTCCGGTCCGCTCAACATGATTCCGAAATCCGAAGCGACGGCGCGTTGCACGGGTGTGGTCGCGAGTGTGATCTCTGCTCCGGCGAGAATATGTTGATGCAAGAGGATCCGGAAATCCATCCGGTAGAGCTGATCGCCGCTCAGGATCAGGAAATAGTCATACGGTTGCTCGAGGAAATAACGCAGGTTTTGGCGAACCGCGTCGGCCGTGCCCTGGTACCATTGCGCGCCCTCCGGCGTTTGTTGCGCGGCCAGAATATCTACGAAACTGCGTGAGAAATTGTCGAACTTGTAGCTCGCCTGAATGTGGCGATGAAGCGACATGCTGTTGAATTGCGTCAGCACATAGATCGAGCGGAGCCCGGAATTCAGGCAATTACTGATTGGGATATCAACCAGGCGATATTTTCCACCTAACGGGACCGCGGGCTTGGACCGATCTTTAGTCAGCGGGAATAACCGTGTCCCCGCGCCGCCGCCCATGATGATGGAGAGAGTACGCTGCGTTGTGCCAGGTGGAAGAGCAGGAGTTTGAGGCATTGGGAACGGCAGTTTAACCGCAAGAAGAGAGATTAGAAAACCCGATTTGCGCCATGCAACTGCCCCCGAATCATGTATCCAGGCCGACATCGATTGTGGTAGCCTGACAGACATGGCTTCGGCACCCGGCGTGGTGAAACTCAGGCTGAGTAGCGCTGTCTTTGAGCCGGGCAGCAACCGTGGCCTGCTCTCAAGCGGTGTCGAGATCGAATGCGATTTACGCGAGATCGAGCATCCCGAAGGCCGTTTCGCGCGTCCTGATGGAACACGCTATGACGTTTGCGTCATGGAGGTGATGGTGGATCCGAGCCTCCGCCCGCCCAGCGTTTCGCGGGGCAAATTCGTGGGGGACCGCGCTGATACCCAGTCGAGCGTGCTTCGGGTCGGCAATGTGCGCCAGAGCAGCTTCCGACTCCGTTTGATTTCGCCCGGGGACGCTTTCGGAACGATCGCGGCCGCGAGCAAGCCCGCGGCCACGCTGCCTCCGTGAGCATCGCCTCAGTTCGAATCTGCTCCTACCGCTACGTCGAAATCACGCGCCGAGGGGGCAGCGTTACCTCCACACGCCGGAATGCTCTGAAGTTCGCTAGACCTTTTGAACCCCTCTTAGCTGTCGCGGTTCACATCTTCCATCCAGCTCACGTAAGCGTAATCGTTGAACCAGCCGATGCTGCTCATTGCTTCATCCTGGTGTCCTTGCGTCCGGCGGCGGTCAATGTAACCCTTCCGCCCTAATATGTGTGGCATTGTTGGATACGTCGGAAGAGCGGAAGCGGCGCCCATATTACTCGATGGTCTGCGCCGACTTGAATACCGCGGATACGATTCTGCCGGCGTGGCGGTTGTGGACGGCGACCATGTGGAAACGCGCAAGTGCGCTGGGCGCATCGCCGGACTGTCACACCTCTTATCCGAATCGCCGGCCCCCGGGACTTACGGCATCAGCCACACCCGGTGGGCGACGCATGGCAAGCCGACCGATCAAAATGCTCACCCGCATTTTGACGAGAGCGGCAAACTCGCGCTCGTGCACAACGGCGTCATCGAGAATTACCAGGAGATCAAAGACGCGCTGCTGCGGGACGGTCCGCATCACTTCGCTTCCGAAACAGACACCGAAGTGCTCGCCCATCTGGTCGGCAAAATCTACGACGACTCCGCCGTTGGGGTTACCGATCCGCGTCGTCATAAAGCTCTACTTGTCGAAGCCCTCCGAACGGCGTTGCAACAGGTGATCGGAACTTATGGCATCGCGCTGGTCCACGCCGACATTCCCGATTTCATTGTTGGCGCCCGGCGTGGCAGTCCGCTCGTCCTCGGCGTTGGTAAAGACGAAAATTTTCTCGCCAGTGATGTAAGCGCCATCGTCGCCTACACCCGGGATGCCGTTTACCTGAATGATTTTGATCTCGTCGCGCTCGAACGTGACAAATTCGAGATTAGCTCGTTAGCCGGCGAGCGCGGAGACCGTGCCATCAGCAAAGTGGAATTCACGGCCGAGGACATCAAGAAAGGCGATTATCCGCACTACATGCTCAAGGAAATCTTTGAGCAGCCCGGATCTGTCCGCGACGCGATGCGAGGCCGCTTGAGCATGGATGAGTGCACCGCCAAGCTGGGTGGCCTAAATATGACTCCGGCGCAGTTGCGCGACGTTGGCCGGGTGGTTTTGACCGGTTGTGGCACTGCCCTGCATGCCGGGATGGTCGGTGAGTACCTGATCGAGCAACTGGCCCACATTCCGGTGGAAGTGGAATACGCGAGTGAGTTTCGCCATCGGAATGCCCCGATGACGAGCGACACTCTAGTCTTTGCCATCAGTCAAAGTGGTGAGACCGCCGACACGTTAGGGGCTTTGCGCGAAAGTCAGCGTAAAGGCTTTTCGGCGTTAGGCATTTGCAATAATGTTGCGAGCACGATCGCGCGGGAGAGCAATGGCGGCGTTTATATGCACGCCGGGCCGGAGATCGGAGTCGCCGCTACCAAATCGTTCACTTCGCAGGTCGTGATCCTGACCCTCATTGGCTTATTGTTAGGCAGAATGCGGCATCTTTCGACCGCGGAAGGCACCGCCATTATCAGTGCGCTCGATGCATTGCCGGAAAAGATCGAGCAGATCTTGAAGATGAGCGATCAGATCAAGGAAATCGCGAAAAAGTATGTCAACGCTACCGGGATGCTCTTCTTCGGTCGGCAATTCAATTTCCCAATCGCGCTCGAAGCCGCGCTCAAGGTCAAGGAGATCACCTACCTCTACGCAGAAGGTCATCCAAGCGCAGAGTTGAAGCATGGCATCATTGCTTTGGTAAAACCGGAGTTGCCATCCGTCTTCATCGCGCCGGACGACGCCGTTTTTTCAAAAAACATGAACAACGTCGAGCAAGTGCGGGCGCGCAAAGGACCGATCATCGCGGTCACCACCGCCAGCGGCGCGGCTAAGCTTAAGGACGTGGCCGACGATATCATTACCGTTCCTGATGCCGATGAGGTCGTAATGCCGGTACTGACCGTCATTCCCTTACAGCTTTTCGCCTACCACCTCGCAGTTGCGCTCGGTCGCGACGTCGATAAGCCTCGCAATCTGGCGAAGAGCGTCACTGTCGAGTAGTTGTAGACGTTTCGCCGCTGTGCGAAACGGGGGCGGGGATAGCCACTGCTGACCCGCTGGCGAGGCGATGCGCGCGTCGTTCTAGGCGAAAAGTTTCGACGTCAATGCGCCCCGGGTCCAGCCCCCTTAACCCCGACCCGCGCCAGATATTCTTCCACGCTGAGAAGGTTTGCGGCACCGCGGTGCACGATCTTCAGCAGCGTGTCCATGGAAGAAACCTCCTCGAGCTGCTCAGTCAGGAACCACTGGAGGAAGTTATTCGTGATGAAATCGTTCTCGGAACGTGCCAGTTCCACGAGCGCGTTGATCTGATGGGTCACCACGACTTCCTGGTCGAGGGAGAGTTTGATGGCTTCCTCGGCGTTCTTGAAGGTCGGCTGCGGCGCCGGGATCGGCGGAATCACGACGCGGCCTCCGGCATCGACTACGTACCGGATGAAACGCATCGCGTGATCGTTCTCTTCGGCGGCCTGCCGATAAAAATGTTCGGCCAGCTGAGGCAGCGCATCGCCTGAGAAGTAGGCTGCAATTGCCACGTATTGCAGGGAGGCGCCAAACTCGTTACCGATCTGTTTGTTAATTGCGGTGACGACGTTGTCGCTGGTGAGCATAGATGTGTCCTCCGTTAAAAGATTGATTTTGACAGGATGAAAGATCCTTCGTCGGGGAGATGCTGAGCTTCCCGTTTTAAAAATCAATCTAATTTTGGCGGCGGGAATTGACTGCCACAATTATTGAACTGGGAGTGTAAGAAGCTGCGCGAACGAGTAAGTTCCCCTGTCCGGGCCAGCGCTTTTTGACGAAGCCGCCGTGGCCGCGTTGCGAATTGTCGTGCTTGGATCAATTGCGGGGGGCGCGAGAGATGCAAAGATCGTCGCCGAAGAGCAAAACCCGGTCTCGATCAATCGCCAGCCAAGCTATGCGATCACGGCAATTTACCGCTTTTACGACCAGGATTATGTAGTCAGCATCCTTCGCAAATTTGGGCGACACGCAGCTGCGCGCACGACTGGTGGCGCGCAAGGCGGACTTTGATACGCTTCAACGCGCCTTTCGCGGTAGCCTTTTTATTCTGCATTGGACGCGGGCCGAACCAGCATTGCCCGACCGCTCGAACTGAACGCGCTTTCTCACGAGCCTCCAGAGATTTCGACCCCAGAACTCGCCGCTTCGGCGACTTACTGCATATACCAGCGAGAGCGAATGTAGTCGTAAGAGGCCATGACTCCTGGGGGCGGCTTGGACAGAAAGTTCGTGTCGAAATACCATGCACGGTTAGGCGGGCTGTAGACGTTGGCTGCGCCCCAATGCCCGATAGCTTGTTGACTATTGTAGAGCTCGAGCATTGAGCCGTAGTAGGTAAGTGTGTTGCCCGACCAGTTCTCGAGGAAGCGCGGAAAGTTTTCGACTCCGCCGCTGTAATAGCCGCTGCCAGACGGAACGATGCCTGAAATGATTCCAGCGTTGATGGTGGTATTGGTCGCGTTGGGCACGGTCCCGGCAAGAGCGTCAGACCACGAATTGGAGAGGATATTGACGGCGTCAGCGATAATGGCCGCGGGCTGGCGGGTATAACCGGGAACGGTCGGTTGAGTAGGATCGCCCGAATTGGATGCAGGCTGCACGCTAGCCGTAGTGCCAGTGTTGTAATCGCCCTGAACGTAAATTGGGTTGGCGCTGGCGACGGTTAAGCCCAGCGCGCTGCCAACACTGCTTCCATCCGGCAACTTGGCGCCATTCTTTAATCGAATACCGCGCTTGTTAGTGAGACCGTTAGCTCCAGCACTGATGTCCGTAATGTAGATAATGCCGTTGAAGTTGCCGAACTTGCCGGTGTTGATGGCTGTGGTAATCACGCTGACATCAAGCGTCGCAAGCCGGATACTGCCGTTGCCGGTGGTGGCTCCCTCCCGATTGTCGGTAATCGTTTGATTGGTCGTGATGGCGCTCTTGAATGCGTCGGACATGCTCTTGTTCGTGCCCGTCGTGGCATTGGTAATATCAGTCCCGGCCGAGCTATAGATCTTAACATTGTTGGAAGCATCGATCGTGATTACAGCACCTGCTTGGCTTTGGAATCGATAAGGATCGAGCGTGGTTGCCGAAGTCGTGTAGTCGATGAGTTGATGATAGTCGTCCAAGACCACGCCGTAAGGCTGTTGCGCTTGCGAGCTGGTCGGCGGCTTTCCGGTAGCCCAGTTAGGGCTTGTCGGAGTTTCGGGATGCTGACTATCTCCGGACATGAAACCAATCGACCAGAGATCCACATAAGTGGTATTACCGTTCAAGGTAAGGGTATTGTGCCCAGTGTAGAGACTCCCGTTAGTATGGACGTCCCCATTCACTGTCATAGGCGCTCCGGGGTGAATCTCCATGCCATCGGTGTAGAAGATGGCGTAGCGCCAGAGAGAGAGAGTCTGCTTCTGGAAAACGCGGCGGACGCGAGCGACAACGTTGTGGGGGTCGTTCGGGTTACTCAGATTGGCCGCGGTGGTGGCAAGGGTAGGAATTACGACATCAGCGGTGGCAAGGTAATAGTAGCTTAGATCACCGCTAGCAGTACCGGCGATTGGAGCAGGTGTAGCCGAGCCAGCCGTCTTAGTATTCCACCGGGAATCGAGAGGATAGATGGCGTAATTGGTCAGGGTGTACTGCGATACACCAGGGAAATTGCCTGGTGTAGGTGTGGGAATCTCATTATCGAAATCGCTGCGCTTGAAGATGGTAGTCTGGCTGGTCCGGCAGATAGCGCGCCAGGCTGAAAAAGCCATCTCCGTACTGGCATCGCCGATGTTGGTCGCCTGCCGCAGGAGCAAGCTGCGACGCACATTGCGTCCGATGGAATTGGTATACTGCATGGCGAGGTCGATGAACACGCCCACCACCATCATCGTGATAATGGTGACGATAAGAGTGTTACCGCCCTGCATACGACTCGGATAACGCCTTGTTCTCATTGGGTATTGGTCAATTTGCAGCGAAACGGAATCTTCGAACTCAGGAACATATTGACCGCGCCGTAACCACGTTGGCTGGTTTTCGCGTCGACGGCGGACAGGTCAACGGCCGCGACGTAGCGATTCTGGGGCGTGGGTGGAGAGCCCGGCGTCAAAGGAATACTAAAAGGTGTGGGAGAACTAATGTTGCGGGTAATGACCTTATAGCTGCTTGGATCGTTCGAGGGGTAATAGCGCAGATCACCTCCCACGACGGCGTAGCTCTTCCGAATCGTGATGAATGCCGTGATGACGTAGGTAGTTCCGGTTCCGCCCTCTATTCCCGTGCCGACGATATCGATCGCCGTCCCGATCGCTTGGCTAAAATTATACCTGAGATTGGCACCAGAGACTGTGGTGCTGGCAATGTCGAGCTCAATGCCAAACGCAGGGATGTTGAGCCGCGCTCCTGCACCTGGCACGTAGCCCGGACAGTTCAGGGTGATTGAGGTGTCGGTGGCAAGAGCATCTGCAACTACCGGAAATGGGCCGGCAGCGAAACTCTGGAACGAGATCCCCGCCGCCTGTACCGGAGAACCCGAGCCGTCGATGATATTGGTGATGGTCTGGAGGTTCGAATCGACCAACTGAGGAATGGAAACAGAGCTGTGAATGTTTTGCAGCATCTGGTCGACACCGGCCCGTGCCTGCTGATGGGCTGTGTTAACGGCGGTGTTCTTAGCATAGAGAACCATCCCGGAGTTGAGGACAAGAAAGATCATGAGGCCCACGATCGTCATTATGCCCGTCGCAACCATTACCTCGGGTAACGTGAACCCGCGTGTTCGGTCGGGCAGTATCAAGTTCATACGTCAGAGGCCCGCATCGCATTCAACTGCACCCGATAAACCTTGCTTCGATAAGTGTAGGTGACGACGACGGTGGCGGAGTAGAGATTAAGATTTTGTCCTTGGGTTACGACGTTGTTGCTGACTACTGTGGTAACCATCTGTCCGGTGACCGTGTGGGTCTGACCTCCAGCTCCCGCCGGTTCGCTATAAAGAGTCACGGTTTGCGCCGCGCTGGTTCCCAGTGTCAATGGAATTGGAACTTGCGGAGGGTTGGCTTGAGGATTGAATGGAGATTCCGTAAGGATAAGGTCAATTTGGTTTTGGGCCGCCGTTTCGGCACCGGTGTAGAGCCGGGCGATAGACGCGTAATTGTTTGCCAGCGTCAAACCCCAGATCGCGCTCCCGGCAAGCAGCCCAAGCAGGGCGGTCGCCACCAACAATTCGATAAGGGTAAACGCGTCGCGTTTTCCACTTTTAAATCGGGGGAGTTCTTTAAAAGGTTGGCGCACTGTGGAAATAAAGGACGTTACGTTTGTTCGCTGTTGTAATAGGGTGAGTCGGCCGCGCCTGGTTCCCAAACCCGGCGTATGTTCAGTTTCTTCACTGGCAAGGCCCCTCTGAAGCGAATCTTGTGCCGTAACTTTCATAAGTTAGTTGTTACCGATTTCGGAAAAATACGTCTTATTGCGATTTGGCGGATTGGGTGGCAGGCGACCAAATCTCAGCCCCCGGGATCCGAGACGCAGTGTTCCTGCGTGGGTCCTCGGCACCTCGTTTTTTTGATGTTTTGAAGGGCGCAGTCGACTTTGATCGGCCGCGGGCGGTCGACTACGCAGGCAGCGCAACCCGTGTAGGCAGACTGAACATCCCGCGAATTGCGGCAATAGGGCGGCAAGCAGCGCCGATTTCAGGAATACTGGAACGGGCTCTGCTTAAGAAGAGGAGGCGCAATTCCCCACCGTCGCCCAATGAAATGTGACTCCGACCTAACGACTTCCAACATCGGCACCAGTGTTACCCCACCCGCAGAGCGGGTTAAACACTTGCTTCACCGGCAGAGGGAGGAGGTATATCGCGAAACCGACCGGCTTTTCGTCTGCGTGCTCTTAGCAGAATGGGCGGCGCTGCTGATTATTGCGCTACTCGGCGCGTCGGAGATTTGGAGAGGAGATAGCCGAGGGATCGATTTGCATGTTTGGAATGCGCTCGTTTTCGGTGGAGCGATCACTTTGGTGCCGATCGTAATGGCTCGTGTGAGATCTGGCTCGGCTTCCACGCGCTATACGATCGCGGCCTGCCAAATGTTTCACTCGGGGTTGCTCATCAGTCTAAGCGGCGGCCAAACGGAAGCGTATTTTCATGTTTTTTGTTCGCTTGTTATTTTATCATTTTACCGCGATTGGCGAGTGCTTGTGCCGGCTACGCTCGTCGTGGCGCTCGGTCAGTTTGTCAACGCTGACCATTGGCCGTTTTTGATGCGTGGAGCGTTTAGCGGTGCTCTCTGGAGATCGCTAGAATACGGCTTTTGGGTGATTCTTGAAGACGTCTTCCTCGGGATCTTATGCCTCCGCAGTACCCGGGAAATGCTCGCCACCGCCTACCGGACCGCCGCATTCGAGGCTAGCGAGACTGCTAATCAATTGATCATGGACAACTCACGCGACGTGATCTGTGCAACCGATCCGGCAGGGCGCTTCGTGACAGTAAGCGCGGCGTCTGAGGTTCTCTGGGGTTACAAGCCGGAGGAGTTATTGGGGAAAAATTATGCCGAGATAGTGCATCCCGACGACCGGGAAAACAGCTGGTTGACCAACCTCGAGATCATGTCGGGCCACTCTGTCACCAACTTTGAAAATCGGTGCATGCGCAAGGACGGGACTGTGGTTGACGTACTATGGTCGGCCTATTGGTCAGAGAGTGAACGGACAATGCTCCAAGTCGCCCGCGATATCACCGAGCGCAAACAGGCTCAAGCCGCCTTGCAAAGAACGAATCGGCAGCTGGCCTCGGCGCTCCAGGCAAATCAGTTGATCATGGATAATTCCCAAGACGTGATTTGTACTCTCGATGCGAAAGGCCAGTTCCTCTCGACGAACGCTGCCTGTCAAAGCCTATGGGGGTACAAGGCGGAAGAATTGATCGGTCGCTGTTATTTGGTCCTGGTTCGTCCCGAGGACCGCGTAATTACAAAGCAAATGGAAGATCGGACACGCAAGGGAAGCAAGATCACCGATTTTGTGAATCGTTGCCTGCGCAAGGACGGGTCGACTGTCGATGTACTCTGGTCGGCGAGTTGGTCGGAGGCAGACGGAATTCTATTTTGTGTTGCACACGATGCGACCGAAAGCCAGCGGATTGAGAAGGCACTGCGTGAAGCGAAGGAAGCTGCCGATCGAGCAAACCGCGCAAAAAGCGATTTTCTTTCGCGCATGAGCCATGAACTGCGCACCCCGCTCAACGCCATTCTTGGGTTCGGTCAATTGCTCGATCTCCAAAAGCCGCTTCCAACCCAGCGTCCGCATCTCAACCATATCCTGACGGCCGGCCGTCATCTCCTCAAGTTGATCAACGAGGTTCTCGACATTAGCCGCATCGAATCGGAAAGAATGCACCTTTCACTCGAACCGGTCAGCGTGTCCGTTGCCTTGGAAGAAACGATAGATTTGATCCAGCCTCTTGCGATCCAACGTTCGGTTAATCTTTTCAGGCCACCTCAAAACGAGACGAACTTCTTTGTTCTGGCCGATCACCAGCGCTTAAAACAAGTGCTACTCAATCTCTTGAATAACGGGGTGAAATATACGCCATCGGGAGGGTCCGTCATGGTTTCCTGTGAAGGTATCGGCAGCAAGGTGCGACTGGCTGTGCACGATACGGGCATCGGTATCGCAGCGGATAAATTAGAACGCGTTTTCACACCGTTCGATCGACTTGGTGCGGAGCAAGCGGGGATCGAGGGAACGGGCCTCGGTTTGGCGCTTTCGAAGCGGTTGGTGCGAGCAATGCGCGGAGTAATAGGAGTTGAAAGCATCGAAGGGCAGGGAAGCACATTTTGGTTGGAGCTGTCCGCGGAGAAAGCGCCGTTTGATGCTGTTTCGGCGAAGAGTGACCTGGTCGTGCATTCGAAAACGGAGAAAGCGGTGACGCACCGTTCCGTCCTCTATATCGAAGACAACCTTTCGAATCTCACGCTGATCGAGCATCTATTGAGTGAAGACGCGGGTTTTCATCTGCTAACTGCGATGCAGGGAAGGCTGGGCCTCGATCTAGCTCGCCAGCATTTGCCAGATCTAATCCTACTCGATCTTCATTTGCCCGATATTCCGGGGTGGGACGTGCTCGCCCAATTGAAAGGTAGCGAAGCAACGCGGCACATCCCGACGATTATCGTGAGTGCAGATGCGACCGAGGGACAGTGCAAGCGGCTCCTGGATGCAGGTGCCCGAGATTATATAACCAAGCCAATCGACGTAACGGAATTTTATCGCGCGATGGAGCAGATCGCTCCGGCCGCGGTCGAACGCCTCGCGGTCTAACAATGAAGCGCGAGACCGAGGAAACCACTCCATGCCTAGGTGAGCCGGGCCCCTGCTCCGCCAATGGACTTGGCTGTTGCCAGAAATCGAAGATTTTGGTAATCGACGACGAGCCGGCGAACGTTGAGCTGCTTCAAGCAATCCTGGAGGACTGCGGTTACCAAAACGTGAAAACAATCACCGATTCTCGTGTCGCTCTCGAGGCGTGCCAAACCTTTGGACCCGACTTGGTATTACTCGATCTGATGATGCCACACGTTGACGGGTTTGCCATTCTTGCTGGGTTACGTTCCGAACCGCACAGAGTTTGCACGCCGGTGATCGTGCTGACTGCGGATGAAACCAAAGAAACCAGAGTGCGCGCGCTGAACGCCGGGGCGACCGATTTTATATTGAAACCTTTCGATCTGACCGAGACTCTGCTCCGGATCGAGCGGGTGCTAGCGATGCGTTTGGGTGGTTAACCGCGCTTGCTGATCATCCGATAGATCAGCAGCAACACCATGGCGCCGATGATCGAGGCGATGAAACCAGCCGGCTGGCCAGGTTGATACCAGCCGACAACGCGACCCAGGTAGCCCGCCACAAAAGCGCCCGCAATACCGATGAGAATGGTAATGATGCAGCCGCCCGGATCCCTTCCAGGCGTGAGGAGCTTGGCGATTGCACCAACAACGAGCCCAATAACAAGCGTCCAGAGAATTTCAGTCATGCCTTGATGTTAGGAATCGCGCGCAGGAAGGGCAACCCTTTTTGCACCTCACGTTTTGTTTGCGAGGGCGCCCGGAGTTTTTGGTTGTCCTGCCTAGTCATCCTGAGCTCGGCTCCAACGCAGCCCCGTAAGGCGAGGTCAAGCTTTCGAATGACGAAGGACCTCACAGATGCAATTTGGGCATTCTCATTTGGGGGAATCTGCACATTCGTGGGAGACTTGTCCCACTTTTGCCCGTCCGGCGTTCCAAATTATGGCGAGCTTGGAAGTCTGGAAACAGGACAAATAAACTGCGAATTTTCATTCGACGTCCGAAGGTAGTGGGCGCTAATGAGGGTTCAACTAGGTTTCCCCGCAGGGAATTACTGATGTCAACCTTGGGAACGCCCGCCGGCATGCATAGGAAATGCTGAAGCAACTGGAGGGGTCGCCCCTTTTGTTGCCGCCCCGTACGACTGAGTAATGAACGTTCTTATCGCTGACGATGATCAGGTCACCAGACTGTTGCTTACCTCCGCGTTGAGCAAACTTGGGCAAACCGTTGGACCTGCGGCTCTACAATTGCACTACTTGGGCGCTCTGAATGTCTTCGCTTGCCGCGACCTCGGTGAGCAATTCGGGTGGTGGC
>Ga0207701_10000266_pt1 | contig 53563 bp, 88 predicted proteins | sample KBSSwiSSwithPhiX_FD_184294 | JGI IMG/M metagenome (GOLD analysis project Ga0207701, IMG submission 184294) | Switchgrass rhizosphere bulk soil microbial communities from Kellogg Biological Station, Michigan, USA, with PhiX - S5 (SPAdes) (version 2) | ecosystem: Environmental > Terrestrial >... | reverse complement strand
CGGACATCCTGAACCACACCACCAAGAGCCAGGTGTGCGACGCCCAGATGTTCGTGATGCCGTTCGTCGAGGTCTACAACGACATGACGCTGGACTACGCCAGCCAGTTCGTCACGTCGCTGCTCAACTTCGACATCGACGGCGAGCCCGTCATCAAGAACTCGGCGATCAACAACCACCTCCTCTGCCCGGCGTGCCTGATCGCGCGCCAGCCGACGGACGAGGTGCGGATCCTGCTGGGCTGCGACTGCGAGCTCGGCCTGCTGGGCATGTGCCAGATGTTCTTCCTGCCCAACGGCACCGAGATCCACGCGTCGCTGTCCAACATCCCGACGGGCGGCGGCGACCTGAACGTCGTCGCGGGCGTGATCCTCGTGAACTACACCACGAAGGTCCGCCAGGGCTGCCTCTTCTCGGTCGGCGCGCTCGACGCGCAGCAGGCCGCCTACCCGGTCAACTACCCCTGCCAGCCGTCCTTCTCGGCTCCGACCGAGGCGGGCGGGGCGGCGCCGATGTCCGGCCCCGGGGCCGGCCCGGCCTACGGCCCGGCCAACCTGGGGTAGTAGCCCAAGGGCAGTGAACTCCGAGGCTTGAAAGGGGAGGGGCGCGTGTAGCGCCCCTCCCCCGGCCTCTTACCTTCAAGCCTGAACGACGGAGACCCCCGCGATGGCAGATCAGAACGTCCAGGAAGGCATCGACGCCTGGGCCGCTGCTTGCGCGAAGATCCCCGTCGGCGTCTACTGTGCCTGGTGTCACGGCCGGTCGAAGGGTCCATCTCCCACGCTTCCGTGGGCGCTCAAGACCGACCCCGTCAGTATCGGCGACATCACGTCGCTCCTGTGCGCGCTTGGGCTCTTCGAACCCGCCGGCGCCCACCGTCCCGGCATCTGCGACATCGTGACCTCGTTCGACGACATGGTCGAGGTCCCTCCGGCGGAAATCAATCCGAACCCGGAACCGAACAATCCGGACGACCAGATCATTCCGTCCACGAAGGTGCTGATCAAGATCTGCGCCCCGCAGCATCGGTCGCTGGTCGTCGACTTCCTCGAGGGCATCGCCGCGAATCTGACCGCGTGGGAATCCGGCGAGGTGTTCTCGAAGGCGCTTCAGGTGTCGGGCTTCAGCGAAGCTTTCTGCCCGCCCGGGGAGCCTGGCCCTGGTTCGCCGAGCGATCAGGGGGTTTTTTCCCAGGTCCGGCGCATAGTGCTCGCGCCCGGCTCTGGATTCGATCTCTCCGCGAGAAATTTCGATCCCTTCAGCCCGGCGCTTTTCCATGTGAAGGCGGTCGTCTGGTCGACCTGCTAGACCGATGAAACCCTTTTCCGTGCTCCGGGGCCCCGCGCGCCTCTCGGGAAGGTCCCCGGGAGGGGAAGCTTTTTCATCGGCGCGGTGGGTGCTCGGCGCCCCAAAACTCGGCCAACCGTCGAACGAAAAGCAGCGGAGTGAGCAGACCGCGGAAATCGAGTCGATCGTTCGCGAACTCGCGGTCGAGATGAAGCTGCGTGCCGACCGTCTGGTCGGAGAACTCGAGGTTTCCCAGGATCCTGACCTTCGTTCCGGAATCTCCCTGATCGGACAGGATTTCTCCCCAGGAGAGCTCGCGGAACAGGTGGCTCTCGTCGCCAAGGCCATGGCCGAAGTTGCCGGAAGCATCTTGAGCGGACCGCTTTCCAGCTACGCTTCAGACGACACCAACAACTCGCTCGACGAAACAAGGTCCATGCTCGAGGCCCTTGAGATTCAGGCGAAGCACTACTCCGAGCCCCTCGTTCACGGTCATGAAGGACTTGCCGAGGAACATCTGCTATCCTACGTCGAGGATCTCAAGTCTCTCCGGGATTCGGCGGAGCGCCTGATGGTGTCGACGGAGAAGGCTCCGCAGGTGCTCGAGCCCGGGGAGAAGGAACTCGTGGACGCCACGGGGATCCTGGTGGCGCTCGGCGCCCTGTCGGTGGGGGCGATCATGGTCTACCTGGTCGCGAGCGATTAACGAGGTCGGATAATGCGCGGGAACGGACGAAACCACAACTTCGTGATCCAGACGAGGCAGAAGGACGACGTCCTCTTCACCTTGTCTTCGACTGACGGAGACCCAATCGCCGCCGCCGGCGAACTCACGCTCAAGGTCCGGAAGGTCGAGGGCTACAGCCAGATCCGGTTTCTTGCTTTTGCCGGAAGCGCATTCTCGCTCAGGATCGAGCAGGGGCCGACCGGAAGCGGCCCATTCGTCCAGACGCAGACGCTTACGTCCGCCGCAGGACCCGGCGGCGAGCAGCTGATCTGCGAGAATATCGAGCCCTGCGGATCATTCATGAGACTCACGGTAGTGAACGGGCCCACCGAGCAGGCACCGGAGCTGAAGGTTCTCGGGCATCCGGTGTAGAAATGAGCGAGGAAATCGAACGAAGCATCCGGGCGAAGATCGTGGATCTCCAGATTTTCCTGAGGTCAGGAAAGGTGACGGAGGCTGCTCTTCTGGAGATCGACCTGAGACTCGATCCGGTACTCGAGATCGTGGACCCCTCAAGGAAAATTGGAGACACGAAATGCGAAGCTTGATCGGCGGCATCCTGGCGCTCCTCATGGTCGGCTGCTGCGGGAATCTGTCCCGTGAATCGGCCTACCACGACGGCGTCAAGCAGTACACGCTCGAGTCGGGAATGGTGAGCGAGTACGAAGCGTACATCACCGCCGACCCGAAGCTGAAAGACGACACGAAGAAGATTCGCCTGGGCACCGCCGCGGGCCTCAAGAAGCTGATCGCCCAGGAAGAGGAGTCCCTCAAGAAAGACAAGTAAAAGCTGAAAGCTTGTCGGTCGAAAAGAATTTTTTGGTTCCGGCGGATAAAATCTAGAAACGCCGGGAGGCGGGAGGAAGATAACCATGCCCGAAGAGTGGAAGGAACTTGCCTCGGCATCCCTCGAGATCGTGAAGGACAGCCTCAAGGGATTCGTCGAGCGTCAGGATGTCCAGGACTTCGCCAAGGAGAAGACCGAGCTCTTCGCCAAGGAATGGTGGGGAAGCACCCACGCCGGAACCGAGGACGAGCGCAAGGAACACGAAGCGAACCTCAAGCATCTCCAGGCCCAGGTCCGAGGGGAGGCCCGTCGCCTCCAGATCGCCATCTCCGACGAGGCGAAAGACACGATCGGACGGATCCTGGAGACCGTCGCGGCCATGCTGATCAAGGTCGCCCCGAAGCTGCTCGCTCTTCTATAGGAGACCGTCATGAATCCCGTACTTCCCTCCGCCCGCTGGAGCCCGACCATGTATTCGCGGCGCCCGTACATCGGACAGGCTCAGACGCCTCCGCCGGCGACCCTGACGGCGCTCGTCCTCAAGGACGGAGCTCCGCTCGCGGGCGTTCCCGTCGAGATCATGTTCCAGAACGGGGACGCTCCCAAGGGCGTGACCGACGACAAGGGGAAGTTCGCAGTGGTGGTCACCCCGGCTCAGAAGGGGCAGACCGTCGTCCGGATCACGCCGCCCGAAGGCGTAGAAGACATCGGCGAAGGCGCGGCGCAGGGCATCGACCTGACCGGTGCCGCCGCCCAGGTCCAGTTCGATCTGGTGGGCATCAGCACGGGATCTCCGCTCGCGGGGATCGGCGTCGCCGGAGGCCTCTACGCTCTGGCACTCTGGGCGCTCTGACGATACACTGAACTTATGAATTCAGCCCAGAACAGCAAGAGACCTGAATGGGACGTCCGCGTCCAGACGATCTTGAAGTCCGTCCGGAAGCGCGCGACGATTCTCATGCTGCTGGGCTACGCCGTCTACGGAGGCGGTTCCGCGCTCATCCTGTACGCCGTCAAGGACAAAGGATTCGCCACCGTGCTCGTGATGTACTTCTTCCAGCTCATGGTGCTCTACTTCGGTACCAAGGAGATGTACCCGGCGATCCAAGGAGCCTTCCGGGTAGGCATCGAGGCCAATCGGGACTCGGTTCCGATCTTCGAGAAGCTCGCCGACAGCGTCCACAAACTCGAGTCGGAACCGCAAAACCATCCGCTCGTCAAGGAAGTCGAGACGAAAGTCCGTCAGGCGCTTGACGAGAGGATCATGCCGGTTGTCGACACCTGGGCGAGGATCGGCGAGCGCCTCGAGAAGAAGACCATTCCCGAGTTCGAGAAAATGGTCACCCAGCTGCAGGACAGCGAAAAGAAGATCGACGCAAAGGTTTCCTCCACGATGGAGGGCGTGAAACGTGTCCAGCAGCAGATCGAGGGAGAGATCCAGACCGGACTCTTCCGGGACATCCGGGAAGCGGCGGAAGCGGTCAAGCTGCTCGGAATGCAGCATGCCGCGCCACCCATGCCCGCCGCGGCGTCTCTTCCTGGAACACCGGCCCTCGGCAAGCCGCTCAAGCCCGCGGGAGGCGCTCGGGACTTCTCTGGCGTTCTAGCATCCTTGAATAAGAAACCCAACGGCGCGCCCGCTGAGGCGGCGTCTCAAGGAGGACGGTCATGATTCGGACCATGTTCCAGGCGTCCCCTTTCCGGCCGTCCTACGGTGTTCAGCCGATGGGAGAGCGAGCGCTGGGGCGTCCGGTTCGCGTCGTCATGGGTCAGAACATCCTCGACGATCTGACCGGCGGCGACGTCGGCGGTCTTCTGAAGGATCTGGACGAGCTCACTCTCAAGCTCCCAGTAGACGTCGCCGGCAACTTCAGCAAGCGGCGCGACGAGTGCGTCGCCAAGCCGCTCATCTTGCAGTACAAGTGCCTCTACGATCTCTTCCAGGACATGAAGAAGGCGTATGAGGGGAAGGAACCGGCCAAGACCCCTCCCCCGCCTCCTCCCCCGCCTCCGAAGGCGGAATTCCCGATCGTGCCGGTCGCCATCGGCGCGGTCGCCGCGGCGGCGCTTCTTTACGTGGCGTTCGGAAAGTAATAGCTCCGGCGTGGTGCCGGGGACATTGGTATATAAGGAGGAATCCATGTTCAAGCACAAGGGCAAGAAGTATCGCCGGGTCGCCTGCACGTCGACGGGCAAGGCTCCCAAGGGCGCCATCAAGCTGGTGCGCGGCAAGACCCGGCGCGTCACCTGCGCGGTTCCGGCCAAGCGGTAGTTTTTTCGGGAAGTGGCGGTCTTGTCGTGCGAATCAGACAGACCGCCCGGGCTCTGACCGGGTCCCGGGCGGCATGTCCTTCTATACCGGTTCTCGTCTGACGGAGGTTTTATGTTCCAGGGTCAGTCGTTTCAGCCCATCGCCGGCCCCGGCTTTCTGCCGCAGGTCCGGCTGGCGGGTTACCGTCCGCCCGCCGTTCGTCCTCAGATGAGAGGCCCCTACATGGGCCTGAGCCTGGCGGACGGAAAGAAGATGTACGAGGACGCGAAGGCGGCGATCGCGACGTTCGATCAGCTCGCCTACCAGGCCTCGAGGATCTCATACAAGCCGGAGCGCGACAAGATCATCTCCGACTTCGGTCTTCTCGAGCCGAACAACAACGACAAGGCGCTCAACCAGCGCAACGACCTCCAGGAGTACGTTGTCGAGGTCGAGAAGTCCACGCCGCCCAACTACTACGTGTTCATCCAGGACACGACGCGTCCTCGGCATCGTCTCGAGCGGGTGCAGAGCGCGAACGTCGAACTCAAGCAAGCGGTCGACGAGGCGGTGAGGACTTACGGACTCCTCGAGGAGCCGCAGGTCATCATCAAGGAGATCCAGGTCCCCGGCGCCGCAGCACCGGGCGGCACCGACTACACGGTTCCGCTTCTGGTCGGCGCGGGCGCGGTGACGCTCGCTCTGATCTTCGCGTAGAAGGGAGAAAGCGGCTTTGTGGGGTGAGGCGCCGTTTCGAGAGATTCCGTTTTCGGCAGGGTTGAGAGGCCCTGACCGAAACGCGTTTCTCCCGGCTCTCGCCCCAAGGGCTCCGATGCTCCGGAATCGGTCCCTGGGACAACTCCCCGGCACCGGAGGATTCCCTCAACCGTCGGGCACGTCGGGCTTGAAGTGCTATCGCTGCGGGAATCAAGGCGACCGGCTCATGACTGCAAGCATGGCGGCGTTGGTTCCCGGAGGTTGCACAGAAGTTGCTCCGGCGTTTTGCGGATCTCAGCCATCGACAGGGACAACGCCCACGACTGGTGGCGGGACGAGTTCCGGTGGAGGCATCCTTCCGACCTCGAGCGCGTGGGACGGTCCTACCCAGATCACGGTCCTCGCGAAAGAACCCACCGAACTCAAGCCCTACTCTGGTGGCGTGGACGTGCAGATCCAGATGTACAACATCAGGAACTTCAACCAGACCACCGGCGCTCCATCCTTGACCGAGGTCGCTCGAGGGAAAACGGACGCATCGGGAAAGTACATCTGGAACGGTCAGGCTCCAAGCCCGAACACCGAGTATCGCTACCGCGTGACGATGTCGGTTCCGGGAGGATCCACGAAGACCGTGGATGTCATGGCAAGACTTCCAGCCGCGGCTGCGGCGGGCAACAACATGATGTCCAAGAGCGAAGTTCCTTTCGTCGCTTGCACCGGGAACATCGACTCTCTGGTTTGCGCGGTCGCAGAGGCTCAAGCTTCGCTCAGGATGACGACGTACACTCCGGTCTCCTGGAACTATCAGAACGCCGGGTCTGGCGTCAACATGGGCCACCCCGCGATCGCGGCCCATTTCGAGACGTTCAAGTACTGGGTCTTGGACACGAACATCTTCCCCAAAGAGTGGCCGGAGCTCGTCAAGAACTACGAGCAGGTCTGGAAAATCTTCATCTCAATCCCTTTCCCGAAGTGGCCGGGAATCGAGAAGCTTTTCCAGACCTGCGCTCGAGCGATTCCCATCGGCCAGGGGAGAGACAACGAGCGCTATAGCGTCGCGTCCCCATACCTCTACGTGAACAGATACTGCGAGTATTTCCCGAGAGTCGACAAGCAGATCGCCAAGGACATGGCGGCCGCGTACATGCTCGGTCTTCAGCCGATCCTGCTCTGCATGCAGCACAGGATCGAAAGGAAGATCGAAGAGACCAAGCGGTCGATGAAGACCATGGCGCTCATCTCCTACTGCACGGTTCTGATCAACCTTCCGCTCCTGATGGCCGCCGGAGCCGGCGGCTTTGCGGCTTTTGCGACGGAGACCTGGGACTTCATCAAGCTATCGACCGGAAACAAACCGCTTGGAGTCGGTGTCTCGGCGGGAATTGCAGCCGCGGCGCTTGCTGCAGGGGACCCGAATCTCGTGACGTCGGCTCTCGAGCCGATCGTGAAAGAAATCCTCGGGAACGTGGACCCGACCGTGTCCAAAGCGATCACGATGATCTACCCCCAGGTGGTGAAGCTCGCGATGAGCGCGGTCGGCTCGATCGCAAGCACCTCCGCTTCGAGCGGGTCGAACCTGATCGTGAACGGCGCCTCGAGCTTCCTCGACATGTCGACCATTGGAAGCGCGATCGCCGTCATGGCCGTGAAGGCGATCGCGGCGATCCCGAAGATGTATGCCGCTGAGAAGATGGAATCCCTGGGCGACGCGCTCGCCGGCGCGCAGGCCGCCGCCCATGACGTGATCAACTTCGTCGCCGGTGAAGAGGTTTCGCCGACCTTCAAGCCCTTCCTTATCTGGGTGGTCGAGGCACTCGGCCTCGAGGATCTCGTCAATGAAGCGATCGACGATTTCCTCAATCAGTTCCAGCAGGCTCAGCAGGTCGGATCAGAGCAGGGCGGAGGCGTCGCCGTCGTTCCTGAAGACGGCGGCGGAGGTCCGTCGGTCGTTCCGACAAACTCCCAGGGACAGCCGACGGATGTGAACGGGAATCCTCTTCCGGGAGGAACCGCGCCCGAGACGCCGCCGTCCGGTGGCGGAACGATTCCGGGCATTGCGCCCAATCCCATGCCGCCGATGCCGACGTCGACGACCACGCCGGACATGACGGGCCTGACTCCGGTCACCGCCGTGGCCGGACTCAGCGGAGCGACCCTCGCGCTTCTACTGGTGACTGGAGCCGTTTCATAGTAGGATTAGAGAACTGAAGGACGATCTGGAGGAGCGATGCAGAAGGATTCTTTCAAGCCGCACGGATCCATGGGGCGCGAGATCAGCGTGGTGGGCATGAACGGCCCGATGGGAGGAGCGCCCTCTCCGCGCATGGGCATGATGGCCGTCGGTCCCTCGGCTCCGGCCGCGCGCCCGATGCCGCAGCCGTCCCCGGCGGCGGTGGCGGTCGCGCCGTCCGGACGCGGCGCGCAGATTTCCGGAGGCAAGGAAGTCCCCCGCGGCGCGCAGATGGTGCGTCTCGCGTCGATGCCTCCGCCGCCGCTCGACGGCGGTCCCGTGGATCGGAGCGCGTCCTTCATGCCGGCAGCTCCGGCAGCGACTCCGGGCTCGGCGCCCGAAGCGGAGATGGCCGGTTCCGCGCCCGCCGCTCCTCGCCCCTTCCTCCAGAGGGGTCAGGGCATGATGCTCATGCGGACGGTCCTGCGGGGCATCGGACCGGACGGGCATCCGTATGAGGCGCCCTACGACGGAGAGTTTCCGGTCGGGACGCACTCGTTCAGCGTGAACTTCGCGCCGCTGACCTAGATCTAGAACCAGATGCATGAGCTCTCTCCGGTTTTCAAGGGAAGACGCATCCAGCCTCGCGGCCAAGGCTCACTCGGTGAGCCTGGCGGCGAAGGAGCTCGTTTCTTTCTGGTCGGAGGAGCCGGAACTCGCGGGACAGGCGTCGGTGGAAGTTCTCGCGCTCGAGGCGAAGTCGATTCTCGCGAGCGGTGCAGCCGAGAGGGTCGAGTTCGCCTCGAGATCTCCGAAGCCGGTTATTCACGCGGACGACGTAGAAAAGGTGTTTCGACTGGACACCATCGCGTCGATCTCGTCGGCAAGGATGGCTGGCCTGGAGTCCTCTCTCGAGGAAGAGGAATCCGACAGGCCCATGAACAAGCTCGGCGGCATCGTGAGCCTGGCGGCGACGGTGCTTGGGATCGTGAAGACCGTCTTCTAGAATTTTGAAGAGGATGCCATGGCCAGCCGACTTGGTTGAGGCAAGCAGGTTTCCCTCCGTTCGGAGGGAGATGCGCGCCAGGAAGAGATCAGGCCGAAGCCTAAGGCGATGGGCTGAGGCGGCGGACCCCCTCCTCCCGTGATGGAGGAAGAAAAGGTCCATATTCCGCCGGGTTACGCCATGGTGGGACCGAGGAAAGCTATGGGACAGAACGTTCAGCTGCCGAGACTCGACCGACAGGGCTCCATGTTCCGGGACGGGCGGAGTTTCCAGCCCGCCCAGAACTCGATGCTTGGGCCAGTGCGCCTCAACACTCAAGGCGGCGCATTCAACCGGCCACAGTTCGTCGGCCAGTCCATTCCCACCGTGGAAATGGGGCAGACCACTTCCCCCAAACAGGAGGTACTTCCTCCGAAAACCGAACCTCCTCCCACGGGAGTTCCTCCTCAGACTCCTCCGGGCCAGGAAGCAGTGAAGAGCCATCCGGCGATGCGCCTGGCGTGGGGGAAGCTCAAGAAGAAGGACGCCCAGGAGCTGGCGGATGCGCTCGCCGAAGTGATCGCGCGCATGCGGGCGAAGAACATCCCGCCCGGCATGGTCGCGCAGATCCAGGCGCGTCTGGCCAACTTCGCCGCCGATCCGAAACAGCCCGCCACCGCGGAAGTCGAGATCACCGAGCACGAAGTCCAGAAGATGAACGATGAGATCCTCGTGCTCGAGGAAGCCGAAGGCTCGGCGCCCCAGAGCAGCAGCACCGCGAACTGGCTGATCGCGGTCGGCGCAGCGATCGGTCTGGGCCTTCTGATCGACGCGGTTTCGTAACGAGGAAGACGATGATCAGGATCGCCGGCGGATCCTTCTCGGGAGGGAATCAGATTCCTCTCGCCGGCTCCGTCCGTCCACGGCCCCGCCTCGCCCAGCAGGCGCGGCCATCCGAACCGCCGCTCGTTCTGGCGGCGCGGCAGAAGCGGGATGAAGCCGCCACGCATCTTCGGAGCGCGGAGGACAACCTCTCGATGCTCGACCAGACCATGGGCCCGGAGGCCGCGCTTCAGGCGCTCGAGGAAGGACGCGCGAGCCTCGACCAGGCGCAGAAGGAGCTCGAGGAAGCGATCGCTCAGACGTCCCTGAAAACCGGGATTTCAGAGTGAAAAAAGGGTAAGATTTCAACGATCAGCAAGATCTCAGGAGGATACGGCGCATGAACACGGTGATGATTCCGAACGCCTTTCCAGCGGCCATCCCAGCATACGCCGGTGGCCCTCAGGGTGGCCCCTGGCGTCCGGCTCCGCACTCCGTGCTGCGCGCGTACCCGATAACGCGGCCGGCGGAACAGCACTGGCGTCCGAGCCCGATCCAGATGGGACAGCTTCAGCAGCCCGCCGCGTCGATTGCCAAGGGCGCGGACGTGCTGTTCTCGCTGCTCACCGCGGTCGGCGCCATGACGGTCGGGATCGCGGCCATGACGGTCGGGATCGGCGGAGATCCAAAAGCCATGCCGCCCGTCAAGCCGAGCCAGACCTGGAAGTGGATCGGCGGCGTCACGGCTGCGCTCGGAGCGCTCATGATCATCTCCAACGTGTCGAAGATCTCGAAGGCGTCGGAGATGGTTCAGCCGACGGCGACGGTCAGCGTTCCCCAGTAGCGCCGAACGGTTCAAGAACGAAGAACGTACAGGAGGGTTCCCATGGAGTACGTTTCCATCCCGCGGGCCGCGATGGCCGCTCGCTGGCGTCCCATCAACCACGCGCCGGCGCAGCCCCAGCCGTGGCGTCCGGCGCCCGCGCGGATGTCGGCGCCTCCGCCGCCCACGCGCCTGGGACAGATCAGTCCGCTCTCGGTGACGGACGTCCTGGTCGACTCGGCCGGATCCATCGGTGCGATGCTGGTCGGCTTCAGCATGGCGCTCTGGGGACCGAAGGACAGCGTCACCTGGAGATGGCTCGGGGGTCTGGCAGGCGTGATCGGAACGATGCGCCTCCTTCACAACGTCACCAAGGTCGGCGTATAACGGAGACACCATGAATCAGCCGCTTACGACCATCCCGATGCCGGGCATGCCGATGGCGCCCGCGCAGATCCGGCCTGCAGCATGGACGCCCGCGCCCTACCGGCCCGGACCGTCTCCGTTCATGGCCCAGCCGCGGAGGCGCATGGGACAGATCTTCGGATCGAAGAGCCTCTTCGACCATCCGGGGATCGCGCTCGCGGTCGACGCCGGTGCGATCTCGATCTCGATCTACGGCATCAAGAATTTCAAGAGCAAGACGTGGCGGACGGTGGCGTGGGCCACGCTCATCGCCACGGGCGTGAAGGCGGTAAACGATCTCGTCCGCCTCTTCACGTCGCCGGGTCCGGCCCCCTCGGTCCAGCCCCCGCCTCAGGGTACGACGACGGCTCCGATGCAGCCGACGCAGCAACAGGTGGCTCCGTGAAGGGACGCATCAGCGAGCTTTCCCCTGGAACCTGCTTCAAACAGGGGAAGACCATGAAGAAGAAGCTCGCCGATGGCCGGGTCGTCAGCGTGACCGCGAAGGGGAAAGTTCGGATCGTCGCGCCGAAGACCGATCCGGTGGTCTCGGCGGTTTCGTGCGATCTTCATTTCCTGGGCCTGGGCCTTCGGAAACATCCGGAACTCATGGTCGAGCTCGGGAATGGAAAGCCAAGGCATTTCAAGGACCAGAAGCTGAAGTAGGAGGGGAGCCGTGGCGGAAGAATTGATCGAGCTGGGGCGCGCCAGTCGTTGCGGGAAGGGGAAGGTTCGCCGTTCCGGCTACCATCGCAGCGGATATACCCGGAAGGATGGGACGCGCGTCGCCCCCACCCGCGTGGGACCATCCTGCGTTCCCGATACGGGCGCTCCCGGGAAGACGCCCTCGTCGAAGAAATTCCTTCCAGAACTTGGCCCGAAGCCGCTCAACGGATGGAACAAGGAGCAGTCGGAGTCGGAACGTGCTTCGAAGCTCCGGGGCCTGGCCCGGAAGAGAGGGTGCCGGGAAGCTCTTCGGACGGTCAATGCGATCGCGAACGTGACGACCGACCGGGAGACCGAGCGGAAACTTCGTTCCGATTACAAGAAGCTCCGGGCTCATCCGTCCTGCCATCTGAAGACGAAGAAATAGAGGCCAGCGCGCATTCGGAGCCATTCGACGGCGCATGGGCATGATGCCGATGGTCCTGGGACAACAGACACCATTCCGGCCCGCGCCGGGGACGCCCTCACCATCTTCAACGTCTTCCTCAACGCCCTCCCGCATGATGCTTATTTCGCGCCAGGAAGGGCAGATGGTCGTTCGGATCGTGGCTTCCATCGTCGATTTTGCCAAGGGCTTCCCCCTTGAGTTCTATGCCTACTGCCCTCCGGATCGCTGGAAGCCGGTGCTCGACAAGGTCAGCGCCGGCGTGGTCGACATCGAGAAGCAGCTCGCGACGAACGCGAGCTACATCTCAGTAAGCGCCGACGTTCTTTTCGCGGTCACGGACATCGAAGAGTGCGTGTCCGGATCCAGAGACGCACGCCTTTCCTCAGCAAAGACCGCGATGTTCATCTCGGCAGGAGCAGCGATCGGCGAGACACTCTTCGGCCTTTCGTGGCTCGGTCTTCCGGCGTACATCATCTCCCTCGCGATCGTTCTTGGGCGCCCCCTCATCACCCGCGCAAAGGCTGTTCCGGCGGAGCCGTTCCGTGTAGATTCGATGGGGCTTTCGAACACAGGGCATGAAAATGCGCTCTGGGTCGAGTATACTGGACCTTCGACCGGGGGCCTTTCCCGAAAGGCGGGCCCCTTTGTGAACCAGGGCGATGCGGTGAAGCACGCCGTCCGAAACGGCGGCTTCTCGCAGCCGGGTCTCGACGGATTCTATTTCGTGTATGACCAGGACGGAAACGTCCTCGAAAAGGCGGCTTGAGATGTCTTCGAAGGAATCGTTCGCCTCGAAGCTTGCCTCGGGCACCGCGGTGGCCTCCAAGCTGGCCCTGTGGTGGCCAAAGCACTGTCACGCTTCGACCGAACTCCTCGCCGCTTGCGTCGAAGGTCGTGAAGGCGCTCGAGATCTCGAGAAGAGCTCGGTTGTGATCGCCAAGGAGTGGGAGGATTCTGTGGCGGTCGCCAAAGGAAGAAGGACGGGCGCCGACGTCGGCCTCATGGTAGAACACGCGATGCTCGAGACGGATCTGATCTATGCGGTTCTGGGCAACAGTCCACAGGCCATCGAGCGCGCGGCCGACAGGCTGATTGACAACGCGAAAGTCCAGGCGACGAGATACGCCCATTCGATCACGGGATTTCCGTCGATGAGCTTCGGGAATCTGCTGCAGGAGCACGTCGAGCTCTTCATCGAAGCGGTTCGGAGCAGGATCGACCGGAACGCTTCGGCGGCTGCGAAGTGCGCCAAGCGCATGGACGAAAATTCCGTCGCCCTGGCCGCGACTGCGGCGGAGTGGTTCTAAGACGAGGATGACATGGAAGCTTGCCCGAAAGACGCTCCTGTCGAACTGAGCGACGGAACGATCATCAAGCCGGAAGATAGCATCCGGCTCAAGGATCTCTGCGAGATCGTGCCGCTGATCCTTGAGACCATTGCCGGCCAGAATGCTCAGGGCGGCAAGGGCGGCGTCACGCCCGGAGCTCCGGTGCCGATTTCCGGTCGCGCGCCCGGCGCGTTCACGTCTCCGGTTGCCCCTGGATTCGGAGGGAGACCCGGGTCAATTACGGGCGCTCCTGGGTTCGGGCAGCCGGGTCAGGCCGGAGGCGGAGGCGGCGGAGGCGGATTCGGCGGCGGTGGCGGCGGCGGTCGCGGCCCAGCGGGTCCGCCTGGACCTGCCGGTCCTCAAGGGCCTGCAGGAGCTCCCGGACTTGGAAGCATCCTGGGCGGTCAGCTCAAGACGAGCGGCAGTTTCACGGTCGCGGGCGCACCACAGGTGATCCCGAACTATTTCGTCAACTTCACCGTTTCTCGGCAAGGGAACGTGACGATTCGGGCGAGCGCGAATTTCAATCGGCCTGGGGTCGACGCCACCCTCCCAGACATCCAGTTTGGCCTCCAGGTGGACGGTACGAATTATATTCTTGCCGAACTCCAGGAGCAGCAGGGTGCTGGCGACGACCACGTCAACAAATGGCACCTCATGATCGAGCTGTTCCTCGAGAACATGGCTCCGGGAGACCATGTGGTTCGCGGCATCTATAGCGGCGGCTCGATCGGCGGTGACCCGATGACCTTCATCGCCGAGCCGGATCTGCCTGCCGTGATGGTGGTCCAGGGACCGTAGGAGATTGTGATGAAGACCGTCGAAATGGCCGGCGTGAGGATCGACGACGTGGGATCCCTTTGGTACGACCTGCTCAAGAAGGGGTTTGACGTCCAGTCCGTGGGGTCCAGCTCCGAGGCCACGATCCTCTATATGGCCGACGACGAGGAGAAAAATCCACAGCCGGTTGTTGAAAGCTGGATCGGAAAGACGAATGCGCCCAGGAGTCGGTCGGCGTCGGAGCGACGCCGGAAGGAGATCGCCGAGCTTCTGGAGAGAGCCCAGAAATCCCGCGTCGAACGCGCCGCGCAGCGCGCGCAAGAAGATGCCGAGCGCCGTGCAATGGGGCGTCCGGAACTGCAGCTCTCTGTCACCGGACAGCCCGGGATGTTTGGAATCGTTGAAGCTCTTTCAAACGGCATCGACTCCCATACGATTCTGATCCAGAAGATGGACCCCGACAACAAGCTCGTGGAAGGATCCGAGGAACTCCTGGTCATGGCATCCCACAAGATCCAGATTTCGAATCCAAATCCGAAGCTCGACGGCGGCATGGCCATGATCCAGGTGGGGCCTTCAAATGCCGTCGGCGACTTCACGATCGAAGTGAAGGACCGGACCGGCGGAATGAAGACGGCGAAGCTCGCCTTGCGGTTCGTGAAGCAGCGGACCGAGCAGCCTTCAGGTCCAGCGCCCGCTCTGGAGAAAAACGGCGGGATCATGTCCGTCGTCAAGAAGATTCTCGGCATCTGAATGTGGCATCCGGCTCCACTTCGTCTTGGGCTCATCCGGCGACCGGCCTTCAGAGGCCCGCGCATGGGGCAGACGAGCGCCGTCATCAATCAGGCGGCGTCGGCGGTCGTTTCCCAAGCCGAGCCCCGCGTCCGGGCGATCGTCGCGGAGGAGCGCTCGAGGCTCGCCAACGCTACGATCCAAAGCCTGCCCTATCTTGGAGGCGCGCTCACCGCGTTTCTCGCGGCTCAGTATCTCGTCCCAGCAGACAAGAGGGTTCTGAAGGGTGTCGGATACGTTGCTGCGGCCGGCGTCTTCACCGTAGGCGCCTGGAAGCTGCTCCAGGAAGTTGCGGGCAAGGAAAAAGAAACTCCAGCGCCTTCCAGCGGAGGCGGCATTCTGTCGGTCTTCGGGGATACCGCCCGACAGATGGCTCAGGTGGTGGTCACGGAAGCTGAACCAAAGGTCCGGCAGATCATCACCGAAGAGAAAGCGAAGATTTCGGAGGCGGGGATCGCCACGCTTCCGTTCCTCGGCGCATCGGCCGCGGGATTCCTCGCGACTGCCATTCTCGTCCCCGAAGAAGACAAGAAGCTCAAGTTTGGCGGATACATGGCCTCCGTCGCGGCTCTCCTGGCAGGCTTCTGGAAAGGCCTCACTGTGGCATCGGGAGCGTGAAGGGGATATGATTCATCGTATGGGGAATGGCGACGGTGACGGTGCAGGTCTTGATCCGACCATTCTCGCTCTTGTAGGTGTCGGGGCGGCGGCTTTCATCCTCTATCGTGCTTATGCAAAAAGCCATGAAGGAGAGCGAGCCAACCCGTTCCTCGAGGTCAAGGAACCGTCGTTTCCGGATGTGAACTCGGTGGCTGTCCGTTTCGGGCAGATCCGGGAACTCTGGAGCATGGGTTATATCGACTCCGCAGATGCGATCGCGCAGGCCGATCAGCTTGCGACGGCGCTCCTGAAGCTTCAGATGGACGGAAAAGCAGCCGGGGTGACCGTGGAGAACCTCACGGCCAGGATCGACCGTTTCGTCAAGGACGTGAGCGAGTACCAGGCTCAAGCGGCGTAGGGAGGATTGATATGCGCGGCAGTTTCTTCACCGCCAGTCCGTGGGCCCGTCAGCCCTTGCGTCCGGTTTCTCGCCGGATGGGCCAGGACGTGGTATGCGATGGCGAGGTCTGCCGCATCACTCGCCCCCCAGCACAGCAGACTCCGCCTTCGACCACCACCACGTCCACGACCACGACGACGCCTCCGGCCACGACCACGGAAACCGCCGAAAGCTCGTTCCCTGTGGTCCCGGTCGTCGCCGGGCTCGGAGGGATCGCCCTTCTCGCCCTTCTTCTGAGAGGATAGCCATGAGGACCATGTACCAGGCGTCTCCCTGGAAAGCGGCGAACGGGCCGGTCTTCCGCTCCGCCGCGTTCCAGTACCACATGCCTGAGCGCCTCGGCGATCCGAGCGCGTATTTCTCGAGAGATCGGTTCATTCCGACGCGTCAGCTCGGAGCGCCGGCCCTGGGGCGCGCTCTTGTGCTCCCCAATGAACGGCTCGTGCAGGCCCCGGAATTCGGCGATCTCACGATGGGTCAGGGTGAACGGGAAGGCGTCGACATCACTCGACCCGTCTGCCGCTGCAAGTTTGCCCACAACAACACGGAGCTCGGCCAAGCCTGCTCGGCGCCGACCGCGGGAGGATCCGGTTCCGCCCAGTTCGGTGCCGGAGAAGAACCAAAGAGCGCGGGACCGAACATCGAGACGATCCTCGCCGTCGGCGCCGTCGGCGTAGGGATCCTCTTCCTCACGGGTGTCCTGTGATCCGGGGACCCTTCACGCATCCGGTACAGCTGGCGGCTCGCTGGCGTTCGTCCATGGGACAGACCACGATGTCCCTCGACGAACGCGATGCGATCCTTGCCAAGATCAAGCTATACCGGGAGATGATGAACGAGATCAACGCCTACACCCACAGCGTCCCGGACTGGGCGAAGGTGGATCCGTTCCAGAAGGCCCAGCCGCAGTTCGACAAGGCCTTGGACAAGGCCTACAATGCCAGCGACAAGGTCCGGGAGATCGAGTCGTATCTCACCGGAGACGGCCCCTGGCTGAAGTTGGACGACGCCACGAACGCGGCGTTTTCAGCATGGCAGGGCGGCATCGACGAGATGTACGCCATTTACAAGGCCGCGAAACCCGACGCGAGCTTCGATGTTCGTGCCGCCGGCGCTGCGGGCTTCGTGGGGATCCTCTTCACGGCCGCGATCATGGCGTGATGTCGTAATACTGGAACCCGAGCGCATGGGCGCTAGAATAATCGAATACTGGAGGTAGCCGATGAGCCCGATCGCGATCAGCAACCAGCGCCCAGGGTTCGTGCCGTTCTCGGCGCGTCCCCTGGCGATCGCGGGCATGACGCCGCCCCAGGTCCGTCCGGCCTACAAGCCAGCGCCATATCGCCCGCCGATGCTGGCGAATAAGGTTGCCTATTCTCCAGAGATGGGACAGGGCTTCAAGCTTTCGGAGCTCCCGCTCTCCCTGACGCTCGGCGTTTCCGGAGCGGCGGCTCTGGTTCTGGCAAGCGTCATCCCGACCCCGGTCAAGGAAATCGCGACCGTCGCAGGTCTCGGCCTGATCGCTTTCGGCGTGCTCAACCTTTTCTCCGCAAGCGCTTCGGCGGAGACGCCGACTCAGCCGGGCTCTTCGTCCGCGCCGTTCAAGGCTGCAGCCGCAGAAGATTTCGGGCTCGTGACCGCGAAGATCTCCAAGCCCTCCGCGAACGAGGTCATCGACCGCGGAGCGTTCAGCTACGACTACGACGTGGAGGTCACCTGGTACAACGGCTCCTCGAAGCCGGTCACCGTCCCTTACCGCATCTACGTCGACGAAAAGCCGCAGCCCATCACGGCAGTCGGCATCCCCTTGAGCACGACGATCATCCCTTACAAGGGAGTTGCCTATACCGGCACCGTGAAGCTCGGTCCCGGAGAGCAGGTGGTGGTGCCGCTCGAGATCGACCTCAAGAGCGAAGGCTTCATGGTCAGCGGCGTGGTCGGAATCACCATGACGGTGCAGAAGATCTCTTCCGCGGGGCAGGTCTTCGATGCGGACCGAAAGTCCTTTATCGTCAAGTAAGGGAAATACCATGCAGGCATTCACGCCGGTGAATCCGGGCGGCTTCCATCTGAAGCGCATGCGTGGAGGCTTCCAGCCGATCCCCTATCAGCAGACCTATCAGCCGCAGCGCCCGGAGATGGCGCAGATCCAGATCAACCCCAACATCCAGGCGCCGATCAACATCGGCCTTGGGTCGCTTCCTCTTTCGCTCGGGCTTTTCGCCGGGAGCGGCATGGCGCTTCTCATCGGCTCCCAGACCCCGTCGATCCGGACGCTGACCACAATCACGTCGATCGGCTTGGCGGCGCTGGGCGCGCTCAACCTCATTGTGCCGAAGGAAGGCCCCGCGCCCGCGCCTCGTCCGACGACGACCGCGGTCGCTCCCGGACAATCGAGCGGGCCGGTGGAGCAGAGCGTGGAAGCGGCGTTCGCGGCCGTCGAGGGACGAATTCTTTCCCCGAGCTACGGCGATACGATCGACGTGTCGCCGATCGGGACGCCCAGCATTCCCGTGCAGCTTCGGCTGACCAACAAGTCCCCGAATGCCGACGCGAATTTCGACCTCGTGGTCGCTTCCGAAGAAAACCCTCACCCCTTCGGGAACAACGTTGGGAACAGCCAGAGCATGCGGGTGTTTATTCCCAGGGGAGAGACCCGGGATGTCGGTGTCTCGATCAGCATCAGCTCGTGGGAAGCTCTCACCGACTACGTCGAAGTCGACGTCACGGTGGCCAAGCGCCGGATCGACGGCGGCGCCAAGGAGAACCTAGCCGGCGTCATGTTCGTGGTGGAATAGCGGAGGGTCGATAAAGAGATGGGTTCGACAGCTCTTTTGGCGAACAAGCTTCCCATTTCCAGGTGGAGCCCCGGTCCCAGGGGCGCAGGAGCCTGGAACCCGACCAAGAAGATGGTCCTCGGCCAGCCGACCGCAGCAGAGACCCAGATGCTCGGCGTCGCGGTCCTCTCGGCGATCTCGATCGCGGGAATCCACTCCGCGATCTGCCCGAGCTACTTCACGATGAAGACCTTCGCCAGCCAGCCTGAAGCGAAGGAACGTTCGATGGAAGGGCTCTGGATCTCGCTTGGCGTCTCGACGCTCACGTCGATCTCGCTCTATTTCGTTTTCAAGAACTGGATGCCCGTGATCTTCGCCGAAGCGACGGCCCTCCTTCTGTTCGGGATCGGCGTCGCGGCGACGAACGCGGAACCTCCGAAGACGATCCCCCCGATCGAGCAGCAGAGCGTGGTCACCCGAGCCACCGCCCAGCCCTAAGCCTCGCTTACCTCTTGACTGGAAGGCGTATACGACGTATATTTCGTATGCGAACGGTCAACTTTTGAAAGGGGTAGCGAGACATGGCGGCAAGCTCAAAAATCGAAAAGCAAACCTCCAAGCCGTCTCCTCCCCCGGTGGAGGAGGAGCACGCCACGATCCCCATGCGCGTGAGCCCCACGGTCCACCAGTTCATCATCGCCAAGGCTGTCTGGGGAGAATCCATGGATCGGACGCTTCGGAGACTTCTCAAGATCAAAGACGGTGCCAAGAAGGGGACGAACGGCAAATGACCACGGAGAAAGAGCCCGAAAAGAAGCCCGATGCGTCCCAGGAGGATGCTGAGAAGCCGTTCCATCTCGAGGTCTCTCCAGGAGACCGGGTTCGCCTTACGCCGGAGGCGCTTGTCGACCCGGACGCGCAGCCGGCGACGCCGCTCAAGCTCTTCAAGTTCGGGTGGCCGAACGACTTCATGGTCCTCGACGTCTACGATCACGAGGTCTACGGCCAGGTGGTCGTGCTCGATCCGTGCTGCAACTGGATCCGGGATGCCGAGAAACATTCGAAGCCGGTCTGCTTCGGCCATTCCACCCGCTTCTTCGAGGTGATCAAGCGGGGACAGACCGCCGATCCGAGCCGTCGTTACGCCGGGGTCAATCTGGCGGGGCTCGACATCCTTTCGGTCGAGTCCAACGGAGGAGGTCCGGACGGCCCTTCGCTCGTCGTTCGCGTGGCCGGACGAAAGCCCATCACCCTGAGCGGGCAGCCCGCCCAGATACTTTCTCAGTTCCTTCGCGCCCAGAAAGTCCTTTAGTCCATCGGAGGAGAGAATGGCCACAGATCCCGCCGCTCGTTTTCAGCCGACGCCCGAGAGCGCGGTCAAAGCACCCGCGATGCCCCCGACGACGGTCGATCCTTCTAAGGCCCCCGCCGTCCAACAGGCCGGGACGTCCCGGGAGCCGAAGAATGCGTTCGAAGACCCGGCCGCACAGAAGTTCATGGTCGAGTTCTTCTCGGGCGCCGGATCCAAGCGCCTCGTCATGGCTGCGCCGAACGACATCAGTGCGAGCATCGCGGCCTTCTTCATTGCCTTCAAGCACTTCCCCGAGATCCACACGTTCGGAGTCTGGCAGAAGACCGGGCCCGGACCCGAGGATATCGGCGAATGCACCTGCTTCGTCGCCATGGCGAACATCCTGCCCTTCTGCTCCCAGGAGCTCTCCGAGATCACGGGAAAGAAGGTGGTGACCCCCGCCGTTCCGGTCGTCACCGCCGCGGCGGGATTCGAGGAGCTCGGCAAGCAGCTCAAGGCCAAAGGAGGGGTCAAGCAATCATGATCAACATCTGGATGAAGCGATTCATGCTCCGTCCGATCGCCCACTGCTGTACAGGAAAGAGTACGTAGCCGTGGCGCTGTTCATCTTCCTGATGGCGGTGCATGGGCTCGCCACGGCGATATCTGTCCTGAAGATCGGGAAGTACTTCTTCGGTGAAGGGTATTGCGACGAGAAGGATTGTCCTTCGCCGAAACATCCGCTTGATCGCCGGAAGTTTCTCGGCAGGATCCCGAGAGTAGGCGACGTATTCTACTGCACGGCGTGCCTGTCCTTCTGGATCGGAATGGCGATCTCATGGAAGGTTCTTTCGCCGGCGCGCGCGGTATGCGGCGTCTGGTGGCAGGCTATGGTGCTCGACGGCCTCATGGCGTGTGCGGTATCGTGGATCCTATTCCTGGCAGCGAAAAAGACCGAGCAAGGCCTGGACCTGTAGGGGGAACCCTTGATTCCGTCGTCCTTTGGTCGGAAGATCCCGCGTGGGATTGGGCGTCCGGCTCCTAAGAAGAACCCGCTTGGGGAGCGGGTGGAGCCCGCCATCAAAAACCCTCCCACAAGAAAAAACGAGCGCGTTGAGCCCGCCATTCAAAGTCCGGTCAAAAATCCAACCGCTAGAAAAAACGAGCGCGTAGAACCTGCGGTTCAAGGCCCCGCACAAAATCAGCGCGTGCAGCCCCGCGCGAAACCTCCCAGCAAAGAAGCCTTGAAACGTCTCGGGGTTCGCGTCGTCCCTCCTGCCAAGCCTGTGACCGAAGTATATTCCCCTCAAGCAGCTCCGCCACAGCGGTCACGCCCGGCGTCGGCGGGCCCGGAACAGAAATCCGGGATCGCGATCGTCGGTCGGTTTGTTCCGTGGCCTTGGAGGCAGCATCCGGACGAGTCGTATCTTGCGGATGCTCTCGAGCGTCTTGGCGTGGTCATTCACCGGGTAAATCAGGATCTGCCGCGTCCGCCGCTCAAGCAGGCGGAATGGGCGCTCTTCACCGGGCATCCTGGATCAATCGCACGCTTGGATATCTGGAGGAAGACCCATCCGACGATCGTCTGGACTCTCGACTGGCTCCCCGATTTCCCGGACCGAAGAGCCATGATCGAGGCTGGAAGGCGCGCAACGCTTTTCCTGTCTTCTGACCAGTATGACTGGAGCGGGGCTTTCGGACTTCGGAACCATGGATACCTTCCCGGGGCCTGCGAATCGGTGGTCGCGCCCTTCTCTCCGAGACCTTCAATTCCCTGCACGTTCATCGGATCTCTCTACAGTCCGCGCCGGAAGAAGATCGCGGCGATCGTGAAGAAGCATGGCGGGATCGTTCTGGATCAGGCCGGGAGCTGGAAGTACGGCGTCGAGCTTTCTTCGTGGCTCCAGACGATCAAGGTCGTGGTCGGCGACAGCTTCCGGAACGATGTCCAGGCCTACTGGTCGACCAGGAACTACATCGTTCCTGGTGCCGGCGGATTCCTGCTTACCCCCAGGACGCCGGGCCTCGAGCTCCAGTTCAAGATCGACAAGGAAGTTGCCGTCTACGATTCGCTGGACGAGCTCGATGCCAAGCTCGATTACTGGATCAATAACGACCAGGAACGAGAGAGCGTCAGGCGTGCCGGATACGAGCGGACTCGTAGAGAGCACTCCTGGGACAATCGCGCCAAAGCGCTTCTCATGCACCTGGCAGGAAGGATCAATGCCGCACCTTGACGTGGTTGTTGCCTCCCTATGGCCCGGGGAGAACGTGGCTCCGCTCCTGGCAGACGTGAAACGGACGTCGAAGCTGAAGCACACCATCCATCTTTTCGACATCTCGAGCGGTGCATCTGCGAAGACTCTTTCGGTCGCATGGAACGACCTCGCCTCGAGGGGGAAGGGCGATCTCATCGTCTTCATGAAGACGGACGTCATTCTTTCACCTGGATGGGACGTCCGGCTTTCTGAGGCGCTCGAGGCGTTCCCTCAGGTGGGTGTCGCGATCCCCGCCTTCTTCGGGAACGAGAGGCCGATCAAGCTTGTCGCTGAAGGGCCTCCAACGACACTCAAGGAAGGCGAGCCTGGGATCGCCGACATGGCGCAGATCGCCGAGTGGGCGGAGATGTTCACTGGCGTGATCTACCTCTATGAGGAGCTCAACGCGCCATTCTCTGCTGCCATGATGCAGCGTTCGACGTGGCAGACGCTCCAGGGATTCGACGAGCGATTCCGGGTCTTCGGGCACGATCACGACTTTCAGTTCCGCATGCATCAGGATACCGGTCAGCTGACCGCGTCCGTGAGGTCGTGTCCCGTCTATTCGAAGGTGGGAATGGGATCCATGGAGTACATCCTCCGGGTCTATTCGGATCTAGGGGCCGAGTACGCCCACCTCAACGATGCCCGTGCGGTCGTCTCCAAGGATGGTCTCTGGCAGAAACTTTCCAAGGACGTGCGTGCGTCCATTCGCCAGGATCCGAAGTATTCTAAGCTCCCTCTTTCACAGTACGCCATAAAGCTGCTTCAGAGGAAGAAAGGTTTCGATGCCTAATCAGTGGTCGGTTATCGTGCCGTCCGACTGCGAGGCGAGCCTCTCACTGAGCGTCGACGCAGTGTTCAAGATGCATGAGGGGATCGACCCCAGGCGCATTTTTGTTCCGAGTAAGGCGCTCAAGGCTTCCGGCGTTGCCGCTGAGCACCTGAAGGGCGTCTCGTTCGTGAACGACCAGTCGAACTTCTGCTATGCTCGGCGTGTCAACCTAGCGATCAAAGCCTGTGCGCCGGACGACGTCGTGATCATGGGGGACGACGTCGAGCTCATGACGAAGTACGGATTCGATCTCATGGCCGAGGAGGCCCCCCTCCGGCTTCTTGCGGCATCGGTCACCGGGCGGATCGGTCCGTGGTGGCAGAAGGCCGGGGAGAACCACGCTGAAGTTCCCTTCGTCTCGTTCACCTGCCTCTACATTCCGCGCATGGTGCTCGACGCGGTCGGCCCCCTCGAGGAAGGCTTTCCGGGATACGGCTACGAGGATACCGACTACTGCCTCCGCGCTCGTCGGGCGGGGTTCTCCTGTGGAGTGATGGGGAAGGTCGTGATCGAGCACAGCGTGAAGATCAAGTCTGCATTCGTCTCAGCGTTTCCGCAGAACCTGTCCGAGTTGGAAGCAGCTGCGCGGGCGGCGTTCCAGGATAAGTGGCGTCGGCGCCTGTTCTAGAAGAAGGAGAAAACGATGCGTCTTGCCGTGGTCGGGTGGGCGGCCGATTCGGGGGTCGGCCGGGAATTGATCGACGCGGTCCGGAACCTTCCGGTATCCTGCGCCTTCATTCTCGAGAACCCGCATAAACCGACCCGCAAGGATCTCATGGTTGGCCTGCCGACCTACTTCGCCCAGCCGGCGAACCTGGATAAGCAGATGGAGCTATTCATCGAGTGCCATCGTCCCGATACGATCCTGACCTGGGAAGTCCCCGGCGCCTGGAGCTTCCCGGCGATCTGGGCCCGCAAAGACGTGAAATGGGTCCACATGTGCCACTGGGACTGGTTCTCAACGGCCCCGGAGCACATGCGGGTTTGGAAGATGGGGAGGCTTCTTTGCCCGAACACGCTCTGCCAGAACGAGCTCAAGACGCTCGGCCTCAGTGCGACGCTGATCCCGGTTCCCGTCGACACCGACCGGCTTCCTTTCAAGGAGCGGAAGAAGGCGGAGACCTTCGTCTCGGTGTACGGCTACGGAGGCCCCCAGAACCGCCGCTCGATCCCGGAGATCGTGGAAGCCTGGAGGAAGCTGGGAAGCATCCCTCCCAAACTCGTGATCAAGGCGCAGAAGTCCGTCGACGAGGTGAAGGGGATTCTCGTTCCGAACAACCTCACGGTTGAGCTTGGAAATACGCCCGAGCCCGCGGACCTCTACAAGACTGGGGATATCGCACTTCAGCCATCGCGGTACGAGGGCGTCGGCGTCTCGCTCGTCGAAGCGCAGGCCTGCGGGATGCCCGTGATTGCGGTGAATGCCGAGCCCATGAAGGACATCGTTTGCGGCCCCCTCATCCCCGTCGAGAAGGCAATGAAGATTGCGATCATGGGAAAGGCGCTCACGTCGAACCTCCCCTCGGTGAAGGGGATCGTCGATATCGTGAACTCGCTCAAGGGGAAGGACATTTCGGAGCTTTCCCGGAAGGCGCGGGCCTTTGCGGAGGAGAAGTTCTCGTGGAAGGCCCTCAAGGATCGCTGGATCGAAACTCTTTCCGGAAAATAAATCGTGACGAACCCATCGGTCGACATCGTGATGGTCGCCTATCGCTCTGAGGCAGATCTTCCGTCCGTCTTCGAGGGTCTGAAGACCTTCAACTCATTCCCTCACGAACTCCATTTCCACGACAATATCGGGAACACGAAGACGCTGACGATGGCGTGGAATGAACTGGCGTCTCGCGGGAAAGCGGACTACATCGTCTTTCTGAACACTGACATCCGACTCTCTCCTGAATGGGACGCTCGTCTCATCGCGGGGATAGAGCGCCACGCCGATGCTGGAGCTGTGATGCCCCGTCCGGTGGGCCACGACTGGCCGAAGCTTATAGATCCTGCCAAGTCCGCATATCCGGAATCCAATACGGCGCCGGCACCGCCACCAGAGGCGATGCGGCATCTCGCGGAGGCCTGGAAGGACCAGGAGAACGACTACAGCTTCGGCGGGGACTGCAATGCTGCGTTCTACGCCGTCATGGTTCGTCGGTCGATCTTCGAAGCGCTGAAGGGGTTCGATGAACGCCTCAGGTTCTACGGCCAGGATCACGATTTCCAGCGTCGCGTGATGAACCGGTTCGGGAAGTACACCATCATCATCGCGAACGCTCCAGTCTGGCACCGTTGCGGCGGATCCGTCCAGAAAGCAGCGGAGCGCGGGGAGGTAAACTTCAGCGCCGAGATGCAGCATTGCGGGCTCATTACGGAGTCCCTGAAGAACGGTTCGATGCTCGAGTGGGACATTCTCTCCGACGCCGAACGCCAGCAGATTCACAAAACTCCACGGTACAATCGGATGCCGACCCACTAGGGAGGATTCGTGGAACAGATCGCGGTCATCAACGAGGCCCATAACGTGGCCCTCAGGATCCAGGCGTGGATGCTGAAGAGTCTCGGCTACAAGGTCTATGTTGCCGGCGGGTCGTTTCATGGCGTCGTCGAGAATTACCACAACAGCAATCAGAAACTTCCGGAGCTCTCCGGAACAATGGAGCTCCGGAATATGCCCCAGGACGCCCTCTTCCTGGACACCCATCCAAAGACGATCGAGCGACTTCGTGCGAAGGGCTGGAACGGTCCGATCTTGATGGTCTGGTACATGCCCGTCGGCCCGGATTGGGTTAAGGAAAATTTCAAAATCCTTGGCAAGTGCGGATCTCTCGCCTGGTCCGAAGCGGTCGCCCGGGGTGTTCGGGAAATGAACGCCTGTCCTTCTGACTTTTTCTGGCCCCCCTACTACGGCCCGCTCGATCAGACCCAGCGTACTTCGATCGGGAGTTATCTGATCACGGCAGTTGAAAATGCCCAGGGATGGAGCAATGTCGGAGTCCTCCAGGAGCTTAGAGACCATCCAGAATCGAAGCTTGAACTCTACGGGGGAGGCCCTCCCGACTGGTCAAGGAAGCTGCCCCAGAAAGAGTTCTTCGCGCGTCTTCGGGCGTCGCTGGCGATGTATCACCTAAAACCTTTCGACACCCCCGGCTTTGCAGTCATGGAGGCCGCGCTCCAGGGGGTCCCGATCATATTCCCCCACGACTGGATCCGTTGCACGGAGACGTCCTTCTTCAAGCATGGCGAGAACTGCCTTGTCGTAGAGACGAAACGAGACGCGGTTCTCGAACTCGTCCGTAAGCTCAAGGATCCGGAGTACAACCGCAAGATCGGCGCCGCTGGGCGCGAAGTCGTCGCCCGGGCATGTCACTGGGGCGTGAATTCCATCAAATTCAAAAACCTGATCGAAGCGGTTCGGAGCATGAGATGAAGCTCTCGGTTATCGCATACTGTTTTCCGGACTACATGATGGAGATCCTCTCAGACGGACTTATTCGTCTGCTGGGGCGGGAAAACATTCACTTCCAGTTCAATGAAGCTTTCCCGCCCGATTGCATGCGGGCCCGCATCTACGAGCGCCTAAGGGAGCCAAATCGGTTCGACTTGTTCGATGGGGATGCGCTCGTGATCTCTACGAGGTCCGGCGCACCGAAGCTTTCGGAGTGGATGTCTCGAACTGGCCTAAAGAAAAAGGTTGCCGCCATCGACGGCGAGGACGATACGACGATCCGTAGCGACTTTCGGTCGATGGCGACCGTGTACTTCAAGAGAGAGGTTCTTCTCAATTCGTCGAAGGTCGACCGGGTACGCCCTCTGACTTTTGGTGCGATCCCGGAAGAGGTTCCGGCCGTCGAAAGGACCAGAAACTTGGCCTTCCTCGGTAAGCCGACGAGTCCGATCCGAGAGGAGATCTGGAAGGCGCTCTCCGAAATGAACCTGCCTTCATGCGAGCCGCTCAGGAACAAAGAGAAGTACAACGAGACCCTCGCCTCATCCTTGATCGGGATATCAGCAAAGGGTGCTGGCTGGGACACCTATCGCCACTGGGAAAATGCGTATTTCGGCTGTGCGCCTCTGTGCGAACGCCCGAAGATCTACGTTCCGAGCAATTTCGAAGACGGCCTGGAGGCCGTGTTCTTCGACGGCATGTCGGACTTTCGTCAAAAGCTTTCCGGGCTTCTAGGCGATATCCCCAGAGCAAAGAACATCGGGAAAAACGCCGCCGAAGGGTGTCGCGCGAGGCATCTCTCGATTCACAGGGCGAAGACCGTCCTTGAAGTTCTTGCGTAATCGAGATGAGGCATCTTCTATTTTTCGTCTACCCCAGGGCGGGCTCCTGCTGGCGAGTTCACTTCGATCGCCTGGCGCAGTACCGAAATGCATGGGACGGACTAGCGGTAGTGGTGGCGGCATTCGACAAAACCACCGACCGTGGGAAGGATCTTTCTGAAGCGGCGCTCAAGATCGGCGCGGAGCTCGTGATGGTGGAGAATGACTCCGTTCTGGGAGAGGCAGCGCACTTCAAGGGTGCGCTAGACTTATTCAAGGGACAGTCTGGGAGCATCTTCTACGCTCACGGGAAGGGCGTCACCCATACTTGGTACCTCGAGAATGCGGTCGCCTGGGCGGACGGAATGTACCTGCTTAACCTTCGCGAGCCTCGGATGATCGACCGCATTCTTCAGCAGTATAAAGCGGTCGGCGCTTTCCGGAAGATTGGGTGGCATGGGAACGCGCCATGGCATTTCTCCGGAAGCTTTTTCTGGGTCGACCTCACCTCGGCCTTGGTAGCGAATACAGATGCTTCGAAACTCGATCGTTATGGGACGGAAGGGTTTCCGGGCCGAGCGGTTCCTCTCGAAAAGTCTTTTTGCCTTACCCCGGAAGAACATCCCTGGACCAATTTGTATCAGCAGAAGCTATCCATGGCCTACTGTGAGAGACAGTTGAATGATTTAAGGGCTCGTTTCTCGTGATCTTAAGCCTCACACCGTTGCGATTTCTGCGTATACGGTGTATACTTTGTAAGAGTAGAAAGGGGCTGACCATGAAGCGCTTGATCTTGGCGATCCTGCTCGTTATGGGTTCCGTTTCCGGCGCCCAGGAGATCGTTCTCAACGACGGACAGAAGATCCGGTGGAAGAGCCTGTCCGATGCTGGGGAGTCGATCACCGTCGAAGACACGCTCGGGAAAACGACGACCATCCCCAAGAACAAGATTTCGAAGATCACCTCGGATGCCGACGCTCAAAAGCCGCCGCTCACCGGTGCGTCATTCACCTTCAAGAAGAAGACCAAGTCCGTAAACCTGATGCAGCAGATCAACACCAAGGAAGACGCGTTTATCGGGACGTGGTCGGCGGCCGCGGATGCGATCTCGAACAAGGGGGACATCTCCGGCGGACGGCTGATGGTCAATTATCCGGTGACCGTCGATGAATACGATCTCGATGTCGTAGTCGAGAGGGTCGATGGGAAGGAATATCTAGGGGTCGTTCTCGTGGCGGAGGGGAGACAGTTCCTATTCGTCGTGGACTCGAACAAAGGGTCCATGTCCGGAATCTGGCTGCTGGACGGGCAAGGAGCCGACAAGGCAAAGGGGGATGCTGTGAAGCTGGGAAGCTTCCTTGCCCCCCGCCAGCAGAACCAGCTGACGTTCATGGTTCGAAAGGACGGCCTCGTTGTAAAGCTTAATGGGAAGGATTTCTACATACTACCCGTCAACGACTGGAAGCGTTTGTCCCTTGCCGATTACCACAACATCCCGAGGGAAAAGGTGTTCGGATTCGTGATCGGAGCGTACACTTCTTTCAAGATCCGTCGGGTGACGATGACCGTTCAGCAGGAGCAATGAGGGTGGAGGGGTCCATGAGCTTCAAGTTCGCCGAAGACATCCCGAGCGCAGTGACTCGCGAAGAAGCACAGTGCATCTGCGATCTCGCGAAAGGGAAGCGGGTCCTTGAAGTTGGATCCCATTTCGGAAGGTCTACGGTCGCGCTGGCGTCTGTTGCCGAGATCGTACATGCGGTCGATTGGCATCGAGGCGACATGCATGCCGGGAGCGCGGAGACGCTTCACAAGTTCCTGGAAAACATGATCAGGTACGGCGTCCGGGACAAGGTGGTCGTCCATCTCGGAAGGATCGAGAACGTGCTACCGATTCTGAAGCCGCAGTCTTTCGACATGATATTCCTGGACGCCCAGCACGACAAAGCGTCCGTCGACCGAGATTCAAAGCTCGTTCTTCCGCTTGTCGTTAAGGGCGGCCCGATCGCATTCCACGATTACGGTCGGAGGGAGTTTCAAGTCACCGAGGTGGTCAACGCCTTCTGCAACGTGAACGGCTTTAGGAGGGTCGGCGCCGGTCACGTCATGGTCGTGTGGACGAAATAGCAAGGCAGCGGCCAAAATGGTGGAGCATCCGGTTTCTTTTGACGTTCTCCGCACCTGGTACCCGGACCTTACCAAAGAGGAAAAAGAGAGACTTCATGCCTTGAGGGACATGAAGGTGGCCGGAGTCCAAGACCGATCCATTCCGTGGTCTCATGGCGAATCGAAAGTCATGCAGTGGGAATCGGCCAGGAGAGCGTTTCTCAGCCAGCCCGAGCCGTTCTCTTTGATCAGGATCGGAGATTTCGAGACAGGACTCCTTGGGGCTTTTTATTTTCCCGCCGGGAATGACGCCCCGAACTATACCCTGATGTTCGAACGCGCCGGTTACCGGGCCGAGGCTTTTTTTCTGAGAGCTCCATTCATAGAAGCGGTCCGGAAAAGCGAATTCGTTGGATTATTTCAAAATCTTGCAAGCCAGCGAAAGGCGACGGTAGCTCTTCTTGCGATGCTGGACTGCGAGGTACCGCTTCCCTCGGGTATCGAGATCTACTCCATTTATCGAATGTTGGTTGACGGGACGCTGTTCGAGTGGCTTTCCGGAAGGCGGGTACTCCTGGTTGGAGGCCTCGCTCCGAAGATCGAGAATCTTTGGAAGAGAGGAGACTTCCATAAGGCTCACGAACGATTCGGGGCGTCCGACAAGGTGAAGATCGTCGGCTCGGTCGGGGTCAGCTCCAGGGAGGCCGGTGGGGCATGGAAGGATTTTTACTCCACCCTCGAATCTGTTTCCAAGCATGATTTCGATGTTGCTCTGGTAGCATGCGGAGCGATGGCGAAGCCGCTTACCTATCAGATCAGAAAACTCGGGAAAACCGCCATCGACGTCGGCTTCATCTTCGATGCCCTGGCCGGAGAAAGGCTCGACGCATGGAGGACCAGAGACGTCTTCAAGGAATTTAAGCCGGTCGAACCTACTTGGTAGAGCCATGAAAATTCTGATTGCCGGGATGGACGGGTATCTGGGATGGCCCCTCTCGTTGCGCTTGGCCGCGCACGGCCATGCCGTAGCCGGGATCGACAAGGGATTCCGAAGGGCCTGGGTAGAGGAAATGGGATCTCATTCTGCGATCCCGATCGCGTCCCTTGATGACCGGCTCCAGGCCTTCCAGAGCCTGACCGAGCAGCCCATCAAGTTCTGGACCGGAGATCTCTGCGACTATTCCGCCGCGAAGGACGCGATCCGGGCATTCAGGCCGGACGCCGTCGTCCATCTGGCAGAGATGCCATCGGCGGCCTATAGCATGATCGACGCGGATCATTGTGCCTACACTCAGCGCAACAACGTCATTGGCACGCTCAATCTTCTCCACGCCATCCGGGAGGAGAATCCCTCAGCCCACTTGATCAAACTCGGGACCATGGGCGAGTACGGGACGCCCAACGTCCCGATCCCGGAGGGGTTCTTCGAGATCGAATACCGTGGGCGAAAAGATCGCCTTCCCTTTCCAAGGCAGGCCGGCAGCTGGTATCACCAGTCCAAGGTCCACGACTCGAACAACATCATGATGGCCTGCAAGCTCTGGGGCCTTAGATCGACCGACATCATGCAGGGGGTCGTCTACGGGACCAGGGACGGAACCCCAGCGGCCGACGAGCGCTTCAGGACCCGATTCGATTTCGATCAGTGCTTCGGCACTGCGATCAACCGTTTTTGCGCCCAGGCCGTGGCTGGGATTCCGATCACACCGTTCGGATCCGGGAGACAGGTGCGGGGGTTTCTTCCCCTCAAAGACTCCATGACGTGCATCGAGCTCGTCCTGGAGCACCCGCCTGAGGCTGGGGAGTATCGCGTGATCAACCAGTTCGAGGAGACCTACAAGATCGTCGAACTCGCGGGCAGGGTCCACGACGCTGCGATTGAACTCGGACTTCGGGCGGAGATCGTTCCCGTCGAAAATCCTCGCCTCGAAGCAGAGGGGCACTACTACAGTCCGGATCGGAAGACGCTCATCGAGTGGGGGTACCACCCCACGACGGACATGGCCGCCGAGCTGCGCGGAATGCTCGAAGATCTCCTTCCTTATAAGGACCGAATTCTTAAGAAGGCTCACGTCATTCGTCCAGATATCCGGTGGAGCGGAGACAGAAGAGCGTGCCCGAACAGTTAAAGAGAACCCTATGATCGACCAAGATTTCCAGGCCGTCATCCAAAAAACCATCGGAAAGGATCCATGGAAGGGCCAGTGGTCTGTCGTGGATCAATTCGGCGGGGGGTGGGCGGTGGAACTCGAGGTAGGGGAGCTCCTCCATTCGATCGTAAGGACGCTAAAGCCAAATCTGATTGTCGAGACCGGAACCCATAAGGGCTTTTCGGCCCTCATGATGGCCAAGGCGATCCAGCAGAATGGAATCGGTCGCCTTCATACCGTAGACCTGACGGACCATGACGTGAAGGCACTGTTCGAACGGTTTAAGGTCTCTTCGGTCGCGACATTTCACAAGATGCATTCCGTGGACATGCTCAAGTCGATGCCGAAGGACAGGAAGATCGACTTTCTCTGGCTTGATGCCGATCACGCAGAAGAATCAGTGCTCTCCGAAATTGGAGCCGCCATTCCTCTTCTCAAACCGGGATCCTACGTTGGATTCCATGACGCGCTGATCGACCCACGGGAGGACAGCGCCGTGAAGAAGGTCCGCGCGCAGCATCCAACCTGGGAGTACATCCGGTTTTTCTCGGCTCGTGGCGTGGACATCATGAGAGTGCCGTAGAGGCTTATGCATACTTCCGTCATCGACTTTCTAAAAGCTCACCTGTCCTCGGAAGAGGCGAACGGAAAGAGGGTCGCCGAGATCGGCTCTCAGGACGTGAACGGGACTCCGCGTCCCGTTGTCCTTCCGCTCCGGCCTGCGGCCTATATCGGGGTCGACTTCGCTCCTGGCGCCGGCGTTGACGTGGTCGCCGACGCCAAGGCCTTGACCGCCAAGTTCGGGGAAGGCGCGTTCGACATCGTGATCTCGACGGAGATGCTTGAACATGTCGAGGACTGGCGTTCGATCATTGGGCAGCTGAAGGCGATTACGAAGCCTGGAGGGCTCCTTCTTATCACGACTCGGTCTCCCGGGTTCCCCTATCACCCCTACCCCATCGACGTCTGGAGGTACACGCTTTCGGATTTCCACAAGATCTTCAAGGACATGGAGATCGTCGCCATCTGCAGCGACTGGCAGGTTCCAGGAGTCTTCGCCAAGGTGAGGAAACCGGATCTCTTTGTCCCGTGCGACCTCTCGAAGATCGAATTGGCTCGTGTTGTGCCGTAGGGGGAGGGACGTTGACCATCCACGTCTATGCGGTTTGCTACAACGAGGAAGCCATCCTTCCATACTTCCTCCGGCACTATTCGACGTTCGCGGACAAGATTATTGTCTTCGACGGTGAAAGCAAGGATCGGTCTATAGAGATCTTGAAGGCGCACCCTCTCGTTTCGGTCGTCACCTCTTCGAGCTACGCCTCACATGACGAAGGGATGTACGACGAGCCGACCCTGATGAAGATTCGGAACCGGGCCTACAAAGCCTCGAGGGGGCAGGCCGACTGGGTCGTGATCGTGGATATGGATGAGTTTCTTTACCATCCGGATCTTCGGGATCTTCTCGATCGGTACGAAGAGCAGGGGGTGACGCTTCCGCTAGTTGCCGGATTCGATATGGTTGCCGAGAATCCTCCGTCCGGCACAGGTCAAATCTACGATGAGATCCGGACTGGATTCTTGAATCGGCGTTATTCAAAGAGCGCCATCTTCAATCCGGAGATCGACATCAATTTCCAGTACGGATGCCATCAGTGCTTTCCGGAGGGGAAGGTTGTCAGGAGTATCGAACCTGAGGTCTCGCTCCTGCACTATCGGTTTCTCGGTCCCGATCACTTCGCCGACAAGTACATGTTGCGCCAGTCCAGGATGAGTGCGGAGAGCCGGATCATGAAGTGGGGGACGCACATCAGCATTCCCGGAAAGGCCGGGATCGCGCCCTTGTATCCGGCCACCAGGGACGATCTCAAGGTCCGCTACCAGGAGATCGTAGCCTCCGTCGAGGTCCAGGATGCGGTAGCCGTGGCGACCCCTCCAAGCCCGAAGCTGTCCGTTCCGCTTTCGATTCACAACCGGACGACTCTCTTCAAAAGAGCGCTTGAGACGTACATGTGGCAGACGCTTCCTCCCGAAGACTGGGAGATCGTCCTGGTCGACGACTGCAGTACTGAAGACGTGGCTGAGGCCTATCGCCCTCTCCTGGGTCGGATCAATCTTCGCCATGTTCGATTCGATCACAAGCTTCACCCCCTCTTCAAGGAGAGGAATCCTGGGTGGAAGCCTGGAGACAAGGAGAACTGGGTCCATACGCCGGCGCTCACGACGAATCTGGGATGCCACATGTCCCGAGCTCCAGTGGTGGGGCTCTTCCATCCTGAAGTGATGCATGCTCCGGAGAATTTTGAGCAAGCCGTCCGGATCCTGTCCGAGAAGCCGCGCTACCTGTTCGGAAAGGTCTGGCTCGGGGACAAGGCCGTCAACGAGTGGCTTGGCGCCAGGGATGGGCTGGCTGGGATGGGCTGGGACCAGATGATGTACGAGTCCGGAGCGTTCCGATGCAGAGCGTTCAAGGACGACGAGCTTTATTGGTATTGTTCCTTCCTTCCGAAGAGAGCTGTCGAGAGGGTCGGCGGCGTCGACTTCGAGTTCATGAAGGGGGTCGCTTTCGAAGACTGCGACTTCAAAGAGCGAATCAACAGGGCTGGTTTCCCGGACCTTCTCGACAAGTCCATTCAGGGGATGCACCAGGACCATTCCAATGAGCAGGAGGCCCATAGAATTCGGAACAAGGAGTGGTACGATAAAGAAGCCATAAACGGGAATTTCTACAGGACCAGGCTCTACGTCTCCGGCTTTCCTGAAAGAGTGAATGAGGCGATAGATTGGACAGCCAGGGAGTGCGTGGTCCAGGTGACCGAATACAGGGTCGGCAGCAGCAAGCCGATCCTGTAGTAGGGCAACTCTGGCGCGATCGGGTAGTCCTGGCGACGGGCGGCGCTGGATTCATGGGCTCCCGGGTCGTCTCCCGGCTTAAAGTCGCGGGCGCGCAAGTCTTCGTCCCTCGCAGGAAGGACTACAATCTTGTCGATGGCATGGCGGTCAAGCGTCTCTTCAAGGACGTCTGTCCGGAGATCGTCATTCATGCGGCCGGAACCGTCGGAGGCATCGGCGCCAACCGAGCCAATCCAGGACGGTTCTTCTACGAAAACATCATGATGGACACCCAGTGCCTCGAGGAGGCTCGGTTGGCCGGCGTTAAGAAGTTCGTCGCGATCGGAACCATCTGCGCTTACCCGAAGTTCACACCGGTTCCGTTCAAGGAAGAAGACCTTTGGTCGGGCTATCCAGAAGAAACGAACGCTCCCTACGGCCTCGCCAAGAAAATGCTGCTCGTTCAGTCTCAGGCATACCGGCAGGAGTATGGGTTCAATTCGATCTTTCTACTTCCCGTGAATCTCTATGGGCCGGGGGACAACTTCAATCCGACTTCGTCGCACGTAATCCCAGCACTCATCCGAAAGGTCGTCGAGGCGAAGCGGGATGGGAAGGGTGAGGTCGAAGTCTGGGGCAGCGGACTTGCGACGCGGGAGTTCCTGTATGTGGATGACTGCGCCGAGGCGATCGTCCTGGCCGCGGAGCGGTATAACAGTGCAGAGCCTGTGAACATCGGAACAGGATCGGAGATTTCGATCAAGGATCTGGCGGAGCTGATCGTCAGGCTGGTCGGGTTTGAGGGAAGCTTGAAGTGGGACGAGACGAAGCCTGATGGGCAGCCGCGTCGATGCCTGGACACCTCCAGGGCGACTCGAGAGTTCGGGTTCAAGGCGAAGACGCTTCTCGAGGACGGGCTAAAACAGACCGTCGACTTCTACCTGAACACTAGGAAGATCGCGCAGCCCTAAGATGCAGAACTGGAAACCATCGGTATCCTGCGTCATGGCAACGCTTCCTTCCAGACGCCACCTTCTCCCTAAAGCGATCGAATACTTTTTGAGGCAGGATTATTCGGACAGGGAGCTCCTCATCATTGATGAGGGGCCTGAGCCGTTTCCAGTAGGACTTCTTCGGGCCGGCGCCCGTCTATTCTCCGTCCCTCCCGGGCTAAGTCTTGGTCGGAAGCTGAATCTCGGAATTCCAAAGGTCGCTGGAGAGGTGATCGTCAAGCTGGACGATGACGACTGGTATCATCCACGGCTGGTCAGTGAGCTCGTGAAGGCGCTTTCGCTTGCCCCGACGGGCGTCAGAATCTCAACGATTTCTCGCTTCAGGACGCTTCTGGTCCCCGAGTGGAAGATGATGACGTCCCAGGATGGGTGGATGCTCGGGAATTCGCTCTGCTTTAGAAAGTCCGACTGGGAAGGGCCAAGATTCGACGAGGCCCACGACCACATGGCCGATTCCCACTTTCTGGCCTACTACGGAAACAGGATCTCCCCGGTGAACGATCCCGAGCTCTGCGTGGTTGTCCGACACGAAAGCGGACATCTCTGGAGGCAGCTGCTTGGGAACTCGGTCGAAGATCACTTCAAGAGGAACTTCGTTCCCGTGGACGGGCGGCCGGAAGCCTTCCTACCTCCGGAGGACGCCGGGTTCTATCGCCTGCTTCGTGCCAGACAAAGTTCAGAAGTTCCCTGCGATCCTGACGGATACGGAATGGCCGAGGATTCCGCCGGGTATCTACGCAAGATCTGCGAAGAGGACGCTCCGCGAATGATCGTCGAGATCGGGACTGGACCGGGCGTCTCCCACAGTGTCCTATCCAAATGGAGTCCTCGGGAAGCCATGATCTGGTCGATCGACCACGTTCCAGAGTGGCAGGACGAGGCTCGAAAGCGCCTTCTTCGGCTCGGAATTGCTCGTCCGGAGATCCGGTACATCACGGCCTGCATCGTGGACGTTCTCTTTGAAGGAGGATCGGTATCCACCTACGATCCTTCAGCTTTCCGGGAGATTCCCGGCGCGATCGACCTCCTGCTGGTGGACGGATATTCGAGGGGGCCCATGCTCGGCGTGTTCCTAGATCGCCTGTCTCCAAACGCGACGATCCTGCTCGATGATCTCCGGCGTCCTTCGGAACGGGCGGCGATGGCTGCATGGGTCTCTCTTCTTACGAGGTCAGGCCGACGCTTCACGACGGCGATCATTCCGACCGAAAGGATATTCGGGGAGATCAGGCTGACGCCATGAAGACGGCGCTCGTTACCGGGGCGTTCGGAGATCGTTATCTCCGCATGGCGGAGGTGACATTTCCGAATCTGAAGGCCTACGCTGATCGGATCGGAGCGGACTTTCATGTGCTCCAAGAGCGTCGTTTTCTAGGCGGGACTCCGCACTGGGAAAAGCTGCAGCTTGCCGACTTCCTTGGGAACTATGATCGCGTCATCTGGAGCGACTGCGACATTCTTGTGCGCGCCGACTGTCCCAATCTGTTCGACGTGGTCCCTGAAAGCATGATCGGCGCGTGGGACGAGTCCGTAGTCGGCCCTTGGGACTATCCTGGCTTCCTGGACAAGTGGTCCGCGCTGACCAAGCTTCCACGCGTCCGATACCCTGGGTGGCACGCCAATACGGGTGTGGCGGTGTTTTCGAAGAGACATCTTCCGCTCTTTTCGCCCCCCTCTATCCTGGCCGGTTACGAAGTTCTGTGGGAGCAGGGTTGGATCAACTATCAGGCGGCTGCGAGACGGGCAGCGTTCATGGACTTCGGCTGGAAGTTCAACCATATGTTCATTGCCCCGCCCTCGCGACACGAGTCGTTTGTGATTCACTATTGCGGGACCATCAATGGAAGTGGATACTCTAAGGACATCCCCTCTGGCGGGGACTATATCGACGTGATCAAGAACGACCTTGAAATTTGGAGAAAGAGGGGGCTGATTCCATGAACGGCGTCTCAGCGGTTTTAATCACCAAGAACGAAGCTAAATTCATCGGGCGATGCATCAAGTCGCTTGAAGGCCTCGATCAGATCATCGTCCACGACACTGGGTCGACCGACGATACCGTCAAGATTGCCCGACAGATGGGTGCCGACGTCTCGGAAACCGAGATCTCTCCCTTCCACTTTGCCCAGGCCCGGAACGAGGCCATGATGCGGGCGAAGAACCGCTGGATCCTGTCGATCGACGCCGACGAAGTTCTGAGGGAAGGGTCGCTTGGGCCGCTGCTCGGGGCGATCAAGAACTACACCATGTCCGCCTACCAGATCGGCTACGAGAACCGAGCGGTGGAAGGCGGGAGCACCATGCTCAACCCGCGCGCGGTTCTCTTCCAGAAGGGGCGCTGGATCTGGAAGTACCGGGTCCATGAGCGGCTCCTTTCCCTATTTCCGCCGGCGAAGGTCGGAAGGCTTCTCGAGTGCGTGATCGAACACCATCCTGATCACGACAAGTCAACGCGTCGGGCTCAGAACCTGGAGCTCCTCAAGATGTGCGTCGAGGAGAGTCCGGAGTACATCTACGCCGCGCGCCAGCTCGGCCTCGAGTACATCCTCCTCGAGAAGTGGACCGAGGCGATTCCGTATCTCGAGGCCCACGTTCGCCAGCCCGTGGATCCCGCCGATGCTCCCTTCGAGCGGGTGGCCTCCCGGATGCAGCTGGCTAAGTGCGTGGCTAGAACCGGCGATCTCGGCCGAGCCCTGCAGGAGTTCAGCACGGCTTCGGACGAGGCCCCACTCCGTCGGGAACCACTCTACTGGGCGGCGATCGAGCTCATCATGGCGGCGCGGCCGTGGGAAGCGATCCCGTGGCTTGAGCGCTGCCTCAAGGTGCCTCCGGATCACATGCCCGAGTTTTCGCTCTATTCGAAGGGGCTCCAGGAAGGCCTCGCGGAGACGACGATGCTCGACTGCCAGACTATGATCGAAGAGGCGAAGGCCAGGTACGAAGCGCAGAAGGGGAGAGCCGGGTAGACGGCCCCCCATCATTGCAATCTAGCCATCTTTGGGTTACCTTACTTCCTGAGGCATTCAGGAAGCTCCTATGGGCCCGTACAGGGCAGCCGCCTACCAAGGACCCCGCCTGATTACGGTCCATCACGGTCCGTACCAGAAGACGATGGGCCAGACCTTTGACCAGATGCTGGGCCTCCCAGCGTGCAGCGGAGACGTCTGCCGTCTCATCTTTCACACGGGTGCGACGATCCTCTCCTTCCACATCGCGCTGACCTCGAAGAGCACGGCCTGGAGCACGCTGGGATGGGTCATCGGCCTCGGGCAGGGCTTCGCCGGGATTCTCGATATCGTGAGCCTCGTCAAGCGCGCCACCGGAACCCATCCTCCGGAGTGACGAATGGGGAACCGAAGCATCTTTCGGCCCGCGTTCATGGGCGCGCCGGCGTCCCGTCGTCCCGTGAGAAGGCAAGAGCCCTTCGGCGTGAAGCCTCCGACAATCGCCGTGAACAGCTACGACATCCCGCCGGGCGCACTTGCAAAGTGGCTTCTTCACGTCGTTCCTGACGGATATTCCGGAACGTATCCCCGCGTCGTGAAAACTCTGGACGGCGAGTATCAGCTCTACGCCGACGGCACTGCAGAGTTCACCCCTCTCGGACTTTCTCCGGGGCCGCGATTCTCGATCTGGGAGAGGTAAGAATGTTCAAGCGCAACTTCTTCGGCGCGGGGCCCTGGGACCAAGCCCGCAGCCTGCCCACCGTTCGTCTGGCGGGACCGCGGCGTCTTGGGGCGGCGAACTGCTGCGTCGTTACCGATCCCCAAACTGGATCTCAGGTGAAGCATTGCACCGATCCGCTTTGGATAAGTTCTCCGGGAATCTACCCAGGATTTCCGGAATGCGGGCCTGACGGGACTTCTCCGCCGACCCCGACCCCGACTCCTACGCCGACGCCGACGCCCACTCCGACTCCGGGACTTCCTCCGGCGCTGGCTTGCCCCATGGGAGACGGCACGTTCACGCTCGTCAACTACTCGACCGGAGCGATCATCGCGGAGCACATCTCCCGAGACCAGTTCGGACAGTACAGCGACAACATCACCGACCTTCCGGCGGGAACCGGGTGCGGTGACGACTCGCGATGCGCGCCGGTCTGCGGGTCCATCTACAATCAGAACGAGCGTCCTGAGGTTCCACCCTGCTGCACGGTGAGCTGGAGCCCTGGGCAAAACATCTGGCTCGTTCATTGTCAGGCGGTAGACGAACGCGGCATCAATCAAGGCTTCGAAGGAAAGATCAACGAACTGGACCGGGCGAAGTGGGACGCTCTCTGCGCTTACGTTCCTCCAGGAGGATGCGCGGCCGGACTTTCGATGATTGCAGGCCAGTGCAGCCCCGGCGCGATCGCCTGCGGAGACAGGCTCGTTGAAGTGGCGTTCGATCCGGACAAAAACAGCTACGAGCCCACGGGAAGGATCTTGTCCGAGAGTTGGAATACCGAGCATCCCTACGAGCAGCTTCCTCTCGGTGTTCACATGGTGAACGAGACCGATCCGCGCTGTCAGGTTCAGGCTGTAACGCCGACACCTACCCCGACGCCGACGCCTACGCCTACGCCTACAGCGACGCCGACGCCGACCGCAGCTCCTGGACCGGTTTCGGTGGCTCCTCCGACCCAGATCAGCCCCGGCGCTTCGGTGCCGATCAGGACGGCGCCGTTCTCGGCCCCTGCCGCGCCGCCGCCTCTGCGCGTCGCGCCTGGACCGATGCCGAGCGCTCCGCCGCCGGCGGTCCCTAGCAAGTCGTTCCAGCCGTCGATGCGTCCGAGCTGCCAGACCACGCCCTACAAGACCAGGATGTTCCCGCAGACGACGACGCCGACGCGGCCCGACGAATTCACGGAAAAGGATCGCTGGACGACCTAACGTGGCCAGTCGTCGCGCGCGTCTGGGGGCAGTTCAGGCGAAGAATCTCGTCGATGTCCTCGAGGAGATCCAGGAGCGGCATCCCGACGTCGAACTCAAGGAGTTCGAAGCGGCCGGGAAGGCTCGAGGGACCTGGACCATGGAAGATCTCCTGGCAATCGTCCGGAGAGATCTTCAGGCGATGACGCCCCAGGAGCGCGCGGCCTTTGATCGCTATCGGTACTTCTGGGGCTATGGACCTGAGGGTCAGGTCCAGGTGGTCCACGCCCCAGTACGAGGAATCCCCTTCGCCCAGTTTATCCAGATCGAGGAATAGCCATTGTATACGGGAAAGAAAAAGTCGAGCGTCGAACTCACGCAAGGAGAGATCGAATCTCTTCTTGAGGCGGCGCAAACTCTCGAGGAAGTTCTCAAGAAGGAAGAGGAGGATACCGGAGAGTCGCTGTCGTCCGATGATCGTTTCCTGCTGAGGGTTCTTGGCCGAGCGGCGTCGAAGCTGGACCAAGCCTTGCCGCCGAAGTAGGCTCGAAGGGTTATGATCAAGGTTCTCAGCTACGGCGGCGGCCTCGACAGCTTCGGGATGCTCCTGGACGCGATCGCACGGCAGGAACTTCCGAACTATGCCGTGTTCGCCGACACGGGCTCTCCGAACGGTCGGGACGGGGAGTGGCCGGGAACCTACCTCCACATTCGGGACTACGCGATCCCGCTCTGTCACCAATACGGGATCGAATTCGTCTGGATCACGAAGGACATGTACCCCGTTCGGGGGTACGAGTCGCTCATCGCCTTCTTCGAATCGAAGAAGATGATGCTGACCCGGATGAGCCGGGTCTGCACGTCGGCCGCGAAGGTCGAGCGGATCGAGAAGTGGATGGAGGACACGGTCCCCGCCGGCGAGAGCATCGAGGTCTGGATCGGCTTTGAGGCGGGGGAGGAAAACCGGGCAGCCAACGATCCCCACAACTCCAAGACCTGCGGATCCGGCGTCCGGCGAACCAATCGGTTCCCGCTCATCCAGGCGAATCTATGCCGCTGCCGCTGCGAGATTCTGACGCGGAAAGCGGGCTATCCGGTCCCTCGGAAGTCCGCCTGCATCTATTGTCCCTTCAACTCGAAGGGCGATTGGCAGACGGCCGCGGCGGAACAGCCCGTCACATTTGCCAGGGCGATTTCGCTCGAGGAGAACTCCAAGCTCACCGAGAAGCGCGGGATCAAGCTCCGATTCTCCGGAGATGAGGACAAACCGCTCGAGGAATGGATCGCGGAGGATTACAAAGCGCGCCTCATTCCATGCGCGGTGTGCGGCCGCTCTCCGCGCGCATCCAAGAAAGTCGGCACCGGCTACCTGACGCCGGAGGAGTACGTGCAGGAATGATGAGGATCGTTGCTCTTCATCCGGATGAAATTCCGATCGCGGACTGGCTCAATACGAGGTCAAACCAGCCGCCTCCAGGGAGATCCTGGAGTCCAGGCGGAACAGAGCTTCTTCCGCCGAACGAACTTGCCTTCGAGCCAGAGGTCCGGGACGTGCTGCTCGATCTCTTGGATCTGTATGTGGCGAAGGCCGACGACGATCAGGACTCGAATCCAGAGTCGATCAACGCTGCGCTCCGCCTTCGGGAGAAGATCGCGGAGGCTGTGAATCATGCGTGACCCTCACGACATGTCCAGGGAGCAGCTCGCCGACCTGGTCTCGGAACTACAGCTTCATCTCTACCTTGAGCGGGATCCGAAGCAGGGATTCGTCTGGAACCCCAACAAGGACGTCAGTTGCGGCGACGTCGCCGAGTTCCTGCAGGAGCTAATGGGACGGAACCGCCTTCATCCCTCGAGCGTTCCGATCAAGAAGCCTTTCGTTCACCGTCCGGAAGGGATAGAATACGAAATGTCCGGTCCCGGGGAGGGGACGTGGATCCGCGGGAATCGCCTGGAAGCTTCGGTGGCGCCGAGCAAGAAGCTGGCCGACATCGTGGACGGAAAGACGTTCCGGAAGCTGATCCTCCTCGACGTCGAGGCTCTCAAGGAACTCCGGGATCTCAGCCAGGAACTGATCGACTTCATGGGAGGATGACGCTCATGGCGAAGAAGAAGAGGAAGATGACCCGCAAGCCAGTGTCGTCTCGCTGCCCGACGAACCTCAAGGCCGACGAGAAGAAGACCGGAATGTGCTTCCGGGTCGAGCGCGTCCAGCGCAACAGCCACAAGGGGTACGTCACCTCGTTCTTCACCCGTTCGACCGGACGTCCAGCGGGCTTCTCGACATCCCCAGGAGCCTGCAAGAGGACCATGGATCCTTTCCAGGCCTCCATCCGCACCAAGGGGAGAGCCGAGGAGATCGGACGGCAGTGCTCCATCCAAAGCTCGAAAAAGAAGTAGACGATGGGGCGCCCTATCTATGTGGATCTTGACGCAACCCTGATCGACTCGGACGTCGACGAGCTCGGGAATGTCGTCCACATCGAGGCGCGCCCCGGTGCGGCCCAGTTCCTTCAGAAGCTCTCCAAGCATGGGGATCTCTTTCTGCTCACCCATGCAATGCGACCTCACGTCAAGAACGCCTTCCGGGTGATTGGAAAATCATCCAAGCTTTTCGTGGGCGTGATTTCTCGCGAAGACATGGAGCCCGTCATCGAGCAGATCGACTACATCGTGAACGATCCTCGCCTCACGGACGAAGAAAAGGGCATGCTCTACCAGGAGATCAGGCCCCTGTCCCCGAGAGGGTATGTCTTCGATGATCAGCCCGTGGGATCTGAGCTCTACCTTCTCAAGGCCGCGACCGTGGGCGCCAAGCCCAACGACTGGATCAAGGTGAGGCCCTTCAAGCGCGGTCGTACCGGAGGGCAGGAACTCGATCGTGCCTACCGGGAATATCTCCGTCGCTCCGGAGGCGAGAGCGCTGCGGTGCTCTCCGGGCGCGCGATACGGGTGACCGGATGAAGCGCCGGCCGCGGCTGGGCATCGCTCCAGTTCGCGGACCTGAGGTTTACTCGGTCTGCAAGCTTCTGGATGCGGACCCCGAATCCCGAGAATATCTGTCCGTCGCCGCAATGGTCTACTCTCACGCGTCTCATCGCGCCGCCATGGTGGAGGTGGCGATCGTCGGCCTTGAGGTAAAGAAAGTCGCCGAGGCTTTTTGCGGAATCGGGCCCTCTGACTTCCAGGAGCTTGTCGATGTCTCTCAGAACTTTCTGGAAGAGAGCCGGACTCCGCGGCGCTTGATCTGTCAGGAAGGTTTCAAGACGATCGAGGACGCCACTTATTTCATCACAAGCCATCTCTGGCTGGAGCCGCGCTTGGAGCGTTACGAAGCGATGGGCGCTCTCGAGGAGGCCTCGGAGGCCGTCTACGTCTGCTTCGGAATACGTCCGTAAGAGGTGATGGTGATGGAACCGATCCGGCTTACCACCACTTCCTCGGACCTTCCAGCCATCGACGCGCTTAAGAAATCTCTCGGAGAACATACCGGGACATCGCTCTATAAGAAGATCGTCGACCGGGTCGGCAAGGAGCCAGGCGCTGAACTCGGCCACGGCATGAAAGGTGTCGTCTACGATCTCGGCGACGGAAGAGTCCTTAAGCTGACGGCCGATGCAAGCGAGATCGAAGCGATGACTCTCATGATGAAGTCAGGTCACCCAAATCTTGTTCGGGTCTATGATGTCTTCGTCGTCTGCCGAGGACGAAGCGGGGTCGGAGTCGTCGTCCGGGAATGGGTCGGCAAGTCTCTCGAGAAGATAGAAGACTTCGACCGTATGAACAGCAGGATCCGAGATGCGGTGGATCACGCCGAGGAGAGCTACGAGGAGGCTGCGGGGTCGACAGACACAAATGCCGCCAGTTATGCCATGGAAGATCTCCTGGCCTACCTTGAAAACGTCGGGGACGGCAGCGCCGAGACCCTGAAGATCGAGCACGGGATCAGGGCCGGGATCGGAGCTTTGATGGATATGGGAATTTACGGAATCGACTTCGATCCCAGGAACGTCGCGATCGACGATAGTGGGAATCCTGTGATCTTTGATGTCGGCGTTGTACAGATCAATGCCCGCCGTACCGTGAAGGTCTCGAGAGTCGGATGCGTCCAGGATCGCCGAATCGCTTCGCCGATTGGCTGAGAATGATCATGGATAGGGAAACGCCTCGAGATTGGGTTTGGGCCTATCATGTCACACCTGAAGGGAACCTCGATTCGATCGCAAGGGAGGGGCTAAAACCAAATCTTCATGAGCACGTCCCTGACATCCCTGTTGTCTTCGTAGAGCCTGACTTGGAGGGCGTGACACCGTATTATGGAGAAGGGATGGCGGTCCTAAGGTTCAAGACCCCGGGGTTCGGAACCACCGAGGACGGCGAAAACGTCCTTTTTGCCGGAGATCCGCCGTTTGCGGGCCCTCGAGGGGAAGCTGGCGCGATTCCGCCGGAGCGGATCCAGATCCTGGTGGACAAGAAATTCAGATGGCTGATTTGACGAAGGGGTGTTTCTGGTATGGAGATCACGAAATCTGGAAACCGCGTCACCGTGACGCGAACGAAGAATGACACGAGAGCAAAGAACGAATCGGACTTCTGGTACAAGCTCCGGAACCTCCTAAGGAAGGCTGGGGAGGACGTCATCAAGAAGGAGATGTCAAAGGACGGCCATATGGTCTCCGACGGCATCTACTATGTCCGGTCGAGACACCCAGGTCGTCCAGGGACTTACGGCATCTACGATTCCAGCTATGCACTTCGCGACGTTTCCGAGGTTTTCAACAAGGAAGGATCCGTCACGGTGTCGTGGGTAGACCTGAGCGAATAAGCGAGGCAGCTGTGAATGTTCGCGTGCTTGAAACGTCCGAGGAACAGGAAGAGGGCCTTCAGCACCTGAAGCAGATCCCGCCGGACACCCTCTATGTCTTCCCGGTTGTCCCAGAAGGAACCGAATTCCATTCGATGAACGTCCCGGAGCCGTTCGACATCGCGTTCCTGGCGGAGGACTACTTCGTCCTCACGCTCGCTCGGATGGTTCCCGAAGGCGATCGGATCAAGGCGCCGGCGAAGTCTGCGATGGCGGTCGAGGCGCGCGCGGGGAACCTGGCCCGATGGGGATTCTATCCAGGGAATACGATGTCGCCGATCAGGGAGGCATGATGGCGGACGACTGGCTGTTCGAGCTTCCGAAGGTGACCCGGACCTACTATCGCTGCTTGAAGGATCAGAAGGTCACCCAGAAGCAGCTCAAAAAGATCGTCAAGAATAATCCGCGGAGAGCTGCGTCGCTCAAGAACAAGATCCACTCATGCGTTCTAGAGGCGCACCCTTTCGTCAGAGGTCCGAGATACTTTGCCCCTGTAATTGTCGTCAAGAAACCAAAGTGATCTGTGCCGAGAAAAGAAGGCGACGAGATCTCTTTTGACGCCCAAGGAAGGCCGCGCTGGGGCCGAAAGGCCGCGGGGATTCTGATCCGCCGTACCGACAGCGGGATGTTCCTGCTCGTCATGCGATCCAATGAAGTCATGGATCCAGGCGTGCTCGGGATCCCGGGAGGCCGCATCGAGCCCGGAGAGAGCGAGGAAGTTGCCGCCATCCAGGAGGCGACGGAAGAGCTTGGACCCATGCCGCCCTTGAGGTTTGTCGACCGTGACGTCTACACGTCCGGAGACTTCTCCTATGTCACGTTCCTCGCCCTCATGAGCGGTGAAAACGCGGAAGGCTGGAAACCGGAACTAAACTGGGAAAACGATGCTTGGATTTGGGTTGATCTTTCTGATCTCGTGGGGATCAGGGAGATTCACCCGAACGTCCGTCGCGTTCTCGAAAAATGGTCAAGGTAGAGGGTCACTATGAAGAAAGTCTGGCTCGTCGAATACAAGGACATCGACCCGTGGGCTGGAGACAGGGCCGTCTACGCGAAGAAGGCGGATGCCTATGAGCGAGTCTCCGAGTCGATCAGCGGATGGGCCTCAGAAGAGCTCGAGGAGCACCAGAAATTCAAGGATCGCCAGGAAGGGCACATCGAAGCGCTTGAGAACGTCGTGAAGGCTGTCTCTGAGAAGAAGTTCGAAGACGCCTACGACTACTGGAGAGAGTACGCCGACGACGCTGAACCGGACCAGGATCTCCTGATAGAAGAGCTCGACCTCATCGAGTAGCTCGTGATCGTCTATGTCGGCGCCGGGTCCGGGGCATTCCGAGATCTCGTGATCGCGGCCGGTCACGGCCAGATGGTGTCCCGCCAGGTCGGAGCCTTTCGGAACATCGAGTTCGGAAGGTGGGCTTTCGACAACGGCGCTTTCACGGACTGGAAAAACGGAAAGCCCTTCAACGATCAGGAATTCCTGTGGCGCGTTCGTCAGCTAGAGAAGCTTCCGCTTGACCGGCTTCCGGACTGGTGCGTCTGTCCCGATATGGTTGGGAAACGCCTCAGTCTTCTCTACTCGCTCGATTGGCGCGCCTACCTGAAGATCTACGCCCCAGGCTTCAAGTGGTATCTCGCCGTCCAGGACTACATGGTTCCCGACGACGTCGAATACGCGCTTTCCCTCGAGCGGTTCGAAGGCCTTTTCGTAGGAGGCACGACGGACTGGAAGCACGAGACCGGGGCTGCGTGGGTCGAACTCGGTCACTCACTTGGGATCCCAGTCCATATCGCCAGGGTCAACGGCCCGATCTGGCTTCAGTGGGCCGTCGATATCGGTGCGGATTCGGTGGACGGCACCGGATGGGTTCGCGCCGGCGCGAAATGGCTTCCCCTGCTCAAGAACGTCCCGAAACCTTCCGGAAGAGCCGTCTCCCGAGAGATCCCGGACGAATGGCTCAAGTTCGAGAAGTTTCTGGAGAAGATCTACAGGACTCCGGAGGAATGGATCACGCGCCTTCCGGAGGACTCCGAAGACGACTGGGAGCGCTACGACCGTATCGCGGCCATGCAGATGGACGAATTCATCGACTGGTACGAAAGGATGTACGGGCTGTATGTCCGGGCTCCGAAGCCCGGGTTCCGATCCAAGCGGGACTTCAACAACTGGAAGTTCGGGCTGGTCGATCAGGCGGAGCGGTTCCTGGGAAAGCGTCCGGCTCCTCCGGTCTTCTTGTAGCTCTGCCTGACTCTGGGTATAATTTCCTCGAGCCATGAAAGCATCCGTTTTCGGGCCTCCACGGTTCATGCCGCGAACGCTTGCGGGCCCAGCGCTCGCTCAGGCGGAAGCTGAGCCGATCACCCTTACCCGGGAACTTGCTCAGGCGGTGAGCGATGCGATCAAGGTGCTCACCCAGAACCCAGGAAATCCCGAGGTCTACACAAAGGAGGCCTGCTGGCGGGATATCCGGTCCAGGCGCTGGGGAAACGTTACGGCGCTCCAGAATAAGATTTCGAAGTTCCTTTCCGGGAACGATCCGGAGCTCCTGGTCTCCGACCAGGAGTGGTCGCTGACCGAAGAATTGATCGAATGCGTCGAGTCGATCAGTTCCCTCACGCACCAGAGCACGGAATCGACGCTCAAGACGATCGGCGCCCTGGTCGGCGTTGCGGGAGGGGTGGCGACATTGCTCGCCCTGCTATGAGACCTTCTTTGAACCGCGGCGGCGTCTTTGGCGGCGGTCCATTCTCGCCGATGCTCGGGAGAACAATCCCGATTCGTGGACGTCAGCTGGGCGTCCCCCAAGGGCTTCCTCCAACTTGCGGCCCGAACGAAACGCTCAAGGTCAAGGTCGTGAACCTTGTGGAGCAGTGGGTTTGCGAGCCTACTGGCGGAGCAACGCCAGCGCCTGCCTGTCAGGTTCCGGCTGGCGTTTCGTTTGATGACCCCGTCTACGCTTGTCCGAAGCCCGACGGGACCTTCGACATCATCCACGGGACCACCTTGGGAACGATTCTAGTATCAGTTTCCCAGGACTGCGTCAACTTGTTCAGCCATGTGACGACTCTAGATCCCAGCTGCGCTATCGGTCGGGGAGGGACTCCAGCTCCGGCTCCAACTCCTGCTCCGACTCCTGCTCCCGCTCCGACTCCCGCCCCTGCTCCCGCTCCCACCTCTTCTCCGGCGTGCCAGGTTCCAGCAGGTTACGAACCTCTTCCGGGTGGAGGAGTCTCAGCGGGTCATGCGGTGTGGGCATGTCCGCTCGGAGATGGGACGTACAACATCCTCAATCCTTCGGATTTCTCCGTCATCTTGGAGAGCGTCCCGAAAGAGTGTGTCGATCTCTTCGGAGACGTCACGTACAAGGAAGAGGGCGGTTGCGGGCATCCGGCAACTCCGACGACCGGGCCGTGCGCGCTTCCAAAAGGGTCCCTCTACATCATGTGCCCGCCGTCGAACGGGATCACAGTGAACTACTTCCTGCCGGCGAAGTCGGCGGCTTACGAACAGAACATGACCACGCAATCTCCGGAGTGTGCCAACCAGGAGAACGTGATCAAGGTCGACGCCAACAGCCCCTATTGTGGCGGAGGAGGCGTTGATGGCACGGGAGATGCGTACCCCGACCTCGTCGCTTGCATCCGGACACCCGGCACAAGCGGTCAGCAGGGAATGCTCGTCGATCTCTTCAATGGTCCGGATCACGCGCCTCTCGAGAAGAACGTTCCGGTCCAGGACATTCCGACGCTTTACCCGGGCCGTAGGTGGATGCTTGCCACGGACCAGCGTTGTTCAGCTCTTCCGGACTTCTCTCAGTACGGTCAGGCTCCAGCTCCGACGCCGACGCCGACGCCGACGCCAACGCCAACTCCAACTCCAACCCCGACTCCAACCCCGGGGCCTACGCCGACTCCGGTCGAGCCGATCCCGGGACAGCCAGTGATCGTCGTTCAGATGCCGATGCCCTCAGCCCAGCCGTCTCCGTGCGACGCGGGATCCTGGCTCAGGAAGTACAAGATGGCGGGCCCGCGTCAGGTACCACTTAGAAGAGGACCGTTCTGATGCCTGCTCGTCATATGTTCGGGTCTCCAGGATTTTCCGCCATGGCGGGGAGGAGGATCCCTCTGCGTGGACTTTCGGGTTGGGTCAGGCCTCTCGAACCTCCTCCAACCCCAGCTCCTGCTCCGACTCCTGCGACTCCGACGGAATGTCCCGAGGGGCAGATCCTAGTCGACGGCGTATGCCAGCCTGCACCTTCGGCGGCCGAAGTTACGACCCCTCCGCCGCCGACTCCGGTTTCAACTCCAGTACAGCAGACTTCTCCGACGCCTTCACCGCAACCTCAGCCGATCTCGACGGCTCCGCAGACTCAGTCGATCCCAATATCGACGATGCCGCAACCTCAGCCGATTTCGACGGTTCCGCAGCCTCAGTCGATTCCAATTTCGACAATACCGCAGTCTCAGCCGATCCAAACGGCGTTGCCGATGGGGCCCGAAGGCATTCTCGTTCAGATACCACCGCCCGTATCCGTCCCATCGCCGTGCGATGCTGGGGCATGGCTTCGTTCAAAGCCGGCACTCGGTCAAGTTCGGCTTCGTCGGGGGCTTTTCTGATGGAGAAGGTCCCCGTCAAGGAGATCTGGCTTAGCCGCGCGGAAGGTCCGACGCAGGATCTTGGAGAGCGGCTCGTCAATTCATTCGAAGCCGCCGATGCCGTCCTTCGGAACTGGGCCCAGACCGCTCCGAAATGGGAAGGTTACCACAAGGTCGACTTCAGGGTGATCTGGGAAGACGGAGAGATCTACGAAGGCCGTTACGATCTGGTCCGGCAGGACATGACGCAGGCGAATCTCGCGCAGCACATGCACGAGTTCTGCTCGTTCCACGGCGGCCTCTGGTGCCCTTCCCATATGAAGAAGGAAGTCTACGAGCAGTTCATCGAGCGCCAGGAGCAAAATCCGGACGCTCCGAAGCCGATGGAGTTCGCTCGATTTGTTGAAAAATACATTCCCTAGAGGAGATGACGGCCATGACGAAAGCTCTCGCGCGCTGGAAGCCTGCTCGGTGGACGCCGGCGATGAAGGGGTCGCTTCCGTTCGGCCTCTCCAAGATCCCCGTCGAGAGCTACGGCGGAGCGGGCGGCGGTCTGCTGCTCGGCCTTCTGGTCGGTGAGCCTCTCGGGAACGCCCTCAAGATCTCTCCGACGGCGACGACGGCGATCCTTTCGGCGATATCGGTGGGGATCCCGCTCGTCCTCAAGCCCAAGAAGATGATCTCGAATCAGCTGGCGAACATCTTCTATGGCGCAGGCGTGGGTTTCGGCGCCGCGACGGTGCTCAAGCTGCTCCAGCCGCTTTTCGGGCCGCCGGCGTCGGCGACAACTCAGGCGCCTGTTCCGGCCCCCGCTTCGGTGACTCGCTAGAGAATTTCGAGCTGGTAGCTCGCGATTTCCTCGTCGGTGAGCGGGTGCTCGTAGCCCACGACGCCGAAGCGGTGCCTTGATATCGGCAGATCCTCTCGCCGCTCGAATCCCGGCATCTGAGGACGTTCCAGCAGGATCCATCCTGGGGGCAGGGTCGCAAAACTCGGCGGGCGATACTTGAGCGCGTAGCGGTGGATCGTTGCGCCCATGCGGGGTCCTTCAAGCGTTGGGATGAACGTGGGACCGGGCATTTCGATCGGCTCGTCCACCATGAAATAGGGCATATCCCAGCCCAGATAGGCGAGCGCGAAGGCTCGGTGCCACCCCTCATCGGCCACGGGAGGCTGCTGGAGGCCCTCACGTTCGATCTGGCGCGCGAAAGCGATCAGGTCGGGGTCGTGGACCCTCTTCGAGTAGCCCTTCTCGCCGAAGCGCTCCTGAAGCATCCGGACGAGCTCCTGGTGGGGGACCATCACGAGTTTGTAGGTGACGGTCCTGGCGGATCGCCCGTAGTGGGCTTCGATGTCGTCGTTTTGGGAGAGCGCGTCTTTTCGGACGCCTTTGGGGAGGTCATTGAAAGAGTAGCTTTCCCCGATGACATAGGACTTGTTGTCGAATCGGTATGCTTCGGGGGTGATTCTCTCTCCGAGTCTCATGGTCCGAGTATACCAGATCCCAGGCCTCAAGCCAGGCGTTCGTAGACCTTGATCTTGTCCGGAACGATGAGGCCCCAGTAGCGCACCGATTTGATGACTTCGAGCGATGTCTTCCAGTCGTATTTGTCCCGAGGCCATGGGACGTTCCCCTCCTTCACGGCTTGGTGATAGGCGTAGACGGAAGGATATCCCATCTCTTCGACGGCTTCGAAGATCGGCTCCTGGAACATGGGGAGGTCGGCCTCGAGTTTCGATGTGTCGTCGACGGTCACCTCCAGGATGATCGGAGAGCTTCTGGCGACATCGGCGGCCTCTTCCGCAAAGAACCATGCCACCGTCTCAAGGGTCGTGAGATAGGGATTCCGAAGGCCTCCGGACTGCTGAATGATCAGCCAGTCTCGTTCGGAAGTTCCATGGAGAAGGCGCACCATCTTAGGGTACTCTTTGCATTATGACGATGCTAGAATTCAAATCTATGAGCAAACCAGTCTGGCATACCGACATCGTCGTGAATGGCCAGGGTTTGGGCCTGAAGATCTCCCCAGAGAGAAGCGGATGTTACCGGATCGAGCTCAAGCCCGACACGCCCGGCCCCGCCGCGGCAAGAGCCAAAAAGAAATTCCTGAAAGCCGCCAATGTCTCTGGTGCCTGTCACAGGGAGCCCGGAAGCCTCAAGAAGGCGGCCGAGCGAGGGGTCAAAAAGACTCGGGCACGATGGAACCGGTGGCATAGGGAGAGCTACTAGGTGATCAAGTTCAAGGTCGGTAGGCCCGACTGAAATTAGGGGGCGGCGTGCCGATCATCGACCTTCGGAAACACTTCGGGCTTTGGGATCGCTGCGGCAAAACCTCCTACTGGAGGCTGATCGGCCTCCCAGAATATCAGCTGATCCTAGTCGATCCTCTCCATGGACGAATGATCACGGCGTTCGACCATCCGTATGTAGGAGGTCCGGCCAAAGCCGTGGTCGTCCGGAATTCGGAGAAGATCGGGAGGCGGGATATCCGGAATGCCTACGAGAATGTCCAGCCTTGGGTAGAGCGGGTTATGGGGGACTTCTTTGCGGGGATGGCGGCGATTGAGAGAGGCGTCGTCAAGGAGACTCCAGAGGATTTCTTTTTGAAGTACTACGAGGACCAGACACAGAAGTACAAAGAGACCGGCGAGGGCCACAGCGATTTCACAGGAAAAGACGAACTCCTGATGGCCACCAAAAAGCTTCTTGCCGCATTCGAGGAACGCGCGGTCGTTCTCCGGAAGATCATTCTTCGGGAGGAGCTCGACGAGTTTCTTGAGAGCTACGGCATCTTGGAGTGCTGACATCCCCAAGGCTTCAAACCAGCCGCCGAACCTTCTTGACGAAATCTTCTTGACTCTTCACGTATACGCCGTATATTCACGTTCGTGAGCACCGAGCGGCGCGACCCATCCAAACCCGAAGGGAAAACCATGGATTTTGTCGATAAGACCGGAGTGCCGCGCCCAACCGAGGATGTCGAAGCTGCTCTCCAGGCGGTTAAGGAACGAATCGTGAAGGGCCCTCACGACGTGTTCACGATGCATCTCATCGTGGTCAAGGACGTCCTCGAGGCGGAGCTTCGGGCCCGAGAGGCGAGGGGCGGATGAAGCTCAAGATTGTTGTCCTGCAGGTCTCTTCCTACACCCAGATCGGCAGCTTCAACGCCGAACATTGGTACGGAAAGCTCCACTGCATCGACGAGAGCGGCCGCAAGTCCCACGAACTCAAGCGCAAGCTCACCGATCAGAAGGAAGTCGACCATCTCAATGAGAAGGACGAGACCAGCGAACTTTCTGCATTCAAGATCGGCGACGAGACGAACCGCTTCAAGACCCGGGAATATGTCGAAGCCGAAGCGGTTCGTCAGTGGAAGGCGGCGTTTCCAGACTACGACGCGCTCGTGGTCGGCCTCACGGCGGTCGCGGACCCTCAGCGCCCTCTCGATGCCAAGCATCCGACAACCCTGAAGATCCTGAAATGCTTCTGGGATGCCGCTCAGAAGACTGGCGGGTACGAGAAGAATCCGAAGGCTATGGACGCCATTTTCCGGGAGTATTTGACCTGGTCGAGTGGGAGCAGTCCGAAGAAGAAAAGGAGTCGCGCAGCGCGTCGAGAGGGCCCCCGTGCGCCCGTAAAAGGGCCCTAATCCGTCCCCCTCAAACGTGCCGGATGGCGCGGG